>Ga0154558_1104_pt1 | contig 46554 bp, 45 predicted proteins | sample RifGroF2_FD_105701 | JGI IMG/M metagenome (GOLD analysis project Ga0154558, IMG submission 105701) | Bacteroidetes bacterium GWF2_49_14 | reverse complement strand
CATACCTCATACCCTGCACCCGATACCCGAAACCCGATACCCCTCTTCACCTCCGCTTTGGCAGCTCCAGCACATCCATGTTTTCAATTTTTTCGCCATCGATCTCAAACCGAACAGCGGTGCGGACCTGGTGGATGCCCTGGACACCGGCGGAACCAGGGTTGATATGAAGCATTTTGCGGGATTGATCGTATTTCACTTTTAAAATATGGGAATGGCCGCACACGAAAATATTGGGTTTGAATGAGTTCAGCCGGTCAACCACCTCATTTTTGTAATGTCCGGCATATAATCCGATATGTGTGATAAGGACCTTTACGTTCTCGATTGTAAATTCAAGAAATTCCGGCAGCTCGCGCCTCACCTCCCAACCGTCAATATTGCCGTATACACCCCGATAAGTTCTGTTCTGGCTTAAAAGGTCCATAATTTCAATATCCCCGAGATCGCCTGCATGCCAGATTTCATTGCAATCCTTGAAGAAATCAAGCACAGGTTCATCCATATGCCCATGCGTATCTGATAAAACTCCTATTCTGATCATACGGCAAATATAAACAGTCGGGGAATTTTTACATTTACGAATCCAATACTAATACAAAACAGATGAAAAAACTGATTTCCCTGATGATGGTCTTGTCCATGCTGGCCGGAACCGTTCTGGCTCAGGAAGCCAAAGATCCAAAGAAGATTTACAATCCCGAAGCCAATGCGAAAGAGGAAATTACCAAAGCTGTTGAGAAAGCCAAGGCCGAAGGCAAGCATGTTTTAATCCAGGTCGGCGGCAACTGGTGCGGATGGTGTATCCTGTTTCACGGATTTATCAATGAAGACCCGGAGATCAAGAAGTTTATTGAGGACAATTTCGTTTTTACGCTATTAAACTGGAGTCCGGAGAATAAAAACCCGGAATTGATGATCAAATATAACAATCCCGGCCGCTTTGGATTTCCGGTGTTTCTTGTCCTCGACGGCAACGGCCAGCTGATTCATACGCAAGACTCCGGACTCCTCGAGGAAGGGAAAGGTTATAATAAAGGGAAAGTAATGACTTTTTTTCGCAATTGGACGGTTAAAGCACTGGATACGAAGAATATAAAATAAATGAACTTGTTTTATGCTCCCGAACTAGCTGACCAGGAGGAAATAGTCCTGTCGGCCGAAGAGTCCCACCATGCGGTGCGGGTTCTCCGGATTTCAGCCGGTGAGCAGATCATATTGGTTAATGGCAAGGGTGGATGGTATACCTCAAAAATCGTCCACCCCGATCCCAAAGCCTGCAGGGTAGAAATAATCAGCCGGGAACAAGGGCTCGGAGTGCCGCGCTATCATTTACATATTGCCATGGCACCAACCAAACAGATTGACCGGTTTGAGTGGTTTATTGAAAAAGCCACGGAAATCGGGATATCGGAAATCACCCCTCTGATCTGCGACCGTTCAGAACGCCGGGATGTTAAGCCCGAACGCCTGGTAAAGGTTGCGATTTCTGCCATGAAGCAGTCCCTGAAAGCTTTTCATCCGGTTATTCATCCTTCTGTTTCCCTGAGAAAGTTTCTTGCCCGGGAAATGCCGGGATCAAAAGGGATCGCACATTGCGTGCCGGGCACGAAACTTTGGCTCAATGAGGCCAGCGACAAAACAACAAACAACATTATTCTCATCGGTCCGGAAGGTGATTTCACTCCCGACGAAATCCAGCTGGCATACGGAGCGGGTTATTCCCCGATTACACTTGGTGAAAGCCGCCTCAGGACCGAAACAGCAGGCGTGGTTGCCGTTCAGACCCTGGCATGGCTTTTCCGTTAGAAGACTTGACATATTCCGGTAAAAAACCTTATCTTGTAAGAGGTTGGTAGTTTAACCTTTAACCTCTATTATCTATGCTGGGCAGATCTAGGAACAAGCGGCAACTCGAGATTTTTGAAGTTCCTGTCGCACGGTTTATAAGCAAAAAACACGAGCTCGTTATCGGAGCGGATCAGATTGACTGGGAAGCCATTGAGGACAAATTCATGCCTTTTTATTCCCCCAAGGGCCGTCCCTCCATCCCTCCCCGAAAGATTATCGGGATGATGCTTCTTAAGGAGCGCTTCAACCTGAGTGATGAAAAGGTGCTCAAAATATGGCCTGAAAATCCCTATTGGCAATATTTCTGCGGTGAGGTTCACTTCCAGACAGAAAAACCGTTTTCCCACAGCGAACTTTCACGCTTTCGCCAGCGGGTTGGCAAAGAGGGCATGGATGTATTGCATGATATTACCCTCAAGCAATTCGGCAATCCGGATTCCAGGACTTACGGCACCTATTCCGATCGACGGAAGAAAAATTTCTGGAAAAAAATAATCGGATGACCCGCATTCCCGTTATCGTTACAGGGGGGCTCATTTCGATTTTCATGTTTCCGCAAACAATTAATTCCCAAGCCGTCATGCAAAAATCACAGCAAGACCGGAAGCCGGCGGTTGCCGGTTCCTTTTATCCGGCGGAGGCAACCCAACTCCGGACCCTGGTTTCCGGTTTTCTGAAAGAGGGCAAGCCTGACCAGACCAGCGGAGTCGTGAGAGCCTTGGTGGTGCCGCATGCCGGGTATGTTTTTTCCGGCGGTGTGGCGGCATCAGGTTACAACCAGATCAATCCGGATCACCCTTATAAAAGAATCTTCATCATAGCTTCCTCGCACCGGATGAGCCTGGGTAAAGCATCGGTCTATACCCGGGGAGATTATCTCACCCCTCTGGGTAAAATGGAAGTAGATAAAGAGGTGTCGGCAAAACTGGCAGCTAACAAGGAATTCTTTACCGACGACCCCTCAGCACATATTCAGGAACACAGCATTGAGGTACAGTTACCTTTTTTGCAGATCAGCCTGACAAAGCCCATACCCATAGTCCCGATTGTGGTCGGCACCCAGCTTCCATCCATATGCAAAGGGATTGCCGAAGTGTTAAAACCCTGGTTCACTGCGGATAACCTGTTTATTATCAGTGCAGATTTTTCTCATTATCCGTCCTACGAGAATGCCCTTAAAGTAGATGCCGCCACTGCTGAAGCCTTCTGCACCAATTCCATCAGCGGATTTCTCAAGGTTCTGGAAGCTAATGACAAACTACGGATTCCGGATCTGGCAACCAGCATGTGTGCCTGGCCGTCGGCCCTGATTCTGCTCAACCTCACTGAAAACAATCCCTCGTTGAAATTCAGCCGGATCCAATACAAAAATTCGGGCGACATCAGGCCATATGGTGACAAGGCATCGGTTGTGGGTTACCATTCCATCTGCATTTCCGAGAAAAAATCAGGGCAATTCGAACTCAGCGATACCGATAAAAAAGAGCTCGTTCAAATCGCACGAACCACCCTCGAATCTTATGTCAGGAATCGTACCATACCCGAAATTACTACATCCGGTTTCAGTGAGTCGCTTAAAACTCCTGCGGGTGCATTTGTAACTCTGAAATCAGATGGACAATTGAGGGGTTGCATCGGATCCTTTGAACCGTCGTCTCCGCTTTTCAAGGTAGTACAGGAAATGGCGATTGCCTCGTCCACCCGGGACAGCCGGTTTCTGCCCGTTCAGTCGAAGGAATTGAAGGAGATTCATATTGAGATATCGGTGCTGACCCCAATGAAGAAAATCCGGGATATCTCGGAAATTAAGCTGGGAACACATGGAATCTATATAAAAAAAGGATTCCAGGGCGGCACCTTCCTGCCCCAGGTTGCCACCGAAACCGGATGGACTCTTGAAGAGTTCCTGGGCCATTGTGCACGCGACAAGGCAGGGATAGGCTGGAGCGGCTGGAAAGATGCCGATGTCTTTATCTATGAGGCAATTATCTTTGAGGAAGAATAGTCACGTCAGACATGACCGCCCCTTACCTCCTGATCCCCATCGCTGTAATACTCCTGATGTTTTATGGGATCAGCCTCCTTTTCAATACCCTGCAAATAATCAGCCGCGCAACACACCGGAAAATCTGGAATTACCTACTGCTAACAGCCTTTATCACAACCGCTGTTCTCGGGGTCCTTATGGCCGTCCAGATCAACTACAAAATAGAGGTCCCATGGACGGAAAAAGTACTGAAATGGCATGTAAACTTTGGAATTGCCATGTCGGGGATCGGGGTGTTTCATTTTTTGTGGCATTGGGGGTACTATCTGCCAAAGGGACGAGTAAGGGGAAAACGGGCACCCGCAGGGCGCCCCAACGGGGACAGGGAGACAACACCTCACAACACCTCACAACACCTCACCAAATTTCTCCCGTTTGCGATAGGGTTTATTGGAATTGTTTTCCAGACCCTGGTGATCCGCGAAATGCTCGGCTTGTTTAACGGTAACGAACTGATGATCTCGCTGATATTCTTTATCTGGCTGGTTCTAACGGGTGCCGGTGCCTTAACAGGAAGCCGGGCTCCGGAAACTCAATCACAAACGGAGGGTAGCCGCGGCAGACCAGGCCTTCTCTTATTGTTTATTCTGATACTACCGGTGGTTCTTGTGCCACTCGCGTTCTATTTAAAATATCTTTTTTTTGCCCCGGGAATAGAGGTAGGTCCATCGGATTTTGCCGGATTCCTGTTACTGATCCTGACCCCGTTTTGTTTTCTTAACGGATTCGCTTTCACTTACATTCTTCAACATTTTGAAAAAGACGACTTTACACCGGCGAAAGCCTACATGCGGGAAAGTCTGGGAGCGGCAACCGGCGGCGTTCTTGTAACCCTGCTGATTCTTATGGGCTGGTTTACGGTCCCGGCAGCAGAATATTTTGAAAAACTGGCTCACCCGAATGAAGAAATCATTGCCACCCGCTCCGGAGCTGCCGGAAGAATTACCGTAACCCGGATGGCAGACCAGTCGAACATCTATGAAAACGGGATCCTGGCAGCTTCGTCGGCCAACACTCTGATCAATGAGCAGGCAGCCCACTTCACCCTTGTACAGCCCGATTCGACCAGGAACATCCTGCTCATCGGCGGCCTGATAACCGGGATAGAGGCTGAATTGCTGAAATATCAAGTGGAATGTGTTGATTTTGTTGAACCTGTCGCCCAATTGAGAAACATGGCCAAGGGGCTCGCACTGCTTCCTTCGGCTGACGGCAGGATCCAGATCGTTCAAAAGGAACCCATGGTCTGGTTAAAACGGAAGGAAGGATTCTACCAGGCTATTTTGGTCCTCTTGCCCGGTCCCCAAAACCTGAGCCTGAACCGGTTTTATTCGGAAGACTTCTTCAGTCTCGCAAAGAGAAGCCTGTCGCCAGACGGGGTAGTGTCGGTTATGCTACCAGGAATCGCCAATTACATTTCAGGGGAGGCCATCAATACATTGAATCCGGTTGCTTCTGCTGCAAAAAAATCTTTTGCTGATGTTCAGGTTTTCGCCGGTGAAAACACCTTCCTGCTGGCTTCAGACTCCGATCTGAAAACCGATATTCTGAATCAGATGGAAATCCGCGGCATCAGGGCAACCTACCTCAGTCCCGGGTACTTCGACGCAAACCTGTTTCAGGAACAATCCAAGAAAGCTGACCAACTAATTGACTATCTAACCAAAGCCAACAGCAACCTTAAGCCCTCGGCATTCTTTGCCCAGATCAGATGGTGGCTGGGACAATATCCTGACCGTATTCTCTGGTCGGGAATCATTCTGGTTTCAGTAATCCTCTTAGTATCACTTTTCGCCGGCAGAAGGGAGGATTCCATCATGTTCCTGATGGGGGCAGGCTCATCCGGGCTCACTTTAATCGTGCTGTTGCTGCTTCAGGGCATATCGGGCTCCCTTTACCTTATGACCGGACTTTTCCTGGCGGTTTTCATGATCGGTCTTGCCGCGGGCAGTCAGTCGGCTTCCCCAGAAGGAGGGTTCCGGGTCAATATCCGTCCATGGATCCTGCCTGCCGGCTTTTCAATTGTGGCCTGCGTGCTTGGGGTGGTGGCTAAATCATTGACCGGAAGCGGGTCCGGATCCATCCTGAAAATCCTGTTCCTGATGATCCTGCTTTTCCTATCAGCCTGGTTTATAGGCCGGATATACAATACGCTCAGTACCAGCCAGAAGGATGCCAGAAGATCCGGGAAGCTCTATGCTTCCGACCTCATTGGATCTGCCATCGGAGCAATCCTGTTCCCACTGGCCATACTGCCTTTTATGGGAATGATACCGGCTATTGCCGTTATTTCACTTTTCGGAATCGTATCTTTAGGGCTGATATTGGTAAAAAGATAGTTGTCCGGCGAGTCAACCATGAACAAGAGGGATTTCATTAAAAGGTCATTTACAGCAGGATTTGGTACCTTTCTTTGCGGTGCCACAGGATTCGGAAATAAAGCATCATTCATTATGGACGACCAGAATATTCAGAGACCGGGAGAGCGTGAGGCAAGTCATTATATTGTCACACCACGGGGTGTAAAATGCCTTATCTGTCCCAATGAGTGCACCCTGAAAGAAGGGGAGTTAAGCGATTGTCATAACCGGATTGCGAGGGATGGAAAACTCTATACCATGGCCTATGGGAATCCCTGCGCGGTCCACATTGATCCGGTAGAGAAAAAGCCACTTCTCCATTTTTATCCGGCCAGTCTTTCGTTCAGTCTGGCAACAGCGGGATGCAATTTTGCCTGCCTCAATTGTCAGAACTGGGAAATCAGCCAGGTGAGTCCAACAGAAACAAGGAATTACATGGCTAGCCCGGAGAATGTTGTAAATCAGGCTATCAATGAGAACTGCAAATCCATTGCCTATACGTATTCCGAACCCATCACGTTTTTTGAATACATGCGGGACACGGCAACCGCGGCCAAAGCCAGGGGTGTGAAGAACATCATGGTCTCCAATGGATATATCAATGAGGAACCTCTCCTGGAGTTATGCAGGGTAATTGATGCTGCAAATATTGATCTGAAGACTTTTGACCCGGAGACGCACCTGAAGCTGACAGCCGGAAACCTCAAGCCGATACTAGAAACTCTTAAGACTTTCCGGGATAAGGGAGTCTGGGTTGAGATCACCAATCTCATCATTCCGGGTTGGACCGATAACTTTGACCACATCACCAGGATGTGTGACTGGCTGGCTAAAGAAGGTTTCTCAGGTAACCCCCTCCATTTCAGCCGGTTTCATCCCCAGCATAAGCTTACCCGCCTCCCCCCCACCCCGCTCCAAACTCTTACAAAAGCTAAGGAGATCGCAATCAAGGCCGGGCTAAATTATGTCTACATAGGAAATATTCCGGGCATCGGAGGTGAAGACACCTATTGTCACGCATGCAAGGTACTCCTGGTAAAGCGCAATGGTTTCGAGATTGAACAAAACCTGATCGTCAATGGCCGGTGTCCCAAGTGTCAGGCAACGATCCCGGGGAGGTGGTAGAACGGTTGCCGGTTAAGACTGGTTGCCAGTTGCCGGTTGCTGGTTTGGCCTCGGAGTACTTGTCATCCCCGCGAAAGCGGGGACCGGTTCCACTGCTTAGCGCGCTTTAAGGGACGCGATCCCCGCATTCGCGGGGATGACAACGCTCCGAGGTGGGAGATTCCGGCATACGCCGGAATGACAGTTCTGGCGAAATATCCGGCAACCGGCATTGATATATATCGCCTTATTCGTGATCTACATCAGAATAATCCTGATAAATGACAATCCTTAAATATTGGGGTATCTACATTTATATATAGTGAAAGTTCTACTTTTGCCTGATAATTTCCTAACACTATGACCAGCGAATCACTTGTATTATTCTTTATCGTAGGCGTTGTACTTGTGGGCGGGGCAATTCTGTTCTCTCACTTTGTTGCGCCGCGGATCAGCAAGTCGCCAGTAAAGTTCGAGCCCTACGAATGCGGCATCCCGGCCGAAGGAAACGCCTGGATCCAGTTTAACGTCGGGTATTACCTGTTTGCCATCATCTACCTCATTTTTGCAGTGGAAACGGTTTTTGTTTTTCCATGGGCGGTAGTCATGAGAGAGACGGGGCTCAGGGCTTTTATTGAGATCGTGATCTTCTTCATTGTCCTGGGTTTGGGGTTGCTGTATGCATGGAAAAAAGGAGCTTTGAAATGGGCGTAAAGATTAAAAACATGAAGAATGAAGATTTCGGGGATAATGAAACCCTGGATATCTTCAAGCAGTCCGGCGGAAATATCCTTCTGACTACCATCGACGATATTATTAACTGGGGCCGGTCAAATTCTGTCTGGCCCTTAACTTTTGCCACCAGCTGCTGCGGCATTGAGATGATGGCTGCCGGTGCTGCGAGGCATGATTTCTCCCGGTTCGGTATCGAAGTATACCGTGCCTCACCCCGACAGGCCGATGTGATTGTCGTGGCAGGAACCATCGTCCATAAAATGGCCCCTGTTTTAAAAAGGCTTTATGACCAGATGGCAGACCCAAAGTTCGTGATAGCCATGGGAGCCTGCGCCTGTTCGGGCGGACCTTTTTACTACAATACCTACTCTGTGGTACGAGGTGTTGACCACGTGATCCCGGTTGATGTTTACGTTCCAGGCTGTCCGCCCCGCCCGGAGGCTCTACTCTATGGGGTAATGCAGCTGCAGCGAAAAATGAAGACGGATACCATCAAGGATCCGCGCGACCCGATGGAAAACTTTATTTAACCAAGGCCATGGAAAAAGAACAATTAGCCCAAATCCTGGCGGAACTGGTTCCCGGCCTGGAGATAAACAGCAGTAAAGAGATTTTGGAGGTTAAGGCAGCAAGCAATACCTGGCATGAACTGGCCGGAAAGCTGGCATCGGATCCCAGGCTGCAGTTTAACTATCTGCATAACCTTTACGGAGTTGACTGGCAGACTTATTTTACCGTAATCGCCTACCTGGATTCTACCATTCTCGGGTATTCCCTGATTGTACGGACTGAAGTGGCCGACCATGATAATCCTTCGCTGGATACTATAAGTGATATTTGGATTACCGCGAATTTTCAGGAACGTGAGATTTATGACCTTTTGGGCATCTCTTTCAGCAACCATCCCGATTTGCGAAGGCTTTTCCTCGAGGACGGCTGGGGATTTCCTTTGAGAAAAGACTACAAGGACGATATTAACTTCATCGAACGATAAGCCATGCAGGAAGTTGAATTGCAAGATATTCTGACCGCCCGTGAAGACGGCGATTATATCATAAATATTGGACCGCAGCACCCGTCAACACATGGTGTTCTCCGTTTTGTGGTTTCCCTGAAGGGCGAAACGCTGGAATATGTGATCCCGCATTGCGGTTATATCCATCGCGGAATTGAGAAAATGTGTGAAAGGCTGACCTACCCGCAGATCATTCATCTTACCGACCGGATGGATTACCTTTCAGCGCACATGAACAATGAGGCTGTTTCCCTTGCCGTTGAGAAGGGCCTTGGAATTGAAGTTCCGGATCGTGTTAAATACATCCGGACCATTCTGTCAGAACTGCAGCGCCTGGCCTCCCATCAGCTCTGGTGGGCAGCATTCGGGATGGACCTTGGCGGACTTACCTGCTTTTTCTATGGCCTGCGTGACCGGGAAAAGATTCTGGACATTTTTGAAGAATCATTCGGATCACGGCTCCTGCACAGCTATATCTGTCCGGGTGGGCTGATGAACGACATTCATCCTAATTTTCAAAAAAGAACCAAGGATTTCATCACCTACTTCCGGAAAAAACTTCCTGAATATGATGAGCTCCTTACGGGCAATATCATCTTCGAGCAGCGCACCAAAAATATCGGAATCCTGTCGAAAGAGGAAGCTGTCGGATACGGACTGACGGGCCCTTCAGGACGCGGTTCCGGATTCGCCTGCGATATCCGGAAGCGTTTCCCCTACAGCGCCTATGACAAGGTGAATTTCAAAGAGATCCTGTACAATGAGGGTGACACATGGGCCCGGTATAAGGTCAGGATGGATGAGATGTGGGAGTCCATGAGAATCATTGAACAACTGATAGACAATATTCCTGAAGGCGACTTCACTGCAAAAATGAAACCCATCATCAGGCTGCCGGAAGGTGAATACCACCAGCGGGTGGAAACCGCAAGGGGCGAGCTTGGTGTTTATATTATCAGCACGGGAGAGAAAAACCCCTACAGGATGCATTTTCGCACTCCTAACTTTTCTAATCTGTTTGTGATGAACCGATTAGCCGCAGGATTCAAGATCGCCGACCTGATTGCCATCAGCGGTTCCCTTGACCTTGTAATTCCTGACATTGACCGATAGTGTTAACGCATATAACAGGACAAATGCCATTTAATATCTACGATTTTTCAACCACAACAAAAGCCGTTGACGAGTTTCTTAAGGCTAACATGTCACCAACGTGGGCTTTTATTACTGAGTTGACCATTGTGGGACTCGTGTTTCTCATTTTCTACGCAATAGTCGGACTCTACCTGGTTTACGCCGAGCGAAAGGTCTGCGCCTTCATGCAGAACAGGGTCGGTCCCAACCGTGTCGGCAAGTGGGGACTGTTTCAGACCATTGCCGACCTGATCAAGCTGTTGATGAAGGAACTGATCACCATTAAGAAAGCTGACAAGCTTCTATACAATGTTGCACCCTTTATCGTGATCATCGCATCCTTTATGGCTATAGCCGCTATTCCGTTTGCCAAGGGCCTTCACGCTGTGGACTTTAATATCGGAGTATTTTATATGATGGCAGTCTCTTCGATCGGTGTAGTCGGTATTTTGATCGCAGGATGGTCCAGTAACAGCAAGTATTCCCTGATCGGTGCCATGCGAAGTGGCGCGCAGGTTGTGAGCTATGAGCTGTCTGTAGGACTAGCGCTGGTTTCAGTCGTTATTTTCAGCGGATCCATGCAGCTCTCCACCATCGTTGAAAGTCAGGCAAACGGATGGTGGATCTTCAAGGGGCATCTTCCGGCGATTGTCGCCTTCTTCATGTTCCTGATTGCAAGCACCGCCGAGATCAACCGTGGACCCTTTGACCTTGCAGAAGCAGAATCCGAGCTGACTGCCGGCTTCCATACCGAATATTCAGGGATAAAGTTTGCGTTCTTCTTCCTCAGTGAATTCATGAATATGTTCATCGTTGCCTCACTGGCGGCCACCGTTTTCCTGGGAGGCTGGATGCCGCTGCATATCGGAAACCTTGAAGCATTCAACAGAATCATGGATTTCATACCCCCGATATTCTGGTATTTCGGCAAAACAATTTTTGTTATCTACTTGATTATGTGGTTTAAATGGACATTCCCACGGCTCAGGATCGATCAACTCCTGAACCTGGAATGGAAATATCTCCTTCCGATCAATCTGGTGAATACTCTATTAATCGCCTTCCTCGTCCTGATGGGATGGTATTTTAAATAATGACTATGAACTCAGTAGCACAATATTTCAGCGATATCTTTAAAGCAATCAGATCCTTGTGGAAGGGTTTGATGGTAACCGGATACTACTTCGTCCATCCGAAGCAGATCGTTACCCAGCAGTATCCTGAAAACCGCAAGACTCTTGAGATGTTTGACCGGTTCAAGGGGGAGGTTATTCTTGTTCATGATACGGACAACACCCATAAATGCAATGGTTGTGGCATCTGCCAGTTAAACTGCCCCAACGGGTCGATTGAGATCATCACCGATTCAGCGGTAAATGAGGATGGTAAATCAGAAAGAATCATCGACAAGCATATTTATCATTTATCCATGTGCACATTCTGCGGTCTCTGTGTAAAGAGCTGTCCCAGCAATGCACTGGCTTTTTCCCAGGAATTTGAACATGCCGTATTCGACCGGCAGAAACTTACCAAGGTTTTGAACCAGCCCGGTTCCAAAATCAAGAAAGAGCCGAAAGTTCCAAAGCCAGCGCCAGCACCTGCACCCACGCCTGTAACCGAAGAAGTACCTAACCCTGCAAATTAATTCCGATATGGCACTCAACGTATTGATGTTTTACATATTATCGGCAGTAATCGTGATCTTCTCAGTGCTCACGATAACCAGCCGGAGAATTCTGCGGGCAGCCTTTTACCTGCTTTGCGTTCTCGTTGCCACGGCCGGTTTCTATTTTATGGTGGATTACCAATTCATGGCAGGGGTTCAGCTGGTCCTGTATGCCGGGGGTATTGTTGTCCTGATCATTTTCTCCATTCTGCTGACCAGCCACATCAGCCACAAATTTGCCAAGCCTGAAGCCATGCGCCTGGTAATGGGACTGATTGTGGGAGTATCGGGATTTGCCCTGTCGACCATTGCCATTTTGCAATTTGCTTTCAAGGAAACAGAGAATGCAGCCATAAAGGTGGATATGCAGGCCATCGGAACCCAGTTGCTGGGCACTGGAAAAAACGGCTATGCCCTTCCCTTTGAGGTCATCAGCGTTCTGCTGCTCGCAGCCATGATCGGAGCCATTGTGGTTGCTAAAAAAGGTAAATAATTTTTACGCATTAATTCAAATCGCTAATCGCCAAGCCATGATAGAAGGAATTCCAATGACCCACGTGCTGATAGTCAGCGCATTCATGTTCTTCGCCGGAATCTGCGGCTTTATTATCCGGAGAAACATGATCACCATCCTTATGTCGATCGAATTGATCCTTAACGCGGTAAATATCAACCTGGTCGTTTTCAATAAGTATCTATACCCCGACCAGCTGCAGGGCCAGTTCTTCGCACTTTTCGTGGTAGGTATTGCCGCTGCGGAAGCCTCCGTTGCAATTGCCCTGATTATCAATATTTACAGGCGATTAAACTCGATCAATGTGGAACAGGTGAACGAAATGAAGTATTAATCCAATCTTTTGGCTGATATGAACTACTCCTATACAATATTAATCCTTCTGATACCCATTGCGGCATTCCTGTTTAACGGCCTGCTGGGAATGAAGTTCAAGCCGATCGTATCAGGCCTCGTCGGGACCATCGGACTCGGAATCGTTTTCCTGTTATCCTGGTACACAGCCTGGCAGTACTTCTTCGTTGGGGGTATGGTCGATGGTGAGTTCCCCAAAATCATAGCCATGTCAATGGATTGGCTGCAGTTTACCGATAAGCTGACAATCCGGATGGGGATCATGCTCGATCCGATTTCGGTTATGATGCTGGTTGTGGTTTCGTCGGTATCCTTTATGGTTCATATTTACAGCCTTGGCTATATGAAGGGTGAAAAGGGATTTGAAAGATTTTACTCATTTCTTTCCTTATTCAGTTTTTCGATGTTAGGGCTGGTTGTTGCTACAAATATTTTCCAGATGTATGTTTTCTGGGAACTGGTTGGAATCTCCTCTTTCCTCCTCATCGGGTTTTATTATCAGAAACCATCGGCTGTTGCCGCCTCCAAAAAGGCTTTTATTGTTACACGGTTTGCCGACCTGGGATTTTTGATCGGCATCCTTCTTCTTTCGTTTTTCACCCAGACTTTTGACTTTACCACTCTTACCGGGGCCGACCATTCGATTTTTGAATCCGGCGCCGCCAAGAGTTTCATGGGGATGTCGGTCTTTACCTGGGCCTGCTTACTGATTTTCATGGGTGGTGCCGGTAAATCGGCCATGTTTCCGTTTCACATATGGCTTCCTGATGCCATGGAGGGTCCAACTCCTGTTTCCGCCCTCATCCATGCCGCAACCATGGTTGTTGCCGGTGTTTTCCTGGTAGCCCGGATGTTCCCGGTATTCTTTTTCCAGGCCCCGGATGCGCTGGAGGTAATCGCATATGTCGGCGGTTTCACTTCGCTTTTCGCGGCCATAATCGCCTGCACCCAGTATGACATAAAACGGGTGCTTGCCTTCTCTACCCTGTCGCAGATCGGATACATGATCCTTGCACTTGGGGTTTCCGGTTATGAAGGTCATGAGGGAGTCGGTTACATGGCATCCATGTTTCACCTTTTTACGCACGCTTTCTTCAAGGCTCTGCTTTTCCTCGGTGCCGGCGCAATCATCCATGCCGTTCACAGCAACGTCATGCAGGACATGGGCGGCTTACGGAAATATATGCCAATCACGCATATCACATTCCTGATTGCCTGTCTCACTATCTCAGGGGTACCTTTCCTGTCGGCGTTCTTCAGCAAGGATGAAATTCTGGTTGCTGCATTTCACCACAACAAGCTCCTTTTCGCCGTTGAATATCTTGTTGCCGGAATCACTGCCTTCTATATGTTCAGGCTCTATTTCAGCATCTTCTGGGGCAAGGACACACAGTATCACCATACCCCGCATGAAGCACCAAAGGTTATGACCATTCCGCTCATGATCCTGGCCATCGGATCAATTTTTGCCGGGTATGTGCCTTTCGCAAAGCTTATTACGGCCGATGGAAGACCGTTCGAATCCCACATTGATTTTGCCATAGCCATTCCTTCGGTTTTGATCGGATTGGTCGGCATTGGACTTGCAATGCTGATGTACCGTAAAGAGACCCATATTCCTGAGAGGATCTCTATCGCCCTGGGTGGCTTTTACAAGACGGTTTATAACAAGTTTTATATCGATGAGATCTATCTCTTCATTACCAAGAAGATCATTTTCAACTATATATCACGTCCTGTCGCATGGTTCGACCGTCATATCGTTGACGGTACCATGAACGGAATCGGTTGGATCACCCTGACCAGTGCGAAGAAAATCAAAGGGCTGCAATCCGGGTACCTGCCTCAGTATGGCATGGTGTTCGCCCTGGCGGCAGTGGTGTTCGTGCTGATTTTCGCCTTCCTGGTCCGATAATGCAGAGTAAACAGAAAAGAAGCCGACTATGAATATTCTGAACCTGTTCGTCATCATCCCGGTCCTCACGGTACTGGGAATCATGTTTGTCAAAGATTATAAGGGCGCCCGGATGACCGCAGCCATTGGCATGTCATTGCAGCTTGTCGCTGCCTTAGTGATGACCCTGATGTATTTCGCAGAGCGCAAGGCCGGAGCGTCCGGGGAGTTTCTGTTTTATACGGATATAACCTGGTTTAAAACCTTGAATATCCATTATACCGTTGGAGTTGACAGCATTGCGGTGTGGATGATCTGCCTGGCTTCCATTGTTGTTTTTGCCGGGATCTTCGCCTCCTGGGAGGTGCAATACTTGTCGCGCGAGTTCTATATTTCCCTGATTCTGCTGGCTACCGGTGTATTCGGGTTCTTTATCTCCCTCGATTTGTTTACCATGTTCCTTTTCTATGAGTTGGCGGTTATCCCGATGTATTTGCTTATTGGAATATGGGGGAGCGGGCCCAAAGAGTATTCGGCCATGAAGCTGACACTGATGCTGATGGGAGGATCTGCCCTTCTGGTGGTTGGCCTGCTCGGCCTCTATTTCAATTCCTCGGCTGCCGGTCCTGTAACCTTCAACCTCCTGGAACTGTCGAAAATCAACTTCCCGATGGCTATGCAGCGCTTCTTCTTCCCGTTCCTCTTCGTAGGATTCGGAATTCTTGGTGCCTTGTTTCCCCTGCATACCTGGTCGCCTGACGGTCACTCCTCGGCACCAACTGCGGTTTCGATGCTGCATGCCGGTGTATTGATGAAGCTCGGAGGATACGGCTGCCTTAGGGTGGCCATGTTCCTGCTACCTGAAGCCGCCAATGAGATGGCCTGGATTTTCCTGATCCTAACTACGATAAGCATTGTTTACGGAGCCTTCGGCGCCATCTGGCAGAAAGACCTGAAATATATCAATGCCTATTCTTCTGTGAGCCATTGCGGGTTGGTTCTTTTCGCACTCCTGATGATGAATAAAACCGCCATCAACGGTGCGGTTCTTCAGATGATTTCTCACGGACTCATGACGGCCCTCTTCTTTGCGCTTATCGGCATGATCTACGGCCGGACCCACACGCGGAACGTACCGGAAATGGGCGGTTTGATGGCTGTTATTCCATTCCTCGGGGTGTCCTACGTGATCGCCGGCCTGGCTTCACTGGGTCTTCCGGGACTTAGCGGTTTCATCGCAGAAATGACCGTATTCGTTGGGGCCTTTGCACACACCGATACTTTCCACAGGGTGATCACCATTATCGCCACAATGTCTATCGTGATCACTGCAGTCTATATCCTGCGCGTTGTGGGCCAGCTGCTGCTCGGCCCGCTTCGTGAGAAGGAGTACCTCGAATTCCCGGATGCCCGCTGGTATGAAAGACTCAGCCTGGTTGTCCTGATCCTTCCGATCGCCATCATCGGGATTTATCCTGCTTTCCTGTCAGGAACCCTTGCCGATGCAATCGTCCCTATTGTTGAACGCTTAACAGCCATGTTATAACAGACTTACGCCATGGAGAGCAACTCATTTTTTCTCATGAGAAACGAACTGATACTGGTTGGGATTGCAATGATCCTGCTGGTTGCAGAAATCTTTACCAAGCCTGAAAAAAAGAACGGGATTATCACGCTTGCCGCAGTTCTTTTCGGACTTGCCACAGTGGCAAATTTCTTTCCTGTACCGGAAGGGACGCTGTTTGGCGGAAGTTTTATAACCAATCCGATGACGGTATTCATGAAGAGCGTCCTGAATATCGGGGTCTTTATTGTTTTTCTACAGTCGGTGACCTGGCTGCGCAAAGAGGAAAACCACGGGAAAATATCGGAATATTTCATTCTTGTGATCTCCACCCTTATCGGGATGAATTTCATGATATCCTCCGGTGATTTCCTGATGATGTATATCGGGCTTGAGCTGGCAACCATTCCGATAGCGGCCCTGGCTGCTTTTGAGAAGTTTCATGAAAAGTCAGCCGAAGCCGGTATTAAACTGATTCTGACCTCAGCTCTCTCCTCTGGGATTCTTTTGTATGGGTTGTCTTTTATTTACGGAACAACCGGCTCGATCTACTTTGTGGATATCGTTGATAAAATCAGCAGCAATCCACTACAGACATTCGGGCTGGTATTCTTTGTTGCAGGGATGGCTTTCAAGATCTCACTGGTTCCCTTCCATCTGTGGACAGCTGATGTTTATGAAGGTGCTCCGATAAACATCACCGCATACCTGTCTGTCGTTTCCAAGGGTGCTGCAGCCTTCACGTTTATGATTATCCTGTTCAGGGTATTTTCGGCGGTTACCGAAATCTGGCAGCCTCTGCTGTATACCCTCGCGGTTGCAACCATGACTGTGGGTAACCTTTTTGCCATCAGGCAGAACAACATGAAACGATTCCTTGCTTTCTCCTCTATTGCGCAGGCCGGTTTTATTCTCCTCGGTATCATGCAGGGCGGGGAGCTCGGTATGACGACAGTTGTCTATTTCATGCTGATATATGTGTTCACCAACCTGGCTGCTTTCGGAGTGGTTTCTGCCATCTCGGAGGCAACCGGAAAAGAGAATATCACCGATTACAACAGCCTCTACAAAACCAATCCGAAGCTCAGCCTGATTATGCTGCTTGCCATGTTTTCGCTGGCCGGCATTCCGCCGGTAGCCGGATTCTTCGGTAAGTTCTTCCTGTTCACTGCAGCGGGGGCCAAAGGATATTATATTCTGGTTCTGATTGCTGTTTTAAACGCCACGGTTTCCCTGTATTATTACCTGCGTGTTGTAAAGGCCATGCTGATCGACAAATCGGATGAACCGATCGGGACCTTTAAAACTCCCTGGGCGATGCGGGCCAGTCTTCTTATCTGCGTTGCAGGTATCTTTGTCATTGGTTTTGCCAGTGCAATTTATGAGTATATTTCCAGTATCAGTTTCGGAATTAACTAATTACGATTATGCCTCTGAATCAGGGTAAACACAGCATTGAGGTTATTGAAGGCACACGTTGCACGCTGGTAGAATCCGGTATCACACGTCAGCGTATGGAATTTCTGAAAGAGATTCTGGAGTTCAACAAGTATGTGGTGAAAGTGGAATCAACCGAAGACGGCGGCTTTAAAATCGGGGTCACCGACCTGGTTTTCCATGCCGTTGTAGATGTCTATAAACGAAGGCTCCACTCGCCAAATGGCAAAATAATAACCCCGGGTTACTGGCTTCAGAACAGTGACCAGCAAACCGAGGTTCAGGTTAATTATTGGATTCAGGACTGATCAGCAGCCGCCTGAAGCTTTTTTCTTGGCTGGCTTTTTCACAATTGGCTTGGGTGCCCCACCCTGATCTCCTGTTGCAACAATAGCCGCATTAACGGCTCCCCCGCCTCCCAGTGCAGATCCTGCCGCCAGCCGGAAGTCATATCGGGCCAACTCCTCATTCGGATTCGTGGCTGCAGGTTTCTCAGGATTCATGATCGTTTCCACCCAATGATTGAGTCCCCCTTCCAGAACAAAATTATTCTCAAAGCCAAGCTGGCGTGTGATGAGCCATGCCTGGTTTGCATCTACGGTGCCGTTGGAGTAAAAGATATTCATCTTGACATCCTGATTCAGAACATCAGAATACTGATCACTTAACAGATCCGTTAGGGGAATATTTATCGCTCCGGGCAAGCTGAACTTTTCAAACTCATCCGCACTCCTTACATCAATGAGTTGGATTGAGGGATCTTTATTAACCAGCATATCAGCAAGTTCATCAGGACTGAAGTATTGCTGGCGACCCTTAACTTCCTCAAGAAGCTGGTCAGCCGTAAGCTTATACGGGTGGGTGGTGTTCTGCGGAACTGCTGCAATGAGCAGCCCCAGGCTTACAACCGAAATGGAAAGTATTACTCGTGGTTTCATCTTTTTATATATTAATATTCTTCGCGTGGAAATTTTTTCTCGGCCCATTCGGCAACATAAAACATTCCGATGGCAGCCAGAATCAGGAATAAGGCAAACAAGCCGTCAGACATTCCCAGGGATTCGCTGAGTTTCGGACTGCCCTGGAATCCGGCCATATAGAGCTTATCCCAAAGACCGTAGGTTTCGGAAAATAGAATCACGCCGATAAAGAGGCCGCCGATAAAGACCATGGCATCGAGTTTACCGATTGCAGCTCCGCAGAAGCTGGTGCCCGGGCAGAATCCTCCGATAATGAATCCGCCTCCCATCACAACGCCGCCAATAATTGCCGACGGGATATAGGCGGGATTCACATAAACCAGATCCAGGTCGATCCATCCGAAGAGGCTCATAAACAGGAGTCCGAGCATTGCGGTAATGGCGGCTGTAAAGAAGACTTTCAGCACAACCGTATCATACCCGTAAAATACGCCGGCAAGCTTGCGGCTTGATGAAAAGCCGCTGCTTTCCAGCACGAGGCCAAAGCCTATTCCGATAAGGAAGGCCAGAAGGAAATTTGTGTTTTCCGATATTATTTCATTGACTACTAAAGGTCCCATGGTTTGTCAGTTTTAGGTTAGATCCAGTTTTTACGAAAAAAGTAAGCCAGCATGAACGCGGTACCGAAAATGGCGGCCATGGTAATGAAGCCACCGACGGATATTACGGCCATCCCACTGAGTGCGGAGCCGCTCGTACATCCCCTGCCGAGCTGGGAGCCGAAGCCGAATAATATTCCTCCGGTGCCCGCCATCAGGAGGCGTTTGCGGGAGGTGATTTTCGGACTATGCTCAACCTTAAGTTTCAGCCGGCCCCAAAGTGCGCCGGAAAGAAATCCGCCGACCAGCACCCCTGCCATCTGAAAAACCAGCCAGTTTTTCAGGGGACTGCTGTGCTGTTTCGCATATTCGCTGTAATAGGCATTGTTCTTCACATGAGCCGGTGCGATCACATCGGTTGCAGCCACGATCACGCTTTTTACCGCACCGCTGGCACCCAGACCGCGGCCGGCAACATAATTGGCTGCAATCAGCACCAGGCCGAGCAGCACGCCCCCAAGATAGGGATTCAGATATCTGCGGGAGCGGTCAGTTTTTGTAGATTCCATAGTATGTTATGTTACTTAGTTTGTCTGTCATCTGTCATCCGTCATCCGTCGTCCGTCGTCCGTCATCGGTCTACCTAATACAGCCATCTGCTCATCTGCCCGGCGTAGGCCAGAATGAACCTCAGCATGATTCCGCCGAAAATTACAAGAATCGGAGGAATGTAATAGGGAATCCTGAACTTGAACAGTTCAAGGGATTCGAGAATTGCCGGGAGGATCAGCCCGATAGCCACAACCAGCATCCAGAAGGCAGCCGTAAACGGACCGCCGAGGAACAGGTTGGCCGAATCGATCTGTACCTGGGTGCTGGCCAGAAAGCCCATGAACATGTGGACGATCAGGAATAATTCAATTCCGATCAGCAGCAGGTCCGTCCGGGCAATGGATTTTCGCTCTTCATGGTTTCGTGAGAACAGGATGATGGTTGCCGCCCCGGTTGACATCCCGGATACCAGGAAGAGGGGCCCCAGAATGGACGTGTTCCAGAGCGGACGTGCGTTAAAGGCCGAAAAAAGGATTCCGGTATAGACCCCAAGGATTACTGCATAAAAAATCGTCACCCAAGCCAGAACCACTTTGTATTTTACAAAGAATGCTTCCAGATCCTTCAGCCATTTGTATTTCCAGTCCCAACGGGGAAATACCTGGCGAATATTCAGGGCAGCCCAGATAAAGGAGATCGGAGTGATAATCATCAGGGTCCAGGCACCCCATGACATGGGGGATTCAAGCCGTATCACAGTGTACAATCTCCAGAAGAACAGCTTGTGCTTAAGGTCCAGAAACAGTGCGAACAACCCAAGGATCAGCAGGATCGGAACTATCAACGGAGCAAGGTTAACGGCTGTTGGGTACTCTTTTTCTTTTCCACGGATGACAAAATACGCGGCAAAAAACAGGATCCCTGCAGCCAGGCCTCCAAGGAAAAGATATAAGGGAATCTGCCAGTGCCAAATATGCAGGTACGGATCGATATTTGGATTCATCCTGCCGCTGACAATAATTTCTTCACGCATGGTATTATCAGGTTTAGATTAAGAAAAAGAGCTGCGGGTTGGTACCTGCTTCCGGAATCAGTGTCTTGTATTTTCGGGTTTTGAGAATCTCGGATACCGGACTCTTCGGATCATCGAGATCACCGAAATACATGCATTTGGTAGGACAAGCGGCCACGCAGGCAGGCATAAGGCCTTTCTCCACCCGATGAATGCAGAAGGTACATTTATCAACGTATCCATCAGGATGTGAATACCTTGCGTCATATGGACAGGAAGTGATGCAGGCACCGCAGCCGATGCATTTGTTATGCGTGACGGTTACGATCCCCCCTTTTTCATAGTGACTGGCACCGGTAGGGCAGCAACGTACACAAGGTGAGTTATCGCAATGGTTGCATCGCTCCGAACGAAGCTCGAGTTCAAGCTGAGGATAGGTTCCGTCCGTAACCTCAACAACCCAGTCGCGGCAGTAGCCAATGGGGACATTATTCTCGGTCTGGCAGGCAACTACGCAGTCGCTGCAACCTACACACTTTTTTGTGTCAACAGCCATTGCATATCTCATGACTTAACCTCCTCCATTTCGGTGATGAAAGTGACAAAATTGCCTCGCATTCCGGTTCCGCCCATCAGGGGATCAACCAGAACCCTGGTTATCAGGTTTGTGTCACTTGCGCCTTTACCATAACATCTCTTCATGCGCTTTTGATCATGACCAAATCCATGGACCATGTAAACCGAATCCCAGCGGATTCTTTCCGTGATTCTCACTTTAATCGGAAATTCCGATACTTTTCCGTCCTGATTTTTGAGGTTTATATATTGATCATTCGTAAGTCCCCACTCTTTTGCAACTTTCGGATTCACCCAAACGGTGTTTTCATCCATCAGATCAGTAAGATTAGGATTATTGGAGGTCCGGCTGAAGGTGTGCATCGGTGCCCTGCCATAATTCAGCCTGTAGAATCCGGCCGGAGGTTCTTCATGGGCCGTATATTTCGGCAGCGGATCAAATCCTTCCATTTCGAAAGCCGTAGCATAGAGTTCAATTTTTCCTGTATTGGTTGAAAACTCGATTTCCTCATTGGGTGCGAAATAAAGATCGTCTGCCGTCCGGTCAAATGTTTTAACCCCGATCTTCTTCATTTCGGCCAGGCTGGTGCCCAGCTGCTTAAGCTGCCAATCCAGCAAATCTTCTATTTTTTCAAACGGGAAATATGCCTCAAGCCCCATTTTTTTTGCCAGCTCCCTTGCCATCCAATAAGCAGGCTTGGTATTATTCTTTGGTTTCATTCCCGGCATCCGGAGTGCAATCTGGGGTTTGCGATGGGGACTCACCCGGATTTCATCGTACCTTTCAATATAGGTGCATTCGGGAAGCACCACGTCGGCATAACCGGTTATCTCCATCGGCATTGTGTCAATAACCACCAAAAGGTCCAACGCCTCTATTGCTTTTATGGTATTAGCCTGATTTGGAAGCGTCTCTATCAAGTTGGTTCCGTTCACAATCCAGGCTTTGAAATTACAGCCACGGCTCGGATCAGGGATTGTTGCATCGCAAACCCCGTTTGCCAGAACAGAATCGGAAAGCCGGTAAAGGTCGGGGAATTCCGTTCTCCAGGTTCTAGAAGGGGTTGGATAGGCAGGATGCGGGGGTTCCGGGAGAGTAATTGATTCCGGCCGGTAAAAACCACCCCGTCTGCCCCATGATCCCAGGAGGGCATTCAGTATGGCCACTGCCCTGAGCCTTTGAGTGTCATCACCATACCAGGTAACATGACGACCGGGATGCACGATGACGGCCGGAGAAGCATTTCCCATTTCGCGGGCGGTCTGCCTGATAATATCCGGCTTAATGGTTGTGATACCATACGCCCATTCCGGAGTCATGCTTTGGACATGCGCCTTGAGCAGGTCGAATCCGGAGGCATATTTCTCAACATATTCTTTATCGTAGAGTCCTTCTTCGATTATCACATGGATCCATGACAGCAGAAGTGCAAGATCAGTTGCAGGCTTAATGGGAAGCCAGAATTTGGCTTTGCTGGCCGCAGTCGAATAACGCGGATCAACTGTGATTATGGTAGCTCCCTTGTCAATAGCGTCTGACATTTCCTGAACCTGTCCGTTGTGCATGTTTTCACCAATATGACTGCCTATCAGGACCAGACATTTAGTATCCCGGATATCAGTCCTCTCAGGACTCTCAATCCCCTCTCCGAAAGTATTCTGAAAGGCAACTTCCCTTGGGCCGCGGCATTGTGCATAGGATGGTGCAGCAACATGCGGTGATCCGAATGCCTTGAGCAGCGTGGAGAAGTATTTTCCGCCGGAACCATGTGTAAACAGAGCCGTACACTCCGGTCCATGTTCTGCGGCTATCTTTTTCAGTTTGTCTGCGATATAGGTAAAAGCTTCATCCCAGGTTGCCTCACGGAAAGTCTGCTGACCCTTTTCCTGTGTCCGGATCAGTGGAGTTTTCAACCGATCCTCGTCGTTGTACATCCCTACCCCGCCGGTTCCCCGTGGACAAAAACGACCGTTGCAATGAAGATCCTCGTCATTGCCAGTGATTTTCCACAAGTCGCCTTTATCATTCTTGTAAACCCATCCTGCACATTTCCAGAAACAGATTTCGCAATAGGTCGGAGTCCGCCTCATACCCTCAAAATCTAAACGCTCCGTGTCAACCAGCTCTTTTGCGAAGTTCTTCATCAACGGCCAGGCAATAGCTGTACCGCCCGCACCCAGGGCTGAAATCCTGATAAAATTTCGTCTTGTTGACATTTTATATAATTATCTAGATATATAGGTTATTGACTTCGTAAAATTAGTATAATTTACTTTACTGCTATTCAATTAACAGAAAAATATTGACAGTTATTAAACTAATTTTGAACCTCATTTTTAACGTTTATATGGAGGATAACAAAAGGTCGAGACTGCCGCACTGGATGAAGCTGAAATCTCGTCTCAAACCGGATGAAAGTTTTTCGGAAGTCAGGAAGACACTGGAAGACCTGCATCTTCACACCATATGTACTGCCGGCAATTGCCCCAACATCGGGGAATGCTGGAGGGCCGGCACTGCCACATTCATGATTCTCGGAGATATCTGCACGCGTTCATGCAAGTTTTGCGGGGTAACCACCGGCAAGCCCCTGCCCCCGGATCCGGAAGAACCGGCTCGGGTAGCGGAATCCATCCGCCGAATGAAACTTAAGCATGCAGTAATAACATCGGTCGACCGGGATGACCTTCCTGACCGTGGTGCCGGATTCTGGGCAGAAACCATCCGTGTAATCAAGGAGGTGAACCCGGGACTGACCATGGAGACCCTGATTCCAGATTTCGATGGAAGGCCTGAACTGATTGACCAGGTCATTGCAGCGGGTCCCGAGGTCATTTCACACAATTTGGAAACCGTTCGGCGCCTTACCCCGGAGATCCGGACAAAAGCGAAATATGAAACCAGCCTCTCGGTTATTTCAAGAATCGCAAAATCGGGTTTGGTGGCAAAATCAGGTATTATGCTCGGACTTGGAGAGACTGAAGAAGAGATCCTTAAAACGATGGAAGACTTGCTTGATGCAGGGTGCACAGTGATGACCATTGGTCAGTACCTCCAGCCTTCCACCGCACATATCGGGGTAAAGGAATGGATTACACCGGAAAAATTTCTGGAATATGAGGAGACCGGATTGAACATGGGATTCATGCACGTTGAGAGCCAACCGCTGGTCCGTTCCTCCTACCATGCGGAGAAACACGTTAAACCCCGCGAATGAAAGGTTCAATTGTTTATACGGATTTAGGCCTGCTGGATTATCAGGCGGCCTGGGATTATCAGGTTTCCTTGTTTGATGAGCGGGTGAACCGAAAACTCATTAACCGAAGTCTTCCAGCCGAAGAATGGATATATCCCGATAACCGGCTGCTTTTTGTTGAGCATCCGCATGTGTTCACGCTGGGAAAATCAGGCGATCAGCATAATCTTCTGATCAATGATGACTTTCTCCGGAGCATAAAGGCTACCTATTATCATATCGACCGCGGCGGTGACATTACCTACCATGGACCGGGCCAGATCGTAGGGTATCCGATTTTCGACCTGGAGCAATTCGGAATGCATATCAAGCAGTATGTACATGCCCTTGAGGAAAGCATTATCCTGACATTGGAACATTACGGCCTACATTCTGCCCGTCTCGAAGGGGCAACCGGTGTCTGGCTGGATGCCGATTCCCCCAAAGCCCGGAAGATCTGTGCCATCGGGGTTAAAGCCAGCCGGCACATCACCATGCATGGTTTTGCATTTAATGTGAACACCGACCTGAACTATTTCAAGTATATCAATCCGTGCGGGTTTCAGGATAAAGGTGTTACTTCCCTCCAGGCCGAGCTTGGCTCTCCCCAGGATATGGACAAGGTGAAGGAAATCCTGAGGGGCAATCTGGTCCGGTTGTTTTCCTGATAATGGTTTTGTATTTTTAATACGATATATCGTCAAACTGGATGGCCGGGCAAAACCGAAGGGAGTTTATAAGAAACAGTGCGGTAGTTGGAGGCGTTGCCCTAACTGCCACCGGACTTTTGCGTGAAACATTTGGTTATGAGACCGGTGAGGTTCTCGCTGCTCACCTCCCCCGCAACGGCTGGGTATATGCCGGCTGCCCGGCACATAACTGCGGCGGCAGATGCCTGCTGAAAGTGCAGTTGACAGACGGAATAATCACCCACCTAGAGACGGACGACAGGCCGGGAGACTCGCCGGAAGACCCTCAGCTCCGCGCCTGTATCCGCGGAAGAAGTTATCGAAGAAGACAGTACCACCCCGACAGGCTCATGTTTCCGATGATGCGCACAGGTAAGCGCGGGGAAGGAAAGTTTAAACGAGTTTCCTGGGAAGCAGCACTGGAAAAGATGTCTTCCGAGATGATCCGCATTCGGGAAAAATATGGAAACGAAGCCTTTTTTGTGCCTTACGGAACCGGCAGTTACAGCCACATAAATGGCAGGTGGCCGGCTGTCAGGCTGATGAACCTTTTCGGAGGTGCGCTTGATTATTACAATTCATACTCCTGGGCATGCATCAGCAAAGCCACTCCAACCGTCTATGGTACTGCCATAACCGGCAATCAGAGACAGGATTGGCTCAATTCTAAATATATCCTGATGTGGGGCTGGAATCCGGCAGAGATGAGGGATGGAACTAATTCCGATTATTTTCTGAAGCTGGCCAGGGAAAATGGGGCCCGGATCGTCTGCATCGATCCCAGAATGACTATGTCTGCTGTAGCACTTGCAGATGAATGGATCCCGATACGGCCCGGAACCGACACGGCGATGATGTCGGCTATGGCCTATGTTATAGCCGAAGAGGGCTTATTCGACAAAGAATTTGTAAGGACTCACTGCATAGGATTTGACTCTACCCAGATGCCCAAAGGGCTCGAGAAGGAGGAATCCTATTTGGATTACCTTTTTGGCACCTTCGACGGGGAGCCGAAAACACCGGAATGGGCGGCCCGGATAACCGGGATTCCTTCAGCAACTATTGCCCGTATCGCAAGGGAGTTTGCCAATACAAAGCCGGCCATGCTTTACCAGGGTTACGGAATGCAGCGTAGGGCCTACGGTGAACAGCCGGTTCGGGGAGGGTGCGTGCTGGCTGCTATAACAGGTAACGTGGGTAATCATGGTGGCTGGGCTTCCGGTATAGCGCGCCAGCCTGGCGGTGAGCCGTTCTGGAGCATTTTTCCGACCGGGGAGAACAAGGTTAAGGCAAAGATTCCGACTTTCCTTTGGTCGGAGGCTGTTGTCAGAGGGCATACACTCACTGAAAAAGAGGGCCTGACAGGTGCTGAAAAGTTATCCACCAGCATTAAAATGATCTGGGCAGTGGCCTCCAATATCCTCGTCAACCAGCATGGCAACAGCCGGAAAGCCGCAAAAATACTGGAGGATGAGAGCCTTCTTGAATTCATCGTGGTTCAGGATCAGTTCATGACAGAATCGGGCCGGTTTGCCGACCTGATTTTGCCTGCCTGTACACATTTCGAAACATGGGGTTTGCAGGACGGCTGGAAGTATGGAGAAGAGTTGATTTTACTGCCTCAGCTGCTTGAACCCTATCAGGAGACAAAATCGGATTACAGGATCTGCGCGGACCTGGCTTCAAAACTCGGACTTGCGGGGGCCTATACCAGTGGTCTGGATGAGAAAGGATGGACACATAAACTTTGGGATGAATACCGGCATATCCGGTTTCCTGACCTTCCGGATTTCGATGCTTTCGTTAAATCCAACCAGGGCGTGTATAGCGTACCCGTTGTCAAACCCGCTATATCATTCGAGAATTTCCGGATGGATCCGGAGAAGTTTCCTTTAACGACTCCCAGCGGAAAAATCGAAATATTCAGTGAGACGCTTTTCAGGATGAATCAGCCCGTTGAAATTCCCGCAGTTCCGAAATATATATGTGAATGGGAATCACCCTTTGGTCCAGAGGCCAAAGAGTACCCCCTGCAGGCGATCGGGCCTCATTACATGGCCCGTGTGCACTCAACTCACGCCAACATAGATTGGTTAAATGAGGCATTCCCCCAGCGGATTTTCATGAATGCAGCTGACGCAAAGCCAAGGAATATCAAGGACGGGGACCGGGTAAAAGTATTCAATGAACGGGGAACAATTGTGCTTCCTTGCCGGGTTACCCCTCGTGTCATGCCCGGAGTTGTATCCGTTCCGCAGGGTGCCTGGTCGGTTTATGGGAAGGATGGCACGGACTTTGGCGGGAACATTAATACCCTCTCTTCCGAAAGGTGGACTCCTCTAGCCTTTGGAAATGCACAGCACACGATTATGGTCCAGGTTGAGAAATATAAAGCATGACGAAATACGGATTCTACTTTGACTCTTCCTGCTGTTCCGGTTGTAAGACCTGTCAGGTGGCCTGCAAGGATAAAAACGACCTGACCGAAGGTATTCGTTTCCGCCGTGTTTATGAGGTTTGCGGATCGGCATGGGAGAAAGACAGCAAGGGTACCTGGGTTCCGGATATCGTTGCCTACAATCTCTCCGTGGCCTGCAATCACTGCGAGAATCCGTCATGCGTTGCAGCCTGCCCCACAAAAGCCATGCATATTGGGAATGATGGCATTGTCCTTGTTGACCCTGATAAATGTGTGGGCTGCCGGTACTGCGAATGGGCTTGTCCTTACGGAGCGCCTCAGTACAACCCACAAAAGGGAATCATGCAGAAATGTGATTTCTGCTCAGATTATATCAAGGAAGGGAAGAAACCCGTCTGTGTTACCTCATGCCTGATGAGGGCACTGGATTTTGACACCCTTGAAAACCTTGAATCCCACTATGGTGCCAACCGGGATGTGTTTCCCCTGCCCCACTCCGGCCAGACGGGCCCGGCAGTCATCATCAAGGCTCATCCGGGTGCCGCGAAGGCAAAAGAATTAAAAGCTTCAATCATAAACAGGGAGGAGGTCAGGAATGATCGGTAAAGAATGGTCACTAATAGTTTTTTCGATGGCAATGCAACTGTCGGCAGGTATTATCCTGATATACGATCTGTTCCTGTTGTCACCACTGTACCGCACCCGTGTGGATATTCCGGCGAGGTTTCAGTGGATCCTGATGATTGCCCTCACCGCCGCATTGGTTGGTGTTGCCTTTTCGCTGATGCATCTGGGTAATCCAGGTAATGCCACCCGGACATTGGCCAACCTGCACAGTTCATGGCTAAGCAGGGAGATTTTCAGTGTTCTGGCGTACACATTACTTTTGGCGGTGGTCACCATTTTACACTTCACGATGCCATCCGCAGCCCGATCCCTCAAATGGATGGTTGACTTTACTGCCATTTCCGGCATCGTGCTTGTTTTTATCATGAGCCGGATTTACATGATTCCCACCCGACCAGCCTGGAACTCGGTTTTCACCCCCCTTGGGTTTTACCTGGCAGCCATTATTCTGGGATCCAGCCTGTTGCTGATTTTTCAGATCAATCATGGTTCCTGGGCAAGTCAGAAATTGCTGGCCATCCTTTCTTTCAGCATTCCATTGATTCAGCTTGCCATTTTACCTGTATTCATGGCCTGGCTGGGACAGAAGGATCTTGTTTCAGGGAATGCCCTGGCCATTATCCTGGATAACCATATGGCAGCATTCTATCTCCGTCTTGGATTTTTCATTCTGGCAATCGGATTCGGAATCTGGGCATTTTTCTCGATACGTTCTGATACGCTGCGAAATCATCTTTTGTTCACACCGGCGATTCTGGCCTGGGCTGCAATACTAGCCGCTCAGATCATCGACCGGTATCTGTTCTACGCGCAGAATCTGCCTGCTGAAGGTTTTTAGATGGTGGCAGGCTTCGGACCCCGCACCTTGTACCCGCGATACCCGAAAAAGAATATGATGATAAAGCAGGCCATCGGAACGACGAATCCGATCTGCATATTCACCTTATCAGCTAACATACCCATAAAAACCGGACAGATGGCACCGCCGACAATGGCCATAACCAGATAGGAAGAAGCCTGTTTTGTCTGGTCGCCCAATCCCTTGATTCCAAGTGCAAAAATGGTCGGGAACATGATCGACATGCAGAAATAGGTAACAAACAGGGCGATGAGGGAGATCCAGCCCAGATTTGCTACAACAACGACCATGGTGATCACATTAACCAGCGCATAAACTGCGATCATCCGGTTCGGCTTGATCCATTTCATGACCACGCTTCCGGAGACTCTCCCGAACCAGAAAAACAGGAACCCAAGAGATAACAGATAGGCCGCTTTTTCAGGTGAAATGTCAGGCATTGTCTCGGTTACATAATTGATAAAGAAGCTATTAATACCAGTTTGGGCAGCAACATAAAAAAACTGGGCGATAACTGCAAACTGAAAATGACGCTGTTTCCAGAACGGTTTGGCAATAGCACCCGGCTCATGATGTGCCTCTTCTTCCTTGATCTCAGGAAGCTTCGTCATGATGAACAGAAAGGCGACCAGCAGTACGAATGATCCGACAATCATGTAGGGCAGTGCCATAGATGAAAACTTGTTTCCGCCGTCACCGGTGGTATTGCCAAGAATTAAAAACCCGCCGACGGTGGGTCCTATCATCCAGCCGAGCCCGTTAAAGGATTGGGAAAGATTGATACGCTGAGCAGCGCTTTTATGGGGCCCAAGGACCGTTGTATAGGGATTGGCGGCCGTTTCCAGGAAGGTCAGACCACATGCAATGACGAAGAGGCACAACAGGGTAAATTCGAAAGTCTGGACATACGTTGCCGGAAGAAACATGTAGGCACCTAGTACATATAACAGCAGTCCGGTAATAATGCCTTTCCGGTATCCGAAACGCTTCATGAACAGTCCGGCCGGAATCCCGATCAGAAAATAACCTCCGTATAAAGCTGCCTGGATCCAGCCTGATTTGGCTTTGGTGATTCCCAGAATGTCCTGAAAGTGCTTGTTCAGTACATCGAGCAGGCTATGGGCAAAACCCCATAAAAAAAACAGGCTGGTTACCAGAATAAAGGGGATCAGGTAATTCTTACCGTCGACTTTGACAAGAGAGGTTTTTTCTTGAATCATGACCAGAAAATTTTAGTTTCAGATGTTTTACGTTCAGAGTTTGCCAAAGCTACAATTTTTGGCTGGGACTAAAAACGTGTAGTGCAATGAGAGCACACTAAACTAATTCCTGGCCGGCCCGGAGAAATTGCCCCTCAATCTGGATCCGGTCGCAATAAACCAATCTTAATAGTATCGGACTTTACCTGCGACGGCCCAATCCACCTCCACAAGGCCCCAAGCCTCTTCCATAACCCGTGGAGCGAGCAGCCCTCAAACCAACCCCGCGTCCGGCTCCCCGGCCTCTTCCGATAAAGCCTGCATGCGGTGTATTAACAGGAGTTGCGCCCAATTCAATGATTTGAGCCCGATGTGAAAGGAGGCTCTGATCCATTTTAGCCCTGACAGCATTTCTCTCGGATAATGTGGTAGAAGAGCGGAGGCTTACACGTAATGCATCCATTTCTGCCTGGTGTGCAGCCGATACTTTAAGCACCTGCGCCTGCTGTTCAACAGTCATTCCAGTGCTGTTTACACAGGCACCTCTCTGGTTGTTCAGATACTGATTCCCCCGAAAGTTCTGGGCGTTCAGCCCGTTCATCGCAATCAGGAGGATTGCGGTCAGGGCTGACATTTTAATACTAATTCTTTTCATAGTGGTAAATATTTAAAAATTAGACATTTTACTACTTTAGAAACCCTGGAATAAAAAAACTTGCGGCACAAGGCAAAACTTTTTTCTTTACCATACATAGCCTATATTTGGTCGGCCTATGGCTGTTGGCTTTCGGTACCAAAAACATGTTTATTCCGGATCGTAAATATCTTGCTTCATTATTGTTGGTTTTGTTTTCATTTTATTATGCAAACATCACCTTTTTCCCACATTCCCATATCCTTGGGGACCAGGTTATCACACACTCCCACTTCTATGGGGGGATTACCACATCTGCACATCCGGCTCACTCACACTCAGATTCCAGCCTGGCCATCATCAATGATCTGTCACTTTTCCTCGCCCTGGCCCTGGCTTTAGGGACAGTACTGTTTGCTCTAGAACAAACATATCGCCGGTCCTATATTGTCTTGGCCATTGTTCCAAGAAGCCAGCAACTTGAGCAAAATATTCAGTTAAGAGCCCCCCCTGCTTCCTGTTAATTCTTCCGATCAAACCTGGATTATTCCGGCTTCCTTCTTCCATCAATCACGTCTCCATCCTGAATAATCAGGACTCAAGACTCTGTGGTAAAACCAAGAATTCAACAGCAACAGGATGAAAAAATTATTAATACTACTTGTCTGCCTCATCAGCTTATTTTCCTGCAAGCCGAAAGGGCAAAAGAATGATAATTCTCCAAACCTTGATGTCACATCATCGGGTGATACGATTATCATACCCGTGGAGTCGGCGGTAGGGAAAAAAATCAAGCTTTTAACCCTTCATCCCGAACCGGTGGTCAGATCTTGTTCCACAACCGGAACGATCCGGGCTATTCCGGAATGCATTGCTGATATTGCAGTTCCTTTTGATGGACGAATTGTTGAGTCATTTGTTAAAACCGGCCAATCGGTCAGGGCAGGCACACCACTTTTCTCCATCCATTCGCCCGTATTTTTCGAGACCGTTAAAACGTACCAGCAGGCCAGGCAGGAGAAGCAGGTGGCTGAACTGAACTTTCGCCGTCATCAGGACCTTGTAGACAAAGGGGTCGGGATTCAGAAAGAGCTGGATGAAGCTCGTTTACAGTATGAAATTGCCAAAGGACAGGTTGAAAACCTGGCTGCCACTTTGTCGATCTATAATGTTAGCGGGGAGGAAATTGAGGTAGGAAAACCAATGGTTGTAAGATCTCCGATCAAAGGTGAAATCGTCAGGAGTACCATCAGAATCGGTCAGTATCTTACCGCTGATTCAGATCCGATGGTCTGTGTCGCTGATCTTAAAAATATTTGGGTGATTGCCCAGTTGAAGGAAGATATGATCGGCCAGGTCAAAGATCAGGATGAGGTTAGCATAACCATTAATGCATATCCTGATCAATCATTTACAGGATTCGTGAGATATATCGGCAAGATTCTCGATGAGCAAACCCGCTCGCTGGAAGTTATTATTGATTGCCAGAATCAGAATCAGCTTCTCAAACCCGGTATGTTTGCAACGGTTACCTTCAGTAATGCACATGATGAAGGGATCCTGCTGCCCGCCACCGCACTGATTCAGGATGAGGACCATACCTTTGTTGTAAAAAGCCTGGGAGTGGACCGCTACCTCAAAACTGAGGTTGAAATCATTTCTGCTCCTGATGGAAAAGTGATAGCAATCTCTGGTATCCAGGCAGGCGAAACCATTGTCAGTGACGGCAGCATCTATTTACAGTAAATCACAGCAAACATGGATAAGTTTATAGAACTGCTGATTCGAAGGCGTCTTTTAGTTGCGTCCATTTTTGGTTTGATTGCTGCTTTCGGAATCTATTCATGGACCCGGCTTCCCGTTGATGCATACCCTGATATCGCTGATGTGACAGTCCAGGTAGTCACCCAGGTACCCGGATTGGCGGCTGAGGAGATCGAGCAGCAGATAACCATTCCGATCGAACGGGAGCTGAACGGACTTCCCGGCCTGCATACGATGCGCAGCAAGAACATGTTTGGAGTATCCACCATTTTACTGGTTTTTGATGACGGTACTGATGATTACTGGGCCCGTCAGCGCACTAAGGAGCGAATTGAGGGTATTGAACTTCCCTTTGAAGCTCAACCCGGGTTAAACCCGCTGACCTCGCCCACAGGGGAGGTATGCCGGTATGTGCTCCAGAGCAAGAACCATACCTTGCGGGAACTCACCGATCTCCAGAAGTGGGTCATTATACCTCGTATTAAAGAGATTACAGGGGTTGCCGAGGTGAGCAACTTTGGCGGAATTACAACACAATTCCAGATTGAGATTGATCCGAGAAAACTTGAGAAATATTCCCTTTCCTTAAGTGAAGTCATCCAGCAAGTTGAAAAAAACAGTGCCAACTCGGGTGGAAGTGTGATCACACGCGGCGACCTATCCTTTGTGGTGAGAGGAATCGGCCTGATGAAAAACCTCGAGGATCTTGGCAAGGTAGTAATCAAGACGAATCATGGCTTTCCGGTTTACCTGAACGATCTGGGTGAACTCAAATATGGAAACCTTGAGCGCAAGGGCATACTTAGCTACACGGACCACCAGCGTGATTTATCGGATGGGGTCGAAGGAATTGTACAGCTGCTCCGCTACCAGAATCCCTCTGAAGTACTGGAAGGAGTAAGTGCAGCTATTGAAGAGCTAAACAACGAGATTCTTCCAGAAGGTATTCACATCCATGTGTTTATGGACCGGAGAAACTTGGTAAATGCTACACTTACTACGGTGTCCCACACTCTTCTTTTCGGGGTTTTTCTGGTTTTGGCCGCCCTTATTGCTTTTCTGGGCAGCTGGCGAGGAGCAGTTCTGGTAGCCATAACAATTCCTCTGGCCCTGCTTTTTGCCTTTATTCTGATGCATCTTACAGGAATACCAGCCAACCTGCTGTCGTTAGGTGCCATTGATTTCGGAATCATCGTGGAAGGCTCCATAATAATGATGGAAACCATTCTGAAGAAGCGTGAGGATCACCCCAGGGAATACCTTGATATCCGGGATATCACCACCCGTAGTGTTGCCGTTGCCAAGCCCATCTTTTTTTCCTTGCTAATCATTATTATGGCTTATCTTCCTCTTTTCGCCTTTGAAAGAATTGAGAAAAAGATGTTTGCCCCAATGGCTTTCACCATTGGATTTGCCCTGATCGGGGCCATGCTGGTTGCCCTGCTTTTAATGCCCGGTCTGGCTTATGCGATCTTCAGGAAACCCCGCAAAATATACCATAACAAATGGCTTGAGCATCTTACCGGATTATATCTGAGCAGGACGAAAAAGATATTGGATAAACCAAAAAAAGTATTTCTGCCACTTGTTATTATCCTCGCAACAACCGTTATTCTAAGCATTACCGTTGGAAAGGATTTTCTCCCCACACTTGATGAAGGCTCCTTATGGTTGCAGGTTCAGTTGCCTACTGGCATTGCACTTGATAAATCCAAAGAAATGGCTAACACTCTCCGAAGCCATATCATGAAATATGAGGAGGTTACCTATGTAATGACCCAGGTCGGACGTGATGATGAAGGGGTTGATCCATTTTCCACCTCGCATATTGAATGCTCGGTTGGATTAACTCCTTACAAACAATGGGAAAAGGGGAAAAAAAAGAAAGAACTGGTGGATCAGATTGCCGGTGATCTGGCTGAATTGCCCGGTTATCAGGTAGGTTTTTCCCAACCAATCATTGATATGGTCATGGACCAGATTGCCGGGTCTCACAGTGATCTGGCAATCAAGATTTACGGGGAGGATCTGCCGGAAGCACGGCATATAGCCGAAAATATATGCAACATTATCCGTCCGATTCCAGGAGCCGCTGATGTCAATATCGAGCAGGAGCCTCCCGTTCCGCAGTTGCAGATTCTGGCAGACCGGGATAAAATTGCACAATATGGACTAAACGTATCAGATGTTTCGGAATTGATCGAGGTTGCCATCGGGGGGGCTGCCATTTCACAGATTTTCATCGGGAATAAGGTTTATGATGTGATTTGCAGGTATAATGAAATTCACCGTAATACCCCGGAAGCTATTGGCTCTTTGATGCTTACTTCGGTAAGCGGCGCAAAAATTCCCCTATCCCAGATTGCGGAGATCAAAACAACCATGGGCCCCAGCATTATCAACAGAGAAAGCAACCACCGTTTTCTCACAGTCAGGGTCAATCTCAGAGGCCGCGACATGACCTCATTCCTTGATGAAGCCCGCCAGAAGATCCAGGAAGGGGTCAACTATGATCACGGTGCATTCAGAATCCACTGGGGCGGGCAATTCGACAGTCAGAAACGGGCATATGCGCGCCTGTTCATTATTGTGCCATTAGCCCTTGCGATAATGTTCCTGCTTTTATTCGGAGCCTTTGGCATTTTCCGTCAGGCCGGTTTTCTTATAAGCCTACTGCCATTTTCACTGTTTGGAGGGATGCTGGCACTCAATATTACCGGGATGACCTTTAATGTATCCTCAGCTGTTGGGTTCATTGCATTGTTTGGTGTTTTCATACAAAACGGAGTGATCATTATCACCCGGATAAATCAATTGCGGACCAAAGGCATTGAATTGAAAAAATCCGTTATTGACGGTACCATTCAATGTTTCAGGCCAGTGCTGATTACCGCAACAGTGGCGATTATCGGACTGATTCCGGCATCACTTTCAACAAATATCGGATCTGATGTGCAAAGGCCGTTGGCAACCGTCATTGTTTATGGTCTGGCCTTCGGAACCCTGATTACCCTTTATGCTTTGCCTGCTCTCTATTACATGCTTGAGAGAAAATATAACGAACCCGCGGATGAAAAGATCATCATTAGCCAGTAAAATGAAGAAAACCATTATCATTATTGCCCTGATGCTGGCAAGTAACCAGGTGCAGGCTCAGGACAACGGAACCGGACCAGAAAAGCCTATCGGGATAAATGAATATCTCGCCCATGTTGCAAAGGGAAATCTTTCTTATCTGGCCGGACAATACAATCTCCGGATAGCAGATGCGGCATTGAACGCGGCCAGGGTTTTTAATGATCCTGAAATCGCAGTCGCATACACAGACAATCAGGACAAGATCCTGCAAATGGGAAGGGGTTTGGATGCCGGGGTCAGCTATTCGTTAAATCTGGGCAATTTACGTGGTGCAAGGATCGGATTGGCAAAATCAGAAAAGGAACTGACAGCTTTGGTCCTGCAGGTTTATTTTCAAAACTTGAGGGCCGAGGCTGCACTCGTTTACTACAATGCCCTTAAAGAGAAGCTGCTAGCCGATATTCAGCAGGACAATTTAATCCGGATGCTTGAGCTGGCAAAAGCTGACAGCATCCGATACCATGCCGGCATGATTATGGAAGTGGATGCGAGACAGTCGGCTATCGAGGCCAGGATGCAAAAGAATGAAGTGATCCGGGCAGAGGCTACACGAAGGATATCACTGATTCAGATGGACCTTTTAAGAGGATCAGTAGGTGCGGATAGCGCTTGCTTCCCGGTTGGTTCTCTGGAGTACACCCTGAGAGACTTCTCATTTCCATGGCTGGTTGAAAAAGCGATGGAAAACCGGTTGGAACTTCAGGAGGCCCGACAGAACCAGGTTCTTTCTGAAAAAATGGTCAGCCTGGTTAAAGCAAGCCGCGCTATGGAACTTGGAATTGAAACAGGAATATCCTACAGTACGATAGCCACTAATGAAATTGCACCGTCACCGTCACATTATGCATTCAATCTGGGTGTTTCAATTCCCCTTAAATTCTCGTCCCTGAACCATGGTCAGCTCTCAGCCTCTCACTTGGCAGTAAGACAGCAGGAGATCCTATACCAGGAAGCAAGGCAAATCATACTCAGTGAGGTAACTGAAGCGTTTATCCTTTATCAGTCTCAAAAGGAGCAACTTGATGAGTTCCATTCCGGTCTGCTGAAAGAGGCTGAAATAATCCTCAACAACAAGATTTACAGCTACAAAAGGGGTGAAACCAGTTTACTCGATGTACTAAATGCTCAACGGACGTATAACGAAATCCGAAAGAGTTTTTACGAAACACATTACGAATACCTGGCAGCCCTTATCAACCTGGAGCGGGCAGCGGGAATCTGGGATATTGAATAAGAATCCGAAAGAGGTCCTTCTGCTAGATTTTCAGACTTTTGCCAGGGCCTGATCCAAATCTTCAATAATATCCTCAACATCCTCAATACCAATAGAAAAGCGTACCAAGTCGTCAGTAATACCGGCAGCCAGTTTACTCTCCGCGTTCATGCCGGCATGCGTCATGGATGCCGGGTGCTGGATCAGGGTTTCCACGCCTCCAAGGGATACTGCCAAAAGTGCGAGGTGAACGTTGTCCATCAGTGATCTTCCTGCCTCATATCCTCCCTTCAGCCCAAAGCTCATCATTGAGCCGGGACCTCTCATCTGTGTTTTGGCTAATTCAAACTGCGGATGCGATTCCAAACCCGGATACTTGAGCCATGCAACCCGCGGATGGTCCTTCAGGAAATGTGCTACCCTGATTGCATTTTCCTGGGCCCGCTCAATTCGGATGGCCAGGGTCTTCAAGCCCCGGATGACCATAAATGCCTGGGTTGGGTCCATGTTGTTCCCCAGGTACACCATGGAATGGCGGATTCGCTTGTAGATTTCCGGGTCTTTGGCAATAATCACTCCTCCCACAATATCCGCATGGCCGTTGATAAACTTGGTTACCGAATGCAGAACCACATCGGCACCCAGGTCGAGAGGCTTTTGGAGATACGGTGAGCAGAAAGTATTGTCAACAACCAAAAGCAAATTATTTTCCCTGGCAATACGGGCACATGCCGCAATGTCGGTGATGTTCATGGTGGGATTGGCCGGCGTCTCAACGTAAAGGACTTTAGTATTCGGCCGGATGGCAGCAAGGATCTCGTCCGTTGATGCGGTGTTGACGAAGGTTGACTCAACATTGAAGCGGCTGAAGTCCTGTTCCAGCAGACCCCGGGCGGGACCGTAAACGGCATCAGAGCTCACAATGTGCTGACCGGCACCCAGCAAAGCCAGGTATACGCTGCTGATGGCACCCATTCCGGAACTGGTTGCAATTCCGTCGTACCCGTTCTCAAGTTCAGCAACATTTTTTTCCAGTACCCGGATCGTGGGATTGGCAATCCGGGTATAAATAAACCCCTTACTCTTTCCCGAGAAACAATCCGCCCCATCCTGGGCGCTTTTGAACCGGAAGGTTGAACTCTGATAAATCGGTACCGTTGCACTGCCGAATTCGTCCTCGAAAACCCCGGCATGAATCAGTTTGGTGTTAAAGCCTTTGTCTTTAGTATTCATAGTATAGCTTAATCATAGTTTAGTCTGGTTTCTTCATCGGTAACCGTTGCTTGAATGGTCTTCTCAAAAAATGGAGAATTCCATGTTCCCATGCGGGAATGAGTGAGATAGTACTTTTGGGGAACAGGGTGTGTTCCATAAACTACGGTCATACCATACTTTTCATTGATGAATTTCTCCAATTGCTCCATATAGGGGCATGGAGGATAACCAACCAGAAACCCGGTTGCAAAATGTACATGTGTGACTCCGTTTTTTTGCATCTCCTCCGGTGCATATTCGATGTTTCCCCCGGGGCAGCCTCCGCAAGAAGTGAAACCAGCCAGTTCAACCTCTTTTCCCCGATACATTTCAAAAGCCCCTTCAAGATTCCGTAAAGACCTAAGGCATTTCCCCCCTGCACAGGTATGATACCGGTCGCAGATAATAATTCCGATTTTAATCTTTTCCATAATTTAAAACTACAAATGATCCTTTGCAAATTCCTATCTTTTTAATGATTTAGCATAGATATCAACTTGCGCACACTTGTCTCCGGCTTGTTAAATACTATCATTTGTATCCTGAGACTGTCGAGAAGAGGTTTGATTTTCATGCCAAATTCCCCCGCAACAATTTTAGAGACACTGCGAGCTGCCATTAGTTGTACCGATGTAGTTCCGGCTGCTTCAAGAGCATCTTTGTTAGGATTAGAAAGTACCTCAACCTCCTTATTTTCTGTGTCATAAATAATAAAACATTCGCATCGTCCAAAATTCATATCCAAAAGAGAATCCAGCGAATTTCCTTTTGAAGCTATTGCGATTTTCATTTCTTTGATTTAAGATTTTTACCCGCAGGCATAGTCATATCCTGAAATTTCATCACTACAACACAACGGACAATTAGCAATCGTCTGCTCCTTATCCGGATTATTGAAGAAACATCCGCATGATCGGCAGTGAAACCAGTCACTGTCAAAATAAACCCGGCCACCTTTGATGGAGATCACCCTCGCCTCAACAAATGCTTTGGCAATTTTCCTTAGCGCCGAGGCGTAAACCCGGGTAAAAGTAGGCCTGGAAACACCCATAAGCACAGAGGCTTCAAGTTGATTGCAATGATCGTAATCGCATAATCTAAGAGCTTCATATTCTTCAAGAAGCAGGATCACAGGTTCTGAATTCAGCTTGCTGTTTTCTGCCCCGTAAGGTTTAAAACCCTTGATTTGGGGAGGATTAACAACCTTTCTGAGGGTAGTGTTTCTTGGGGACATTTGGAACCATCTAAAGTTCACAGCAAATATAGTGAACTATTGTTCATTTCAAATGATTATCTTTGGGGCATTAAAATATAAAATAAGACAAAGCATGAAGATAGCAATACCCACCAGGGCGAATTATGTAGATGACCATTTCGGTCATTGTGAAGCCTATACGATTTTTACAATTGATAAGAACAACAGCATCGAAAAACAGGAAACATTGCCTTCACCGGCAGGGTGTGGATGCAAGAGCAATATCGCCTCCGTTTTGCAGAATGCAGGTGTAGGCATTATGTTGGCAGGTAACATGGGCGACGGTGCGCTTAATGTACTTAATTATCATGGCATTGACGTTTACCGGGGTTGTAACGGCAAGATCAATGATGTGGTCATGGCTTTCCTCCAGGGCCAGGTTGATGATTCAGGCCAGGGTTGTCACGAACATGGGCAGCATGACGGTGCACACCAGTGCAACCACTAAACAGGACACTACAATCTGGACCGCAGAATGGCCGGGACGTCATCGATGGTTATATCCCGGCCCCTGCCCAGGTAATTCACATCCCGGCTTTGTAGCTGGTTTACAACCTTCTCAATGACCTCCTCGCCCACTCCGTATTCCGAGAAGTGCGTTTTCATCCCAAGGCAACGGAAGAACTGTTCGGTTTGCTTAATGACCTCGGCGATAACCGCATTTTGGTCAAAGCTGGTGATTCCCCAGATTCTCTCAGCATACTGGAGCATCTTTTCCTTCCGTTTCTGACCGGTTACCTGCATTACACCCGGGAGAACGATTGCCAGGGTAACGGCATGGTCCCAACCGTAAAGTACGGTCAGCTCATGCCCTATCGTATGGGTTGACCAGTCCGTGGTGACACCCATAGAAAGGGATGTGTTCAGGGCATTGGTCGCCGCCCAGATAAAATTCGCGTGGTCGTTATAATCAGGAGTAACTGCCGCATAAACTTTTGATCCGGTATCCTTCAGAATGTGAAGCAGGCTCTCGGCAAAACGATCCTGAACCTCAGCCCGCGAAGGATAAGTGAGATATTGCTCTATCACATGGATGAATGCATCGATGACTCCATTTGCAATCTGGTTTTTGGGCAGGGAAAAGGTCACTTCAGGGTCCAGAATGGAAAACTTCGGCATCACGGCGCTGGAGCCGAAAGCCAGCTTTTGACCCAGTGACTTCCTCGTAACAACCGAGTTACCATTCATTTCGGTTCCGGTGGCAGGTATGGTAAGTACAGTCCCTAACGGTAGCGCTTCGTTCACCGGCAATCCTTTCAGAAGAATATCCCAGGGATCATCCCCCTCATAACAGGCAGCTGCTGCAAGGAACTTAGCCCCGTCGATCACCGATCCGCCACCCACAGCCAGGATAAATCCGATTTTCTTAGCCTTGATGACATCCAGAGCCGGCATCAACTGCTCATAGACAGGATTCGGCTGGACACCAGGATATTCATAGAACTCATATCCCCCGAGGGCAGCAATAACCTGCTCATACACACCATTTTTCTTGATACTTCCGCCGCCGTAGACAAGCAGGACCGGAATGCCTGCCGGAATATGCTCACTGATCTTTGCAATGGTTCCCTTGCCAAAAAGAATTCTTACGGGGTTATAATATTCGAAATTTTTCATCAGTCCTCAATAATTTTGATTTTGCATCAAATATAGCCGATATTGCCGGTTCTTGTATTAAACCTTCTCGGTGCCATATCTGCAAAATGAAAGCATTAACTCCAAAAAGGGTACTTAAGCTATTAATTTTTTTTAATATCTTGAATGTCTCGAACTTAAACCATAATGCTCATGAAAAGGACACTGCTTTTAATCGTAGCTGCGCTGCTCATGTTTTCAATGACAAACGCGCAGCCAATCCAACCGGACACAAAACCAGGTAGTTTGTCGACCCCTTCGAGTTTTTCGCAAAAGAATTTTGATCCCTCGTTTTTCCCGGCCCTGGTTAGTGTATATGTATATGCTAACAATAACTGGGATCCCAACCGATACGACCGTTTGGTTGAGATTCTGAACCCTTTTAATAAAGTCATTGAGCGAGACTATGTGTTAGGCGATGATTTCAGGATCACTGATCGCCGTGACCTGTCAACACTGGCGACCACTCAATTAACGGAAATTAAGCCAGGTGGGACCGGAGACTATCAAAACTATGAGAGAATCAGGCAGGAGGTTGACGGACATGGTCACCATTCCCTCTATGTGAAAGAATCCTGGATCAATGATCTTTGGCAGACTCTGTACGGTAACAAATACTCCAATGATTATGATATGTCTGGTCACGTGTCACAAAGTATCGTTTCCAATTACAATACGACCACCGGTAACTATGAGGACCAGCAACGGTATTCCTATCAATATCAGGCTGATGGAAAAACAAGTGAGATGATTGTTGATCAGTATGCATCATCCCAATGGGAACACTTTCAACGATACCGGTATATGTATGATGAAACCGGAAGATTTAAAAAGGTTTTAATCGACTCCTGGCTTGAGGACTGGATTTTTGGCATGTATTCCGTGTATGAATATTATTCAGATGGCACCGTGACAGTAACCACCTATACAATGCTTGATGGAACAGAGTATCCCATTTCGAGAACGACCTTTCAAGTAGATGATCATGATAATACAATATTGGAACTGCATGAGGTTACCGACGGAAAGGGTGGATGGACGGTTTATTCCGGGGAGAAGAATGCCTTTTCATATGCCCAGAATCTGCTTCTTGAACATATCAAGCAGCTATATCAAAAACCTCAGCCTGGGTCAAAGAGTGGAAATGATAATTGGGTCAACGAGATCAAAGAAGTATTTTCTGACTATGTTTCTCTGGGTATTGAGACCATTATCCCGAAGGAATCATTTCAGGTATATCCAAACCCGGCAAGCCAGCAGGTGACTATTTCTTCCTTGTCCCCTTCACCGCTTGCCGGAAGCATTTGTATTCTTGATCTATCGGGAAAAGTTATCTACTTTCAGGCTTTTCCTCAGGGTACGAACCGGTTGACTATGAACTGTTCAAGATGGGCTTCCGGAACCTATTGGGTTTGCTGGAAGGAAAGTTCGAATCCAATCCAATATAAAAAACTGATCATCAACAATTAAAACACCTATCATGAAGAAATCTCTAACGATTTTCATTTCATTACTTCTATTTGCTTTTGTTACATCATTATCAGCCCAGGAGAAATGGGAACCCCTTTTTAATGGCAAAAACCTGAAAGGATGGAAACAATTGAATGGATCGGCGAAGTATAAGGTAAAAGACGGGATTCTGGTTGGAACAACCGTGCTCAATTCACCTAACAGCTTTCTCTGCACAGAAAAAGATTTTGGCGATTTTATTCTCGAGTATGATGTATGGGTCGACCCGCAGCTGAACAGCGGCGTCCAGGTCCGGAGTCACAGTTACAAGGAGTATCAGAACGGCCGTGTACATGGATATCAGATTGAAATTGATCCATCGGATCGCGGGTGGTCAGCAGGTATTTATGATGAAGCCCGCCGGGCCTGGCTGTATCCGCTGGATGATAATCCGGATGCACAGAGGGCATTCAGGCAGAATGAATGGAATCATTTTCGTGTTGAGGCTATAGGTAATTCGATACGAACCTGGCTCAATGGAATTCCGGCGGCCAACCTGCTGGATGACATGGACGCATCAGGGTTTATTGCACTTCAGGTCCATGGAATCGGAAGCGATGCAAAAAAGGTCGGAATTCAGGTTAAATGGAAGGATATCAGGATCATAACCAAGAACCCTGCTGCTTATGCATTGCCAATGTCACCATTGGTTAAAGAGATATCTGCGATCCCGAATGCCCTTACACCGACTGAGGTTGCGAATGGCTGGCGGCTCCTTTGGGACGGCAAATCCACTACGGGGTGGCGGGGAGCCGATAAAACAGGATTCCCTCTGAAAGGATGGGCCATTAAGGATCGCTGCCTGGTTGTTGAACCCGGTACCGGTGGGGAATCCACCAATGGCGGCGACATTGTAACCACTGATACATACGGCAACTTCGAATTATCCGTTGATTTCATGCTGACCAAAGGCGCCAACAGCGGCATAAAGTATTTTGTTGCCGAAGGATTAAATCAGGGTGTGGGATCAGCCATCGGACTTGAATTCCAACTGCTGGATGATGCCAACCATCCTGATGCAAAGCTGGGAGTTGGAAATAACCGGACATGCGGCGGCCTCTATGACCTGATTCCACCATTCGAAACCAAAACCATCAACCCGCCCGGCCAATGGAACACCGCCAGGATTATTGTGATAGGATCACATGTGGAGCACTGGCTGAACGGACAAAAAGTGGTTGAATATGAGCGTGGGACCCAGATCTTCAGGGCGCTGGTCCAAAAAAGCAAATATGCCACCTATCCCTCCTTCGGGGAAGCCCCAAAAGGACTTATCCTTTTACAGGACCATGGCAATCAGGTTAGTTTTAAAAATATCAAGCTCAGAACAATCAAGCAGACTACATGACCTGGTGACGGAATTCTGACCAGACTGCCTGAATCCGTTGGTCAAAAAGCAGGTTCACCGTTTGCCTTTGTTCTCAGGATTCGGTAACTTTGGTCAACCATGTTCTCCAGAAAAAAGAAGCCGCTCCAAACCTCCGAAGAGCTGAATTATATAATCAGCAATCTTCCGGATTTAATTGTGCGATTGAACCGGGAAAGGGTCATCACGTTCATCAATCCTGCTTCAGTGATATTTTTGGGCCGTGTACCGGAAGATGTGGTGGGATTGAATTTCTATAAGGTTTTCAATCATTCTGATAAGCAGGTTATTCCGGAGGCCATCCTGGAAAAGGTTTTCGCCGACCATAATGCCGAGATCCTGGAGAGTTATTTCGCCACCGACGACGGTCATCAGATGCATATCGAGATCCGGATTTTGCCCGATCCCCTCCCAGGTAACAAGGAGGAGCACATTATCCTGATGATTAGGGATATAACGATAAAAAAAGAGGCAGAGCGCAAACTGCTCCTGGCTAAACAACATGCCGAGGAGAGCGACCGTTTGAAATCAGCTTTTCTCGCCAACATGTCCCACGAAATCCGTACCCCGCTTAATGCCATTGTTGGATTCTCCCAGATCATACTGGAAGATGACCTGGAAACAGAGGAGAGGTCACGCTATTTTGAATACATTTATCAGAACTCCAATCAATTGATCGGGCTGGTCAACGATATCATTGACATTTCAAAACTTGAAAGCAACCAGCTGATTATACGATCCTCCCCAACCAATCTGAACCAAATATTGCAGGAAGTTCAGGAATTGGCCGAAAATGAAAAGAAGATCCGTTCGAAATCCCATATATTGATTATTCAGGAAAAAGAACTGGAAAATGACCAGGCGCTGGTTATCACGGATCCTTACCGCCTCAGGCAGATACTTACAAATCTGCTTGTTAATGCAGTAAAATTCACCCCCAAAGGGTATATCCAGTTCGGGTACCGTTTGAAGGAGGCCGAGCAGATTCTTTTCTTTTGCCGGGATACAGGCATCGGTATTCCCCCTGAAAAGCATGATGAGGTCTTCCAGTATTTCAGGCAACTGGAAAACACCCTCACCCGCGGAAGTGCCGGAACCGGACTGGGCCTGGCTATCTGTAAAAACCTTGTCGAATTGATGGGTGGCAACATCTGGCTGCAATCCGAACCAACCAAGGGCACCACCTTCTTCTTCAGCCTGCCCTATGTAAAAGCCAACCTGGGCGGGTTACCTGAATAGGTTAGCCCATTCCCGAGCCGGGCGGTTTCTCCAGTCGGCATGATGATACACATAGCTCACGATCAACGGCAATACCGTAGTTGCCTCAGCATAAACCATTTGTTCATAAATCGTTTCCACTTTCCCCCACGAACTGGCTTCTTTCAGCGTTGAAGAAGAACAGGCTCCATCTCGAACGTCTGCCACCGTAATCTGAACTGCATACTGATGCATCGGTACTTCCTTGCCTAAAATCTCGGCGCAAACAACCGTATCCTGGGCAAAGTTCTTTGGAACACCTCCGCCAATCATGAACAAACCGGAGGTGCCTGCTTCCATTTTAATCATCGTCAGTTCAAGAAAGTCTTTAACACTGTCGATGGAAACATGCCTGTCGGGATTTTCCCACTGATGCTTGACCAGGCCGAAACCGGCACTGCTATCTGAAAATGCGGGGCAAAAAATCGGAACGCCCATTTCATATGCAGCCTGTACCAGCGAATTCTTCTTAACGGAATGCTGTACAAGATATTTACCAAGCTCAGCAATAAACTCCCGTGAGGAATAGGGCCTTGGCTCCAGTGTATCCGCAACTGCTTTAATGGTAGAATCGCAATTCTGAAGTTCCTCCTCATCGATAAACGTATCGTAGATCCTGTCGATATAAAGGCTCCTGAGCTTGCTGTCAAGAACATCCATCCGTCCGCGATAGTGTTTGAATCCCAGCGCTTCAAAGAAATCCATGTCAATTATCGAAGCGCCGGTGGCCACAATCACATCGACCATTTTGTTGCGGACCATATCGACATAAACCTGCATGCATCCGCCGGCACTGGTGCTGCCGGCCAGTGTAAGCATTACGGTGCAATCCTTGTCATTAACCATCCTCATCAAAATGTCGGTTGCAGCTGCGGTATCCCTTGACGAGAAAGACATTTTCCTCATCGAATCAATGATCGGGGTTGAGTCAAAAGAGGTAATATCAATATGCTCGATGACTTCTTTTAGCAGGTCCTTCTTTTCCATTGTAATTACTTGTTAATGAGGCTTATAATTTGATAAATGAGTTTTGAAGCAAGAAAATCCGATGATTTTTCACCGGCTATCGGGCACAGTTCATTTACATCAAGCCCGTGAGTTTTGAAGCAAGAAAATCCGATGATTTTTCACCGGCTATCGGGCACAGTTCATTTACATCAAGCCCG
>Ga0154558_1108_pt2 | contig 46785 bp, 47 predicted proteins | sample RifGroF2_FD_105701 | JGI IMG/M metagenome (GOLD analysis project Ga0154558, IMG submission 105701) | Bacteroidetes bacterium GWF2_49_14 | reverse complement strand
GGTCAATGAAAGCGGCGACCTTCAATTTGAAGGGGAGATCGTAGGATACAGCACCAAACCGATTGCCATCAGTGGCGGAGATCAGGCCGAGAAAGCCTCTTTGAACCGGCTGACGGTGGAAATCAATGTTAAGTATGTTAACCAGGTGAATCCGGCCAAGAGTTTCGAATCAAAATTCACCGCTTACGAAGATTATAGCAGCGACAAGGGATTGGATGTTGTGGAAGGAGAGCTCATACCCCTGATAATTGAAAAGATCATAGAGGATATATATAACAGGTCATTTGTAGGCTGGTAATGAACCCGGAACAATTCATAGAGTGTCTGGATCATCCTGAAAAACTGGATGATACTTCAATTGTCCGCTTCAGCGAAATTGTGCGTGAGTACCCGTTTTGCCAACCTGCCCAGCTCATGTACCTTAAAAGCCTTCAAAACGAGGGGAATATCCGGTTTAACCGTCAGTTGAAAATCACCGCAGCCTATGCTCCGGAAAGAAGATCATTGTTCGAGCTGCTGCATGTCACAAAACGGGATGAAACTGAGCCTGAAGCCCGACCGGAACCCATTCCCACCCAAGCTTATCAGGCAAAACCAACAGATTATGTGAGTTATGCTCCGACACCGCCTCAACCTGATGCTGAGAGAAGCCTTACAGACTACGGCGATGAATATCCACGAACTGAAATGGTCAGAAAAGTAGAAGAATTTCTTCCGCTCAATGACCTTGACCTCCTCTTGTTCGACTTCCCCATCTCCCGCGACAATGATCACCCCGATCCTGAATCCCAGAGAAAAACACCACCCTACCAGCCAGGCTCATTCGGAGAAACCGGAGAGTCATCCGATGATGTAACTTCACGCGACCTGATCAGCGAATTTCTTCTGCTTGATCCCTTAAGCCAGCCCAGGATTACAGAGCCGGTTGTTTTTCCGCCTGTACGGATTAAAATTCCGGCCCAATCTGAAGCCCAGCCCCTGGAAGAGACTGTCGCCCGGGATCCAAAAACAGCGAGGCCACAAAAAAAGGGATCAGATCTGATAGATACTTTTATAAGCCAGGCTGGCAGCCGCGTCCTTCGACCCGATAACGAGCCGCTTTCAGGTGAGGACCGTTCACTGGATAGCCTGAGGGAAGACGAGGAAATCCTGACGGATACCCTTGCAAAGATTTTTGTTCAGCAAGGGTATTTTTTGAAAGCCATACATTCCTATGAAAAACTAAGTTTGAAATTTCCTGAAAAAAGTGTTTACTTTGCGAGTCAAATTGAAATGGTTAGGGAACTTATTAAGAATCAATAATTCAAGACAATATGTATATCTTTTTTTCTGTTCTGATTCTGGTTGTTTGTGTACTGCTTGGCTTAATAGTGCTGGTGCAGAACTCAAAAGGCGGCGGTCTGGCTGCAAATTTCTCCGCATCCACACAAATTATGGGGGTTCGGAAAACCAATGATTTCCTTGAAAAAGCAACCTGGTCCCTTGCAATCGCACTGTTTGTGCTCTGCCTGGCTGCCAGCATCAGCATCCCAAAAGGTGACAACGTGTCAAACCGGTCAGCCATCGAGGAACAGATACAGAATGCAATCGATCCTTCAGAGATTCCGCAACTTCCGATTGGAAATCCTGCCGGTCAGACCGGAGGAACGGCTGAAACTCCAAAGAAGTAAGCCGGAACAAAATAGTTATCGAAAAACACTCCTGGAATCAGGGGTGTTTTTTTATGTCACCTTGTCAGTATTCCCCCAATGGCATGCAATATGATATGAGATACAGGAAATATTAATTCTATAACTAATCCAAAATATTTGAAAATGGCTACAGTGAAAGTTAAACCGCTAGGAGACAGGGTACTAGTTGAGCCCCAGGAGGCTGAAGTCAAAACAGCATCCGGTATCATTATTCCAGATTCCGCACAGGAGAAGCCCCAGAAAGGCAATGTTATCGCAGCCGGACCCGGCACCAAGGACGTTGAAATGGAAGTAAAGGTCGGCAACGTGGTTTTATACGGCAAATACTCAGGAACCGAAATTAAGGTTGAGGATAAAACCTACCTTATTATGCGCCAGTCTGATATTCTGGCTGTTATTGAATAATATGAATACTAAATAATATTGAATAGATATGGCTAAGCAAATTGTTTTTGAATCAGAAGCCCGCGAACACCTGAAGAAAGGTGTTGATGCTTTGGCAAACGCTGTTAAGGTTACCCTCGGCCCAAAAGGTCGCAACGTGGTGATTGAGAAGAAATTCGGCTCACCCCAGATCACCAAGGACGGTGTTACTGTCGCTAAAGAGATAGAACTTGTTAATAGGTTTGAAAATATTGGTGCACAGATGGTTAAGGAAGTTGCATCAAAAACTTCCGATGATGCCGGTGATGGAACCACTACAGCTACCGTACTGACCCAGTCAATCGTATCGGTTGGACTGAAAAACGTTACCGCAGGTGCGAATCCGATGGACCTGAAAAGGGGCATTGACAAAGCCGTTATCAAGGTCGTTGAAAGTCTCCACAAACAGTCAAAAACTATTGGCGACGATTATCAGAAGATCGAACAGGTTGCCACTATTTCAGCAAACAATGACTTTGAAATCGGCAAACTGATCGCCGATGCTATGGGCAAGGTTCATAAAGAAGGTGTTATCACCGTTGAAGAAGCAAAAGGTACCGACACAACTGTTGAAGTGGTTGAAGGTATGCAGTTCGACCGCGGATACATCTCGGCCTACTTTGTTACCGACACCGAAAAAATGGAATCCGTTCTCGAGCATCCCTATATTCTGATCTATGACAAAAAGATCTCCTCCATGAAGGACCTGCTTCCAATTCTCGAAGCATCGGTTCAGACCGGCAGGCCGCTCCTTATCATTGCTGAAGATGTTGAGGGTGAAGCTCTGGCAACCCTTGTGGTTAACAAACTGCGCGGCAGCCTGAAGATCGCAGCCGTTAAAGCTCCCGGTTTCGGCGACCGCAGAAAAGAGATGCTGCAGGATTTGGCCATTCTGACCGGCGGTACCGTTATTTCAGAAGAGACCGGCATGAAACTGGAGACTACCACCCTGGAAATGCTCGGTGTTGCTGAAAAGGTAACCATCGACAAAGAGAACACTACCGTTGTAAATGGCAGTGGCGAAAAGAAGCTGATCCAGGCTCGCGTCAACCAGATCAAGGCACAGATCGAAACTACCACTTCAGATTACGATCGTGAAAAACTGCAGGAGCGCCTGGCCAAACTGGCCGGCGGTGTTGCTGTCCTTTATGTGGGTGCCTCTTCCGAAATTGAGATGAAGGAGAAAAAGGACCGCGTGGATGATGCACTGAGTGCAACCCGCGCAGCTGTTGAGGAAGGTATTATCCCTGGTGGTGGTGTGGCTTATATCCGCGCTATTAAAGCCCTTGACGGACTTAAGGGAGATAACGATGACCAGACTACCGGAATCGCAATTGTTCGCCGTGCTCTTGAAGAGCCGCTCCGCCAGATTGTGGCAAACGCCGGTGTTGAAGGTTCCGTTATCGTTCAGGAAGTTAAGAAAGGTAAAGGGGCTTACGGCTTCAATGCACGTACCGAAGTCTATGAAGACCTGTTTGAAACAGGGGTGATTGATCCTACTAAAGTTGCCCGTATTGCACTGGAAAATGCCGCTTCTGTTGCTGGCATGATCCTCACCACCGAAACCCTCATCGCTGACCTCCCCGAGGAGAAGGATCAGATGGGCGGAGGAGCACCGGGAATGGGTGGAATGGGCGGAATGGGTGGAATGATGTAATAAAGTCCTGACTCATATTATATTAAAGCCCACTGGCGAAATCCGGTGGGCTTTTTTTTTGTTTGTTCCGGATTGACTAATTTTAATTGATAAAATAAAATCATCCCGCCATGAAAAGGCAATTTCTGATATGCGCGATTACGGCGGGAGTTTTATCCCTGTCTGCCCAAAATGCGGATTTGAAATCCGGACTCCACAACGACTTTCCCCAAACTGTCACATGGTCCTACTGGGACGATGGCTGGCATGCAGATAAGACAGTTGAACTTGTATATAACCCTCTGGGATTTCCAATTTCTGAGGTATGGGACCTCATGGAGGGTGCTGATATTAAATACACCTATGCCTATGCTTCAGACAATCTGCATCAGACCCTGATGCTCAGGCAGGAGAAGAGCGGAGGGATTTGGGCTAATATCAACCGGCAGCGAAGGGAATATGATACCAATGGCAGCGAGATACTGATGGTTCGGGAGAATTACATCGGAGGAGTCTGGATGATTGAATCGGGCTTCCAATATCAGCCTGAATATCTTGAAGGACGCCTCTATCAGGAAACCATCTCATCCTTTAGCCCGGGCGACGGTTATTTTCATCCTGCCTTTAGATGGACCTACATATGGGATGAAAACGGAATGCTGGAAGCTAAAACCTGTGAGAACTTCTCTGAAGCCTCTGCATGGGTCCCGGCCATCCGTAACTTATATTTCTGGAACCACGACAACCATCCCGACTATCTTCTGAGCGATATTTGGAGGGTCAGTGAATGGGTTCCCTATAGCAAGGTGATGCATACATACTACGGACTGGAAAATCATGCCGAAGCACTTTACATATGGAGGGAAGACCTCCAGGTTTATAATGCATGGCAAAGGCTGGTCAACGAGTATGATGAACGGTCGAACCTGGTCCTCAGTACAAGCGAGGAGTGGCAGGGCAGCAGCTGGCAGGTATCATCCGGAAATCGGTACGGTATCACCTATGCCGATGGACAGGCAGCTGAACGGACAACCGAAAGGTGGGATGCTGGTACGCCAGAGGGTGGCGCCACAGCCGGAAAGTGGATTATGGCCAGTCGGGAGGTTTTTTCTGATTTTATAAGCCTTGGAACGAACGAGATATCCAGACCGGTAGTAAAGCTGCACTGTTACCCAAACCCCGCATCTGAAATCCTGTTTGTAAGTTTCACTAATAAGGAAGGCGCTGCTGCAGAACTACTTGTAAGGGATGCGCTGGGAAGGATCCTGATTAAGCTGAAAACCGGCCGCGGCGAATCCCAAACCTCATTGAATATCTCAAAGATACCACCCGGAGTCTACTGGTTGACTATTACCAGCAGCAGGCATCCCCTCGCGAACCAAAAGATTATTAAGAAATAATAATAAACTTAAGACATGAAAAAAGTATTCGGATTTGTGATTTTTCTTCTTCTGGGAGTAACTCTGTCTTGCACCCAGGAGCTAACGACTCCTAAGCCAATCGCACCTTACACACCTGCAGTAATGGTTAATGGTACCCTCTATCTTTCAGGGCAGATCCCAAGAGTGCCGGAAACGGAGGAACTGATCAAGGGAGATATCAAAAAGGCCACCGGGCAATGCATGAAAAACCTTGGTGCCCTGCTGAGGCAGAATAATCTGGATTATGAAGACCTGGTCATGGTTAATATTTACATGACAAACATGGATAATTACAAGGCCATCAACGAAGCCTACGCCCCCTTCTTTAAAAACAAGAAGTTTCCGGCCAGGGCTGCCATCCAGGTTGTCAGGCTGCCAATGGACGCTGAGGTGGAGATTTCGGGGATTGCGGTGAAACGATAAAAGGCTCCCTGCGTTCGCTTATTGGCTCGGCTAAAGCCTCGCTAATTGACTCCGCTACGCTCCGTGAATTGGCGCTTCGCGCTAATTAGCCCGGAGGGCCAATTAGTTCGCGTGAGCGAACCAATTAGCGAGGCGTAAGCCGAGCCAATTGCCAGGGTTTTTGTATCTTTGCGAAAATTTTCAAGCAAGGGGTCATACATGAACAACATCCGCAATTTCTGCATAATAGCACATATCGACCATGGTAAGAGTACTCTGGCCGACCGACTTCTGGAGGTGACCCGGACGGTTATCGGAAAGGAGATGCAGGAGCAGGTCCTGGACAACATGGACCTTGAGAGGGAACGCGGAATCACCATAAAAAGCCATGCGATCCAGATGAATTACCGGTTGGGTGGGCAGGATTATATCCTTAACCTCATTGATACCCCCGGACATGTGGATTTCTCTTATGAAGTTTCCAGGGCCATTGCTGCATGCGAAGGAGCCCTGCTGGTTGTGGATGCTACTCAGGGAATTCAGGCACAGACGATCTCGAACCTGTATCAGGCAATGGATCATGATCTTATTATTATTCCCATTCTGAATAAAATGGACCTTCCGGCAGCGATGCCGGACGAAGTCACGGAGCAGATTATTGACCTTGTCGGCTGTAAAAAGGAAGATATCATCGAGGCCAGCGGCAAGGTTGGAACAGGAATTGAACTCATCCTTGAAAGAATAATTGAAAAGGTTCCACCACCAAAAGGTGATCCAAAAGCACCGCTTCAGGCCCTGATCTTTGATTCACTGTATAACCCATACCGGGGCGTTTTGGCCTATTTTAAAATTGTCAACGGGGAGATCCGGAAGGGAGACCATGTGAAGTTCTTTAACACCGGTAGGGAGTATGAGGCGGATGAAGTGGGTGTTCTCCGGCTGGGACTGTATCCAAGGGATGTGCTCAGCACCGGTGATGTCGGATATATCATATCGGGTATTAAAACCTCAACCGAGGTTAAGGTTGGGGATACCATTACACATGTCGACAGGCCTTGCGATGCGGCAATATCGGGATTTGAGATCGTCAAACCCATGGTGTTCGCCGGCCTCTATCCGATCGATACGGATGATTACGAGGATTTCAGGGACGCCCTTGAAAAGCTGGTCCTAAATGATGCTTCCCTGACTTACGAGCCTGAGTCTTCTGCAGCGCTTGGCTTTGGATTCCGGTGCGGCTTTCTGGGTCTCCTGCATATGGAGATTGTTCAGGAAAGGCTTGACCGGGAGTTCGACATGAATGTGATCTCTACGATTCCCAACGTCTTTTACCATGTCTTCGACCGGAAGGGAGAACAGATCGACGTCTACAATCCGAGCGGATTACCCGATCCTACCGAGATTGATCGCATTGAGGAGCCCTATATTCATGCACAGATAATTTCAATGCCCGAGTATATCGGGGCTATCATGAAACTTTGCCTCGAAAAAAGGGGCGAGCTTAAATCACAGGTTTATCTTACCACCGACCGCGTGGAGCTCTCTTTTGAGATGCCTTTGGCGGAGATCGTATTTGATTTCTACGATAAGCTGAAATCCATCTCACGCGGATATGCTTCGTTCGATTATCACCAGACCGGTTTTAAGGCTGCGAAACTGGTGAGGCTCGATATCCTCCTTAACGGGGATGTCGTTGATGCCTTATCCACCCTGATCCACCATGAAAACGCTTACCGGTTTGGGCGCCGGATGTGCGAGAAGCTCAGGGAACTGATTCCAAGGCAACAATTTGATATCGCCATTCAGGCATCCATCGGGGCCAAGATCATTGCCAGAGAAACCATCAAAGCTTTCCGCAAGGATGTTACCGCCAAATGTTACGGTGGGGATATAACACGGAAGAGAAAGCTGCTGGAGAAGCAAAAGAAAGGCAAGAAGAAAATGAAGCAGATCGGTAATGTCGAGGTTCCGCAAACTGCTTTTCTTGCCGTTCTTAAACTGGATTAAAGGACTCACGGATCAGTTTGTACCCCTTCCCGTGTATGTTTATGATCTCAATTCCGGGTTCGTCGGCCAGGTGCTTACGGATTTTGGTGATGTACACGTCCATACTGCGTGCATTGAAATAGTTATCATCCTTCCAGATGGCCTTCAGGGCAAAATTCCTTTCAAGAATCTGGTTAGGATGCTGGCAAAGGAGTTTTAATAATTCAGATTCCTTGGTAGTAAGATTGACCACGGTTTCCTGGGCAGTCAGGGTTTGCTTGTTTGAATCGAAAGAATACTTGCCCAATACAAAGACTTCATCCTGATTTTCCCTCCTGCTGCGGCGCAGAACCGCCTCAATGCGCATAAGCAGTTCCTCCATGCTGAATGGTTTCGTCAGGTAATCATCAGCTCCGGCCTCAAACCCGTCAATAATGTCTTTTTTCATCGATTTGGCCGTTAAGAAGATAATGGGTATGTCGGGATTCAGAACCCTTATTTCCCGGGCGAGTGTATATCCATCCTTAATTGGAAGCATAATGTCGAGGATGCACAGATCAAAATGGTCCTTCTTAAAAGCCCGATACCCGCGCTCACCATCACCTTCCAGTGAACAATCGTATCCTTTTGCATTCAGGTATTCCCGAAGGAGGCTTCCAAGATTTATATCATCCTCAACCAGTAGAATCCGACTTGTTCTCATTTTCGTTCCTTTTGCTTTAAGGGTAAAGTAATCGTAAAGGTAGTACCTTTTCCCGGCTCGCTTTTGACGCCGATAGAACCATGGTGTTGTTCAATGACCTTTTTAACATAACTCAGGCCGAGTCCGAACCCTTTCACATCATGTACGTTGCCGGTGGGAACCCGGTAGAATTTTTCAAAAATCCGTTTAAGACTCTCTTTGCTGATGCCGATCCCGTTATCTGATATTTCCATCCGCATTACTCCGTCCGAGGATCGGGTCAAAATGTGGATCTCCGGTTCCGTGTTGCAATATTTAAGGGCGTTGTCAATCAGGTTGAATACAACATTCTGTAAATGAGTTTCATCCGCCTCAACAGGTTGTTGACCTCCCTGCAGATCCAGTGTCATATGGCCTCTCCGCCTTTCAACCTGAAGGGCAATTTTGTCGGCTGCCTGGGTAACCAGATTGTCAAAATCAACAGGGTGGATCTTCAGGCTGACTTTCTTTTCGTCAAAAATAGACATCTGCAGAACCCGCTCCACCTGGTTTCCCAACCGTTTGCTCTCTTCATGGATTACAGAAAAGATGTGCGAAAGGTCGCGTGTTTCATTCCGGATCCCTTGGTCGGCCAGCATCTGCGAAGCCAGGGAAATAGTGGCAATCGGTGTTTTCAGCTCATGGGTCATGTTGCTGATGAAGTCGTTCTTAATTTCTGATAGTTTTTTCTGCCGGTTGATCACGTATATCGCAATGGATGAAATTACCAGAATCAGGATAGCCAGAAACAGGGAGGACCCGGCCATTACACCGACCGAATTCCTGAAGTATCTGTCACGGGTTGGAAAATAGACCACGAGAAAATTCGGCGCAACGCGAACATCATGCGGGAACAGCAAAGAAGCATATTTGGGATAAGAAACCAGTGGATTAAAACCGGCACTTCTCAGGGTATAGCGTGAAGTGCCGCTCCTGACCGCAAATTCATATGAGATTTCAATTTCCTTAAATTCCTGACGGATCAGGCTGTCGAGGCCCGGATAATTAAGCCGTTCCTCAATTCTGCCTTCACTCAGAATAACCTGGTTGAGGATCTTATCCAGGTAAACCTTCTTGTTGGTTATGAGACGGTTGTATGCAACCCTGGCCTCACCAGGAGAGGCATCTGCAGAAGGGGAGTTGTCGCCTTGCTCCGACTGGTACAAAGATTGTTCTCTGGCCCTGATCGCAGTATCTCCCGCAATCAGGTCAAACTGACCTTCAGATTCAATGGGATTACGGTCTTCATTATAGAAATAGCTCTGATTAGCCTCAGGGGAATCGAACGGTACACCCGGATCGTTATTTTGCTGACGGGGTTGGCTGAGTAGAAACAAGCCCAGTGAGTCTCCGGAACTCATCATTTCCCGTTGTATCTGTTTAAACGTTTCTTGTTTTTCAAGCTTTTCGCAGACTTGTCCCAAACTTTTGTTAACCAGCAGCTTAAACTGTTCCTCCTTTACCTCGACCGCGTCCCTCAGCCAGGCAAGCTGTATCAGGATCAGGGCGATAACGGCACCTATGGTGACGACCGAAAAAATCGGGATAAAAGTTTTTCTCATCTCTCAAAGATACAAATGCGCGGTCTTCTTTTCAGAGGAGGTTTGCAAAAGCCTTGCCATCCAGCCCGAACAGTCCCCTGATCTCCGGGATCCGCATGGTGAGGGTCTTTTTAAGGTTCTCTGTGAATGCACAAGGTTCATCCGTCGGGTGAATCAGCATAATGTAATCCAGCTGCCGGTGTTCCGTGAGCCAAAGCCCCTCCCTGGAACGGTTCGATACGAGCCGGCAGAGGGGTTTGTCAGCGGATCCTTTTGATTCAAAGCAAGAGAATGCCTGAGCTTGGGGAGCCTGAGCCGTGGCGACCGGGAGATCCGGTTGGCGTATAAGGGAGAGTCCGAATGATTTGTTAAGAAGCCAGCAAAGCCGATAATCCTGTTCGTCGGAGAGAATCCCAAAGGCCAGGGTGCAGGTGGAGGGAATGTCTGTCAGGCTGTATTTATGAGGCTTGCCCATACTCAGGTATTGATTTCCTGAAGGGTTTCCAGCGCAGCGCTTTGCTCGGCCTCTTTTTTGGAACCTCCTGTGCCGCTTCCGAAAAGTGTGTCGCCGATACTGACGAATGAAATGAAGCGGGTGGGATCGTAAGGTTCAAGATCCGTGTAAAATGTAACCTCTTTTTTATTCTTCTGAGCCCATTCAATCAACTGGCTCTTATAGTTGGTTTCCACACTGACCATATCCTGCAAGTCGATGTATTTCCGGATGACCCGCTTTAAAATGAACTTTCGGGTTCTTGCGTAGCCTTTATCCAGATAGATCGATCCGATGAGGGCTTCGAAGGTATCCCCCATGACATGGCGGTTTGCCTGTTCATTGTTCAGCCGGCTTTCCATCAGCTGATCAAGACCGAGCTGGCTGGCCATCAGGGAGAGATGGTCGCCATTGACCATTTTCGATCTCATCTTGGTTAGAAATCCCTCTTTTTGATCCGGATATTTCCGATACAGAAATTCAGCCGTGACGGCACCCAGGATCGCATCGCCGAGATATTCGAGCCGTTCATAATTCAGGGGATTTCCCTTTTCGTCGGCGATGGAGGCAGATTTATGTATGAAAGCGAGTTCATACAAGCGGACATTCCCGGGGACAAAACCGAGGATCCGTTTTAATTGGAATCGGAAAGATTTTTTTGGAGAGGCCTTCACACGTCAGGCATCCATTTTTTAAAGATTACAGATGCATTATGTCCGCCAAATCCGAAGGTATTGCTCAGCGCATACTTAACTTCACGGTCTTTTGCCTTGTGATAGGTAAAGTCAAGTCTGTTGTCAATCTGAGGGTCATCGGTGAAATGATTGATGGTAGGCGGGACCCGGTTGTCAAGAATGGCCAGGATACACGCCATGGCCTCCACAGCACCGGCTGCACCGAGCAGGTGACCGTGCATGGATTTGGTGGCACTTATGCTGAGTTTGTAGGCATGATCCAGAAACACACTCTGGATAGCCAGGGGCTCCGAAATATCACCCAGAGGAGTTGATGTTCCGTGGACATTGATATAATCGATAGCCTCGGGTTTCAAACCAGCATCGTCAAGGGCATTTTTCATAACCAAGGCAGCACCCAGGCCTTCGGGGTGGGGAGCGGTCAGATGATGGGCGTCGGCTGACAATCCACCGCCGACAAATTCACAATAAATCCTGGCACCTCTGTTAACGGCATGTTCATACTCTTCAAGAACCAACGTACCGGAACCTTCTCCCATAACGAAACCATCGCGGTCGAGGTCGAAAGGCCTTGAAGCGGTCTGCGGATCATCGTTTCTGACGGAAATCGCATGCATGGAATTAAAACCACCAACTCCGGCGCGTGTGATGGATGCTTCTGAGCCACCTGCGATCATAACATTCGCCCGTCCGATCCTGATATGGTCGAATGCATTGATAAGGGAGACTGTTGAAGTTGCGCAAGCTGCAACCGAACCATAGTTTGGCCCACGAAAACCGTATTTCATGGAAATCTGGCCGGAGGCAATATCAGAAATCATTTTCGGAATAAAGAAGGGATTAAACCGGGGAGTACCGTCACCTTTGGAAAAAGACATCATCTCCTCCTCAAACGTGAGAATACCGCCGATACCGGATGACATGATTACGCCAACCCGGTCGCAGTCAAGTTTTTCAAAATCAAACCCTGCGTCCTTGATTGCTTCATCCGCCGTGATCAGCGCATACTGGCAATAAGGATCGAGTTTTCTTGCTTCTTTACGGTCAAAGTAATTCCCTGCGTCGTAGTTCTTGAGCTCGCAGGCAAACTTTGTCTTGTGCAGGGAGGTGTCAAAACGGGTAATTGTTGCTGCCCCGCTAACCCCGTTGAATAATGCTTCACGGAATTCCTGTGCCGTGTTACCTATCGGTGTTAACGCACCGAGACCAGTAACAACTACCCGTTTTAATGCCATAATCCTTACCCAAATTTATGGTTAAGTTACCCTTTGATATTGTTCTCAACGTAATTGATGGCGTCTCCAACCGTGGAGATCGTCTCAGCCTGATCATCCGGAATGGCAAGGTTAAATTCCTTTTCAAATTCCATAATCAGTTCAACGGTGTCCAGGGAGTCAGCCCCAAGGTCATTGGTGAAACTTGATTCACGGGTAACCTCTGATTCGTCAACGCCCAGCTTGTCTACGATAATCGCCTTAACTCTGGATTCAATGTCTGACATAGCTTTAATGTTTTAATTAATAAATAATTATGCAACCAACCTGACAAATTTTGCCATGCAAATAAAGCACATCTGGACCTGATTTTCAAAACTTTTAGGCTTTTTTTATTCAGGCAGACAAAAATCACTGATATTTTTTGAATTTAGCAGGCCGATCGGGTATATTTATGCCCTTTTTTCCAACAAAGATCATAAGTATCAGAAAATGAATAGCTTAGCTATATTCGCTTCAGGCTCCGGATCCAATGCTGAACAAATAGTCCGATACTTTCAATCGGATTCGGAGGTGCATATTGTTTTGATTCTTAGCAATAAGGCAGATGCATTTGTACTTGAACGTGCAAGGGGCCTTTCGGTACCGTCCCATGTATTTACACGCCACGATTTCTATGGTTCACCGGCAGTCCTTGAAAAACTCCGGGAAGTCGGGGCCGATACGTTAATTCTGGCCGGTTTTTTATGGCTGATCCCCGACAATATCCTGAGGGCCTATTCCGGAAGGATTCTGAATATTCATCCCGCATTGCTGCCCGATTTCGGAGGCAAGGGAATGTACGGGCACCATGTACATGACGCCGTGATCCGGGATGGGAGAAAGAAATCCGGCATCACCATTCATCTGATCGACGAGGAATATGACCGGGGCAAGATCCTGTTTCAGGCCGAATGTCCGGTTTTACCAGAAGATACTCCCGATTCACTCGCCGGTCGAATTCATCAGCTCGAGCATCTGCATTACCCTGAACAGATTAAAAAGTTCCTTCAGTCGCTTTAAGTCCGGCCTTGTATTTTTCGAATTCAGCTTTGTAATTCTTAACAATTGAATCAAAAACAGGCCTGTTTTTTAGTTCTATGGGTTCTACAGGAGGTGCTTCAATTTTCAGAGGATCCACCGGTTGTCCGTTTTGCCATATCCTGAAATCGAGATGAGGTCCTGTTGCAAGGCCCGTTGCCCCGACATATCCGATTACCTGTCCCTGACGTACGGAGGCGCCAACCGTAATACCGCTGCCATATTTTGAAAGATGCATGTAGCCGGAGGTATAGGTTCCATTATGCTTGATCTTGATCATATTGCCCGAGCCACTGCTAAAGCTTCGCTGTATCACTTTACCGTCACCGATTGAGATAACAGGAGTCCCGGTTGGGGCTGCATAATCGACCCCATGGTGCGGACGCCGTATTCTTAGTACCGGGTGCAAACGGCTATTCGAATATTTAGAACTAATCCGGAAAGTTGTTTTAGGATCGAGCGGGGCTTTAAGGAATGCACGCTTAAGGCTTTCCCCGAGGTTATTGAAATAGCCCAAACGTCCGTTCTGTACATACTGGAAGGCCTCGAACCACCTGCCTGAGTAGCGGAAGCGGGCTGCCAGCACCTTGCAGCCAATCGTAATCTCACCGACGACCTGGCTTTCGTAGATCACTTCGAACTTGTCTCCGCGGTTGAGCGAATAGGGATCAATCATCCATTGAAAAACCGTGGAAATCTCCGATACCATCTCAAGGGATGCTCCCTGATCCTCAACTGCATTCCACAAACTTGACCGTATCTCCCCCTCCATGTACCTGACTTCCGTGGTCACCTCTTTCTGCTTCATCAATACAGCAAGTGAGTCACGAAAATCATACACAACATATTCTATTGCATTTTTTTCGTAGATCATGTAATTCAGGACATGGGAGGAGTCCGGGGCATAATAAAAGTGCATCTGGTTGCCTGACCGGATATTCCTGACATCAAAAACATATTTAAAGTTGCGTGCAATTTTGTCAATGGTTTGAAGGGATACGCCGCGACCAACCAGAATATCCGAAAGGAACTGATCGGAACGGATGTAGATGGTTTCTTTATGAAAGGAGTCTTCGGGGAAATCGAATTCATCATACCTGACCTCCTGCACCGGGATCGGACCGGGATCGGGATATCCCTTAAGGAGGATAACCCAGTTGATATGTGTAGCAAGCCAGAACAGGATGATTATCAAAACACCAATGCCCCCGCGGATGATGGCTTTCTTCCGGGTGGGGAAAATTTGCTTGATGAGTGTAGGTCCTTTGTGTAAGATTATCCGGATTTTGTCTTTTCTGACCATCGGTATTTTGTTTAATAGACAATATTTATTATGCGTTTTGGCACTACAACGATCTTTTTAGGCATCGCGCCCTGGAGGTAGCGGCTGGTCTGCTCATTTTCCATCACCGTCTTTTCAATTTCGGCAATACTCATGTCGGCCGGAAGCTCCAGTTTGTAACGCATCTTTCCATTAAACGAAACCGGGTACTCAATAGTATCCTTTAAAAGAAAAGTGGGGTTAAGAACCGGCCAGGAGGCAATCGAAATGCTTTGGGAGTGTCCGGTCCGGCTCCAAAGTTCTTCAGCCAGGTGTGGGGCAAAAGGCGCGATCAGGACCAGCAGGGGCTCGAGAATTTCTGATTTACTGCATTTTAGATCCGTCAGGTCGTTCACACAAATCATGAAGGTGCTGACCGATGTGTTGAAGGAGAAACGTTCAATATCGTCCTGAATTTTCTTAATCGTCCGGTGCAGAACCTTAAGTTCTGCCGGTGCAGCCTTCCCTGGGGTGACCGCCAGTTGTTCTCCGTTGGCGTAGAACAGCCTCCAAAGCTTTTTAATGAACTTATGGACCCCGTCGATGCCATTGGTGTCCCAGGGCTTGGACTGCTCAATGGGCCCCAGGAACATCTCGTAGAGCCTGAGTGTGTCAGCGCCGTATTTGTCAATGATTACATCGGGATTGACCACGTTGTACATCGATTTCGACATTTTTTCTACAGCCCATCCACATACATATTTTCCATTTTCGAGAATAAACTCCGCCTGGCTGTATTCCGGATTCCAATTCCGGAATGCTTCCAGATCCAGCACGTCATGTGAAACGATATTAACGTCCACATGAATGGGTGTTGTATCATACTGATCCTTAAGCCCGAGCGATACGAATTTATTCGTACCCTTGATCCGGTATGCAAAATTGGACCGCCCCTGAATCATGCCCTGGTTGATCAGTTTTTTGAACGGCTCGTCTTTGCAGACATATCCTGTATCAAACAGGAATTTATTCCAGAATCGTGAATAAATCAGGTGACCTACAGCGTGTTCGGTCCCACCGATGTAAAGGTCGACATCCTGCCAGTATTCATTGGCTTCCCGTGAAACCAGGGCTTTTTTGTTACCGGGATCCATATACCTTAGATAATACGCTGAAGAGCCCGCAAATCCGGGCATCGTGCTTAGCTCGATGGGATCGCCACCGGCAGTTTTCCAATGTGCTGCCCTAGCCAGTGGCGGCTCGCCTTTTTCAGTGGGCAGGAAAGCATCTACATCGGGCAGTCGCAAGGGCAAATCCTTCTCATCCATCAGGTATGGCAGTCCGTCCCTGTAAAAGACGGGGAAAGGCTCTCCCCAGTAGCGCTGCCTGCTGAAGATTGCATCACGAAGCCGGTAATTGACCTGGACTTTCCCGATTCCGCGATTTTCTATCTCGATTTTGGTTTTGGCAATGGCTTCCGGAACCGAGAGCCCGTTGAGGAATCCCGAGTTGACCATAATCCCTTCCTTCGCATCAAAAGAGTCCTGCCAGGTAGTCGGATCTGTGGGTTCCTGGCCTGGCTGGAGGACTACCTGAACAATCGGAAGGTTGAAATGGAGCGCAAAACGGAAGTCGCGGCTGTCATGAGCCGGTACGGCCATAATAGCCCCGGTCCCGTATCCGGCCAGTACATAGTCAGCGATCCAGATTTGGATATTTTCCCGGGTAAAGGGATTAACGGCATAGGTCCCTGTGAAGACCCCGGTAATTTTTTTCACCTCGGCGATTCTTTCCCGTTCGGTTCGTTTCCGGGTTTCTTCAATATATTTTTCAACCTCATCCCGATGTGCGGGGTGTGTTAGCAGGGGAACGAGCTCCGATTCCGGTGCCAGGACCATAAAGGTTGCCCCGTAAATAGTGTCGGCCCGTGTTGTAAAAATTTCAATCGTGTACTCTTTATCGGTGACCGGAAAGAACATATTTGCACCTTCCGATTTTCCGATCCAGTTTCTCTGCATCTCCTTCAGCGAGTCGGTCCAGTTGATGGTATCAAGTCCTGATAACAACCGTTCGGCATAAGCTGAAACCCGAAGCAGCCACTGTTTCATTTTACGCTGTTCAACCGGGTGGCCGCCTCTGACGGAGAATCCCTCCTTCACTTCATCATTGGCCAAAACGGTACCCAGGGCAGGGCACCAGTTCACAAGGGTTTCTGCCAGGTAAGCCAGACGGTAGTTCAGGAGGATTTCCTGTTGCCGGTTTGCCGGCATACCGGACCATTCCGCAGCCGACAGAATCAAAGGGCCGGAGCAGGCGGCCTCAAGACCTTCGGTTCCCCTCTTTTCAAGGTAATGTATCAGGCTTTCAATGGATTCGGCCTTGTCCGTTATTTTATTATACCAGTGGTTGAAGAGCTGCATGAAAACCCATTGGGTCCAATGGTAATAATCGGGATCGCAGGTCCTCACTTCGCGCGACCAGTCGTAGGAAAAGCCGATTTTATCCAATTGTTCACGATATCGCCTGATATTGTTTTCAGTTGTGATGGCCGGGTGCTGACCTGTTTGAATCGCATATTGCTCCGCCGGCAGTCCGAAAGCATCATATCCCATGGGGTGAAGAACGTTGAAGCCGTTCAGCCGCTTGTACCAGGAGTAGATATCGGAGGCGATATAGCCCAGAGGATGGCCCACGTGTAGTCCGGCGCCCGAAGGGTAAGGAAACATATCGAGCACGTAAAACTTGGGTTTTGACGGGTCGACCCGGACTTCGAAGGTTTTGTTCGATTTCCAGTATGCCTGCCAGCGGGATTCAATTTCTCTGAAGCTATATTCCATGATTATTTATGTATCCGGCTCTCCGGAGCCGGGAAAATCGTTGGCGAAAGTATAAAAATCACAGTTTTTATGAAAATGTTATACCTTTGCTCTGCTTTAAAAAAAGGAGAAAACCATGGATTTAGCTTTTGTTTTGGCCGGTGTCATTGGTCCCACGGAATGGATTCTGATCGCTTTGATCGTTGTTTTGTTGTTTGGCGGGAAGAAGATCCCGGAGCTCATGCGTGGGTTGGGTAAGGGTATCAGGGAGTTTAAGGATGCTTCAAAGGGGGGCGCTGAAGGCGTTGAGAAGACACAGACATCCGAAGACGATAAAAAATAGGGCTTTTGGACAAGAAAAAGCTTAAAACCAAGGATGCGAATGACATGACTTTTCTTGAGCATCTTGAGGTGCTCAGAGGGCATTTGTTGCGTTCACTGGCTTCTATCGGTGTTTTTGCGATCGTTGCCTTCCTCCTGAAGGACATCATATTCGATCATATCCTGCTTGCTCCGAAATCACCGGATTTTTTTACCAACCGCATGTTCTGCAAGCTCGGTGAATTTGTCAATACCGATAAGCTTTGCATCAATGACATTACGCTCAGCCTGATTAATATTGATTTATCGGGCCAATTCAGGATTCATTTGACCATTGCATTCTTCGGGGGGCTGATTCTGGCCGCACCCTATGTTTTCTGGGAACTTTACCGGTTCATAATGCCTGCGCTTAAGGAGCGCGAAAGAAAACACTCCGGCGGCATGGTTTTTTATACAACGGCACTGTTTCTGATCGGGGTGCTATTCGGTTATTTCATGATTGTGCCTCTCACGATCAATTTTCTGGGAAGTTACAGTGTGAGTGAACAGGTGGCCAACCAGATTAATCTGAGATCATATATTGGAACCGTTACTTCCCTGATCTTTGCAACAGGGCTTATTTTCGAGCTGCCAATCCTTGTCTTTTTCCTCAGTAAGGTTGGACTGTTGACCCCGGGTTTCATGCGCAAATACAGGAAGCATGCGATTGTTATTATCCTCGTAACGGCCGGGATTATAACTCCCCCGGACATTTTCAGCCAGATACTCGTTACCATACCGATGTACCTTCTGTTTGAGGTTTCAATATTTATTTCTGCGAGGATTGAACGGGAGCGCAACAGGCGGGAAGCAGCGGAAGCTTCAGAATAACAAAAAAGGCTGCCCACCAGGCAGCCTTTTTTTATATACAATCAGACTAACTCTGTCAGTACTTTGAATCCACAACCTTTTTCCTGCTGGAATAGTTGATTTTCAGGGCTTCAGCCTTCCGGAGTTCCTGCTTGATCTCATTTACAATACCCATCTTGGTTTTTTCATCGGCCTTCAGCGAAACTGTCATCTTCGGACGGTCGGATTCGTCACGTTTCTCCCACTCACCGGCAATATAACCGCGGATATCCTCAACTACGGCCCAATCGTCATCCAGCTGAATTCTGGATTCTGTTCCATACAGACGTTGATATTCCTGGCGTGGTGAACCCACATAGATGTAGCTGACAAGTGATTTTTTCTCCAGTTTGACAACTTCGGTTGCCTCCGGAAGTCTCTGGGTAACTTTGACAGTTGTCTCCCTAAGGGTGGTTGTGACCATAAAGAAGAACAGCAGCATGAAAACAATATCAGGCATTGATGCCGTAGAGATGGGTGGTATACCCTTGCTTTTTCCTTTTCGTGAGAACCTAGACATTTTGTACCTCCTGGTTATTTTATATATTCAACGGGTTCAGCTTCCGACACAGCCGTAGGAACAGCTTTGGTAATAGCTTCCTGCTTATCTTCGGAAAGTTTGTTGAAGTTTTGGCCAAAAACGGAATAGGCCAACTCGTCCCTCAGTTCCCTGAAAGCCTTGACTAATTCGTTTTGTATTGCAATGTAGGCCCCATAATCAGTTCCCCTGTCGTTTTGAAGGGATATAATGCCTTTGGACCGATTGTATGCGCCGATACCCTCAATTTCGACCTCTTCTTTTTCAGATAGATTCGGCAAATTACGAGGATTCAGGATAAACTCCTTAACCCGGTCTTTGACCTCAGAAGTCTGAGCGAATTCACTGTTAATCAGAAGATCATTGTTCCTGTTGATCAGGAGAACAAATGTGTTTCGCTTATTAATCTTTGGAGGTTCAACATTATCAACCCACTGAGGAAGGAGACGGTAAATCCCGCTATCCACGTTCATGGTGGTTGAAACGATAAAGAAGATCAGGAGCATAAAGGCAACATCGGCCATGGATGCACTCGGTATTTCCGGAAATGACCTTTTTTTTCTTGCCATTGGTATGATGTTTGCAATCAAAAGAGGGCAAAGCGAGATCTCGCTTTGCCCTGCTGGTGATTATTTAAAAAGCTTGCTTATCGAAGAATAGAGCACGGCTAAAATCGAGCCTGCTATCAGTGCATACATGGCATAGATTCCCATATCTGTCAACTTAAGGGTTGATGCGACATTGTCCTTGCCATTATAACCGGCTATTTGCAGAATGGTGTCATCCCCCAATTGGTAAGCCACAAAGAATACCACGGCCAGTAAGACAACAGAAATCAGGGTTTTAAGGCCTTTCTTCGGATTGCTTGCCATGTTGAACAATGGGAATCCAATGGAAAACACAATTGCGATTCCAACCAGGATATAGGCCCATACCAGTAAGTAGTTGAGGATTGGTCCCAAATCAGACATCTGTTTGATTTTCGGATCATCAGGATTGATATTACCGGTGTTGAGGTAAAATATTACAATCAACACCACGCATACGGCCATAAGAGCGTAAAAGAAAACTTGTCCGATGCGCATTAAAACGTTTTGCTTCATGACATTTTCCTTTACTTATTTTTTAGCAACACTGTAACGGATCAGAATGTCCATGAAAGAGATTGATGATTCTTCCATGTCATTGGTAATGGAATCGATTTTTGACAGGCAATAGTTATACAATACCTGTAGTATAAGAGCTACGATCAGCCCGAAAACCGTTGTCAAAAGAGCAACCTTGATACCGGCAGCAACAAGGGCCGGGGAGATCTCACCTGCCTGCTGAATACTGTCAAATGCCTGAACCATACCAATTACCGTACCCAAGAATCCCAACATTGGAGCAATGGAAATGAACAAGGAGATCCAGGAAAGGCCTTTTTCGAGCAGACCCATCTGAACGCTGCCATACGAGATAACAGATTTCTCTGCCATGTCCATTCCTTCACCATACCTCTCCAGACCCTGGTAGAATATCCCGGCAAGAGGTCCGCGTGTATTGCGGCAAACTTCCTGAGCTTTTTCAATACCGCCTTCTTCCAATGCTTTTTCAATCTGGGTAAGGAGCTTATTTGAATTTGTGGTTGCCAGGGTCAGATAGATGATCCTTTCAATTGCAACCGCCAGACCCATGATCATACACAAGGCAATGATGCCCATGAATCCTGCGCCCCCTTCGATGAATTTTTCCTTCACCACCTGGTGCATGGATTTATCCTCCTCAACCGGAGCAGCCTGCTGTGTGGTAATGGCAGCTGCTGCAGGCCTGGCCTTGGTCGTGTCAACTACCGAGGTGTCCGGGGAAGTGGTTGGCTGGTTCTGAGCCATCAGAACGAAAGAAGAGGCTCCGATGGTTAGCATCCCGAAAATGGCTATCAAAGCAAGTTTTTTCATGACATTAAATCGATTGGTTAATACTTGTTTCTGTGTTTGTTAGTCAAAGTTAAAAATTCTCGCGGAGAAAGAGGGATTCGAACCCTCGATCCCACTTCACGTAGGATACGCGCTTTCCAGGCGCGCGCCTTAGACCACTCGGCCATCTCTCCGAAAATCGGGCGAAAATTACAAAAAAATCTTTTGAATGGGTGCGGGTCACACACTTATTTCGCCACTTATTGATTTATTGAGGTATACTTTCAGCATATCCGGGTTTGCCGACTGTGAAAACAGGAACATTAATTTGGTAACTGCGGCTTCCGAGGTCATATCCCGGCCATTCAGGACACCGGTTTCATGGAGAAGGCGGCTGGTTTCATATTTCCCCGGATCGACGCTGCCGGCAGGACACTGTGTCACGTTCAGAATCAGGATTCCACTTTCGATGGCTTCCCTTATTTCATCGAGAAACCAATCCGTCGTCGGGGCATTTCCTGCACCAAAGGTTTCAAGGACAACTCCTTTAAGCCCTGGCACCGAAAGCATCGAATGCAGAAGATCGCGCCGCATTCCGGGAAACAGTTTGATCAGGGTTACGTGATCGTCGAGGCCCGTATGTACGCGCAGGGGCCTTTCGTTCACCGGGTAGTGGATGGCACCATAATTATAGTGTATCCGGATGCCTGCCTCGGCGAGACAGGGATAATTCTCTGACCTGAAGGCATTGAAATATTCAGCATTATGCTTGGTTGTGCGGTTGCCCCTGAAGAGTTTGTTTTGGAACAGGATACTAACCTCCGGCACCATGGGCTGGTTATCCCTTTTTTCAGCCGCGATCTCAATGGCTGTCAGCAGGTTTTCTTTTCCATCGGTACGCAGGACTCCGATGGGCAACTGGGATCCGGTGAATACCACCGGTTTATTAAGGTTTTCCAGCATGAAACTTAGGGCGGATGCAGTAAAGCACATGGTATCCGTTCCGTGGAGAACGACAAATCCATCGTGGTGCAGGTATTCGTCGCGGATTACGGAGGCCAGTTTGACCCAGAAATCCGGTGTGGCATTGGATGAGTCCACCGGTGGATCGAATGTGTAAGGTTCCAGTTGAAGGTCAAACTTCCGAAGCTCGGGTAGCTGGGAGGAGATCTCCTTAAAATCAACCGGAACGAGCGCCTGAGTCGAGGGCTCTGTGATCATACCAATGGTTCCGCCGGTATAGATGATCAGGATGGATGTTTTGTCAGACACCGAAGAGGAGTTTAGAGTTGAGATGTGAGAGTTCCGAAATGTGAAGGGGAGAAGTCGAAAGCAGATCGGCAACACGGCTGGCTATGAGGGGGAGATAGGATGGCTCATTGCGTTTGCCCCTGTGTGGAACGGGGGCCAGGTAGGGTGAATCAGTTTCAAGCACGATCCATTTTGGATCCACATGGGGAAGTAATTGGTCCAGACCGCCGTTTTTGAAAGTCGCTACACCGCCGATGCCAAGATGGAATCCCATGCCGGTCACTTCATGGGCCTGACTCAGCGTACCGGTGAAGCAGTGAAAAATGCCCTTCAGTCCCGGAAGTGCGGCGTCGCGGAGAATCCGCATGGTTTCCTCATAGCTGTTTCTCACATGGATGATCACCGGGAGGTTTCTGGCATGTGCCCACTCCAGCTGTATCCGGAAGGCCTCCTCCTGCTGCTCCTGCCAGGTTTTATCCCAGTACAGGTCAATCCCAACCTCACCAATCCCGTAAAAAGTGTAGTCCGATAAGTATTTGTCGGCGATTCTAAGTTCCTTTTCAAAGTCCTTTCCTACAGAAGTGGGATGCAGACCCATCATGGGAAAGCAACGGCCCGGGTAGGCAACAGCTGCGGCCAGCAACGATTCTGCCGTTGAACTGTCAACATTTGGCATAAATATGCGGTTTACACCCATTTGAGAAGCCCGATCCAATACCGCCTCACGATCCTGGTCAAATTCGGGCAGGAATATATGGCTGTGTGTATCTGTCAGTTCCATCGGTTGTATTTGAGCTGGCAAAGATAAAAAAAAGCTGCCCGCAGGGGCGGGCAGCATTCAACAGGATTTGTTTGGTTCTATACCAGACCCTGGGCGAGCATTGCATCAGCTATTTTGACGAAGCCACCGATGTTGGCGCCCTTTACATAATTGATGAATCCGTCCTTTTCCTTACCATATTTTTCACAGGTTTTGTGAATGTCAACCATAATGGTATGGAGTCTTGTGTCAACTTCTTCACGCGTCCAGCTGAGGCGCATTGAGTTCTGGGACATTTCCAGGCCCGAGGTTGCGACGCCTCCGGCATTGGCAGCTTTCCCCAGACCGTAGAGAACTTTAGCATGCAGGAATACTTCAACAGCTTCCGGTGTTGAGGGCATGTTGGCACCCTCAGATACGCAGATGCAGCCATTTTTAACCAGTGTTTTGGCTTCCTCCTCATTAACCTCATTCTGTGTGGCGCATGGCAGTGCGATGTCAACCTTAACACCCCATGGGCGCTGGCCTTCATGGTATTCGCAATTGAATTTGTCAGCATATTCGCTGATCCGGCCGCGGCGGACATTTTTCAGATCCATCGCATAGGCCAGCTTCTCAGCTGTTATTCCTTTGGGATCGTAAATGAAGCCGTTGGAGTCCGACAGGGTAACGACCTTGGCTCCCAGCTGGGTTGCTTTTTCGCAGGCGTATTGGGCAACGTTGCCGGAACCCGAGACCGATACGGTTTTACCTTTAAAACCATCGCCGCGTGTGGCAAGCATCTCCTGGGCGAAATAAACGCAGCCGTATCCGGTAGCTTCCGGACGAATCAAGCTGCCGCCCCACTCAAGGCCTTTGCCGGTCAGAACGCCGGTGAATTCATTCCTCAGACGTTTGTACTGACCGAAAAGGAAACCAATCTCACGTCCACCCACTCCGATGTCACCGGCCGGTACATCAGTATTTGGTCCGATGTGGCGGAATAGTTCGGTCATGAAACTCTGGCAGAAGCGCATAACTTCGGAATCCGACTTGCCCTTGGGATCAAAATCCGAACCGCCTTTTCCACCGCCCATGGGCAGCGTGGTGAGGGAATTCTTGAAGACTTGTTCATAAGCGAGAAACTTGAGAATCCCCAGGTTAACCGTGGGGTGGAACCGCAATCCCCCTTTATAGGGTCCGATTGCACTGTTCATTTCAATGCGGAACCCGCGGTTGATATGGATTTCTCCTTTATCATCCTGCCAGGGGACCCTGAACAGAATGACGCGCTCCGGTTCAGCAATCCTCTCAAGAATTTTTGCATGCTTATACTTCGGATTTTCCTCGATATAAGGAATCAAGGATTCGGAAACCTCCAGCACAGCCTGGTGAAATTCTACTTCACTAGGGTTCTTGGCAATGATCTTTGCCATGAATTTTTCTACTCGTGGATCCATTTCAGATTAATATTTTAAGTTTTTACTAGGTTGTTTAATGGCACAAAAAGTAGAAGTATTTTTGAGATAAAAAAACGATTTAAATCATTTCTACAACAACCTGTTGCGGATCTGTCTTGAGTATTGCTGGCCGGGGATGCTCTTTATTAATCCTTTGAATTCCAGCGATAAAAGATGTGCCGAAACTAATTGTACCGGAATTTTCACCAATCGGGAGACCTGATCCAGCAGGATCGGTTCGGTCGTAATTTTATCAAGAATCTGTTTTTCTTCTTCGCTCAGACTGATGAACAGGTCAGGCTGAGGCACGGTTACAGCCCGGTCACCCTGAATCCATCCCTCTGAATACATCAGTTCTCCGGCATTATTAATCAGACAGGCCTGGTTGGTCCGGATCATGAAATTGCAACCGGCTGACATCGGGTCGTCCGGCCTTCCGGGAACAGCAAATACATCGCGGTCATAAGATCCGGCCATCTCCGCAGTGACCATGGCACCTCCTTTAATACCGGATTCAATGACCAGAGTGGCTTCGGACAGCCCCGCAATTATCCTGTTCCGGCGGATGAAGTTTTTTGGCTCCGGCAGGTTATAACTAAAGAAATCAGAAATCAGGCCGCCCTGGTTTATGATTCGGGAGGCTGTTGAGCGGTGGACAGCGGGGTACAGGGTGTGAAAGCCATGCCCCAAAACGGCAATTGTCATAAGCCCGCAATCCAGCGCTGCCTGGTGAGCCTGTATGTCAATTCCATAGGCTAATCCACTGACAATTATTACGGTGGGATCCCGGGCGGCTATCTCACTGACCAGGTTGCGGGTAAACTGTTTGCCCTGGGAGGTGGGATTGCGGGTGCCCACAATGCTCAGAGTCCGGCGGCCTGGTTGCGGCATTTCCCCCCTTGAGAAGATCACAATCGGAGCATCCGTACATTGTGAAAGAGCAGGCGGGTAATCGGGATCAAACAGGAAGTGAGCCTCAATTTTTTCCTTTTGCAGAAACCTTATTTCCTGCTCTGCACGAGTTATTACATCGGGTGAAAGAATGCGGTCGGCCAGCTGCGTTCCGATACCCGGAATGGTGATGAGATCCCTCTTCTTCAGGCTGAATACGGATTCTGCGTTTTCACAACGGGCCATGAGCGACCTCGCGGTTCCTGCACCGATACCGGGAATCAGGGCAAGAGCCAGTTTGGGAATGAGATTTTCGTTGTCCATACAAAGAGTATAGACGACGGACGGGAATCAGAATGGAAAAAAATCAGATTGCAGGATTGATTTTTTCTTTTAAAAGCCTTTTACGCGCAATCACAACCAGGTGATTCCGCTGGCAGGTATTCAATCCCGGCGCATTTGCCGATACCTTTAGCAGCTGATTGTAGGCCAGGCGTGCCTCTTCTTTTTGGCCGGCTTCAATGAGAATGGAGAACCTGTGGTAATGGTAGATGAGGTTGTTGGGATACGATTTTAGCAGCTCGTCGGCAATTTCAACAGACCGGATGTAATTATCCTCGAGCTGGTAATTAATCTTCATGAGGTAATACAAGGACTCATTGCGGATGAGCAGATTGTCCATTCGTGTGCACTTGTTCAGCAGGGTAAAACCCTTTTGCCGGTCACTGGACGGGGCGAACGCAAAGAATGGGAGGAACACGGGGTATTTGGCAAGCGTTACCGCAGCAAAATAATTATAAAGCCCGGAAACAAGCATGTATTTATCAAACCGGTCTGAATTTCCGAGCGCCACCTTCAGATAGTTCATGGTGTGCTTGAGATTGACAACCCCTGAAATATAGCGTTCCAGATAAATATCCACCCTTGTGAGGTATGCATAGGAATGAATCATGGTAAAGATTTCGTCGGGACGCATTTCTTCAACCGATTTTTGACCAAGCCTGCCAATGATCCGGTTCAGAACCACTGTAATCTGGTTCTCATAATCCCGTGAATCGTCTCCGGAGATCAACCACCACCACATCAGGTTGGCATGGGTCAGGTCGATCAGGTTCGGATCGATTGACGTACTGTACAATTTTTTAAACTTTTTCTCTGCCTCAGGAAGATTGTAACGATACAAGGCCTCAAATACCGCAACTACTTCGGGGGGCTCAACAGAAATGGCTGTCTGGCTGGTGCCGGACTGGAAAAATCCTGTCAGCAGGGTGAAGGTCAGCAATATATAGATCCCAATTCTCATGGTTAAATAGGCCTTGTGCTACTTAAAACCTGCAAAATTTTGTCAAAAGCCTGGCTCCGGTTTTCAGCACGTCTCTGTTTGGCAAATTCCTCAGCTCTCACGAATCCACCCTGATAATAGCGCTGAAACCATGGCAGAGCGGTAAGGATAGCATCAATAGGGGAGGAGGTTATGGCCAGGTAAAAAGCCAGGGCTACAAAGGAACCGGTCAGGAGCATGGAGTTGATCCCATCGATGATTTCTCCGGAATACATCTGACCGGAACCCGGAAAAAAAATACTTAGCCAGGAGGCGATCTTTGGATTGGGACGGTTGACGTTATGCGGGTCGGCAAAAATTGCCTGAATCCTCACGCGCTGATCCTCCCGGGTGGCAGCCTTTTCGAAACAGGCCAGTGATCTGGGGAAGTCCTCAAGTCCGAACCAGCAGATTCCCAGATAGAAATTTAATCGATGATAATACCAAATGCTGGCACTGTCATCCAGGGAAAGAAGTTCGATAAGGGCCAGGCTGTAATTGTGGGATTTAATGTAACAGGCTGATTTTTTGAAGACTATCCCGACTTTAAGACTGTCCGAATTTTCAGCAAAATAACTGTGATCAAAATACTCCAACGCATGGCTGATATCATTATTCGCAAGGTAACAATCTGCAATCCTTAGTAGAAGCCCCGGATCCGTCTGTTGCCTGTCGAAATAGACAATACGGTGATAGGCAGATAGGGCAAGGGAGTATCGACCGTTAAAATATAGCTGATCCGCGAACCTGCGGGTCTCTGCCAGGTTTTGTCCCACGCCGGGCATTATTGCCAGGAACAGGCTAATGGCTGAAAAGCAAACCCTCAGCTTCATGTTTAATCCTGTCGGTTTGATGAGCGTTATAATCTTTTGCGGATTTCCAGGATCCAAAGAGATTGGCTGTATAGAATCCGACGGCTAGCGTACCGAAGACCCATCCGGTTACGCTGCCCGGTCCGTTTTTAGAAAATCCACGATAGGATTGCCATACGTTTGTTGCAACAAAGAGCAGGGTCATCAGGCCATCCTTCCAGTCACGGGAATATATTTTACCAAGTCCCGGGATCAGGATAGAAAGAGCCACTGCTGTTGCCGGATTTTTTTGGCTGACCAGGAGACTCCGGTGGTAAAGATCCAGAAGGCTTGAATCTTTTGCAGTAGCGACGATTGAAGGCAGGGCAGGGTAGGCCTGGCGTGTGATCCATTTATCCTGCATGAGCCAGGCCCCAAGACGGTAGTCACTGAGACGGCCAGGACTAATTCCGACAGATCGGCCTAGAATATCTTCAAACCCGTTAAAATCATTTTGTTGAAGGCTCAGATGGATGCCCTCGAGTGCGAATCCGGCAGAAATGGGTCCCTGCGGATGCCATTGGACCAGTCTTTGCCACGCCTCATCAGGATTTCCCGACAGACGGTATGCTTTTATGAGGTTTAAGCGTGCGGCTGTATCTCCGGGTGATAAAAATAAAACCCGTTCCCACTCTCCGGCTGCCAGGGCGAAATTGTTCGACCGCATCATGTACCCGGCAAATTCACGGCTGTGCTTCAGGTCAAAAAGATCCTGAGCATCCGTTGTGAATGGCAGCGCCAGCAGTATTGTACTAATGAGATATTTTGCGTACCGGATCATAGTATCGCTGACTGTGTTCGTGGATCGGATATTTTTCCGGGCTCAGCCCGTTGCATCTTGTCAAACGGTCAATTGCATCGAGAATTCCCAGCAGGCCGTTCGTTTGTATGGACGCAACTGCGTAGGAGGAACAACTGGGGTAGAATGTACATACCATACCATCCTGGGAAGAAACAAATGTTTTGTAAAAAGCAAACCCGCCGGTTAAAATGAGACGAAGTTCGTTGCTCGGATCGATTTTAAGGGAGTATTCCGGATTGTTTTCAGCCGGCCTGACAAGGCCCCGGAAGGTTGATATTTCTTCTGATGATTGGGGGGTTGCCTGGCTAGCGAAAGCTGCCAACAGGATAGTAATACTTATCGTCGTTCTCAGATTCATCAATGACAATATTCTTAAAAGTGGTGACCTGGTAGGTTTCCGATCCGCTAAAGATATTGATTTCTACGATTTTTCCGGGAAATGATAGTCCGGAGATAACCTGATAATCCTCGAAAAACTGTTTTCTGATAACAATGCCTTTCGGATCAAAGAAAATGACTCCATAGAGTTGCTTGTTCCGCGCGGATACCATGATTTTTCCAAGTTTATCGCTGGCATGCAGGGGGGGCAGCCAGGTTGTTATGACCTGATCCCCTTCACGGGTTATTGTTTTAGGCTCATAGTTGGTAAAATTCAACCCGAAATTCTGAAGGTGGCTCGACAGGGCAAGGTGAAAAACCGAGAAGTCGGCCATGGATGGAGAAAAAGTACGGCTGACGACCTTCCCATCCCGGATCCTGTACAACACCGTATCCGCGCTGACCCAGGTTTCTGGTACCGGGAAGGTTAGATTATAAATGATTTGTCTGAGCCCCCTGTCATAATAAACACGCCCCTGGGAGAGGGATTGTCCTCCTGAAGGGGACTTAATCTTGACCGAAAAATCTGCACTTACCCGGCTGTATTTTTGGCTAAATGCATCATTTGCGGAAACAAGGAGGATTAGTATCGGAATTAATATTCTGAACATCTTTTATCCGGAGGATATAGACAGAAAAGCCGGTCCGGCAGAAATTGTTCATTCAGCCGGACCGACAGAAGTGTTTTTCAGGAAGCCGGGAACTTAAACCGGGCTAAAAAGTTCCGCCACCAAGCATGCCGGATAATGCACCGGTTAGCTGCGCTGCAATGCTGGTTCCGATTCCGAGGAGCGATCCTACAATACAGCCGAATATGGCTTGTTTTGTTTGTTGCGGATCTTTGCCCACCAGATAAACAACCAGTATGCCAACCCAGTTAAGGCAACATCCCCAGATGAAGCCTGGGATTCCCAATGTTTTATCATCCAGAAGGGTCAGTCCATTGATTCCATAGGACTCCCCAACTGACACGACAAGTGGATTACCTTCGCTTGTCATCTGGCTTAGTGTGGTGCCGGGATTGTCAAGCAAATAAGCTTCAAGCTGATCCAACTGAGCCATCTGGTTTTCAATGGCTGCTGCGTCATAACTAAACAACTCCCCTTGTCCGGCGGAGGCTGTGCCAGCTCCGATCGCTATCAGGAAACCGGCCATCAATAAGAATTTTTTCATGGGCATATTTGATTTGCTAATTTCTTCGGAAAGATAAATAAAAGGTGATGAATCAATCCGGATTTTATTTATTTTTACTAGCCTGCTTGTCCGAAGATGTTCAACTAAATCGTATAACGTATGAAAAAGACACTCGTTTTATTATTTTCGTTCTTCAAGAATCTTTTGCGCCTGTCCTTTGTTTACCATTATTAATTAAATATTTAAACTCTATGAAAAAAGCTCTGACTCTTTTTAGCCTTCTCCTTGTAATGGGCTTAGGCTTTCAGGCCCAGGCCGCCAGGTACAAGATCGACCAGGCAAATCTTGACCAGATGATTGACAATGGTCATCAGATTGAATCGGTATCGGTTTTCAATTTGCCGGACCTTAGCACAAGGCCTGACAATCAGGTATTGACGGAAGGTAAAGATCCGGTCATTGCCCTGATCCTTTGCACAGTAATTGGTTGGGTAGGTGCGCACCGTTACTATCTGGGAACAAACATGATCAATGGATTGTGGTATTTCCTGCTGTCAATGGTTGCGGTCGGGGGAATTATTGTCCTGATTGACTGGATCATGCTATTGATGGTTGTTCTTGATAAAAAGGATCTTGCTCCTTTTATCGACAACCCAAAACTGATCATGTGGAAAGATCAGTTGTAAGAATGGATAAGAAAATCGAGCCGGCTGGTGAAAACCAGCCGGTTTTTTTATTTAAGTATTTTGGCGTCTGTCGGGATGGTATAATCAAAACCCTGTGTATCAGCCTGAGCACCCCATTTGATGTTCGTGTATGTTGAACGCCGGATGGTTGAATCTTTGGGATTCGCAAAGACAATTTCTGTGACACGCGAAGGAACCATGGACTCACCGATCCGCACGAAGTCATTATAGTAAACCTTTAGGGTTACCCCTCCTTTCGTATTGCGATATTCCAAATAAACGGGAAGGTGGTTCTCGTGAACCAGGTCAATCTTATCCACCTCCTTCAGATACCTGAGCGGTGCCTGCCATGTTGTGATCGTATAGGAATCCTCATTTCGGATTCCCTCTACCTTAAACCCCATCCCCTGTAACCCAAGGTCATATCCCTGGCCGTTAAGGAAGAACCAAAGGTTGTTATTCCGGGTACTGAAAATCAGGTTTTTGTTCGTTATCCTGCTATTGCGGCTGGGGTAATAAATGTCGGCATTTCCTTCAATGTCAGATATGTACACGAATTCTTCAGGTGTTGAAGCCATGTTTATGATCCTGCCGGCCGTAAGATCGAAATACATTTCCGATGCTGACTTGATGACTTTGCCATTATGCAGGGTCTCTTCTAGGGAGGAGAGGGAGAGTCGGCGGGGCTGAGCCACGAGGCTGGAAAAGTGCAGCAGGCAGAGCGCGATAATACAAATTGTTGAAAGTGGAAATGTGATCGTGTGATATTGTTTCATCGGGGAGTCCTTGGGAAGGTGGTTTTGATTTTTTTCAGGTCTTTTGCAGAGAAAAGGCTGATTGTGACGGGTGGGTAGGCTGCGTTTGTACCCGAAGCGTCTTCATACAGGAGAAGGATGGTTCGCAGGCCGCCCATTTTTCCAGATATTTCGCCACCGGCAAACTGATCCTTGCGGATTTCAATTTTCTTGTAGTTGCTGCTCAAAATCCGGATGGGGTAATACATAACCGTGATACTGTCTTCGGATATGCGCAGGCGTACAAACATCAGCCTGAGGATTACGGTTACCAGCCAGCCGAGTATGACCAGCAGGCCGGAGATAATCACCGGGAGCCAGGTGTGAATAATCAGGAAAAGGGCGAGAATTCCGGTGCCAAGCAACAGCGCCACCGGGATGTGGATCAGGATTAGTTTGGCTAGAAAGGTTCCTTTAGCGTTGTCGAGTTCCATGTTAGGCTGAAGACTTTGAGACTATAAGACTTTGAGACTATAAGACTTAGAGACTGAGAGACTGAGAGACCGAGAGACCTGGGGAGACGCAGAATTATCCATTAGCTTTCCTGCGTTTGAATTCGCGGCGGGCGAGTTCGAGTTCACGGCTGGATTGTCCGGCCACGGCGGTGTTTTCCTCCGCCCGGCGGATGAGATAGGGCAGGACGTGTTTGACGGGTCCGTAGGGCAGGTACTTTGCAACATTGTACCCTGCGGCGCCCAGGTTAAAGCTTATGTGGTCGCTCATTCCAAACAGCTGGGAGAACCAGATTCTGGAGTCGTTCTTTGCAAGCCCCTTAGCGGCCATCAGTTCGGTGAGCAGTTGGTTAGACGCTTCATTGTGTGAGCCATTAAAGGTGTTGATGCGGTCTACATGTTGTACGGTAAACCTCAATCCATCATCGTACATGCGGTCGGTGGTCTGCTTGTCGGGGTTAATCGGGCTGGGATATCCATACTTTGCCGCCCGGGCACGCTCCCGCTCCATGTATGCCCCGCGGACAAACTTAATGCCCAGGAAATAGTTCCCTGCCACGGCTTTGCCATAGGACTCCTGGAGGAAAACAAGCCTGTCGGTGCGGTACATTTGAAGTGTATTGTAAACCACCGCCTTTTTCCTGTTGTATTTTTCCATCATCGAGGTAACCACCTCATCAATCATCGGCTGAAACTTAACATCCTCTGCATCCACCATGATCGGAACATCCGCGTCAAAGGCAGCCTTGCAAAGGGTCTCTACACGGTTCCGGAATTTATCTGCTTCAGCCAAGTCATCCACAGCCAGTAGCGTGCCGTTGCTCCCCTTCTCAAGAATATGCTCCAGGGTAAAAGCCGTTGGTTTGAAAACAGTGAAAGGGACATTTCGGTGAACACGTGCATTTTCAATAGTCCTGAGGGTTTCGGCCAAGGCGGCCCGAATGGCTTCCGGACTCTCACCCCCCTCAACGGAATAATCCAGGATGCACTTAACCCCGAATTTCTCTATTCTATAGGCAACCTTCATGCACTCGGCAATGGTTTCCCCACCGCAAAAATGCCTGTACACAGTCGGTTTAACCAGCCAGTTTACGGGCAGATGAAGAGCAAGGCTGAAGTTGGTCAACGATTTGCCCAGCTTAACCAGGCCGGGCTTGCCAACCATCCGGAAGAGCCAGTATGCGAACTTTAATTCCCGGTTGTCTTTGTAACGGAATGCAACTTCCAGGTTGTCGAAATCTACCATTGTCAGGATTTTTGCCCCAAAGGTAGCGGATTATTTGGTTACCTTTAACCGCTTTATACGATCATGAATTCAATCTTCCGAAATAGCGAAGTGAGCCTCACCCGCGACCTGCATGCGAATCTGGCCGAACTGTCGGCCGGTTATTCCGCAGGTAAAATCTTTCTGCTTTTCGATGAGAATACCTGGAAGCATTGCTGGCCGCTTGTAGAAGGTTTCCGGCAGATTCCGCATGAAAACCTGTTGGTACTGGCGTCCGGTGAAGAGCAGAAGAACATCGAACAGGTAATGAGGGTCTGGGACTATTTCGGCGGGCGAGGCATCGACCGTTCCTCCCTGATCATCAATGTGGGCGGCGGGATGCTGACCGACCTGGGTGGGTTTGCTGCCGGAACCCTCAAGAGGGGTCTGCCCTTTATTAACATACCGACAACCCTTTTGGCCATGGTTGATGCCAGCGTAGGCGGAAAATCAGGAATAAATTTCCGGGGGTTGAAAAATGAAGTCGGAACCATACGGCAACCATTGCATGTACTGCTCTATCTGCCTTTTCTCAAAACACTCGACAAAGAGAATCTTTTATCCGGATATGCAGAGATGTTGAAAGCCGGATTGATTGCAGATGCTTCACTTTGGAATGATCTGATGGAATTTGATTTATCCCGATATGACGAGGAAGCCATGGGCCGGCTCATCTGGCGGTCGATTGAGATCAAGAAGGAAATTGTGGATTCCGATCCGGAGGAGAAGGGATTGAGGAAATCCCTGAATTTCGGTCATACCATCGGTCATGCCTTTGAAAGTGAATCACTTCATGCCGGAAATCCTGTTCCGCACGGGTACGCCGTTGCCTGGGGGATGATCGCGGAAGCCGCACTTTCCGTAGAGAAGTTGGGCTTGGCGGTGGAATCGTTACGCGTGATGCGTGACGAGATACACCGGTTGTATGGGAGGCCTCCGGAGGGGTTTAGAGAGGCAGGCCAATTAATACCGTGGATGAAGTTCGACAAAAAGAATACCGACCACCGGATAAACTTCACGTTGCTGGAGCAGATTGGAAAGTGCAGGATCAACTGCACCGCCACCGAAGAGGAGATAATCAGGTGTTGTAGAGACGCATAAATGCGTCTATGACAGACGCATTTATGCGTCTCTACGACGTTCCTTGAATCTGATTTTCAGCATTCGACACACTGCGCTCGAATCTTACAATTCATTTTGTCCTAATCTGATATTCAGCTCCTTAAGTTGTTCTGCATCGATCTGAGACGGGCTATCCTGCATAACGTCCCGGCCCATATTGTTTTTCGGGAAGGCGATGACATCCCGAATGGAGCTCAACCCGGCAAACAGGGAAACCCAGCGGTCGAAACCAAATGCGATCCCACCGTGCGGAGGTGCACCATATTTAAATGCATTCATCAGGAATCCGAAACGATATTCGGCCTGCTCCGGTGTGAAACCCAGAACCTCGAACATTTTGGCCTGCAGCCTGGAATCATGGATACGGATTGATCCGCCTCCGATTTCCACACCATTGATTACCAGGTCGTAAGCGTTTGCATGGACTTTACCGGGATCGATGTCGAGAATGGGAATGTCCTCGGGTTTCGGAGCGGTGAAAGGATGGTGCATGGCATAAAAGCGTTGTGTCTCATCATCCCATTCCACCAGCGGGAAGTCAACTACCCAGAGCGGAATAAAAGTGTTTTTGTTCATTAGGTTTAGCTGCCGGCCCATCTCAAGGCGAAGCTCGCCCAGTGCCTTCAAAGTTTTTTCTTTCTTACCCGCCAGGATCAGCAGGAGGTCGCCGGTTTTGGCACCGGTGACCTCCGCCCACCCCTGCAGTGCGGCTGCATCGAAAAACTTGTCGACAGAAGATTTGATCGTCCCGTCGTCAGAATATCTTGTATAAATAAGACCTTTTGCTCCGATCTGAGGTTTTTTGACGAATTCTGTCAGATCATCAAGTTGCCTGCGGGTAAATCCAGCACAACCTTTGGCAACGATCGCCCCGGTATATTCCGCATCGTCGAAAACCTGAAACCCGAAACCCGTAACCTGAGACCCGATTTCCTTGATTTTCATTCCGAACCGGAGATCGGGTTTGTCGCTGCCGTATTCCGACATGGCCTGTTCATAAGGTATCCGGAGGAAGGGTTTGTCAAAATCGACATTCAGAACATGTTTGAACAGGTGCTTGGCCATTCCCTCGAAGGTGGAGAGGATATCATTCTGTTCAACGAAGGCCATCTCGCAGTCAATCTGCGTGAATTCCGGCTGCCTGTCGGCACGCAGGTCCTCATCGCGGAAGCATTTGACAATCTGCATGTAACGGTCATAGCCTGATACCATCAGGAGTTGCTTGAACATCTGCGGCGATTGCGGAAGGGCATAGAACTGCCCCGGATTCATCCGGCTGGGTACCACAAAGTCGCGGGCGCCCTCGGGGGTGGATTTGATCATAACCGGAGTCTCAATCTCCAGAAATCCTTGTAAATCCAGATATTTCCGGATCTCCTGGGCCATCCGGTGGCGCAATGCCAGATTCCTCTGGAGAGGGCTGCGCCGCAAATCAAGATACCGGTATTTCATCCGGATCTCATCTCCGCCGTCGCTGGCCTCTTCAATGGTGAAAGGCGGGACCTCTGCAGGATTGAGGATCTCAAGTTTAGTGACATGTATCTCGATATCACCGGTTGGGATATTCTGATTTTTATTGCTTCGTTCGGCAACCTTTCCGGTAGCCCTGACTACAAACTCCCGGCCCAGGTCACGGGCCTGACGGCAGAGGTCGGGCTCTGTTTCCATGTTGAAAACCAGCTGTGTCAGTCCGTAGCGGTCGCGGAGGTCAACAAAGGTCATCCCGCCAAATTCACGTGTTTTTTGTACCCATCCCGCCAGGGTTATCGTTTTTCCTGCATCACTGATCCTGAGTTCACCGCAGGTGTTTGTTCGATACATTTTTCTGTTTTTTCTAATCCGGGCAAAGGTAGAAAAAGTTGCTGGTTGCTGGTTACTGGTTGCTGGTTACTGGCCAGAAGTTATTTTCATGTTCAGGGACGCGGTCCCCGCTTTCGCGGGGATGACAACGCTCTTGAGGCAATGCTGTTGCACTTGTCATCCCCGCGAAAGCGGGGACCGCGTCCCTTACCACGAATGCACTTCTGGCCTTAACCGGCAACTGGTAACCGGCAACTGGCAACCAATCTTAACCTCACCACGCACTATTTTCCTGATAGTCTGAAACAACCATGGCATTGTTCGTGTGGCTGAACGTGTTCAGAAGTGTGGAGATTTCCTGGCTTAAGATTTCCAAAGCGTTATTTATCAGGTCTTTGCGGAATCCTCTATCCTCGAGATGCATAACAAGGTCCATGGACACAATCCGACTGATTGCTTTGCCGAAATCGACAAGTTTTCGCTGTGGTAATCTGAAATCAACGGAAAAGCTAACCATCTCCTGGATACGGCTGGCTGCATGTGTGGTAAATTCCTTAAGGAACCTGGCGAGGCTGCTTACCTGTATGCTTTTCATTTGTCTAAGGACCGATTCTCCAATCTGGTGATAGAGAATGTCGTTTGAACCTTCGAATATCTGGAAAGGCCGGCTGTCGACCACGGATCGCCCGGCAATATGATTGAGTTTATACCCTTTGGCACCGACCAATTGCAGCAAGGACTGTGCGGAGTCCACCATCATATCGGCTGTAACGCTTTTTATTATATTAGCTTCCAGACCATTGTGAAATAGATCGGTGTCGATCTCAGCAGTTTCTCCCGATTTTAAACAGAAGGCAGAACATATTGTATAGCCGGCCTGCATCCTGGAAAGACGGTTTTGAACCTGGTCATAGCCGAATAAATATTGATTCCCGACCCTTCGATGCCGGGTGTGGCTGATGGCTTCGTCGAGCATTCGTTGAATAAACCCGAGCCCTAACCCGGGAAACTGGTAGCGGCTTCGATGAAGCAAGTCAAGTAACATTTTAATGCCGGTGGTTTGGGGAATCAGCCGCTGATCTTCCGGCAAGCGGATATCGATCTGATTTTTTCCGTAGGGAATCTGATAAAGACCCAGGTTTTCGAAATATTCTTCTACCACGATCTTTTGTTCCGGTGAATGGTTGTCGCTGATAAATAGATCGATATCCCTCATCAGGGAGCCGTTTTCCGATTTTCTGCGAGCGGCAACCAGCCAGAAATCGGCCATTCCGGTAAGCCCGGCCCAGTGTTTCGTTCCTTTCAGATGGAAGTGCCCGTTGACTTCGGTGAAGGAAGTCAGCATGCTGAGTGCATCACTGCCAAAGTCGGGCTCGGTGATCATCAGTCCGCCCATGCTGCCGTTCTTGAGGAATTGATTGAATACCCTTGTTTTAGCGGTTTCCCGGCCATATTTGGCCAGGGGTTGCAAAAATAGTGCGTTGTTTATGGCAAAGGTGAGAGAAAGCGACAGGGATTCATAGGCAGCGGCTGACAGAAAAGCAAGGTTTTCCCGCATGTTTCCGCCCATTCCACCATATTCAACGGGTATCGCCAATGCCAGAGGATTTGTTGACAGCAGGTCATTCAGCACTGCAGGAGGCAATCCCCGTGTACTGCAGAATCGGTCGATTGAATTGTTTCCATGAAAGGCGCGCTTCATGCTGGATTTAAAATCAATCAGAAATTGGTCAAAAGTGGATGGCGAAGCCTGGGTGTGATCGGACATTCTGTAAGGTGTTAAAGTATGATGGTAACACGCGGGAGAGGAAAAGGTTGCCGGAGGCCGATTTAGGCTGGAAGTTATTTCCATGTTCAGGGACGCGGTCCCCGCTTTCGCGGGGATGACAACGCTCTTGACCCAACGCTTTGGCACTTGTCATCCCCGCGAAAGCGGGGACCGCGTCCCCCAGACACGAAAGTACCTTCTGGCGTAAACCGGCAACCGGCAACCGGCGTTAACCATCAACCTTTTCCTATCTTTGGCCCATGACAGACGAGTTCTATATGCGCCAGGCCCTGGCGGAGGGTCGCAGGGCCATGGAACGGGGTGAAGTCCCGGTGGGAGCCGTTGTTGTGGCTAACGGACGGATCATTGCCCGTGCGCACAACCTTACCGAAACCCTTCACGATGTTACCGCACACGCGGAGATGCAGGCTTTTACGGCAGCGGCAAACAGTTTAGATAGCAAGTATCTGAATGATTGTACCTTATATGTAACCTTAGAGCCTTGTGTAATGTGTGCAGGAGCTGCTTACTGGACCCGGATCGGACGAATTGTTTACGGAGCCCCCGATCCAAAGAGGGGATTCATGCTCACGGGGAAACAGTTGGTGCATCCGAAGACTGAGATTATTGGCGGGGTGCTGCATGAAGAGTGTACTGCGGTGTTGAAGGAATTCTTTGAGAAAAAGAGATGATTGGTTGATTTGCTGATTTGCTGATTTGCTGATTTGGTAATAGGTGAACTAAAGGGGAAGATGCTTGTTAATTGGGTATGGGAAGGGAGTTACATTCTATAAGGAAGCAATATGCCAAAGGGGTGCTGGATGAAAGGCATGTTAATCCAGATCCTTTTATTCAGATGGAATTTTGGGTGTCGGAAGCGATTCATTCGGATTGTGAGGAGCCGACGGCTATGGTTCTATCCACCGTTGGTGACGGGATGAGGCCCTCTTCACGCGTGGTGCTGATGAAGGGGCTGGACCAGGAAGGCATAACCTTTTTCACCAATTACGAAAGCAGGAAAGGACTGCAGTTACGAAAGAACCCTCAGGCTTCACTATTGTTCTTCTGGTCTGAACTGGAGCGTCAGATTCGGATCGAAGGGACTGTGATGAAAGTTGCTGCTGAAGAATCGGATGCCTACTTCGAATCCCGGCCTGAGGCAAGCCGGATCAGTGCGGTGATTTCGCCTCAGAGCAAAGAAATTACAAGCAGAGAGTGGCTGGAGGAAAGACGGATGACGGATGACGGAAGACCGACGGAAGATGGCTTTCATCGGTCATCGGTCATCGGTCGTCCGTCACAATGGGGCGGATATCGCCTCAAACCTGACTATTATGAGTTTTGGCAGGGACGGGAAGACCGGTTGCACGACAGGATCGCGTTTCGTCTGGAGACGCACGGATGGAGCATATTCCGCCTGGCGCCCTGATGCTTGTAAGTCCTGTGGAATGCCTGTTTAATTCTATGTTCCCTTTGTGGAAATCTTGATTTTTTCCTGACTTGTATAGAAAGTACTTTTACCTGATTGTTAACTATTTGACAGAATTTGGTCAAATAGCGGTTGCTTATTGTATATAGGTGCCTTCTTCAGGGTACATTTGTTATTGGTTATAAGTTAGTTGGATCCATTTAAGTCGGAAAATTATGAAAGGGCATAAATTCTACCTTTTAAGTCTATTGCTGCTATTAGGGATGTCAGTTATGGCAGCCCGGGTGGCAAAACCAACCTTCTCGCCCGGGAGCGGAACCTACAACTCCGCAAAGACTGTTTACATTCTTTGTTCAACCTACGGCGCGACCATCCGGTACACGACTGATGGAACTAACCCAACCTCTTCCCATGGGACCCTTTACACAGGACCTGTTACAGTGGAAGCATCTTTGACCTTGAAAGCAATAGCCTACCGTTCGAATTATGCAAATAGCTATGTCGGGTCGGCAACGTACGTCATAAACCTACCACCTGCCGGTGCTCCTGTATTCTCCCCTGGACCCGGCGGGTACGGATCTCCCCAGGCCGTTCAAATTACCAGCAGTACCAGTGAAGCATCGATCCGGTACACGATAGACGGCAGCACTCCAACAACTTCTGGCGGAATTCTTTATACAGATCCGGTTGAGATTGATCAGAATGTAACCCTGAAGGCCATCGCATACAAGGGCGGGCTCACCAACAGCGGTATCACATCGGGATTGTATACCATCCGGGTTGCCACACCCGCCATGAACCCGGAGCCAGGCACCTTTACTGAAGCGCAAAGTGTCACACTTTCCTGCGCAACATCAGGGGCCATTATTAAGTACTCCCTCGACGGGACGATGCCCAGTCAGGCATACGGAACCGTTTACAGCGGTCCTTTAACCCTGAATGCAAACAGTACGCTAAAGGCAATGGCCTATAAATCGGGGATGATCGACAGTGATGTGGTTTCAGGGACCTTTTCGTTTTCCTGTGCAGCTCCAGTTTTTGAGCCTGCGGCCGGAGTTTTTTCCACGGCTACTTCGGTTACCCTTTCCACGGCCACTTCCGGGGCCTCGATCCGTTATACCACGGACGGGACCGCTCCGGGGGCATCCTCGGGAACTGTATACCAGGAGCCGATAGAAATAGCCCAAAACAAGACAATACGTGCGATTGCCTACAAGAGTGGCTTGAGCGCCAGTAGCATATCAGAAGGGAGCTTTGTCATTCAGTGCGCTGCTCCGGTATTCAGCCCGGCCGCAGGAACCTTTGCTAATGTGCAGGAAATAGCACTGACAAGTTTAACCCCCTCATCCGGTATTCGTTACACTACCGATGGTACGGATCCCTCAGCATCGGCAGGTCTTTTATATAACGGATCCATTTCGGTCAACGCCACTTCAGTATTAAAAGCAGTGGCCTATAAGGAAGGTATGGGAGACAGTCCCGTTGTGGCGGCCGGTTATACCCTCCGCTGCGCCGTACCGGCTTTCACGCCCGACCCGGGCACCCATGAGCGACCGCAGCAGGTTCAGATTAGTACCGAAACTGTGGGAGCCACAATCCGGTATACGACAAACGGAGAGGACCCCACGCCGGAAACCGGTACGGTTTATACCCAGGCCCTGGCTGTCAATGCCGATGCTACATTTAAGGCCATTGCTGTCAAATCAGGTTTTACAAATTCCGATATCGGAACCGGCTCCTATATAATCGGACTGCCCGACCGGGACGGCGACGGGATTCCCGATATAGAAGATGATTATCCCGATGATTCGCTTAGGGCGCTTACAAATAATTACCCGGCCGCCGGACCCGGAACCCTGGCTTTTGAAGATCTCTGGCCGGCTCAGGGGGATTACGACATGAATGATTTGGTTATCGATTATCAGTTTAAAACGGTCACCAATGCATCCAATTTTCTGGTGGAGACGCTGGTAACCATTGTTCTGCGGGCTTCAGGCGCATCACTTAAAAGCGGCTTCGGGTTTCAGTTTGCCTCCGGAACCATCCCTTCCGCAGCCATGAAAGTAACCGGCCACCAGCTGACCAATGCCTATATTACCCTGAATGAAAATGGGACAGAGGCCGGGCAGGAGATTCCTACCATCATCGTTTTCGATAACGTATTTGACATCCTTAAAAGTCCGGGTACCGGCAGCGGGGTTAACACGGATCCCAATTCCCCTTACGTGGAGCCGGTTACCATCAGCGTTACCATTACCTATACTCCCGATACCTATACCGATGAAAATCTGAATATTGAAGAGTTTAATCCGTTCCTGATTGTGAATATGCAGCGAGGGCGAGAGGTACACTTGCTTGATTATAAGCCTACGAGCCTGGCTGACCCTAAACTGCTGGGGACCTCAGGTGACTATTCAAAACCTTCTGAAAACAAATATTATCATACTGCCAGCAATCTGCCCTGGGCGCTGAATATTTGCGAATCCTTTGACTATCCAAAAGAAAAGGCCCTGCTCATAAAGGCCTATCTTCATTTCGCAGCCTGGGCCCAGAGCGGTGGAACCGAGTATCCCGACTGGTACCGTAATATTGCCGGATACCGGGATCCGGAAATGATTTATCAAAAAAGAGAATAGAAAAAGTCTTTAAATTGGAAAAATTCCAATTAGTGGAAAATCTTTAGTTCAATCAGAATGTTTAACTAATAGATAAAGAGATAGTTAAATGATGTACTTGTTTCTGGCACAAAAATGGCAAGACCGATGGTAATTAAACATAAATAGAAATGAAAAAATTAAGTCTACTGCTTGTTGTCATGATTGCGTTGATCGCTTTCAGCTCATGCACCAAGGAGCCGCTTCCGAATCCGGATCCCAAGACTATGGATGACCTGGTAATAAAGGATGATTTCAGCTGGAAATCTACAATGGACTATGAGCTCACACTTCAGGGTACGGTTAGCCGTGTGGTTATGGTCACCGGCACTGACGGAGCCGTTTATAAGAAGGGACTCATGACTGCCAACAAGGCGTATGTTTTAAAAATAACTGTTCCGGCTTACGTTAAAACGGTAAACCTGAAGTATAACGGTCAGGTTGTTGAGTTAAGCCTGACCTCAGCCAAGATGAGTTATTCATTCAGCTAATTCAATCAGAAATGAAAATCTATATTAAATACATCAGTGCCGTTGGATTGGCACTTTTCGGCCTGCTGATGTTCTCTTCAGGCGCTTTTGCAGCCAAGGCAGCAAAACCGACTGTCAGCCCGTCGGCCGGCACCTATACCGGGCCCCGGACCATAACCATGAGTAGTTCATCTCCCGGCGTTACCATCAGGTATACCACAAATGGTCAGAATCCAAGTGAAACATCTGGAACCATTTACACCGGTCCGGTGAGGATAACTGAAAATACGACTTTTAAGATAGTTGCCTATGGCGGAACCTATTCAAAAAGTTCGGTTGGCAGCTATCAATTCAAGATCAACGGTACTTCCGTAACCACATCGGCTCCGGTTTTTTCGCCCTCAGACGGCAACTTTTCCTCCTCGCAGACCGTGACCATTTCCAGTTCCACCAGCGGGGCGGTTATACGGTATACCACGGATGGGACCACACCGACTGTTACATCGGGGACCCTTTACACCTCCGGAATTTCGGTGAATGCAACCACAGCCATCAAGGCCATTGCTTATGCCGATGGATATAAGGTAAGCCCGGTAACATCAGGAACCTTCACGATTAGCTCCCAGGTACAGTCTCCGGTATTTTCACCTGAGGGAGGCAACTACAACAGCCCCCAGACGGTCACGATTGTAAGCCCTACCAGTGGTGCAAGCATCCGGTTTACCACGGATGGAACTGTTCCCACTGATGAAGTTGGGACGGTTTATACCACTCCGATATCGCTGAGTTCCAGCATGACGTTGAAAGCCATTGCCTACAAATCGGGCATGACCAACAGTTATATAACCTCGGCTGTTTACGTTCTGAAATGCATCGCTCCGGTTTTTACACCGTCTGCCGGGAGTTTTGACAAGCCGATAAAGGTTACGTTAACCAGTGAAACACCGGGTGCAACCATCCGTTATACCGTTAACGGGGAGGCTCCGACATCAACGAGCGGAACGGTTTATTCCACACAGGTGAGTGTAAATACCACCATGACGATTAAGGCCATTGCCTACAAATCGGGATTGGATGACAGTGATATCTCCATGGCTGCCTTTGCATTGGGTTCCGAAGATGTTGACAATGACGGTGTGATTGATCCCGAAGATGAATATCCGAACGATCCGACACGTGCGTTGGTTAATACTTTTCCGGCGAGCGGAACCGGGACTCTTGCTTTTGAAGACCTGTGGCCTTCGCAAGGGGATTTTGACCTGAATGATGTTGTGGTGGATTTCTCCTTCAAAACCATAACCGATGGCTCGAATAAACTCGTTGAAACCTATTGTACATTCTTTCTGCGTGCTACAGGAGCTGCCCTTAAAAACGGTTTTGGATTCCAGCTGGCAACCAATTCAATTCCTGCTTCAGCTATTACCGTTTCAGGCATGAGGCTGACCCGTGAATACATAACCCTTTCTGCCAAAGGAACAGAAGCTAATCAGAATATTCCCACGTTCATTGTTTTTGACAATGCCTTTGATCTGCTCGACAATCCGGGAAGCGGAGCGGGTATCAACACCACTCTGGGTGCACCCTATGTAAGTCCGGTTACCATTGTTCTGCACATTGTTTATACTCCCGGTACCTATGATCTGGAACTATTGGATATTGAGCATTTCAATCCTTTCATCATGGTGAACATGAATCGCGGTCGCGAAGTCCATTTACCGGATTACGCACCTACCAGCCTCGCTGACCAGACTTTATTCGGGACCAGCCATGATACTTCGATTCCAGGTATCGGACGTTACTACAAGACTGCCAATAACCTTCCCTGGGCTTTAATCACCTACGAAATTTTTGATTATCCCTCGGAGAAAGCGGTTATCATGGATACTTACCTGCACTTTGCTGAGTGGGTTCAAAGCAGCGGAACCAAGTATCCTGACTGGTATAAAAATGTAGCCGGTTATCGGAACGAAGCCAATATATACAAGCACTAAGCTTGAACGCCTTTCAGGGTTGCCCCGGTGCAATCCGTTACAAGAACCCGGACTAACTCTCCGGGTTTTTTGTTTTCCTGCGGGAATACGATCACCTTGTTCTGGGGATTTCGTCCGTACAGGTCGGTCCTGGACTTCTTGGAAAGTCCTTCTGCCAGGACATCAAAGGTTTTTCCGATATCCTTCCGGTTGCTCTCCAGACCAATTGTAGCCTGCAATCCGATGATCTCCTGCAGCCTTCGGGATTTCACTACATTGGAAATATCATCCGGCAGGTGTTCCGCGGCATAGGTACCGGGCCGTTCGGAGTATTTGAACATAAATGCAAAATCAAACCGTACCGCTTCCATCAGCGCCAGGCTGTCGAGGTGATCCTCCTCGGTCTCAGACGGGAAACCGCAGAAAATGTCCGTGGTGATGCCACATCCGGGAATGATCTCCCGGATTGCATGGATCCGGGCGAGATACTGCTCCCTTGTGTATTTTCGGTTCATCAGCTTCAGGATACGGTTGCTTCCTGATTGAACAGGAAGGTGGATATGCTTGCAGATGTTCTCATTACGTGCAATAACCCGCAGTGTTTCATCCGACATGTCCTTGGGATGCGAGGTGGTAAACCGTATGCGGATTCCGGGAACCGCGAGTGCTACCTCTTCAAGTAATTTAGGGAAGTCCCAAGCGATCCCCGCTTTCGCGGGGATGACAAGTGCACCGGCGTTATGGCCATTTGCCCTGTAGGAATTCACGTTTTGCCCTAGCAGCGTCAGCTCCTTGTACCCGCGGGCCTGCAGGTCACGCGCTTCGTTCAGGATATCCTGAGGATCGCGGCTTCGCTCCCGCCCACGGGTGTAAGGCACAATACAATAGGTGCAGAAATTATTGCAGCCCCTGGTGATGGAGATGAATCCCGATATTCCGTTGCTTTCCAGCCGGGTCGGGCAGATCCCTGCATAAGTCTCATCCGTGCTCAGCTCAACATCGATGGCTTTTCCATGCGCTGTTGACTTGGCCAGCAGTTCCGGAAGGGACCGGTAAGAATCGGGCCCGGCCACTAGATTAACTCCGTGCTTGGAAATAAGTTCCTCCTTAACCCTTTCGGCCATGCAGCCAAGAACGCCGACCACAACATCAGGATTAGCCTTCCGGAGCTGGCGGAAAACAGCCAGTCTGCCAAAAACACGTGTTTCCGCATTCTCGCGCACCGAGCAGGTGTTAACAAGAACCACATCGGCACCTTCCATTTCGTCAACGACCTCGTATCCGCCCGCTGCCAGTATTGACGCGACGGTTTCACTGTCGGCCACGTTCATCTGACATCCGTATGTTTCTATATAGAGTTTTGGCATGATTGATCCTCGTAATCGGCTGCAAATATATACGATTAATTAGTACATTTGGGACGGCTTACAAAACGAAGACACCAGGTTGGCATTATGATGAGACTTCGCTTGATTATACTGATAATCTGTGTAATACCATTTTGCGGATACGGACAGCAGGAAACTGTTGCGACGATTCCCCCGGATTCAGTAAGCCTTATCATCAACCGGCTGGAAGACGGCCAGCAGCCGGGGAAAGTCAGGGTAATCCAGGATCCGAGGCTCAATTCAATTCTTCGCAAGCATTACGAATTCAATAAAACAGCCGGTATATCCGGATATCGGATCCTGATTTACAAGGGTCTTGACCGGACAAAAGCTAACCAGGCAAGGGCTGAGTACGAAGGCGCCTTCAGTGAACTTGGTCTCCCCGTTGAGGTTCAGTATAATGAACCTGATTTCTCCACCCTGGTCGGGTCTTTCCGGACCAAGGAAGATGCCTTCAGATTTAAAAAGCAGCTGATGGTCAGATTTACCCAGGCATACATCGTTCAGGCAAGAATCACACTGGACTGATTCATGAACCATCCGTTTGAGAAAACACCATGAGTGACCCCGTAAAGCATGAATGCGGCATCGCCTATATCAGGCTCCTTAAGCCGCTGTCCTATTACCAGGCTACCTACGGAACCTGGAGATACGGCCTGAACAAGCTCTACCTTCTGCTTGAGAAACAGCATAACCGCGGACAGGACGGGGCCGGGGTGGCCAACCTGAAGCTGAACCTTCCGCCCGGGAGTCCCTATATTTATCGTCACCGCTCGAATCAGCGCGAGCCGATCCGGCAGGTTTTCGAGATGGTCCACGACAGCATGCGCACGGCACTCGAGGAACACCCCGGTGCTGCTGACGATCCTTTGTCGGCTTATGAAAACATCCCGTTTTCCGGCGAGGTTTTTATCGGCCACTTACGGTACGGAACTTTTGGCCGGAACAACCTTGAAACGGTCCATCCCGTAATGCGGGCAAACAACTGGAAATCAAGGAGCCTTGTTCTGGCAGGTAATTTTAACCTGACCAATGTGGATGAACTTTACCAGTCCCTGCTAAAGATTGGCCAGCATCCCGTGAATTATTCCGATACCGTAACCATACTGGAACGGGTAGGACATTTCCTCGATGTCGAG
>Ga0154558_1146_pt1 | contig 51938 bp, 30 predicted proteins | sample RifGroF2_FD_105701 | JGI IMG/M metagenome (GOLD analysis project Ga0154558, IMG submission 105701) | Bacteroidetes bacterium GWF2_49_14 | reverse complement strand
TTTGGGTCCTCCGAAACCTGAAAAATAATTCCGCTATTGGCAGCCATTGTCAACTTATATTCAATGCTTATTGCAAAATCGCGGTAGATTCGGTCGGTAATGATATCCTGATCTTCGCCCCCGCCTTTACTGTTCATTGTAAAGGATTCATCCTCAATAGCCCAGCAATCGGGAAACCCGGTCAGGTTATATCCATGCCAGCCAGCCGTGGTTCTGCCGTCAAATAACAATTGCCACCCTTTTTTCTTCTCCAGGCGGGAAAGGGTATTGGGCTTTACCGGCTTACTTACCTCACTGAGGAGTTCCATGGGATCCGCAGGTGAATTTTCCGTGCATGATACTGATGCTGCCGCAATGAGGGCAACCATCATATAAATCAATGGATTCTTCATTTTAAAGACTTTTGATATTTCAGATTTTCAGCTGGTTTTGGGAATTCGTTTTTTTAATCCTGACAGGGGTGTTCCCACCCTTCGAAAGGCCGATATCAACCGGCAGGTTTGCGGCATAAGACCCACAGGTGAAATCGGGGACCGTAATTGAGTTCGATCTGTTAGCCACCGACCATTCGGTAAGAGGGGCAATTGAACTCCACAAGGCCGCATCATAAACATCCTCATCGAGTGCAATTCCATTCCGCAGGCAATCAATCAGCCTCCAGTCCATCAGGAAATCCATACCTCCATGGCCGCCAATTTCCTTTGCCATCTGCCCTACCCTTTTCACAATTTCAGGGGTAAATTTCTCCCTGACTTCCTCCATCTCATTAGCATCAAACCAACTATGACCTGTTGCAATTCGTTCAGGCTCCGGCCATTTGATTGCAACACCAGCCGTACCACTCACCAGATGAATTCTCGAATAGGGCCGAGGCGAGGTGGTATCATGCTGGATCATGATTGTTTTCCCCTTTTCGGTCCGCACCAGGGTCGAGTTCATATTTCCCCGATACCCGTTGGTAGCAAATTCATTAAAGAAACTATCCCCTTTGGCAAGATCAGCCGCCATTGCGGCCAGTTGGAAATCATTTCCCGACATGGAGGTCAGGTAATCCATCCTGTCTCCGCGGTTAATATTCAGAGCCTGACAAACCGGCCCCAATCCGTGGGTTGGATAGAGGTTTCCATTCCGGTGCTGGTTATGCTTCAACCGCCACATTTCCGTATACCCCGTCTTGCTGAAATTGAGCGACCTTAGATCATGGATGTATGCGCCTTCCACATGCAATATTTCACCGAAGAAACCCTGTCTGGCCATATTCAGTGTCAGTAACTCAAAAAAATCATAACAGCAATTCTCGAGCATCATGCAATGCTTTCGGGTTCGTTCAGATGTTTCAACGAGCTGCCAGGCTTCTTCAATTGTTGTGGCAGCCGGGACTTCGCTTGCAGCATGTTTTCCATTTTCCATAGCAAAAACGGCCATTGGGGTATGCAGTTCCCATGGGGTACAGATATATACCAGGTCGATTTCGCTGCTCTGGCACATTTCCTTCCAGGAATCCTGCCGTCCGCCATAGGCTTTGGCCGGGGGCAATCCGTGTCCGTCAAGAATTTTTTGTGCGGCTTCCACCCTGTCGGGTCTGACATCGCACAGAGCCTTAATCTCTACACCCTCTATATTGCACATACGTTCAACTGCACCTGGTCCGCGCATTCCCAGTCCTATCACACCCATGCGAACCGTTTCCAGTTTAGGGGCAGCATAGCCGCACATGTTGAAAAGTTGCTTATGTGCGGCGTTGGCAGCTTCCCCGATGGAACCTAAAACAACCGGTTTCTGTTCATCGGATTTCAACTTGCAGGATGACAATCCTCCCGCTACAAGTCCTGCTCCGGCAACTCCGGCGATTCTAAAGAAATTACGACGATTTGTCCTCATTATATCTTGATAAAGGTTTTATTCCGATACATATACCAAAGGATCAGGTACAAGATAAGGAATCCCCCGGCATAGCGCAAACTGTCAAAGGCATTCCCAATCCATGTTTTTGCTCCGTTTAAAAATACTTCGGCCATACCAACAAAATTTTTCTCAAAGAGATGCCATAGAACATAAGCAACAATTGCATTGGAACCAATAATTATCATCCAGCGCATGCCTTTCCGGATGCGCCATACATCCATAACCAGGTAAAAAACAGCCAGCATCAGTACACAGATTCCACCGGAAAACAGGACAAATGAGCTTGTCCAGATTTTTTTTAATACCGGATGCCATACATTCAAGATGCAGCCCAAAATCAAAAGGGATGATCCCAGCAGGATCAGAACATATAACTTTTTCAGCTGGTCTAACCGTGACTGCATGATATATCCGGTGAAAACGCCCAGCATCACCGTTGCTCCAAAATTCAGGGAAGGAATAATCCATGCATAATGCCACCAACCCCGGAACTGGCCTAAAACCATCTGATCAAAATACATGGGAAGATTTCCCTGCATTTCATAGGCATTGGAGGTTGTTCCATCTACCGGAACCAGGGCAACCAGGGCCCAATAGGCCAGCATCAGCCCTGCGGTTGATAAAATCTGAAACCGTACCGGCAGGTATAAAATGAAAACCGTGGCAATCAGGTACCCCGCAGCAATCGCCTGCAGGGTATTGGAATAGAATTCGATTTTATCAATGGAATAGGTTAGCAACTGGCCCTGAACCATCATCCCGAGTACCCAAAGAATCAAAATCCGTTTAACCGTATGCCTCCAGATGGAAGAATCAGTCGCTCCGCCAATAAGACGCTTCCTGTACGAATAGACCATTGAGACCCCGACCAGAAAAAGAAACAGTGGCATAATGATGTCATAAAAATGAAATCCAAGCCATTCAGAATGATCCATATTGCGACTGATAAACCCGGATATTTTATTATGGAAAATAGCATCCAGGCCTTTGAATGCCAGGTCACCCCCCATAATCCAGAACATGTCAAATCCCCTTAAAGCATCCACCGAAGTCACCCTTTCGCCGGACAGAACTGTGGCATTCCGGACCTGGTAAACTTCCATGTCCCGAAACAAACTCTTAATTCGCGTAAACATCTGGTTAATTTTAATATATGGCCTTCCTGACCAGCACTAAGCAGAATCCTGATTTCACTATTTAATTATTAAGGGATGGAAATAGGACTCAGCATTTTTAAAATAGATCTTATCAATAACTTCTTTTGGCAGTTTCAGTCCCCTGACCGTCAGAATAGAATCGGTGGCCAGGTAGATCCATTGCGACAGCCAGCCTCTTCGGAGGTTTTCCATGGTTTTATCAGGATTCATTCCCGGAAAATCATGGACCTCAGTGTCGGTCCCATAAATTATCCGGTCCTGATATCGGATCATAAAATTCCGTACCCCCTCATAATCCCGTTCCGACTGATATTGAACATGGAAAAGGCGGGCTGCAAGATCAGCCTTCATATTGGGAAACCGGTCGAGCCGTTTTGCGAGCTCATCGAGGTTCCATTCAAGACTGCCCAGGTGTGCTCCAACAAATTCAAGCCGGGGATGGCTTTCAAGCAGATTATCGCGTGCCTCGATCTGGGCCTCGTAAGAAGGCACCCCGGGATGCAGGAACATATAATACTGCGGGTTATTTTTGTAATAAACCACATCCGACGGGTCGGTCATCTGATCCTCAGGCAGCCAGCAATCCTTAGGTTCCCCAAGGTGTGCAATAACCGGAATATCAGCAGCTTCCAGATAATTAAAAACCGGATCAAACACCGGGTCATCAACCATCAGATAGTTGCCTTCATGACCCTTGATTACCATCCCGATGTTTTTCCAGATTTTAACCCCGGTTGCACCGGAACGGATAGCTTCCTTAATTAATGCAATGGTTTTGTCAGCAAAATCCGGATCGGCGAACCGGTTGGCCGGGAATGTGATAAAATAGGCGTAGGATTCCGGATACTTAAGCCTGAGCGCATTTGAGACTCTTTGCTGATCTGCAACAGATACCTCTTCTCCATCCCAGATGGGTGTCAGGAGTTGAAAATTCTGTGAGGCGGCAAACTTCATGTACCGGTCGTCATGTGTGAGGTAATGAAAGTGAGCATCGATCTTGGGTACATGTAAAAAATCGGCGGCAGTATAATAATCTGACTGTTGCTCCTTTGCCGGATCACAATCCAGGTCGCCTTTACTTCTGGCGACAGCCCTTTTGGTACCCTCAATATCAGGGGAAATATTGGTAGTGCAGGAGGGTAATGCGTAGAAATAGGTTGTAAGGGCATAGTTCATGCAGATCGCATCCCAGTGCCAAAGCTCGATATTTGAACTTATGGAAGTATGGAAAGGGATTGCGTCGAGGGACCGATGGCGCATATTAACCGATATGCCCCAGTTCATATTACCGGTTCCCTCCGGCTGTGAAATAAAGGGGTGAGAGAAGGGTTCCTGCCGGGCGAAGGAATATCCGTAGTAATCTTCAGATCCGGTGCCAAAACTTGAGGGGAAAGCTTCCCCGTCAACAAAAATCTTTTCATCACCCTCTCCCCACCATTTATAGGAATTATTGAACAGGGTGACCTGATCACCGACATAGAGGCCCCTTCCCCGGATATCAATAAAGTTCAGATCGAACGGGGCACCAGCTATATCTCTGGTTTTAACCTTATTATATTCATGCCAGGAGGCATGGAAGTACATGCTGCTTTTCTTCCATTGATAGGGAATTACTCCGCATACCCCCCTGATCCGGATGTTCTCATTTCCATAATTAATAAAAACAATTGAGCAGCTATCCCGGAAGGGCATAATCCAGTAAGACTCCAGTATGCCCTTCATGTCTGCTTTATTCATCCACGTTTTATGAGGATTTGTGGTGTATCCCGACCCGAAAAATTCACCGACAGGAGTCCATATTGTTTTATTTCCGTCGAAGGAGGCTTTGATTACCGTTGAGCGGAGGGCTTGATTTTTGTTCTCAGCCTCCAATTCTGTTACGATATGGTTAATCGCCTGACGTTTACCGGTAAATTCAATAACGGCTGAATCGCCCGGCCTGAGTATTTCATCAAATGGCTCCTCATAATCCGAAGATACCTGATCATTAAGCAGTTGCTGCCCGGCCTCATTTAAAACAGAAGAGGCTCTCTTAAGTGCCTTTTCGGAAAAAGATTCCACCTTCACCTTGCCGTTATAATCCCGGTAGCCGATATTATAAAACACATCCGGCCAGTAGTACCCTTGAGGAACGAGAGTCCCTTCATACTCATACAGGAGCCTCAGGGAATCGCATTCATAGGTAATTTTACAGTGGCGGGAAAAGGGTACGGGCAGATAGAGGTTATGGTCATAATCCCTCCCCTCCTCCCCCAAAGGGGCGCCGTCCTGCACCGACTTTGCAAACGGTGGCGCAGTGAGCAGCGTGCCGCTCAGTACCTCAACAGGCGCCCCTTTGATTGAGGGAATTGTATCGTTGTCAATGTAAACCCGCAGAATGCCGTTTTGGGCTTTATAAAAAGTCATCCACCAGCGGACAATGGCTCCGGGCCCGGCAGCATCAAATAAAACGAACTCCCGCCGGCCTCCGTTGTTTTCAATCCTGATGAAATGAGACAGGTCATTATTCTCAAACCATCCGGGCTTACCGGGTTCGACTGAGGCAGGATTATAACTGCTGAATTGTTTAAGAGAATAATCCTCGCCCGGCAGATAAGTCAGATGCGTTCTGTCGGCCATCTCCCTTGCCAGTTTGCGCATAGAAACGGTTTCTGTGCAGGCGGTTAAAGCAAGCGCAACAACCGGGATCATGAACAGCCTCCTCGAAATCTGCCTGATACTCATGACTCCCAGGTTAAAAGATTCAGACGGGTTTACCAGCCGGGGTTTTGTGTCAGAGCGCTGTTCAGAGTCAATTCATCCGAAGGTATGGGCGACAGGTAATCGCGTCCCGGATTAAAACCGAATCCGCCGGGCAATGCAACCTGATAAGGATCAACAAACCCATTATCATCCACATACAGGTTATGCCCGATAAAAATAGTCGGATTTCCCAGAAAGTCCTTATATGCACCTTCCAGATTGGTCCCGAGATATTTAACACCCTTGAGGCGTTTACCGACCAGCAGGTGATGAGCCCTCCATCGGGCCAGATCGTCCCACCTGAATCCTTCACAAACCAGTTCCACCCTACGCTCCCGCCTGATCTCGTTGATTATCGGACTTAGATTTGGAAAATCCCACATCGGGTCAGATACGATATTGTTAATATCCAGGTGAATCATCCCAACCCTGTCGCGTAAAAGGTTCACGGATTTATCAAGATCAGCCTGATTGATTGTACCCAGCTCAGCTTTAGCTTCCGCAAAAATCAGGTAGGCTTCAGCCAGCCGAAAGATAATCGATCCCTGGGTTCCAACGTCGTTGTTGCCCTGGTTGATGAAATCGGGATTAACACCTTTGTACAGCGCATATCCCGATGTATTCCGGAATTCACCCGCCCCGTCAAGCGCTGGAAGGTTGAATTTTTGGTTTTTAACATCCCCGGGGGCATTGGTAATCTGGTCATAGCCTTTAAGAAAAATTGTCTGGACAAGACGTGGATCACGATTGGCAACCTCCGACTCCATCGAATCATAACCCATGAATAACGGGCTTACGGAACGGGGCATGCCATCGGTACACAAATAACTGTCTATCAAACCCTTGGACAATCCAATATTGCCTCCGCCCCCTGACAGAATTCTGGAAACATTATTGACGACCTGTAGTCCGACATCGAATTTCTTCCAGAGCAAGACTTCGGGATTCCCGGTTAAATCCAACGGATTGAACAGGGACCAGTATTCCTCCTTTACGGGACCCTTATACAGACTAAAACGGGTGCCGCTCATCAGTTGTCCTGCGCATTCAGCAGCTTGCTGGAGAAATTGAGAACCATCGGAACCGGGCACACCGAAAGGAGTTCCGGCATGATATTTCTCCCAGGTTCCCTCGTACAGGCAAACACGTGCCTTAAAAAGCATCGCAACTTCCTGGTTGATCCGTGAGTCACTGGCCTTTGCGGCAGGATATAACAAACTTATAGCCTTGTCAAGATCGGCAATTATTGAATCCACAATAATCTTTCTGCTGGTTCTCGGCAGGAACAGCTCCGGCGAATCTGTGCTGAGGGGCTTATTGATCCATGGAACATCCCCAAAGGTCCTGACTTTGTCAAAGTACAGGAAAGCCCTGAAAAACCTTACCTCACCGACTGCTTGATCGATGTCCTTCTGTACTCCCCCGGCACTGTCACAATGAGCCAGGAAATAGTTCGCCTGCCGGATGTCAGACCAGGTCCAACCTCCATCTAATGCAGAGGATGGAAGTGGCCGGGTTCCTCCCAGCCGGGCATCGAAAACGGCCGGAATTATGTTATCGCTGTTCCGGTCAATCATGAAGGTATTGAAATAGCCCTGGTGTGCCGGTAAAAGGGTGTAGAAGCGGTTCGCAAATAATTGCAATTCCTCAGGATTATTGAAAAAAAACGTCGGAGACAGTTCATCCAATGGATATCGCTCCAGAAAGTCCTTGTTGCAGGATGCTGTAAAGAGCAATCCGCTCAGAAGGAGGAATGATATATATCTTTTCATGGTGTTCAAGATTAAAATGTGACGTTTAAACCTAGCGACAGACTTCTCTGAATCGGATAAATGGCTCCTGCTCCGTAAACTCCGCCAGTTGCCTCAGGATCAAATATTTTAATCAGTTTGGTAAAGGTCAGCAGGTTCTCTCCGACGACAAACACTCTGATGTTGTTGATAAAGACCTTTTTAGTAAGGATACCGGGCAGTGCATAACCCAATTGAAACGACTTAAGACGCAGATATGCACCATCCTGAAGGTACCTTGACTGAACCTGCCGGTTTCGCCCGGCTTTGTCCATTCGTGGACCCGGGTAGTAAGCATCAGGGTTATCCTTTGTCCAATAATCCATATGTTCTTCAAAGGCAACAGCAGTCCAAATCCATCCTGCCCCCCAAAAACTTGGTGAATTCAGCCAGAGATCCCGCTGGCCAACACCTTGCCAGATCATATTCATGCTTATCCCCTTCCATGAGGTATTGAGGAGAAAGCTATAGGAATAACGGGGCATTGAATTTCCGATAATGGACAGATCACCATGATCGTCGAGAGTGTTCCTTCCGTTATTTATTTTCCCGTCCCCGTTCAGGTCGGCATATTTAACATCTCCGGCATGCCAGACATCCGGTGAGATATAAGATTGATCCCAGCTGCTGGCCTCCTCATCAGACTGGAATAGTCCGAGGGTGGTGTATCCCCATATCTCCCCAAGCGTTTGTCCTTCGTAATAGGGAGCACTCAACAGATTCTGCGGATTTTGATATTTAATGATTTTCGTGGTCGCATCTGACAGCAAAAATCTGACATCATATTGAAAATCACCGGCGTTATCTCTCCAACCCAGAACCATTTCAAAACCCTTGGTTCTCAAATCAGCATTATTTGATTTAGGCACTTCGGTTCCAAGGGTTGAAGGATAAGATTCGGCCGGTCCGAGCATATCAAAGGTATTCCTGATGAAATAATCAAGAGAAACCGTCAGCCTGTTCTTAAGGAAGCCGGCATCCAGCCCGAAATTGGATGTCCTTACTTTCTCCCAGGTCAATCCCGGACTAATCAGACCGGCCATCCCAACATAATTAGGCCGGTCGCTTCCGATTATATACGGGAGGCTGGTGTAAATGGGTAACCGTTCAATATAGAGGTAGTTAGCAACATCCTGATTACCCAGGGATCCGTAAGAACCCCTGATCTTCAGCATGCTGACAAAGGGTTCGATATTTTCCCAGAATTTTTCCCTTGAGATAATGTAGGCCAGCGAACCCGATGGAAACGTACCCCAACGGTAGCTATCCTCGAATTTTGAAGAGCCATCGTTACGAGCGGATAACTCAAGCAGATATTTTCCCTTAAAATTATAATTCAACCTGCCGAAAAAGCTTCTGGTCGCCCAGTGCCCCAGTGTACCGGAAGCAAATTCCTTTCCAGTAGCTGTTCCGAGGGAAGGCTTCAGGTCGCTTATCAAATCGTTTTTCCTGGAATATGCTGATTTATAATTGATTTCCTCTTGTTCAAACCCCGCCATCGCAGTAAATTCATGATCACCAACAGACTTGGTAAAAGTGGAATAGATATTCGGAGAATTGTAAAAACTCTCATACAGGCTCGTGGCGTAGTTGTTATTGGCTCTCAGGTAGAAAGGCGATCCATCGACAAAAGTTCCTGCCACCTTGGCTTCATGATTGGTATGGCCATTGGTATTCATTTTCCAGCGGTAATTGGCGAAAATGATCCATCCTTTCAGGGGCTCGATCTCTATACCCGGAATAACCGATAATTCGTTGGTGTTTTCAACATACCGTCCACCTCTCTCAAGCCATAACTGTTCACCTTCGTAATTCAGGTTCCCGTCAGGGAAATAGACGCCGTTGGTTGGCCACCGCCGGGCTATGTTACTATAAAACTGATCCTTATTGTAGCTTGGCCGGTCAAGGTTGGTTCGGTTAAACTTGGTTAAGAAGTTGAAGCGCAACCAATCATAAACCTTTGTATTGATCCTTGCATTCAGGTTATTCCTGAAATAATTATCATTGCCAAATCTCAGCAGCCCTTCCTGGTTAAAAGTGGAACCGGAAATGTAATACTGGGTTCTTTCGTCCCCGCCGCTTAAACTGATATTGTGTACAGATTTGGGAACCTTGTCCTTATAATCAACCTTAAACCAATCGGTATTCGCCCAGCCTCCTGCATAGGTGAGCCAGCCATTCGGCGACCAGGGTATCGGCATGGTCCAGTCTTCCAGTTCACCCGCCAGATATTTCTTAATCTGCTCGATGATGATCGGCTGGAAAACCGGGGCGGCGCCGTCATTGGCCGCAGCCAGATTCATGTATTCCGCGAATAACAAGGAATTAACCGGTTTTGGCAGGTGAATCGGTGAAGCATACGAGTAATTGGTGGAATAATTGAGGGTAACACCGTTGGTTTTACCTTTTTTCGTTGTTACCAGAATAACCCCAAATGCTGCCCGGGCACCATAAATTGCAGATGCTGCCGCGTCTTTTAACACGGAGATATTTTCAACATCATCGGGATTGATATTATAGATATTTTGTTCGATTCCGTCGACCAGGATATAGGGAGTGCCGCCCGAACCGCTGATGGAGCCTATCCCCCTTATATTCAAGAGATTCTTGCCACCGGGTTCACCTCCTTCATTACCAACCACCACATTGAGGTTTGGCGCCAATCCCTGCAGGGCCTGCACCACGTTATTCACCGGACGGCTGTCTAAATTCTTTGAAGTAATCACATCCACGGCACCGGATAGGTTGACTTTTTTCTGTATACCATACCCGATCGTTACAACTTCCTGAAGCTCCGTCACATCCGGCACAAGGAAAACATCAATGGTTGAACGGGAATTGACAGGAATCCGTTGAGGGATGTAACCAACAAAACTGAACAGCAGGACACTGGTTGGTGACGGTGCTTCGATCTGATATAATCCGTCCTTATCGCTGGTTGTCCCTATTGCCGTGCCATCCACCACTATGTTAACACTTGGAAGGCGCTCGCCATTTCCCGCATCTGTCACCTTTCCCGTGACTTTATGCTCCACCAGGGCTTTTTGAAATACCGGCTCAATTTTCCCGGTTCCGCTCTGTATCCTTTTTTCAGATTTTCCGATTACAATCTGGCGGTCCCGGATGACGAAAACATTCCGGGTGCCGGTAAAAATCTCATCCAGAACTGCATTGATAACCTTCTCTTTTACCTCAATGCTGGTTCTCCGGTCCAGATCAATCTGCTGGTCCTGGTAGAAGAATACAAACTCCGTTTGTTCCTCAATGGCTCTAAAAACCTCCCTCACCGGCACATTTCGCAGTGAAAGGGAGATTTTTGCATCCTGGGAGTAGCTGTCGGTGGCGAAAGATACGCCTGTGCTTAAAAATACCAGAAATAGTGTGAATCTCATAACCATCAGGGTTTTGCAGAAACAAGGCAGGTTGTATCTGCTTTTACATTTCTTTCCCATACTTTTGAATGTTTTTAATTAAACATTTAACCTGAAAAGGTTATCTCAAGTACTGAAACCGGGGTCTGTTTGGTCGCACATCCCGGTTTCTCTTTTTGAATTAACCGATCCGACTCATAGGCCTTACTGTTTTACAAAATAGTGCCCGTTATCCAGGGTTATTGTAAGCGAGGATGCAAAGGCTATTATTTCGAGAACTTCGTTTAGGTTTTCTTTCAGGTCCAGTTTCCCGGAAAAGGTTATCTGACTCAACCCCTCTTCTGTAATGATGGGTTGATTATAATATCTTTCAAGCTTCTTAAAAACGGTTGGAGTGGGTTCTTTCTCAAAAATCAGATACCCATACACCCAGGATGTAACATATTGCAGATCTGGTCTATCCCTGACGAATGCGCCGGATTCCCTATTAAGGACCACTCGCTCTCCGGGCAGGATTTCTTCATTTCTTGCCAGAATTGTGTTTTTTCGGATATTGACCTTACCGGTAAGCAAAACCGTTTGAATACCGGCGTCTTCCTCATAGGAAGTTACATTAAACCGGGTGCCCAGTACGGCAATCCGGATATCCCTGGTAATAACATGAAATGCCTTTTCGGTATCAGACTCGACATCAAAGAAGGCTTCTCCTGACAGATAAACCTCTCTGGTTTTTCCCGTGAACTCAGCCGGATAGGACAATTTACTGCCGGAATTCAGCCAGATATGTGTTCCATCGGAAAGGGTTACTTCTGATCGTAATCCATACGGTATAATGATCTGGTTCAGCGCATCAGGATTGCTCTTCATTGGATTGGCTGCTACCTCAACCGTATCCTGGTTGATCAGTATCTTACCCGCATCAGTTTGTTTAATAGTGGTTTGTTCAGTATCAAAAGTATAAGTCGATCCATCTGATAAAACAACCCTGCCCTGTTCTGATTTCTCATCTGATACATGTGTAAATAAGTCCGGATCCCGATGGCTGTTCCGCAGAATCAGGAGCCCTGATATTCCTAAAACGGCAATAGAAACGGCGGCAACCTTCAAAACAGAATAAACCAGACGCCTTCTCCCGGAGTGGGTATCCCTGAGTATCTCACCAAGAATTTCCTCAAGACGATCTGACGGAACTTCCTCCTCAACAGGCTGAAATGCTTTAACAATGATGGCTGCATCCTTAATCTGACTTTTTTTCTCAGGGTGTTTCTGAAGAAATTCAGCCCAGAATTCATCGGTCTCTCTTCCGGGGCTCAGAACCCAGTCACTAAAAGCCTTGTCCAGAGCAAATTCGTCAGTAGTGCAGGAGGTATATTTTTCAGTATTCATGAAGATCGTCGCGTTTAACTTATTAAGTCACTTGATTGGCAAACATCATCAGTACGGGCAAACTTTTAGCCCGGAATTACTATTAAATCTTATGGCGCATACCCTCTACAGCCTCTCTCAGGGCTTTTATTGCCCTGCAAATCAGGTTGCGGCATGATTCCAGGTTCATCTCCATTATTTCAGACACCTCTTCATACTTCAAGCCATTTGTATATTTAAGATATATGGCTTCTTTCTGCCGGGGTGTAAGGCACAGCATGGATTTCCGGAGGACTTTTAAGTTGAAGTCGGCCTCCTCATGAAGAATCAACTCATGCTCAAAGGAATACAATACTTCAAAAGCATATTCCTCACTTTCGTTTTTAAGATCGTACCGCTGCTCCTGCTTAAGTCGTCGCAACAATTTGTTCCTGAATGATTTAAGCAAATATCTCAGGATATTGTCCGTCGGTCCGATGGTTTTCCTGTTTTTCAGCAGTTCAAAAAAGAGATCCTGAATCGAATCTTCAATCAGGATGCGGTTCCGGGTGAATTTTAACCCATATTGGTACAGCTTACGCGAATATTCCGAATAAATGGCCGAAAACATTGAATTGTCGCCATTTCTAAACATGAACCAGGCATCGCCTTCATTCTGTTTCAGAATTTTCATATAAGATTGCCAAATCCCTTTTTGCCGGAGATTCTCAAATTTAAATTATTTATACTGGTTCAGGCTCACAGATTCTCTTTTTTCAAGGTTTTCCAGAATACTTTGCCTGTTTAGCAAAGCTGGCCTGAGTTGCTTCCCTGATAACAGCTCCAATTGGTCACCGATATGCCGGTTCCCGGGCTGGGTTGCATTCCCATAACTTAATAGAACCATTGCTTTTACCGGAGTACTGAATTCAGTAACAGCCACATAGGTATCACCGAAAACCGCCCGTTTCTTCGAATCCACATCCTCCATGAAATCAATGGTGCGGAAAATACCATACTGCGCAGGTCCTCCATTGGCCGGAAAGTCAAGGTTGTTCATCCGGAAACGATACACGCTTCCCCAATTGATATCCAGTGCACCATAGGTTTTTAAGGTTTCTGCAGCAGCCAGCTTCAAATATTCTGTTGCCTTCCTGTAATCCTTCAGCCCATCAGGGGTAGTAACGGGATTCTCAAAGCTCCATGGAATTGCAAAATCAGAACCCCGCAATTTGTCCATCCATTTCATAAACAGAATAGCCCCGCGGCTCTCTGAATCGGTTTTCCGGTCCCAGTTTTTCAGTACCTGTACTGCGAGCAAAGCAATTGAATCGGGATATTGTTCAACGGCAATAAAAAGATCATCAAGAAACCTCTCGGCTGCCTCAACACCCGTATTCAGCTTACAATCAATTAATTGCGAGAAGGTGACTGACGGATTATCCTTAATCATGTTTACAGCTCTTTGCGGCCTGAGCAACATCGTCTTTGGAGCCATATACTCCGGATACTCCGAAGGATCCAAAACGGGGGGCCAGGTGCAAACCCAGGGTGCGTCGTTGCAATTCTGGATAAAACCGCCGGTTGGATTCAGAACCCTTGGCAGATCATCATAACCGTGAGTTGATTTCCATATGTAGGATGATTTCGTGCCATCAACGGATCCCTTCCAAAAAGCAAAATCGCCAACCGGCCGCCGGGGAACATTCCCATTAAACAAATACAGGATATTACCCGCCTTGTCGGCATATATGATGTTGAACATTGGATTCTGCAGCATTCTGAGGGCCGACTCAAATTCTGAAAGATCTGAAGCAGCGGCCATTTTATGGTACTGCTCAAATACTCCGAAATTATCAAGGCCAACAATTCTCAGGGAGGTTGCTCCGTCTTTTCCTTCAAGCACCACAGGTCCGTGCACGGAATACTTGAATCCAAAAGGCTTTTCGATCAGGCCGCCCTCTCTTTGCAATACCTTAATTACCTTATTCTTAATCGTGAATGACTTCTCCCTTCCATCCAGCAGGTATCCGCTATTCCTGAGGGTCAGGCTATACCGGTCAGCTCCATCCAGGGTATTAACTGTAAAAGCCCAACCCAGGTTATCATTAAAGGCCATCGACAGGGTTGGTGCCCCAACGAGGGTTATTCCGTATGCTGTAAATCCCGGGCTTGACAAATGTGCCTCAAACCAGATATAAAAGTCGTGCCAGGGCAAATGTGGATTCGTAACCAGCATGGCGTTACCACTGGCTGATCTTGAAGGAGAAATTGCGATAGCATTTGATCCCTTTGTAAAAGACTGCTTCACGGCATTAAGATCATCATAGGCAATAAATTCCAGGCAGAGTACCCTCAGGACATGGGCCATTACATCCTGACCACCAATCGGAAGCACCCACTTGTACTTTTCCGTGATTTGATCGGGATACCGTCTGGCAAAATCATTTACTCCCCGCACAAAGGCATCCAGCCAGGACCTGTAGGGCTCTTTCTGCTTACGACAGTTTCTCTCAGCATGATCCGGGATTTCGAAAAGGGCAACCTGCTTGTCGGTTTCGAGATATTCCTCACCCCAGTATTCCGATGCACGACCACGTGCCTGTCCATATAATTTCAGAATCAGGTCAGCATGGTTCTGCATCTGTGCCCATCCGAAAGCATAGTACATTTCTTCGGCTGAACCGGCAAAAATATGCGGGACTCCGTAGGTGTCCCAGAGGATTTCAGTGTGACTTTCCTGGGATCTGGATTGAACCGATACCAATCCGCAAAAAAGCAAGGACAAGATGATTATCCCGATATTTCTGCCCGGGTTTAATATATTTCTTGAATTCATCATTTGATATTCAGCTATTGTTCCGTATTGATCAGATAGTTAATCCTGCCTTCCCGTATCAATATCTTCCCACCCTGGGATAGGATACCCGCCTCAGCGAGCTTCAGTATCCTTTCGCTGATTTCGCTGATTCGGTTATAGGAGGGTAACCCATCCCGTGTGAAATTAATATAGGTGTCGTTAAATGCCTTATCCCAAACCTGAGTTCCGGACATTCCGAGAGTCAGCCTTTCAGGAATAGCAGAGGCCCCGTGCATCACGCCTATCAGTCCGGCACATGTAGCCGCCTGATTATCACAGTCCAATCCGGCAGATACTGCAATGCCGGTTGTTTTCACGAAATCACCCCCACCGTACAAAATAGCCATAATGCCAAACAATCCATTTGAGAGGGCTGACACATCGGAGACAGGCGCCTGATACTGACCTTTCCTGTATCTGTAATATTTGTCGAAAATAAGTTTACGTGTTTGCTTCCAATCGGGATATTGTTTATGCCAGGCAATTACATCCGTCAAACCCTCCTTAAATGGGCTGGTATCGGGAATAAAGGGTAAAACCATGTTAACCAGCTTATTAACATCCGATTCAAAAATGGCTGCACTATACATTACGGCATATGCAAGGGTGGGATGAATTCCCCAGTCGTCGCTGGTAATCCGGGCACCCCATTCTGCCATGGACGAGCTCTTCCTGATCATCCCGGGATAAACCATACTCCAGATTTCGTTGACCAGTTGCGGATCGATCTGATACCAGTTTTCATTATTCAGCTTGCTACCGGTCGCCGGTGGAATCAGTCCGGTGTCCATCAGGTTGCGGGCTGTGCGGTTGGCGCACCAGATTTTACGGTTAATATGGCTTTTCCACATTTCCGTGATTTCCGGGTAGGTAATATCCAGTCCATATTTTTCCAGTGCATGCAGGGTAACGAACTCGATATCCGTATCGTCGTCGGAAAAAGCACCTTCGAGCCAGTTGATCACAACCGGGCAATATCCCCGCAGATCCTTACGGTTAATCATGAGGCTTTGGTCGTCATCAAACTGATAATAGCGGTCGACGAAGATATCCAATGGTTCTTCCAGGGACGTTCCTTCAAAAGGAAATCCCATGAAATTTCCAACACATTGTCCAATCCAATAACCCTCAATTTTATCGAGCAGCACTTCCCGGCTGATCATTTTTTCTTTCTGGGGGAAAGCCGATAACTCCGTCAGGAGAAAAATAATAATCCAGCAAAAGGATTTTAAAAACCCGGCCTGCATCATTTTTTAGAGATTATTTCAATTTTAGAGGGATTTAAACCCTCAGATTCTGCACGTACTAAAAGCTTTCCTGCTGATTTTCCTGCCTTAAGCAAGATGGTGGCAATACCCGCTTCCGCCCTCACAGGATTATCTCCGATCAGCATGCCATCGCCATTTACGGTAAACCGGATCGGTAATGAGGAATCGTTAAGGACGTTTCCTGTGAGATCCGTGATCGAAGCGTAAACAAAAATAATATCTCTGCACCCGGCTTTGAGTTCTTTGTTGCTCAAGTCAGCCTCAAGGCTGATGTTTGCTGCTTCTCCTGCTGTGGTAACCGTGTGTTTTGCAGATATTTTTCCTTGCTTGTAGGATTCGGCTTTGAGCGTACCGGATTCAAAAGCCGGCATCCGGAAGGTAAAAGGAGGATGAGGAAGGTTTGTTGCCGGAGGATTACAATCGGGCTTTTGTGATCCGATCAGAATTCCGTTCCGGTACAGAACGACACTGTCACCATTACAGAAAACACGGACATATTGTGCCGAAACAGCTGAATTAAAGCTGGCTATAAAGCAGACAGGATCATCGTCTGCCTGACTTTTATAAAACCAATATGCGAATTTCGGTAATCTGAAAATATCCATGATCCCCGATGATTCAATATCGGAGGCATACCCGCGGTTATAATCAAACATGACCCAATTGGAACAGCCTGCCGACGGGCCTTTAAGAATATCATTGTAAGCCTCCTGGAAATTGTAAGCCTGTTGCAGGAGTTGCCTCTCTCCGTATCCGCGGAGTTGTCGGGATGATCGTTCAGCCGGTTTCAGATCGGTAAATTCGGTCTGGTTGAATCCTGCATTTTGTGCGTAGTATTCCCATGAACCGTATTCCGCGATAAAAAGAGGTTTTGCTTTCGGATAGTTATTCCAGTAATAAGGGGGTACGGAATGCTGCCTTGCAGGGATGAAAACATCATAGACGGAATCGATCCATCCGCAGGTATAAATATCAGGAAACGGCAGTTCCGTATGGACAATCTCATGAGACTTCCGCATAAAATCAACGGGCATGACCGATTCATTTAACGAAGCCTCCCACAGGATGACTGAAGGATGGTTTCGGTCCCTGCGGCACATTTCACGGGTATTTTGGTATGACAGTTCACAGAATGCCGAATCACCGAAATACTGCCAGCCGGGAATGGAGTTCATAACGAGTATCCCCAGTTCATCACAGGCATCGAGGAATGCCGGAGATTGGGGATAATGGGAGGATCTGACGAAATTAAAACCAGCATTTTTAATTTTCCAGGCATCCCGGTACTGGGCATTATCAGAGAGTGCATAACCAATGTAGGGATACTCCTGATGCCGGTTGGTGCCACGAATTTCCAAAGGCACATTGTTAATTGAAAACCGGTTTTGTACAGTGAAACTGATGGTTCTCAAACCAATCCTGATATCAGAAGTTTCTATACACTTCTCATTTTCAATCAGCCGGGTTTCCAGGGTATACAGGCTGGGAGAATCTGGAAACCACAAATCGGGGTTTTTAACCTGCATCCGTAAAGGAATTCTAATATCCGTAAGGGAAGGAATATTAATGATTTCCGAACTCGCCGTTGCAACCAATTTGTTATTCCGGTCTTTCAGAACCGCTTCAATTCCACAAAACCTCCTGACCTGGTCCTGGTTTCTTACTGAAACGCTAATGCTGATTACTGACTCTTCTTTGCTGATTGAATCGGTATTAACCATCACGCCCCCGCCCTGTAGGGTGTCAATTTCGAGCGGATGCGTGAGGTGCAGCTGATCCTTGATTATTAAGGATGCATTTCTGTAAATTCCTCCGTAATAGAGAAAATCAAGCTCACCCAGAGGTTTACCCGGGGGAATCATGGTATTCTCACGGTTATCCAACCGGATCAGGATCTCATTTCCGGAATCAAAATGGATACCATCCGAAATATCCAGGTAAAAAGGAAGGTATCCGCCCAGATGACGGGAAATTAATCTGCCGTTGAGCCAAACGGTTGCGTCCTGCATAGCCGCCCCAAAAAGAATACCGATGTGCCTGCCTTTATTGTCCAGACTTGCATTAAAACTCTTTTTATACCAGCAAATCCCGGTCCATTGCTGCCCACTTACTATCAGGGGTTCAAGTTTAGCGGTATGCGGAAGGGTCACGCTCTCCCAATGAGAATCCGGCAATTTTAGCATTGAATCGGGAGAATCAGGACTTGATATCGGTCTGATAAACTTCCAATCATCATTAAATGAAACCGTTCCACCTGCTTCCTGTTTCACCGTGCAGCCCGCATCCAGCAAAATCAGAATGCAGGTGATGAATACATGGTAAAAAGACCGGTCCCCGGGAAAAATTCTTCGAACAATCATAGTTATTTTTTAGGAAATGCATAAACCGGGAGGCTGATGCAGGATGGATAAGCAGCCCCAAAGAAAACCGTTTGATGCGCCTTTGTTAGGGTGGCAGCGCTGAATAGCGGCTCGCATCCGTTAAGGCTTCGGTTGAAACGGGGAAACCAGCTTGACGTGATCATGACCTTAAGTTTGTGGCCCGGATTGATCTGGTATCCTGTTGCCCAAACCGAGACTTCCTTTTTTTGCGGTATAGTGCCTGAGAGGTAAATCTTGGCTGCCCCCTCCTGGATATTGACAATTCTTCCATCTGGAAAAACATCCTGTAAACAAACCACGAGTCCGGTGCAAGGAACATCACTTGAGAACCAAAGGGTTGCTGATATATCGCCAAGCAGAATCATGGGTTTCTCCATCGCAGGGGTTTCAAAAACAAGCTGATCGTTACGGTCAAGGTTATCATTCTGCAAGGCGGGACCGACATGATCGCCGAGGGCTGTTCCGCCGTGGCTGGGAAGGGGATCAGAAGGATCATAATCGTAAGAAACAGAACCTTGAAATTCCGGATTTTTCGCAGTTAAGGATTTGTCAGGACCAAGATAATACGGGGTGTTGCAGGTACCTGCCGGAGGCCAGGATTCAGAGCCCACATATTCGTTCCTTTCCATGATAAACAGGTTGTAGCGGGCATCCTTAAGCGGAGAGGAAAGGGTTTTTCGCCTGCCTTTCAAAAATTTTACGGTATACGCAAAGAGCGCCTTCGGATCACTGGTCTTCCTGATACCTCCATATTCGTTTTTAAGCCCTTGCGAACCATGGCACCATGGGCCGATGACCATCCGGTTTTCGGGATTTCCGTTAGCCTTAAGATGATTGAAATCAGCTAACTGTGCCTTCAGAAAAACATCATACCACCCTGCCACGCAAAGTACCGGGGCTTTGGTCATTCCCCTGTAGGACATGTTCTTCCAGTATTGGTCCTCGGTTTCATGACTCAACCAATCGGTTAAAAACGGAATTTCGCAGATTGTTGAATCATCAGCTGCGGAAAGCGGCAGAATCCGCATACTGTTACTGATCTTGTCAGCAGAAATTTTATTCTGATCCCGGGATGCATTCAGCAAGCCCCAGTTAAAGGCCGACTGTAAGGAAAAAACTCCATCGGGGTAAAATAAATCATAGAGGTTTGCACCGGTGAGCAAGGGGACCAGAAAATCGAGTGAATCGGAGATTGCCCATTGGGTAAAGCCAACGTAACTCGCTCCCCATCCGCTTACGATACCATTGGACCAGGGCTGCTGCCTGATCCATTGCAGGGTCCTCAGGCCATCTTCCCTTTCGTTTTTAAATGGGTAATATTCGCCGTCCGATTTATATTTACCCCGAACATCCTGGATAACAACGGCAATTTTAAACAGCCCGAAAGCCCTGCCCATCCATTTTTCCGCAAACTTCCCGTACGGCGTTCTAACCAGTACGGCCGGGCATTTTTTGTGTGACTTAGGAATAAAGACATCCGTGCTTAATTTAACCCCATCATCCATTTCAATGGTAACCTCATGATAACCTGGATTTGAGAGGTTCTGGCCAAGGAGGGTAATGTTCCCTGTCAAGACTGATATAAACAGAATGAATATCAGCAACAAAGCCCTTTTCTGCATATAAGGAAGTATTTGATAACAAAGATAAAAAGGCTGCAGGTCGACCTTATGGCAATCCTGCAGCCTCACATCAATCAATTCTAAACCCTATTATAATCTGCTAATTCTTCGGTACATAGGTCAGATGATAGAAATAGGAAGGAACATTCCAGGCTGTCTGATCGGGGAAATATCCACAAACAAACAGGGCAACCTCCATTTTTTCAGGGGTGATTTCCTTGATAATGAATTTTCTGGTTGAAGGGAAATCAAGGATTCCGAAAAAAGCATCACTTGAAATTTCCACCCATTTTCTGCCTGTGATCGTCCTGTCCTCTGTTAGAACCGGAACATCCGTACCAACCGGGTTCACAACGGCTTTAACCACAAGGTCTTCCTCATGCAGTGTCCAGGTGGCGGAAGCCGGAGCTACGTACGATCCTGCATAGATACCCAGGGTATTATATTCATTCCCTACATCTTTCGTGGTGCCATTTACCATTCCGTAAATGCCGGCTGTAACAGCCAGTTCATTCTTAACATCCACCACATACTTCCCGTCAGCATAAAAAGTATATTCATTGTCATACTCATACCCCAGACCAATCACGGTCAATACATTCTCAACGGTTGGAAGCATAACAAACATCGCATTGTCAACCACGCTTCCGCCGTTTACACCGGCTACATATCCCGTGCTCAACACCCAGGTTTTGCCATTTGTTGCAGTGGTGCCGCCGGACAGCATCTCAGTAACGGAGGGCAGGATGTTAATGGCCTTGGTTGCAGTTGCTTCCCCGCCTTTGCCAGTAACTGTTACTGAGACCGTATAATCGCCGGATGAAACATAGGCATGAACCGGTGCAGCTTCGGTGCTGGTTGAACCATCACCGAAATCCCAAAGGTAAGTGTCAGCGTCAGTCACAACAACTGAAAAAGTCACACTATAGCCGTCAATCGTGGCTTCGATAACGCTAACAGTGGGCTCCTTTGCACAGGATGTAAAGAGTAATACCAGCATGGTAAACGCCGGGATCAATTTGCAAAATCTCTTTTTCATGGAAATAGGTTTAATTAAGTTAAGGTTAATTTAACAACGCTTCTTTCCTGATAAAGACATGCATAATTAAAACATCATCATAAAAACAGCTTTTTTAATCGCAGCGGCCATTTTTCTCGCTGAAACAATAGTGTTCCTTATCTTTGCACCCCAAATACCACGATGATGAACATTATTTTCTATAAAACCGGGAGGACACATGGGTCTTACGGGAGGACACATGGGTCCTCCCCTACCCAGGCCCTATTCCTCGCATTTGCACTGCTGTTGACTCTCAATGTCAACGGGCAGGAGCCTGCCAGCCCCGTCGACCTTGTCAACCCCCGTATCGGCGGGATCAGCCACGTGCTGATGCCTACCTTTCCAACGGTGCACAGGCCCTATGGGATGGTCCGGTTTTTTCCGGTCACGAGTCCGGGAATTTCAGATTCTTACCTTGGCGGCAGGATTTACGGGTTCCCGCTGAACCGGCCGGAGCACCGGGGACGTGGGGTATTAACGGTAATTCCGGTATCCGGAATCGAGGCGGTTCAGAAAACCAATCTAAGCTCTGCCATTGACCATGATTTTGAGAAGGTAACACCCTATCAGTACTCGGTTTTACTGGAGGACAACAACATTTCCGTGGATTTTGCCCCCACCGAACGGTGCGGTTTTTTTCAGTTTACCCCGGAATCCACCACTGATTTGGTTTTGGTATTTCAGACGACCGACGAAGGCACCTTCGATCTGAAAAATGCACAGAACCTTTTGGCCAGCGAGGCTTTCAGCGGCATCAGGCAGTATGCCAATATCTGGTTCAACCGGCCGGTTAGGGAATCGGGATATATTGATGCATCAGGAAAAACGGTTAACAGGTCCAAAGCTAAAGGCAAGGGAATCAAATACTTTCTTGTGTTCAACGGTGCCGAGCAGGTGAAGATGAATTACGGACTGAGCTGGATCGATGAATCGCAGGCTGGAAAAAACCTCCTGAACGAAATCCCCGGCTGGGATTTCAACAAGGTAGTGAATGATGGGCGGGATGTGTGGAACGCTGAGCTGGGAAAAATCAAGGTAAAAGGGGGAACGGAAAACCAGCGGATTACCTTTTATACCGCCCTCTACCGGTGCATGGAGCGGATGGTGAACATCAACGAATATGGCCGCTATTTCAGCGCCTACAACAAAAAGACGGTTAAGACCACCCATAATTTTTATGTCGATGACTGGAGCTGGGATACCTTCCGCACGCTCCATCCGCTACGCTTACTGATCAGCCCCGACCGGGAATCCGATATGATCAGGTCGTATATCCTGATGGGTGAACAGAGCGGCTGGATGCCTACATTCCCGCAGGTATCAGGAGATGCCAAATGCATGATCGGCCACCATCAGGCAGCGATCATTGCCGATGCCTGGATGAAAGGCATTCGTGGGTACGATTTGCAGCGGGCATATAAGTTATTGAAAAAGAATGCCATGGAAGGAACCATGATTCCCTGGCAGGAGGGCCCGGCCACGGAACTCGACAAATTCTACCGCGAAAAAGGGTGGTTCCCTGCTCTTGCCCCGGATGAAACCGAGACGGTGAAACAGGTGGGTCCCTTTGAAAAGCGGCAGGCTGTTGCAGTAACGCTTGAGCATTCGTATGACGACTGGTGCCTGGCCCAGCTGGCAGGAGAATTGAAAATGACTGAGGATCAGAAGCTCTTTATGGCGCGTTCCGCCAACTACAAAAATGTGTTCAACCCGGCCACGGGATTCATGTCGCCCCGCAAAGCCGATGGTTCCTGGGTGGAACCCTTCGATCCCAAAACATCCGGCGGAACCGGCTGCCGCGATTATTTTGCCGAGATCAACTCCTGGAACTACAGCTGGTTCGTACCGCATGATATTGATGGACTGATTACCCTGATGGGCGGTAAGGAGAAATTTACGGCCAAACTCGATCAGTTGTTTGAAGAATCCCTCAACGGTTATGCCAAATGGACCACAATTACCAATCAGCCTGATGCATCCGGTATCGTGGGACAATTTGTAACAGGAAATGAGCCAACCTTTAGTGTACCCTACCTTTATACCTATGCCGGTGAGCCCTGGAAAACACAAAAGCGGGTTCGTCAGCTGATGGACGCCTGGTTCCGCAATGATGTGATGGGTATCTGCGGCGACGAAGACGGCGGCGGGCTCTCTTCCTGGTATGTTTTCACGGCCATGGGTTTCTACCCGATGACCCCCGGCAGGCCTGAATATGTGATCGGAAGTCCGATATTTGAAGAGGTCTCCATCGATCTCGGAGACAATAAAGTATTAAGGCTCAAGGCACAAGGCGCAAGTGCGCAAAACAAGTATGTGCATGGAGTGATGGTCAACGGCCAACCGGTATCCAACTACAGGTTCAGCCACAAGGATATTGCTGAGGGATGGACGATTGTGCTGGACATGGGAACGAGGCCAGGAGGGAAGAATTGACGAGATTGGTTGCCGGTTACCGGTTGCCGGTTTACCTCACCCCCGGCCCCTCTCCCGCGCTCACTCCGCTGTCGCTGCGTTCACGGGAGAGGGGTGTCAGCTCCTGCCAGGTTATGTAATTAGGCCGATGCTCCCTCCCCTTCTCCCGTGAGCTTGCGAGCGCGGGAGAAGGGGCCGGGGGATGAGGTGGATGACGGCGGACGGCAGACGGCGGTCTGCGGACGGCTGGAAGAACCCGCTAAGCTTGAATAGTCTCCTCAAAACAATACCTTTATGATGAATCCAAATCATCTTTCATGAAATCCATTCCCGTTCTCCTCATCTCTCTTGGTCTCCTGTTCTCTCTTTGTCACCTCCTCCCCGGTTGTTCCACCCCTAAAACAGCACCAAACGATTCATCTAAATCCTTAACTTTTGAGGCTCCCATTACGCTGAAGCTCGATTCCATCCGGATCGCCCCGGTCCTTTATCAGGAGCAGCGAATCATAATTTCGGGCAAGTACCTGATCTCGATGGGCGCCTTCCGTGATACTATTTTTCGCGTTTTTGCCCTGAAGGATCTAAAGTATCTCGGGGCATTTGGTCATATCGGGAAAGGTCCGGAAGATATAAATGGTCCAGGTATATCAGGATTCCGGTCGGACCCGGCAGGCTGCCAAGTCTCTGATATGGAGATGGTAAAGAAAGTCAGGATCGCACCAAACCCCGATTTCACCATTACCCAGACCATCCTCAATCGCAGCCGGATTCCGGAGGCCTTTTTTCCGTTTAATAACATGATGACGATCAATGACACGCTGATCGCAGGAACCCTCGTTGTCGGGTCAGAAAAGGAACTGGCCTGGTTTAACCCGGTATCCGGATCAACGGGTTTTATGATCGATTATCCGGAATTGATGGAAAATGTCCCGCCAGGGGCAAAAGGGCACCTTTTTACCAAGGCCATCGATATTTCTCCTGATAAGGTTACCATTGCCATGGCTTACAACTGGTTTCCATGCATCCGAATCTATCAAACAGGAACTCAGAATTCTCAGATACTTAATATTGATGTTGGCTATACGCAGAATCCAAAACCCACCTTTACCGATCGAACTGTCAATATTTTCGACCTAACCATCTTCTTCGAGAACATCTGTGTTACAAACAAATACATGGCAGCATTCCTGCACCACCAGAAGTTTGACGGGGTTAAGGGTAGTGAGATACAGATTAAGTCCCTCGGGAATCCGGTCCTGTACCTTTTAACCACGGACGGAAAACCTGTTGCCCGTATCCAACTGGAAGACTGGATGAAGGTGTATACCCTGGATGAGGCCAATCAGCGGGTGCTGTTTTTCAACCCGATGGTGGACAATTATTTATATTTCTATGATTTGGGGAAGATGATGAAATGATGGACGACCGATGACGGACGACTGATGCAAAACATCGGTCGTCCGTCATCGGTCATCCGTCGTTCACGTCGGCGGGTGCAATCTCTTCTGAAACCACGGCCGTACTTTCAGCATCAATTCCTTCTGGTAGCCGGAAACGCGGCGGCGGCAGGTTGACCGTTCCTCACTGTTTTCGGGGGCTCCCCAGCGAATTTCAACTCCATCGTTCGGATTGTAGGCTATCTCAAAGGCATCCCTTCGCCGGAGCAATTCGGCGAGGGTGAGTTTTTGTTCCGAACCGTCGGACCGGGTGTAGGTTATCGAGAGTTCGTTGGTTTTCTTTTCTGATAAGGATTCCAGCTTCTGCTTAACCTGTTCGGGGCTGCTCAGTTTGGGCATTTTGAAATCCCGGGGCGAGCGACCAACCCTATCGGGAAAATCCAATATGGCATCCATGGCAATGAGCAGGCGCAGATCACGGTTGGGTGTGGAGAAATCCTCCCACTGCCCTCCTGCCTGAAAAACTCCTGCCGGCCGGCCGGGCATCGGGATCACCTCGCCCGGATGTGATTGCATGTATTTCTCGCCATTGGCAACGGAGTTGACCCGTGTCAGGCACTGTTCGTGCAGGGCCTGGATCAGGTCGAGCAGGGCAGTCTCGGGATCCAGCGGTTTCGGATTGATGACCCGGTCCATGGTGAGGTAGAAGTCGGCGGGATCCATGCCATGTTGCTGGGTTGAAAAGGGTATGAGATTTGGGGTTTGGGGTATGAGGTGGTTTGGTAATAAATGCAAGCCTTTACCATCCAGGGTTATCGGGCGGAAGGCCTTGAAGCCGGGTTCGCCGATGACGTCGGTGGTGGCGAAGAGGAAGTTCCCTTTCCAGAATCGTTTGATGGCCACGGTGCCATCGGGCTGGGCATCCACTGACAGCAGCATTCCCGGTTTGTTGCCGGTTTGCGGCACCCATTTAACCAGGATCAGGGTATGACCGTAGGGATCGGCAAAGGTAATACCAGGCCTGAGGGCTTCGCGGGTAAGGGGAACCGGGTAATAATCGGCGTGGTCATTGGAGAAGGCGGCCCTGGCAGTTCCGGAATGGACACCATCCATCAGTCGCCTGAGGAAAGCATTGAATGACAGAACCGGATGGCTCCGGGACGTTGGGGTTTCATTGGTAATCCAGCGTCCGGTTGATGGTGCTTTTCCGAGCCAGCCCCGGTCGGATTCGTGATACCCGAACGGAAGTCCGAGTTTCCATGCAAAATAAGCCCTGAAATAGAAAGGATTATCCGCACAATCGGGTTCCATGATCACCCGGGTTTTACCAGCAGCATTGTCTTCGCCCCAGCCTAAATAATTATGCAGGATATTCCGCTCCGGGTCCTGGGTCACTTCGTGCAGGGCCGGCCAGGAATCCCCTTCGCCGGCATCACTGAACAGGGCATTGACCCAGGCCGAATAAAGAACTTCGTACGGGGCATCCCAGCCGCGCTTGGTTTTCCATATCGTCCCTGATGGCTTAGCCGAAATCTTTTCAGCTAAAACATTGAATTTCAACCGACTGACTTCCTGCCTGTTGACTATTAACTTAACCTGATATTGCCCGGTGGTACCGGCTTCAAACTGTTCAATGCGCCAGAAAGGGAGTCCATCGCCCTGTCTTGTTTTCCGGGTGCTGCCGCCGGATGAAGGGCCCACGATCTCAATTTTGGCTTTCCGGATTCCCTTGCCCCCGACTGCCATTACGCGGACGGGCTCCCCGGATATAGGATTTTCAGGCGAAACCAGGAGCGCATAGGGAATATCGGAATCATCGCCGGAGAAAGATTCCTCCTCCGGGATAACGGCAGTCACCTCGTCCGTGGAGGTTGGTTCCGGGACTCTGCGCGGGTTGCAGGACACGATGACCAATATCAGGATAAAGAAAAGAATGTATGGATTCCTGGCTGGTTTCATAGTGCAAAAGTAGTGATTCTGGCTCGTTACATTTCCTATCGTCGGTCATCGGTCATCGGTCATAGGTCATTTTTTTTATATCTTTCGCGCCTAAACAACCAAAACCTTCAACATGGCAACAACAGCAAACGCAACGGCGCAGAAGAACTCGTACATTCTGTCGCTTTCGATTATCGGGGCGCTTTTTTTTATTTTCGGGTTTGTCACATGGCTGAACGGCACACTGATTCCGTTCCTGACCATCGCCTGTGAGCTGTCGAATTTCCAGGCCTATTTTGTAACGTTTGCGTTTTATATCTCTTATTTCTTTCTTGCCATTCCATCCTCATGGATCCTCCACAAAACCGGATTCAAGAACGGGATGGCCCTGGGATTGTTTGTTATGGCAATCGGCAGCCTGGTATTTATTCCGGCGGCCCAATCGAGAACGTTCGGATTGTTTCTCACGGGACTTTTTATTCAGGGTGCCGGACTCTCCCTGCTGCAAACCGCCTCAAACCCCTATATCGTGATTCTGGGTCCCATTGAAAGTGCTGCCAAGCGAATCAGCATCATGGGGATTTGCAACAAAACCGCCGGGATTCTCAGCCCGTTGATCCTGGGTGCCATTGTGCTGAAAAATGTGGACAAAATTAAGGTGCAGGTAGCTGCCACCGCAGACGCCGCCGTAAAATCGGAATTGCTTAATGAACTTGCGGGTCGGGTTATAATTCCTTACATAATCATGGCAATCGTGCTGACAGGGCTGGCAGTCCTGGTCCGCTATTCGCCCTTGCAGGATATTGACACCGATAAGGAAGACCAGCACGTGAATGAGGGGGCTGTGGCAAAAAAACATGTATTTCAGTACCCTTATTTTGTTTTGGGCGTGATTACCCTGTTTCTGTATGCAGGTTGCGAGGTGATTGCTGGTGACACCGTTGCCCTGTATGCGATGGAGAAAGGCTTTGCAACCAGCCGGGCCATTGTGTTTACTTCCTATACACTATTCTCGATGGTGGTTGGTTATCTGCTCGGTATTGCACTGATACCAAGAACAATATCACAATCCAAAGCATTGGGCATATCTGCAATTCTCGGCGTTCTGCTCGGCTTGTCCGCGGTTCTGATTAAAGGGAACATTTCGGTTTACCTGATTTCATTGCTGGGATTTGCCAATGCAATCATGTGGCCGGCGATCTGGCCTCTGACGCTCGATGGATTAGGAAAATTTACCAAGATTGCATCCGCCGTCCTGGTCATGTGTATTGCAGGCTGCGCAACCCTTCCCCTTCTCTATGGCAAGCTGGCCGACGCTATCAGCCGCCAGCAGGCTTACTGGATGGTGATTCCGTGCTACCTGTTCATCATGTACTTTGCGTTCTGGGGGAATAAGGTGGGGAAAGTGAAGATCGCTTGATGACGGACGACCGACGACGGACGACCGACGTCAGTCATCGGTCATCGGTCATCGGTCATTCTCAGACGGGCTTGTAAGGAAATGTAAAGAGGAACTTCGTTCCCTTCCTTACTTCAGAATTCAGACACATTCAGAATGAAATACAGGTTCCGTGTGCGCACACGGAATCAATAATTTATTTATTTTTGGTCCTGCAAGTTCACCATCGGATCGTGACTCATCGCATACGAATCAAGGATATTGCCCTTCAAGCCGGCGTCTCCACCGGAACCGTCGATCGAGTGTTACACAACCGTGGCGAGGTTAGCCAGGCAACAAGGGATAAGATTCTCAGCCTGATTCAGGAATCTGACTATACGCCAAATCTTGCGGCCAAATCCCTGGCCAACCGCAACCCGTACCGGATTGCAGTTCTCATTCCCGAGGGAGACGTTACCAATCCGTACTGGAAAATGCCGCTCAGGGGAATCCGCCGGGCAGCCCGGGAGATCCGTGATTACAACACCGGAATTGAGATTTACAGGTTCGACATGGACAGTCGGAGTTCATTTCAAACCCGGCTTACCGAGGTTCTGAAATCGAATCCGGCCGGAGTGGTGCTGGCTCCGGTTTTTCAGGATCAGGCTGCAGAATTCCTCAAACAATTAAATGACAAAGGAATTCCCTGTGTTTTAATTGATTCCCGGCTGCGAAAGAGCAACTATTTGTCCGCATTTGGCCAGGATGCCCTGAAAAGCGGGTTCCTCGCAGCACGACTCATGTGCTTCGGCATCCGGCCCGGGTCGTCAATCCTGCTTTTGAAGCTTGCCAGGCCGGATGGGATTATACATCACTTGTCGCGCCGTGCAAAAGGATTCTCAGGGTATATCGGTAAGTGTACGCCGAGCAAGGATATTTCGATCCGGACGCTGACGATTGACCTGACTGCACCGGGAGAGCCGGCAGCCAGCCTCGATAAGGCCATGGCGGAACAACCGGATATAGCCGGGATCTTCGTCACCAGTTCAAGGGCATCTGTGGTGGCCGAATATATGGAATCACGTAATAAATCGGAAATTATCCTGATCGGTTATGACCTGACGGAGGCGAACCGGAAATATCTGAAGAATGGCACAATTGATTTCCTGATCAGCCAGAAACCTGATGATCAGGGGTACAACAGCATCATGACCCTTTGCAGGTATCTGGTATTTAAGCTTTTACCAGTAAGAATACAATATAGTCCGATTGATATTATCACCAAAGAAAATATTGACTTTTACCAAACATGATGACTAACGATTTTTCTTTTCCCGGTTTGGCAGGCAGAACCTGTGTAATCTCAGGAGGTGCCGGCATCCTGGGGCAGGCTATCTGCAAGGGCCTGGCCGGGGCAGGAATTCAGACTGCCATTCTGGATATTAACATGGAATCGGCCGCACGGCTGGCGGGTGATCTGCAGTCTGAATTTAAGACCCGGTGTATCGGTATCGGGGCAAATGTTTTAATCCGTGAATCACTTGAGAATGCCAGGGAAAAAATACTGGCCGAATTGGGCCCGGTTGATTTCCTGATCAATGGGGCCGGGGGAAATTCAGCGAAAGCGACAACGACAGTAGAGACGCATCACGATGCGTCTCTTGATGCGTCTCTCCCTGATCAGAAAACGTTTTTCGATTTGGATCAGGCAGGGTTTCAGTTTGTTTTCGACCTGAATTTCACCGGAACAGTTCTGACCACCCAGGTTTTTGGTGAAGACATGGCACAGCGGGGAAGCGGGGTGATCTTAAATATCAGTTCGATGAACTCTTTCCGGCCGTTGACCAAAATCCCGGCATACTCGGCTGCAAAGGCTTCAATCAACAATTTCACCCAATGGCTATCGGTTCACCTGGCGCAGAGTGGAGTAAGGGTCAACGCCATTGCGCCCGGTTTCTTCCTGACCGATCAGAACCGGTTCCTGCTAACGGAAAAAGAGACCGGAGCCCCCACCACCAGGGGGAAAAAGATAATCGCCAATACCCCTATGGGGAAATACGGACAGCCCGAGGATTTGCAGGGGGCGGTGCTATTCCTTCTATCAGAAGCATCTTCCTTCATAACCGGAATCATACTCCCCGTTGACGGGGGATACTCTGCTTATGGAGGAGTTTAGGAAGAAGACAGAGAGACAGAGAGACAGAGAGACAGAGAGACAGAGAGACAGAGAGACTGAGAGACTGAGAGACTGAGAGACTGAGAGACTGAGAGACTGAGAGACTGAGAGAATTTGGCTAATGAAGGTATAACCGGCAACCGGCAACTAATAACAACCGGCAACCGGCAACAAATATTAACGAGGAGTAACCATGAAGAACGTTATCATCGCCCAATCCGGCGGCCCCTCGCCGGTCATTAACAACACGCTGAGGGGCATAATCGAGGCCTGTAAAATGTTCCCCGAAACCTTTGGAACCATTTATGGCGGATGGCACGGAATCGAAGGCGTACTAAAGGAAGAGCTGCTCAACCTGTCGGTGCAGAGTGACGAGGAAATCGCACTCCTCCGGACCACCCCGGCTGCCGGGAGCATCGGCACCTGCCGCTATAAGCTGAAAGATAAGCAGCAAGAGGATTTCAGGCGATTGATGGAAATATTCCGAGTTCATGATATCGGTTATTTCTTCTATATCGGAGGAAATGATTCACAGCATACTGCATTCAAGGTCAGTGAAATGGCACGTATTTCCGGTCTCGACCTCATCGCTGTCGGTGTACCGAAAACAATTGATAATGACGTTGGTGACGATGAATTTACCCTGATCGACCATACCCCCGGGTACGGGAGTGTTGCCCGGTATTGGTCGCACCTGATACAAACCGCAAATGAAGAGAACCTTGGCTCTTCGCCAGCCGATCCGGTGCTGGTTATTCAGGCGATGGGAAGAAAAATAGGCTATATACCGGCATCTTCCCGGCTGGCTGACCCGAACCGTGAGATTCCGCTTCAGATTTATCTGACGGAATCAGGCGTTTCGGCTGAAGAGATGGCCGATAAGGTGAATGACCAGCTGGTGAGGGATGGAAGGTGCATTTTGGTGGTGAGTGAGGGGTACGTCGTAGAGACGCATAAAGATGCGTCTCCAGAACCGAAAGATTTGTTCGGGCATGTTGCCTATGGATCGGGGAAGGAGAGTGCGTATCAGCAGGTGGTGAATTACCTGAATGAGGTGGGACTGAAGGCCAGAGGGGCTGCCCGGGGGCAGGTGCCGGGAACCGACCAGCGGCATTCCATGGTCTATGCTTCCACGGTTGATCTGGAGGAGGCCTACAAGGTGGGACAAAAAGCCGTTGAGATTGCTCTGTACGACGGTAACGGATGGATGGCAACCATTTTGCGTGATCCCGGGATTATCTATCATGTTCGTTATGATAAGGTGCCACTGGAAAAAGTGGCCCTCTCCGAACGATTTTTTCCCGAGAAATGGATTGCAACAAACCGGGTTGATGTTACCGATGAATTCCTGGGGTACGTAAGGCCCCTCATCGGCGAGGATTGGATATCCATTCCGATGATAAACGGGAGACAGAGGTTTACCCGGTTCAAGCCTGAATTTGCGGCGCAGAAACTTGAAAAGTATGTGCCGGAGGCATACCGGTAGGCACACGGTCCCCGCTTTCGCGGGGATGACAACGCCCTGAGGTTCGATCGGTGCAATTGTCATCCTCGCGAAAGCGGGGACCGGATACACAAACCAGCAAAAAAACTAAATGAATCCAAAAGAGTTATTACAGGATCTGAAGCCTACGAAAGGCTTTTTCATCGGAATTGATTCCGATGGTTGTGCATTTGACACCATGGAGATCAAGCAAAAGGAGTGTTTTTGTCCGAATTTCATCAAGCATTGGGGGTTCCAGCCCGTGTCGAAGGTGACACGCGAGGCCTGGGAGTTCGTTAACCTCTATTCAAAGCACCGGGGGTACAACCGGTTCCTTACAGCCGTGGAAACCATGAAGCTGGTTGCGGAAAGGAAGGAAGTGAAAGCCCGCCATTTCAGGATGCCGGACTACAGTTCCCTCGAGGCATGGACCCAGAAGGAAACCCGCCTTAGTAATCCGGTGCTGGCGGCTTATGCAGCAGAGGTTAATGACCCGGAAATTAACCGTGCCCTAGCCTGGTCGAAGGAAGTGAATGCCGATATTTCCGACATGATTTATGGCATACCCCCGTTCCCGTTTGTAAGGGAGAGCCTGAAAAGGCTGCAGGATGTGGCAGACATGATGGTGGTTTCACAGACACCGGTTGAAGCCCTTGAACGCGAGTGGGAGGAGCACGGCATTGCCTGCTATGTGAAGGTGATTGCTGGCCAGGAATACGGAACCAAGACCGAGCACCTGAAATATGCGGCAAAAGGAAAATATCCGGATGATCATATCCTGATGATTGGTGATGCCCCGGGCGATTACAAGGCAGCGAAGTCCAACGGCGTACCGTTCTACCCGATTAATCCGGGTGGTGAAGAGGAATCCTGGGAGCGATTTTTTACCGAAGGGATCGATAAATTTCTGACATTGACCTATATTGGGGAATATCAGGATAAACTGATAGAGGATTTTGAGAGACTGCTTCCTGAACAGCCACACTGGAAATAAACGTTTAGCCGGATGATTTACCACAGGGAAGGATCGGTAACTGCCGACCTGTCGGGGGACGACCTCCGGCGGGGGCTCTACTCCGCGCTGGATAAGCTGGGGCCGAAGAGAAAGGTACTGCTTATCCCGCCGGATCACACCCGGTTTCATTCCCGGGCCGGCGAACTCACCTGCATGGCCTATGAGTATTACGGTGAGGGGATTTCAGATATTTTACCCGCCCTGGGAACACACAATTCCATGGGACCGGCTGAGCTCGACCGGATGTTCCCGGGAGTTCCACACAGTCTGTTCCGGGTTCACGACTGGCGGAACGATGTAATTACCATCGGAGAGGTTCCTTCATCTTTCATCGGGGAGATCACCGGCGGCGTCCTCTCCTACCCCTGGCCGGCGCAGCTCAATAAACTGATCTGGCAAGGTGGTCACGACCTGATCCTTTCGATCGGGCAGGTGGTTCCCCATGAGGTGATCGGCATGGCCAACTACAATAAAAACCTGCTCATCGGCTGCGGCGGTCCGGAGAGCATCAATAAAAGTCATTTTCTCGGTGCGGTTTTCGGCATGGAGCGTATCATGGGACGGGCCAGCAACCCGGTCAGGAAGGTCCTGAACTTCGCTGCAAAAGAGTTTATTTCGGAGTTGCCTGTTGTTTATGTCCATACCGTGGTTGCCGCCGCTCCCTCTGTCATCCCGGCGAAAGCCGGGATCTCAACCTCCGGCTCCGAGGCAGGGGATCCCGGCTTTCGCCGGGATGACAGGTCAGGGCAAAAGCCTTTGGCAACCCGCGGGCTGTTCATCGGTTCTGGTGAGGCAGTTTTTACCGAAGCAGCAGAATTATCCTTAAAAGTCAATTTTAATCTGATTGACAGACCCCTGAAAAAGGTGGTGGTTTATCTTGATCCGGATGAATATCGCAGCACCTGGCTGGGAAATAAATCGATCTACCGCACGCGCATGGCCATCGCGGATGGCGGCGAGCTGATCGTGCTGGCGCCGGGTGTGAAGGAGTTCGGGGAGGACCGGGAGATCGACCGGCTGATCCGGAAATACGGTTATTACGGCACCCCCAAAACCTTGCAGGCAGTGAAGGATAACCCCGAACTGGCCGGCAACCTCAGCGCCGCCGCACACCTCATCCACGGCAGCAGCGAAGGCAGGTTCCGCATCAGGTATTGTCCGGGATTCCTGTCAAAAAAGGAGATCGGAAGTGTCGGGTTTGAATATGGTGAACTGGCCACTGAATTGAGAAAATATCATCCCGATAATTTAGCGGATGGCATCAACCATAGTGCATCCGGCGGGGAATTCTTTTATATCAGCAATCCGTCCCTGGGGCTCTGGTCAACTCATTCAAGATTTGATGAAAATAGTCATTGACGATAAAATCCCGTTTATCCGGGGAATCCTGGAGCCCTTTGCTGAGGTGATATACCTGCCCGGCGGACAGATACGCCGTGAGCATTTGTTGGATGCCGACTGCCTGATGGCCAGGACCCGCACCCGGTGCAACCGGGAACTGCTGGAGGGTACTGCCGTCAGGTTCATTGCAACGGCAACCATCGGTTTTGATCATATAGATACTGATTATTGCCAGGCCGCAGGAATCAAATGGACCAATGCACCCGGGTGCAACTCGGGATCTGTAGCGCAGTATATAACTGTTGCACTGATAATTATGGCCAACCGACATCAATTCGACCTTACGAATAAAACATTGGGAATCATAGGTGTGGGGCATGTTGGATCCAAGGTGCAGCGTATTGCAGAAATACTGGGAATGAAGGTCTTACTTACTGACCCGCCGCGTGCACGCACGGAAGGCCCTGAGGGTTTTGTGGATCTGAAAACCCTTCTGAATCAATCCGATATTGTATCCCTTCATGTGCCATTGAACCGCGATGGCGAGGATAAAACCTGGCACCTGGTGGATCGGGGATTTCTCGAAGCACTGAAGCCGGGGGCCATCTTGATGAATACTTCAAGAGGAGAGGTTATTGATGAAGAAGAAGTTCTGGGCCTGGCCTCCTTACTGTCATCCCGGCGAAAGCCGGGATCTCCTTCCTCGGAGCTCCAATCCGGAGATCCCGGCCTTCGCCGGGATGACAGCGGTGCTTCGCAGATTTCCAATCACTGGTCACTGGTCCTCGACGTTTGGCAAAATGAACCCAACATTAACCGAAAGCTGCTGGCAATCTCTGAGATTGCTACGCCCCATATCGCGGGCTACTCGCAGGATGGAAAGCTGAATGCGACACGAATGGTGGTGGAGGCGGTTATCAGAGAATTTGATTTGACCGATGACCGACGACCGACGACGGCCGGAACCCCATCGGTCGTCAGTCTTCCGTCAGCGGTCCTTTCTATGGGTCACGAGTCACGCGTCACGCTTCACGAAATTCTCCTGGCCACCTATGACATCCTCGCGGACGACCGCCGCCTGCGGGAATTACCGGAAACTTTCGAGGAACAACGCAATAACTATCCCGTCAGGAGAGAATTCACCGCCTATCAAATCGACCCCTTCCCCGCCGGGGACCTGGGCGCGAAACTCACATCACTCGGCTTTCTCCACTAATCATTACATCAACAAATCATCACATCATCACATCATCAAATCATCAAATCAACACATCAACACATCATCCAATCAACACATCAGAATATTATGGAATTATCAAACATTGGTCTCATAGGATTGGCCGTCATGGGCGAAAACCTGGTCCTCAACATGGAAAGCAAAGGCTTTTCGGTAAGCGTTTACAACCGTTCTACCGACAAGGTTGACTCCTTTCTGCAAAATCGGGCCAGGGGAAAAAGGATAACCGGCACGCACTCCCTGGAGGAGTTTGTAAACTCGCTTGAACGTCCCAGAAAAGTTATGATGATGATCAAGGCAGGAAAGCCGGTGGATGATTTCATCGAGTTGCTTATTCCGCTTCTGGAACCCGGCGACATCATCATTGACGGGGGAAACTCGCATTTTCCGGATACGACAAGAAGGACGCTTTATGTTGAAAGCAAGGGCATGCTTTACATCGGAACCGGAGTTTCCGGGGGTGAAGAGGGTGCGCTGCTAGGGCCATCGATCATGCCGGGGGGATCCAAAGCCGCCTGGCCGTTTGTAAAACCGATATTTCAGGCCATTGCCGCCAAGGTATCCGATGGATCGGTTTGCTGCGACTGGGTTGGCGAGCAGGGTGCCGGACATTTCGTCAAGATGGTGCATAACGGCATTGAATACGGCGATATGCAGCTGATCTGTGAAGCCTATCAGATCATGAAAGTCCTTTACGGCATGAGTGCCGGCGAGATGCATCAGGTGTTCAAAGAGTGGAATCAGGGGCAACTGGACAGCTACCTGATAGAGATCACGAGGGATATCCTGGCTTTCACCGACACTGACGGAAAGCCCATGGTGGATAAGATTCTGGATACCGCCGGTCAGAAAGGCACAGGTAAATGGACCGGAGTCGCCGCTCTCGATCTGGGCGTTCCGCTTACTCTTATTGGCGAATCGGTTTTTGCCAGATGTCTGTCGGCTATGAAGGAGGAACGGGTAGGTGCGGCGGAAATGTATAAGACGACGGATGACGGACGACGGATGACAGACGACGGAGGACGGACGACGGACGACGGACGACGGACGATGGATGACAGAAGACGGATGACGGATGGAGAAGGTCTTTCATCGGTCATCAGTCGTCGGTCGTCGGTCATCGATAATCTGCGCCTGGCCCTGTACGCCTCCAAAATTATCTCTTACGCCCAGGGATATATGCTGATGCAGGCTGCGGCCAAAGAGTACGGATGGGAGCTCAACTATGGCGGGATTGCCCAGATGTGGCGCGGTGGCTGTATCATCCGGTCGGCGTTCCTGGGAAAAATCAAGGAGGCCTTCGACCGGAATCCCGGTCTGGAGAACCTGTTGCTGGATTCATATTTTAAAAATGAAATGGTAAAGGCACAGGGCTCATGGCGCAGAATCGTATCAGAAGCGATTTTAAATGGCGTGTCTATTCCGTCCATGGCAGCCGGGCTCACCTTCTTCGACGGATACACCTGCGCAACCTCACCCGCAAACCTATTGCAGGCCCAGCGCGATTATTTCGGCGCCCACACTTATGAGCGAATTGACCACCCGCGGGGAGAATTTTTCCATACCAACTGGACCGGTCGCGGCGGGGATACTGCGAGTACGACGTATAGTGTGTAAACAATATGGGTAGCAGGTTTCAGGTTTCGGGTATCCGGTGTTGGGAACAGGGCTCTTCGAAAGTGTCATCCCGGCGAAGGCCGGGATCCCCAGCCTCGGAGCAACTGGCAGGAGATCCTGACTTTCGTCAGGATGACATCGGAGAGCCCCTTACCCCTATCCTGATGCCCGACACCCGACACCCGATACCCCACAAAAGAAACCAAGCATTCATGCCATAGACCTTAAATAAACCAGAAGCGATTGTCATCCCCGCGAAAGCGGGGACCGGTTACAATAAACCAGAAAACTACCCTTATGAAACCATTTCTCAACGAAAACTTCCTGCTGACCACCGCCACAGCGGAACGGTTGTACCATGACTATGCGGCGCAAATGCCTGTCATCGATTACCATTGTCACCTGGATCCGGCGCTGATCGCATCGGACCATCGGTTTAACAACCTGACGGAAGCGTGGCTTAGGGGTGATCATTATAAATGGCGGGCCATGCGGACAAACGGCATACCGGAACAATTCATTACCGGGGATGCAACGGATGAGGAGAAATTTGAAAAATGGGCCGAAACGGTTCCCTGCACGGTCCGCAACCCCCTCTATCACTGGACCCACCTCGAACTCCAGAGGTACTTCGGCATCACCGATCCCCTGTCACCCGTCACAGGTCACGAAATCTACCACAAAGCTTCCGCACTGCTCCAAACCCCCGATTTCTCAGTCCGCCGCCTTCTCGAGAAGATGAACGTGGAGGTGGTGTGCACTACCGATGATCCTCTTGATACACTCGATGCACACCGCCAGATTGCTGAATCGGACTGGAGTATCAAAGTTCTTCCGACCTGGCGTTCCGACAAGGCAATGTCCATTGAGAATCCAAAATCCTGGAATTTATATCTGGATAAACTCTCTTCCGTAGCCGAAATTGAAATTGAAGGGTTCCGTTACCTTCTTGAAGCGCTTGGGAACCGTCATGATTTTTTTCACTCAATGGGCTGCCGCCTTTCGGATCATGGACTGAACACCTTCTATTCAGAGAAATACACCGATCAGGAGATCAGCCGGATTTTTGATCAGGCCAGATCCGGAAGACCGATCTCCGAAGAGGCAATCCGGAAATTCAAATCGGCCATGCTTTATGAGCTTGCCGTGATGGATGCTGAAAAAGGCTGGGTTCAGCAGTTCCATATCGGGGCCATGCGCAACACAAACACCAGGATGATCGGGCTGCTCGGGCCTGATACCGGCTTCGATTCAATCGGGGATGAACCGGTTGCCCTCCCGATGGCCCGGTTTTTTGACCGGCTTGGGCAGGAAGGAAAACTGGCCAAAACCATCCTGTACAACCTCAATCCCAGGGATAACGAGGTATTTGCCACCATGACCGGCAACTTTCAGGACGGCTCCGTGCCGGGCAAAATGCAATGGGGTTCAGGCTGGTGGTTCCTCGACCAGAAAGATGGCATGGAAAAACAACTTAACACCCTGTCAAACATGGGCTTGCTAAGCCGGTTCGTTGGAATGCTCACCGACTCCCGCAGCTTCCTCTCCTACCCCCGTCATGAGTATTTCCGGCGCATTTTGTGCAATCTGATTGGCAGGGATGTGGAAAACGGCGAGCTGCCCGATGATATGACGTTCTTTGGGAGGGTGGTGCTGGATGTGTGTTACTACAATGCATTTAACTACTTTGATTTTAAATAATTGGCTCGCTGGCGCTCGCTAAATGGCTCGGCTATCGCCTCGCAAATTGGCGCTACGCGCTAATTATCGCCAGAGCCAATTAGCCGACCAAAGGGAGGCCAATTAGTTCGCGTCAGCGAACCAATTAGCGACCGCAGGGAGCCAATTTGCGAGGCGTTAGCCGAGCCATTTAGCCGAGCACAGCGAGGCCAATTACTAAATATAATTCGGGAACTCCAGGTGCACCACCCCCGGTTCATTTTGTATCTCCCTCGCGAGCTGGTGAGTATCAGTGAATAGGTGTATTTCGCTGAAGATTGAGATACCGGTGAGGCCTTTCAGGCTGGCGTTGGCGGGATCATCTTCGTGGATTTGAACCTGTATCAGTGAGTAATGGCCTCCGACGTGTCGGTTATTGGCATCGCGGAAGAGTGCTCCGAGGGCTGCAGTGGACTGATCGTGAGCATACAGGACGACGGAAAGCTGTTTCAGTGGACTATTGATCTTTATCGGCTCCGGTACCCGGGTGAAGAGGGACAAGACCTTCACCAAGGCTGAAATCAGCTTGACTCTGATGTTTGAACGTGTGACCCAGTAACGCCGGTAGGGTTCCTCGTCCCATAATGCCATAACAGCCAGGACCTTCCCTTCCCGCCGGGCAACCCGGAATTCGCTGAGGCTTAAACCTTTGATATTTCGTGTATAATGGTGGAAAAGTTCTTCCGTCATCCGTGGAGCCAACCGGTAGGTGGAATAGAATCTGTTATAGAGATCAACCAATTCGGAGATATCGGCTTCGGTTGGAACTTCTATGGTATAGGCCTGATCTGGTTTTAGCATCCTGACCGGAACGCAACTAAAGACACGGTTATCACCGAGATAAAGTGATGCCGGAAAACCGATGCGGCCTTTTGTGAAGGCCATCGGAGCCTCATTGTTTTTCAACAGGGTTGCCAGCCCTAACCGGGTTCCGTCGGACACCTCCTTCTCAATGGTGTGTTTGACCATCCGGTAGGCAGTAAGTCCCCGACGAAAATCGGGATCAACCTTAAAATCCATAAAATAGGCCATCCGGATGGGTTGATCCTTAAAGTACATCGTTTCATGGATGGTGCCCAGCAATCCGACTGCCCGATCGCCAACCACGGCGAGGGAATGGTAGGACTCCACGTCAATAAGCTTGTGGAGACGGTTGAAAACAGGGGAACGGTCGGGATACATGGTAATCATGCCTGACTGGTAACATCGGGGTGATAATTCCAGAATCTTCTGATTATCTGTATCTTCCGCCCAAGTAACTGAAACAACAGGGTTTTTTGAGGTCCCCTTTTCCATAGTTTGCCGTTGATCCCGTTAAATTACAAATCCTTCCTGATTATTCACCTATTTGTTACCTTCGTACAAAACGAGTATTCTATGAAAACGATCCACATAGCCCTGATTCTACTGCTTTCATGTTTTTCTGTTCACCTGTTTGCCCAGGTAGAGACGGATAATAATACAGAGACGGATAATAATCCGTCTCTACGTGCGTCCTTTAAGGAATATTCGCGCACCTTTCTCACATACCCGTTTGGGGATCCGAATCCGGTAGCGCGTACCGGAAAGATTTATCCCTATTTCCGCTTTGACGGATTCAGCACCAAAGGGATTAACCGCGACTGGAAAATCGTGGAGCTTGAGAATGACTGGGTTAAGGTCCTAATCGCCCCGGAGATGGGGGGTAAGATTCTTGGCGCCATTGAGAAATCGACAGGGCAGGAGTTCCTCTATCTGAATAAAGTGGTGAAATTCAGGGATATATCCATGCGCGGCGCCTGGACTTCCGGTGGAATCGAGTTTAATTTCGGAATAATAGGCCACGCGCCCACCACCGCCAGTCCGGTGGATTACCTGGTGCGGTCCAATCCGGATGGAAGCGTTTCCTGCTGGATCGGAGCCATGGATCTCACCTCAAGGACAGAGTGGCGCGTTGAGATCCGGCTGCCGAAAGACAAGGCCTGGGTTGAAACGCATGCTTTCTGGTACAATCCCATGGATCTGTCGACCTCAAAGTATCAGTGGTCGACCGCAGCTGCCGATGCAGCTCCGGATCTGAAATACATTTTCCCGGGCGACCATTACATCGGGCACGACGGGGTGCAGTCGCCCTGGCCCGTTTTGAAAGATGGGCGAAACATTTCCAATTATGTTGAGAACAATTATGGCTCCGATCACAGCTATCATGTTCTCGGGACCTATTCCGATTTTTTCGCCGGATTCTATTCGACCCGCAACTTTGGATTCGGCCACTGGAACGATTATCCTGAAAAACTGGGTAAAAAGATCTGGATCTGGTCGCTGAGCCCGCAGGGAGCCCTCTGGACCGATCTTCTCACGGATCAGCCCGGCAACATGCAATACACTGAAATTCAAACCGGTATCCTGTTTAACCAAGAAGGTTCCGTCAGCACTTATACCCCTTTTAAACATATGTCGTTCCCCTCTAATACCAGCGAACGATTTACCGAATACTGGTTCCCGGTGGTGGGGACGGGTGGGGTGACGGAGGTGACGAGGGCGGGGACGCTTTATGTGACCGATGACGGCCGACCGACGACCGCTGTAATCCGGTTCTGCCCGCTGGAATTTGTGAAAGACACCCTGTTTGTTGATTATTCAGATGGATCCGGTGAAAAGGTCGTTCTCGATCTCAAGCCCCTGGAACTTTTCACCTACTCTGCTGGCTCCGGCGGTCATCCGTCGGCCGTCGGCGGTCATCTGTCGGCCGTCCGCATCGGCTCCCGCCTCCACTGGACGCCGTCTACCCAGGCAGATCGCGATCTCGACCGGCCGGTGGTATCGCCGCAGTTTGATTGGAACTCGGTACAGGGCTTGTTCATGAAGGCCACCGAATTCAGCCGTCAGCGGGAATACTCGCAGGCACGAGACTATTTCCGGAAAACGCTGGCAAAAGATCCGCGGTATATTCCAGCCCTCACCGGACTTGCCGAGGAGTATATCAGGATTCTCAAGCCCAACCTGGCTGGAGAGCTGCTACAAACCGCCCTAGGACTGGATACCTACGATCCGAAAGCTAATTATTTATATGGGATCGTTAAGAAGGTTGAAATGGTTGAAGGGGTTGAAATGGTTGAAGGGGTTGAAATGGTTGAAGAGGTTGAAATGGTTGAAGAGTCGAAAGGATTCTACCAGGCTTTGGAGGCTTTCGGAATCTCGGCCCGATCGATGGAATATCGCTCAGCGGCTTATACCCAGATCTCTGAAATTTACCTGATACTCCGGAAATTTGACCAGACATTAAAATATACGGCGTTGGCACAAGATTTTAACCGTTATAATATCAAGGCGATACAACTTGAGATCCTGGCAAACCGGTTATCCGGGCAAAAAGATCAGGCAAAAACCGGAACCGATAAACTGCTGGCAATCGATCCCTTGAACCACTTTGCCCGGTTTGAGAGGTACCTGATTCAGGAAACCGCTGAAAATCTCGCCGACTTTACTTTCCTGATTCGTAATGAATTTCCCGGGCAGACCTATCTGGAGCTGGCCATTTTCTATGCCGGTTTCAAACGAACAAATGATGCTCTAAGGCTCCTTGGAATGGCGCCGAAAGTGCCGGAGGTAACCTATTGGGCGGACTATTTGACCGGGCGGACACATGGGTCCTCCCCTACCACCAGTTCAACCATTTCAACCATTTCAACCAATTCAACCATTTCAACCAATTCAACCATTTCAACCAAATTCTCCTTCCCCTGGCGCCCGGAAACCCTTCGTGCCATTGAAGCTCTTGAGGCTAAAACTCCCGACTGGCGGAACCGATACTATATGGGACTCATGCGCTGGAACCTGGATGATTCGGCCAAGGCACGCGACCTTTTCAGGTCGTGCAAGGATGAACCGGCTGAGTCGCATTTTTACCTGACGCGGGCAAAGCTTTTCACAGGATATAATGATGGGATGGTGCTTCAGGATCTCCAGCGCGCCAATGCCCTTGAACCCACTGAATGGCGGACCTGGCAAGCCCTGACCGGCTACTACATGGGCAAGAGGGCCTGGGGTCAGGCGCTTGAAACAGCCAGGAAAGGAACGGAAAAGATACCAGGGCATATGATCCTGGAGTTTGAAAGGGCAAAGACGGAACTCTATAACCATCAGTATGATAAATGTTTAGACATTCTCGGGAGCCTGATCCTGCTGCCTGCCGAGGGTGCCCGCGAGGGGCATGAGATATACCGGTCGGCACTGATCCTGAGGGCGCTCGACAACTTCGTTCAAAAGAAATATGCACGGGCTTTGAAAGATCTTGAGGAGGCCCGGAAATGGCCGGAAACTCTGGGGGTTGGAAAACCTTACGTGACCGATGAACGGATTGAGAACTATCTGACTGGAGTCATCTTTTTACAAACCGACCGGCCTGAAGAGGGAGCTAAATATCTGAATGAATTGGTAAACTGGACGACTCAGAACAAGCCGGCCTGGGATAGTCCCTATGTTTTGACTGCCCTGTCGCAGGTTCTGTTGAACCGGGAGCTTGAGGGCGACCGTTTCCTTACCGACTGGATGAAAGTTCAGCCGGCAAGTCCGCTCATGCTATGGTCAGTGGCCGCATACAGCAATAATCCGTCCGCTGCAGAAAAAGCATTGATGCGGCTGGGCTGGAAACCCGAGGAAACCCCATGGGGCCTGGGCGATGCGCAGTTCCCGCTGGTGTATGAAATCGTCCAAAAGGTGGTTGTCCGGTAGGGGCGCACCGCGTGCGCCCGTGTTGCCCGGTGAAATGTGGAATGTGGAATGTGGAAATGTGATATTGGTTGAAACGGTTGAATTGGTTGAAACGGTTGAATTGGTTGAAATGGTTGAAATGGTTGAAATGGTTGAAATGGTTGAAGAAAGGTTGAAATGGTTGAGCCGGAGGGTTATCCTGATCTCCTGTTTTACCATTTTTACCGTCTTACCGTCTTACAGTCTCTCAGTCTCTTGGTCTCTTAGTCTCGAGGTAGAGACGCATAATGATGCGTCTCTACGGACAACCGGCTACGGTCCGGAGGACCTGGTGTTGGATTCGCTGAACAACCCGCCAAGGGTACTGATCTCTTGCGCCGGGCGCAGGGAGGAGTATCCGGCTTACGGTGAGATACAGGCCTTTTATCTGGAGAGCGGCAAGGTGGAGACGCTGAAAAGGGTCCATGAACCCGCAGGCCTGGTATTCAGGCCGCACGGGATAAGCTTGCTCACCCTTGATTCCCGCCGTTACCTGTTTGTGATCAGTCACGATGAGGTAGCCCGGTATCACCCCGTGCTCCGTTACCGGGTTTCTAATGATACCCTGTTTTTCGAGAAGGTCTTCCACGATAATTTACTGATTTCTCCAAATGCACTTCAGGCCTATCCGGATGGCAGCATTCTGGTGTGCAATGATGCAGCCAGACGCGGCAGCATGGCCGAAAAGATCTTCAGGTTGAAACGCGGGAATATAGTCCGATTCGACGGGATTGGCAACTGGAATGTCGTAGCTGAGAAACTTGGGATGCCCGCCGGACTGGCCGGGTCGGGCGAAAACCTTTATGCTTGCGGCTCGCTTGAGAACCGCCTGTATCGGTATACCTATAAAAACGGGGCATTGGCTGACAAGAGAACACTCACTAAAATCAAGGGCGGGGATAATATCAGGATATATGATGGATTTCTCCTGACCACCAGCCATGCAAAACCGCTGAAATTCATAAGTCATGTGGGCAACCGGGAAAAGCCCTCCCCCTCCCTTGTTCTGAAGATCGATACTACAACCGGCAGTTCATCCGTTCTTTATTCCGATAACGGCGGGATCATCAGTGCCGCCTCTGCGGCATTAATCTGGAACAGGCAATTGATTGTTGGCCAGATCTTTGAACCCGCAATTCTCATTAATCAACTGGAATAAACTCATGGCTTCCCTATTCACCCGGTCTCTCGGTCTCTCAGTCCCTTGGTCTCTTGGTCTTACAGTCTCTTGGTCTCATAGTCTTCTTGCCTTGCTGTTCCTGCTATTCACCGCCTCCTGCTCGGCAGAAGAGCCGGGCGATGAACTTATGTTCAGCCGGTCGAAATTGCTCAGGGAGGTGAACAGTGCCCGGAACAAGGGGAGATTCTGCGGCACAAAATGGTACAAGGCTGTCAACCCGGTAAAATGGAATCAACAACTGGAACTTGCAGCCCGTGACCACAGCAAGGATATGTTTGATAATCAATTCTTCAGCCATACCGGGAGTGATGGAAAAAATGTGGACGACCGGATCTATACACAGCATTATTTCTGGTCGGCCTGTGGCGAAAACGTGGCGTATGGCGCTCTATACGAAGATGAGGTGATGAAAGAGTGGCTGAAAAGCCCGGGACATTGTGTCAACATCATGAATCCGGCATACACTGAGATGGGGGCCTGGCTCACGGGGATGTACTGGACACAGGTTTTCGCCAAACCTCAATAGATCGAACCGGAACCTAAACAACAAAACCCTTGCAACTCATGAAACACGTTACCCTGAAGACGATCTCGTTTTGCTTTATTCTGATATTCGGCACCTTGTATCAAGCTAACTCCCAGGAACGGAGCGTTGATTTCCGCTTTGCTCCGCCCTTCTGGCAAAGCACGATCTGTCTGCCGGACGATCCTTTTAAAACGCTTGTTGATGAGCAGGGTAACCTGGTGACTCACCAGTTTCCGGTGAACCAGTACGGGGAACCCCGAACGCGTATCGGAATTGAGGTGACAGAAAATCTGGCACGGATCAGACAGGCACTGTTCTCGCCTCGTATTCCGATTGTCATTACCCAAAAGCAGCATCTGAATCTGGAGGTCACCGAGGAAGCATTCGCTGTGACACGAATTCCCGAAGCTGAACTGGCCAGTGCCACTCCGCTCTCCGATGAACCTGAGATGGACCGGGGTGCCGGCAAGGAAAATCCGCGTAATGACTTGATTATCATCCGTGTAAAAAACAACAGCAATCATACACGCACGCTGGAGCCAGTGATCCGTATAAACAGCACCCTGCCGGTTCAGTTCAGCAACGGTCATTTTATCCTGAACAACCGTGAAAGGCTCGGCTGCACCATGCCGCTGGATACAGCATCCCGGACGACATCAGGTCAGGAGAACCGGGTTACCCTGAAGCCGGTGGTTCTGGAGCCGGGACAAAAACTCACTTTTGCCGTGGTTCTTTATGGGGGCGGTGCGCTGGCTGAATGGCCCCGAACAACCGATGAAGCGGAACAGTGCAGGAGTCAGGCTGTATCCTACTGGAAATCTGCAGATCTGCCTTATGGCAGGATCTCGGTTCCCGACAAGGGTATCCAAAACCTGATCGATGCTTCCATCCGGAATATCTGGCAATCGAGGGAAATAAAAAATGCATTGCCAGCTTTTCAGGTTGGACCCACCTGCTACCGTGGTCTGTGGATTGTGGACGGCGCATTTTTGCTTGAAGCAGCTACGATTCTGGGCACCGGCAGCGAAGCCCGCAACGGGGTCAAATACAATTTATCCTTCCAGAAAGAGGATGGCCGGTTTGAGGTGATGGAGAAATACTGGAAAGAGAACGGGATCATCACGTGGACCGCAGTGCGCCATGCGATGCTCACCCAGGACAAGCCCTGGCTGGAATCGGAATGGCCCAAACTGGAGCGGGCAATGGCCTATATTGTCAAATTGAGGGAAGATTCCTGGAAGGATGATACCCCCCTTAACGACGGTCTCATGCCGGCCGGCACCATCGATGGGGGTTTAAATTTCGGACAGGAATACACCAATGTTTATTGGAACCTGCTGGGGATGAAGTCGTTCATTCAGGCTACACGCTGGCTTGGAAAGGAAGCCGAGGCACAAAAATGGGAAAAGGTTTATTCCGATTTCTATTCGCGTTTCAGGGAAACGGCAAAGCGGGATATGCTCACGGATTCGACAGGGAATTCCTACCTGCCAACACTGATGGGTTCTGAGGGTGCCAAGACGCTGCCCCAGAGAGCACAGTGGTCGTTTTGCCAGGCCGTATACCCCGGCCAGTTGTTTGATCGCAAGGATTCGTTTGTCAATGGTAACCTCAGGATGCTCGAGGCCACCGAGCGGGAAGGAATGGTTTACGGTACCGGTTGGGATGCCAAAGGTTTCTGGAACTATTTTGCATCCTTTTATGGTCATGCCTGGTTGTGGCAGGGTGAAGGGCCGAAGGCTGCGAACAGCCTCTATGCCTTTGCCAACCATGCCTCACCGCTCCTGGCCTGGCGCGAGGAGCAGTCGCCGAAGGGTGAACCCTTCAAAAAAGTGGGAGACATGCCGCACAACTGGGCTTCTGCAGAGTTTATCAGGCTAACAGTCCATCTTCTTGCCCTTGACCGGGGCACAGAGCTGCACCTTTTCGAAGGCATGCCGGCCGAATGGACCCGGCCCGGCATGGTGACGAAGCTTGACGGCATTGCCACACCTTTCGGTCCACTTACAATGGAACTGAAAATAGCGGCAAACGGCAAGAGCGCCACGCTAAAAATTGATCCCCTCAGCGATCCGGGCTGTACGAAAATCGTGGTGCACACCGCCGGTTGGTCGCTCGAGGGAGAAGATGTCAGCCTCGAAGCGGGGAAGGGAAGCAAGATTACCGTGCTGATTAAAAGTGACGGTTGAAACTCGTTGCCGGTTGCCGGTTGAAGCCAGTTGCCAGTTGCCGGTTACCGGTTACCGGTTAGAGCCAGAATTAACCGCAAGTACTAATTAACTTCAACCAAATGCGCTCAATTTTCACCATCCTTCTTTCTATTACGGTCCTGGCCTCATGCTCCCTTAACCGGCAACCGGCAACTGGCAACCGGCAACTTTCTTCCAACCAGCAACCTGTCTGGAACCTGACTTACCCCGGCACTTACCGTGCAATCATCGGCGAGTCGGCCGCCTTCAACCTCCTCTCCGTTGCCAACCGGGAGCCGCGGGCCGAAGCCATTAAAGCGCTAGGTGATGCTCCGGTGCCCATCAACCTGAATGAAATCAAGGCTGAAGTGGTTAACGGCCGCACCTGCCTTCAGTTTCCGCTGGACCGCGAGGAACAGATCTATGGATTCGGCCTGAATTTCAAAACGATAGCTCAGCGAGGAAGGATATTCAGGCTTCATGTGGACCATTACGGAGGTGAAGATAACGGGCGAACGCATGCTCCGGTGCCCTTCTTCGTCTCCAGCAAGGGCTATGGCGTGCTCGTGAATGCTGCTCGGTATATCGATGTTTCGGTTGGATCTGGAGTACGGAAGGACAGCAAAAATCCGCCCGTTACCCGCGACCGGAACACCGACAAGGCATGGGATGCCCAGCCCTATTCGGACAATATCGGGATGGTGATCCCGGAAGCCGGCGTGGAAATCATCCTGTTCACCGGCAGGAACATGATGGAGGTGGTTCAGCGCTTCAACCTCTACTGTGGCGGCGGAATCATCCCGCCAAAATGGGGCTTGGGATTCTGGCAACGGACCCCAACCCTTTATGCAGAAAAGGAGGTACGTGAAGAGGCGGCCGGATTTGAACGAAACAATTTCCCGCTCGATGTGGTGGGACTCGAGCCCGGCTGGCACAGCCATTCCTACCCCTGCTCCTTTGAATGGGATCAGAACCGGTTCCCGCAGCCAGCCTCATTTATCGGCGAAATGGGGTCAAAGGGCATTCACCTGAATTTGTGGATGAATCCCTATCTGGTTCCCGGCGGCACCCTCGATGTAAGAATGAAGGACCTTACCGGCTCCCATACCGTCTGGTGCGGAACGGTTGCCGATTATACCCTGCCGGAGGCCCGAAAGATCATGCAGGATCATTTCGTTAAAAATCAGCTCGATATCGGTGCCAGCGGATTCAAGATGGATGAAGTCGACGGATTCGACTCCTGGCTCTGGCCCGATGGGGCGACCTTCCCATCCGGACGCGACGGCGAGCAGATGCGCCAGACCTATGGGCTCCAGATGATGACTCTGACTGACGAGATTTTCAGGCAAAAGAATGAACGGACCTACGGCCTGATCCGCGCGGCTAATGCAGGCTCAGTTTCCTTTCCGTATGTTATTTATAATGATTACTATAGTCATAAGGATTTCATCACAGCCCTCATCAATTCCGGCTTTTCCGGCCTGCTCTGGACCCCGGAAGTTCGTGCGAGCGGTTCCTCCGAAGAGTGGGTCCGCCGGATGCAAACCGTCTGCTTCTCGCCAATGGCCATGATCAACGCCTGGGCCGACGGAACGAAGCCCTGGTCTTTTCCGGATGTGTACAAGGCTAGTCAGGATGTGGCCTTCCTCCGGATGCAGCTCCTTCCCTACCTCTATTCAACTTTCGCCCAATATTATTTTGAGGGCAAGCCGCCGTTCCGTGCCATGGAGCTGGTCGACGGATTTCCGGCATCGGGAGAGATCAAAAACCAATATATGGTAGGTGACAATCTGCTGGTGGCTCCCTTCTTCACGGGCGAAACCGAACGTACCGTAATCCTGCCTCCCGGCGAATGGTTCGATTTTTATTCCGGAAAACCGGCCGGCTCCGGCACCATAAGCATTAAGGCTGTGCTGGATAAGATCCCGCTGTTCGTAAGGGATGGCGGCATGATTCCGATGATCCCCGCGGTGAGGCAAACCTCAGACTGGAGTCGGGAGACACCGGTTGAAGTTCGGGTCTACGGCACCAAAGAAGGACAGTTCAACCTGTATAACGACGACGGTAAAACTTTTGATTTTGAAAAAGGGGACTATTCCATCCAGCAACTCTCGACCCGGGCAAACATCAACTCCACCATCCAGACCGGAAAGTCCTCATTGGGCTACTCCCGGATCTTCTGGACGTTAATGTCACGTTAACGGCGAAGATCCCGTTAAACTATCTGTCCGTTTGATGATCCAACAGCCACAATTGGATTGAACGGAAATGAAATCATACAAAGGAATCTTAAAAAGCGTAGTTCTGGTTACGGGTTGCTGGTTGCTGGTTTCCGGTTGCCTGTTACCGGTTGCCGGTTACCGGTTAATGGCACAGAAGCTGCCGAAGAACATTTACTACTCAAGTGATTCATCACGGCTGATTACCGGTGGGAAAGCCTCAAAGGGATTTTATGATGAGGCTAAGCTAAATTCCATTTACCTGGAGTTTTCAGATCCGAATTACTGGGATTCCCTGTTGGTGAATCACGATAAAGGACTGGACATCAAGGCTAACCTGAAATATCAGGATAAAATTTATGAGGGCGTCGGGATCAGATTCAAGGGAATGACCTCCTATATGATGACCGGAGATTCGAAAAAGAAGTCGTTCAACATCAGTATTGATTACACGACCGACAGCCTGAAGCTGAAAGGGTACAAAACTCTGAACCTCAATAACGCGGCGGAAGATCCATCGATGATCCGTGAGGTTCTCTATCTCAACCTGATTCGGGATTATGTTCCTGCGGCCAAAGCCAGTTTTGTGAAATTGTTCCTCAATGGTGAGTATTGGGGCATCTATTCTAATATCCAGCAACTGAACTCTGAATTTCTTAAGGAATGGTTCCTCAGTGATAATGGATCACGCTGGAGGGCATTCAATGATGCAAACGGTCCGATGGGAGGGCCGGGCGGTATGATGGGAGGGTTTCCTGGCGGACCGATGGGCATGCCTAGGGGCGGATCCGACGGCGGACCATTTGGCCAGATGGATTCAACCTTGCGTCAAAAAATAGACTCTATGTTCCGTGCATCAGGCCCGATGGGTCCCGGCAGGATGAATCCGGAGATGCGCACCCAAATGGATTCCCTGTTCAAGGCCAATGGAATCGAGATGGGCGGCCCGGGTGGTATGGGTATGCCCGGAATGCCTGGCGGTCGCAGAATGGGTGAGAATCGAGACAGCATGCGCGGTGGTCCCGGCGGGATGGACGGTCTGGGAGGCCGGGGTGGAATGTTCGGTGGCGGACAGAGTGGTCTGAATTATCTAGGCGAGGACACGGCTACCTATCAGAAAAGCTATACCCTCAAGTCAAGCGAACAGGAGGAACCGTGGAGCGACCTGGTAAAGACAACTCAGATCCTGAATACTATACCGCCTGCGCAACTCGAAGATTCCCTGTCCGTATATCTCGATATAGACCGCACGCTCTGGATGCTAGCCTGCGAGATCGTTTTTGTCGACGATGACGGATATGTGTTCAAGGGAGGCATGGACTATTACATCTACTATGAGCCCGAATCCGGCCGGCTGGTTCCACTGGAATATGATGGAAACTCAACGTTCCCGGAACGCAATCCCGGCTGGGATCCGTTTATGAATGAGGATAATGAAAACTATCCCCTGATGAACCGGATTCTAAAAGTCCCTTCGCTGAGGCAGCGTTCCCTGGCTCACCTGCGTACCATTATCCAGAATTCGCTCAATCCTGAGCGTCTGAATTCCAGAATGGAAGCATATACATCCCTGATCGACAGTTCCTTACGCGCGGATACCAAGAAGCTCTATTCCACATCTGAGTTTGAAGAAGCGATCCCGCAATTAAAAGAATTTGCAGATTCCCGGAAATCCTACCTGATGAAAAATGAAGAGGTAAACAAGACGGGAGTAACCATCGGGGCAGTCACCCATCAGAATAAAAACGGCGAGGGATCCGTAAGCGTGCAGGTTACCATAAGCCAAACAGAAGAACTCCGTGAGATGAACCTTTGGTATTCAACCGGTGTGGTTGGCAGATTTTATAAAATTCCGATGTTCGACAAGGGGAGAAACGGAG
>Ga0154558_1147_pt1 | contig 52186 bp, 45 predicted proteins | sample RifGroF2_FD_105701 | JGI IMG/M metagenome (GOLD analysis project Ga0154558, IMG submission 105701) | Bacteroidetes bacterium GWF2_49_14 | reverse complement strand
ACCGGCGTTATACTTTTGGCCCTTTCGCCTATCCTGATGTGGTTTTTTCTTCCTGCTCCCTGGCGCTTGATATGGCATACAATCCGGGTTATCGCAGGGCTGCGCACCTGGATCGGATATCACCCCGATGGGATCCTGCCTGGCTACAACCTTCCCGTCATTAAAAAAGGCATCTTTCCTCCGGAATTACTGGAAAAAATTCCCGACCAGTCACCAGTCGGGCAGTTGGAATCCAACCTCCGGTACGCACGCGATTATAGCGTTTTAAGAGACTTACGCTTTCTCATTAAATCTGTTTTCAGATGAGATACATCCTGCCAGCCCTGCTGCTGGTGACACTGGCAATCCCGGCCCGCACCCAGGACTACCGAAACCAGATCAGCCTGATCCGGCCAAAACCCGAGAACTGCATGATCTACGGTCCGATAACGGTTGATAAGGGAATACTTTTTACAGAAGCCTCCGTGTCCCTGATCGACCGGTCTACCTTAGAGACCGTTGAAAAACAGCAAACAGACCGTAATGCATGGTATCTTTTCTCAACCGTCAGAAAAGGGCATAAATACGCGCTCCTTGTCGAAAAGGAAGGATTCTTCCCGTATTACCACGAATTCATTATCCCCGGCAACTTTGAGGAATCCCAGCTGGAAAAACCACTTATCCTGCCCGCCGACCTGCAGAGCGTCTACTCACTCTATTACATTCCTTTCGATACTACTCCTGGCCCGCAAAGCCGCATTCAGATCGGGCATCTCACTGCCCTGCTGAAAAAAAGTCGCGATCTTACCGCGGTCCTCGATCCCATGGGGGACTCTCTTGACCCGATCAGGATCAATCAGCTGACCTCAATATTTGTCAGCCAGGGGATCAGGCTTTCACAAATCCGGAGCATGACAGGTTCTGGCTCGGAACCGGAATGCATACGGATTGAAATAAAAACCGGTACCGATGAATCCGGAATGACGGTTTCAGGGGAACTTCCTTTGACCGATGAAACCTGGACCATTCAGTTTTCCGCTTCCCGTTCCAGGCTAAGCAAGAAATTATTCAAAGGGCTGGATCCGGTGCATGAATTCAAAGGCAGAGACGGATTCTACAGGTATACTTATGGGACCTTTGCCACAAAGGAAGAGGCTGCCCAAAAAATACAGATGGTCAAAAAGAAAGGTTTCAACCAGGCGTTTGCAAAAGCAATCGGAGCCATTAATAAACTGTGATCATGGAACCACTGATTGGTAAACTCATAAAACTCAGGGCCATAGAACCTGCCGATGAAGACCTGCTGTTCCGTTGGGAAAACGACACGCTCAACTGGCAGGTCAGCAATACTTTCGCTCCTTTCTCCAGGCGTATATTAAAACAATATCTGGAGCAGGCGCACCTCGATATTTTCCAGTCCCGACAATTGCGGCTGGTGATCGAAACCGCTGAACCGCTGAAGCCGGTCGGAATGATTGATTTATTTGATTACGATCCCTTTCACCAGCGGGCGGGTATCGGGATTTTGATTGGTGATCCAGACCAGCGTGGAAAAGGATACGCCCTGGATGCCCTCCACGCGTTGAATCGGTATGCTTTCAAGGTCCTGATGCTAAGACAGGTATTTTGTTCCATTGACGAAACCAATCAAATCAGCCTGAGCCTTTTTCAGAAAGCAGGATTCCGCATAACCGGACGAAAGGAACAGTGGAACAGGGGAAGTGAAGGATGGACGGATGAGTGGTTCCTCCAGATCACCTACACCGACTGGGCGGCAATTGCCGAATAGCCGGGAATCCCGGGTAAAAAAATGTATTGCTGGCCGTCCGGTCCGTATTGGATGCAATAATGGACGAGGCCGTTGGTTACCAGCAGGTACTTAACACCGAGAACAAGATTATATCGGGCTACCTGATCAAAAACCTTCTGGTTGACTGCTACCTCGGGTGCCTTGCATTCCACCAGCATAACCGGCATTCCCGAGCGGTTGTAAACGACAATATCACATCGCCTTGCCATCCCATTCATGCGAATCTTTTGCTCGAGCAACATCAGGGAAGAGGGATAGCCCAATTCCGAAACGAGGTACCTGGCAACATTCTGTCTCACCCACTCTTCAGGGGTTAAAGCCACCCAACGGTTCCTGAATTCATCGAAAATAAGGTCACTCCCCCCCTCCGATTTTAAATTGAATGAATAAGTTGGTAAATTTAGCGGCTGCATGGCAAGTTATGTCAGGCACTAAGATACCGATCCTAGTCATTACTGCCTCATGAAAACCAAAAAGGAAATCGTGGAGAACTGGCTGCCCCGTTACACGGGCAGAAATCTGGAGGATTTTACCCGGCATATTATCCTTACGAACTTCAACCAGTACGTTGAAGCCTTTGCAGAGATGAACGGTACCGAAGTGATTCGTGATGTAAACATGCCGAATACCAGTGCCGGCGGCATAACCATGATCAACTTCGGCATGGGCTCTGCCAATGCCGCAACCATCATGGACCTGTTAAGCGCCATCCATCCCAAAGCCTGCCTCTTCCTTGGAAAATGCGGGGGGCTTAAAAAGAAGAACAAAGTCGGTGATCTGATCCTGCCCATCGCTGCCATCCGGAGCGAAGGAACATCCGATGATTACCTCCCGCCCGAAGTACCTGCCCTGCCTGCATTTATGCTTCAGCGGGCTGTTTCATCGGTTATCCGGGATTATGGTCTTGACTACTATACTGGCACCGTTTATACAACCAATAAAAGAGTTTGGGAATATGATGAGCGGTTCAAGAAATATCTTGCAAAAACCCGCTCCATGGCAATCGACATGGAAACCGCAACCATCTTTATCGTAGGATTTTACAATGAAATCCCATCGGGAGCCTTGCTCCTGGTTTCCGATCAGCCCATGATCTCCAGTGGTGTTAAAACAGCCGAAAGTGATCGGGAAGTTTCGAAAAAATATGTCTCCGACCACCTCAACCTCGGTATCAAGGCGATGGAAGAATTAATCGGGCAAGGGCGATCAGTAAAACATCTCCACTTCTAACATATCCGGTATCCCATGACCTTTGAAGAGATAATGAACAACATCCGGAACCGAAAATATGTTCCGATTTACCTCCTGATGGGTGAAGAGCCCTGGTTTATCGATCAGGTCTCTGACCTTTTGCAGGAAACTGTTCTCGATGAAGGCCAAAAGGCCTTTAACCTCAATATCGTTTATGGAAAGGACCTGGACGGAACTCAGATTGACAACATCGCCCGTCGTTTTCCCATGGGTGCCGAGTATAATATGGTTGTGGTCAAGGAAGCCCAGTCCGTACAGAAAATTGACAATCTTCAGTATTACGCCCAAAACCCGTTACGGTCAACCATCCTCGTCCTGTGTTATAAAAATGACACCCTCGACAAAAGAAAGAAGCTTTACAAGGCAATTGAACAGAATGGTGTGGTTCTGCTGACCAAAAAGATTTACGAAGACCAGATTCCCAGGTGGATTGAAGGATACCTGAAAAAGAAGGGGTACCACATTGAGCCAGGGGCTGCCATGATTCTCACGGAATATCTTGGTAATGACCTGGCACGGGTTTCCGGCGAAATCGACAAGCTTCTGATCACCCTTCCCGCCGGCCAAATCAAAATTACCCCGGCCCACATCGAGGAAAACAGCGGAATCAGCAAGGACTTCAACAGTTTTGAGCTGGTAAAGGCCCTCTCCAGAAAAAACATCCTGAAAGCTAACAGAATCATTAATTACCTGGCCGACAACCAGCGTGACAACCATATATCACTGACGATTTCCTCACTCTTTTATTTCTTTGGTAAACTTCTGGCCTATCAGTACCTTGAGGATAAAAGCACACGGTCGGTCACGGCCTCCCTCGGAATTAACGCCTATTTTGTGCCCGATTATGAGCATGCCAGCCGGCTCTATCCAAAGAAAAAAGTCCTGATAATTATCTCCCTCCTCAGGGAATATGATCTTAAATCCAAAGGGTTCGGTAATGTCTCGGCAGAACCTGGAGATCTACTTAAAGAACTGATATTCAAAATTTTACATTAATTTTAACGATGACACTGATCATCATCATAGTTACCACGGTGTTCTCCCTTCTCGCATTCCGCAACCACGGACTGATCTATAAATATCAGTTCAATCCGTATCAGATACTTAAGCGGAAGCAATATGCACGGCTTATCCTTCACGCTTTCCTGCATGCAAACCTTACCCACCTGCTGGTTAACATGCTGGTACTCTATAGTTTTGGAATTGCCCTGGAGAAATACTTTCAAGGTTTCTTTGGCGATCGCTGGATCCCCTTTTACCTTTTCCTTTATTTGGGTGCGATCCTGATATCACCCCTGTACGCACTTATCCGGCACAGAAACGACTACCTCTACAATGCGGTGGGCGCCTCCGGAGCCGTTTCGGCGGTTGTTTTTGCCACGATATTTTTCGATCCCTGGAATAAAATCTATTTTTTCGGCCTGCTTCCGGTGCCAGGAATTATTTTCGGAGCAATATACCTGATCTACAGCTGGATAATGAGTCGAAAAAGCGGCGATAATGTAGCCCATGACACACATTTCTTTGGCGCACTTTTCGGTTTTGCCGTGCCAATAATTCTCAATCCATCCCTTGCAGGGTACTTTTTCAGCCAGCTAACAGGGAGCTGACCATGAAATACAATTATGTCCTGTTAAATGGGTCCGTCATTACCCGTGAATCCTGGCTGAAAGATCCGGAGGAATGGATCCTTCAGGCCGATCAGGCTATCCGGGCCGATTTTTTTGCGTCCGGTAACCGGATTCCCTTTCTCGAAGCTTCCCTGAGGATTTTAACCCTTAGGTTTCAGTCTGTAGGATGGGAGTTACCCATCGCGCTCTCCTACCCCATGCTGTTACCAAAATTCGAAAAACTGCTCAATAAAAACAGGAGCTTCAAGGGAACTGTGATCCACCTTGTGATAATGCCCGTTGAGGTTACGGCAGGACTTGATGGCACAAAAGGCTTTCAATACCTGGCCTTTACCGAGGAACGTCCCGATGACTTCTTCCCCTTGAACTCAAAAGGACTTGCCATCGGCATTTCATCGGGGTACAGAAATTCAGGTGAACCATTCTACAGCTCTATGGTACGGAGCAGGATCCGATCCCTGCTCATACGGGAAGAGTGTGTTGCAAATGGCTGGGACGAAATTCTTCTGCTCGACCCGAAGGGCCGTCTCTCTGAAGCTTCCTCTGCAAATGTATTTCTCAGGATAAAAGACCGGGTGGTTACTCCTGGCCCGGAAAACAATTGCTTTCCCCGGCTTATGACAGGGATAACCAAAAACCTGATCATCAAAGCCGGACTTAACTTCACCGAAGTCCACAAAATCACACCTGAGGACCTCGGAAATGCAGAAGAGGTTTTTCTCACCGATGATCTCTACGGAATCCGCTGGGTACTGTCCTACGAGAATAAAAGATATTACCGGAAGGTGTCGTCTGCCCTGAGTGAGCGCCTTAAGGACCTGGTTCAGAGGACAGATCAGTTCAGCATGGGGTCTTCCGGATAGCGCGTCCAGATTTTGTAGCGCTCATCCTCTTGCATCAGAATACTCTCCCACAATCGGATGTCATGACCATGCATCAGGTCAAGCGGGTCAATTTCCGTTACCAGCCAGGAATTCTCACCAATTTCCCGCGCCAGCTGCCCCGGATGCCAGCTGGAGTATCCGACGAAAAACCGTATCTGATGGCTCGCTATCCAACCCTCACGTATGCCTCCGCGAATCACCTCCAGTTCGCCGCCCCACCATATACCCTCCATGACCTCCTCGCTCTCCGGAATCATATGTCCAAGGGTGTGTAGATAATGGACGGTATCCGTGCGAACCGGCCCTCCGATCGAAATGATTGAATCGATCGGGGGAAAATCTTTGAGAATTTCATCGATTTGGAAATCAATGGGATTATTCAAAACAAAACCAAGGGTTCCCTCCGGATTATGCTCGGTAATTATGACTACCGATCGCTTGAAATAGGAATCCTTCAGAAAAGGCTCGGCAACCAATACCCTGCCCTTCCGGGGATCTGTATCGTTGTGCTGGATTTTGAAAAAGTCCAGATTCTCCTTCCGGGTCTCACCTTTGCTCATAAACGAATATAGAGATTTTTATTACTTTTGGCCAATAATTCCAACGTTTTATGTTAAAATCAGATCCGGCCCTCCGCATACAGGCCACTTTGCGCGTAATGGAACACGATGGCGTAAATCCGGCCATAACAGACTCGTCAACCTTCCAGTTTGACACCGGCAATTCAATGACGGATTGCTTTGATGGAAAACTTGAAGGTTGTTTCCTCTACGGACGGCACTGGAACCCCACTAACCTCATACTATCAAAGGCACTGGCAGCTCTCGAAAATACGGAATCAGGCTGGGTCACCGCTTCCGGTATGGCAGCCATCACCAATACCATTTTGCAGATCTGCTCGTCCGGCGACCATATCATAACCAGCGTCACAACATATGGCGGTACCTATGCATTTTTTAAAAACCTCCTGCCACGGTTCAATATTGCCGTCACTTTCCTGGATATCTCTGATCTAAAGTCTGTTGAAGCCGCTATCAGGCCCAATACAAGAGTCATCTATACCGAATCCCTTACCAATCCCCTGCTTGTTGTTTCCGATATCCCCAGGCTTGCTGAAATCGCACACAGTAAAGGGATCAAGCTGGTTATCGACAATACTTTCACCCCGATTATTATCAGCCCGAGTGAACTTGGTGCCGACGTGGTTGTGCACTCCCTGACAAAATTCATAAATGGAAAAAGCGACTGTATAGCAGGCGCCATATGCGCGGATGCTGATTTTATAAACAGCATTTCCGATGTAAACAGCGGAGTTTCAATGCTGCTCGGACCTGTGCTGGATCCCCTGCGCTCCGCCTCCATTCACAAGAACCTGTTCACTTTGCCCATCCGCATTCTGAAGCATAGCCAGAATGCAGCCTATATTGCCGGGCAATTCCGTTCAAAAGGTGCGGTGGTAACCTATCCGGGACTGACCTCCCACAAACAGCATGAATTGTTTAACAGCCTGATGAATCCGGGCTACGGCTATGGCGGCCTCTTCAGTATCGATATGGGTACGAAGGAAAAAGCCAACCTCTTTATGGTAGCCATGCAGAAAAGGCATCTCGGATATCTCGCTGTCAGCCTTGGATATTACAAAACACTTTTTTCAAATTCCGGGACCAGCACCTCTTCTGAAATTCCCCTTGACGTCCAGCGTTCAATGGGACTCTCCGAAGGCCTTGTCAGGATTTCCATTGGCCTTGACAGCGATATCGGGAGCACCTGGAAAGAGATGGAAGCAGCTTATGATGAAGCCTCACAATAGGTAAGGTTTCTGAAACAATAATAACAGACAGGCGTTAGTATTATAAAACCAGGATATAAAATGTTTCTCACTGTTTTGATCGCATCATCGGTTATTGTTGGGATTGCCGTTTTAGGACTTGGACTTAACATTTTCTTCAGGAAGAATGGGAAGTTTCCCGATAGTGAAGTCGGCACCAATCCAAATATGAAAAAAATGGGGCTCACCTGCGCAAAACAGGACGAAATAAAATCTTACCGGGAATTGCAGGGAAAGACGTATAGAGATGGAGTTAAATCCATTGATAATCAGCGCGATTGCGGATTCGGCTGTTCCTGTGCCGCTGTGGATGACTTATAAATCATGGCAGCAATGCCGGCTGACTGCCACTCTTTCAGATTTCCCTGTTCATCACTATAAATAAAAAGTACCTCCATTCCATCGAGCTGTTTCAACAGCTGAATTGCCTTTTCCATTCCGATCACCATGAATACCGTAGCCCAGGCATCGGCATAAATGCATTTATCGGTCAAAACTGTTGCGGAGAGAAGGTTGCTACGAGCCGGATATCCGGTTTTCGGGTCAATGGTATGTGAATATTTCACCCCATCCTCCTCATAGAATTTCCGATAATTCCCTGAGGTTGCAACCGATCCCCTGCTCATCTGCAGCACCTGCTCGATTTCCCTTTCAACTTCATTCTCCAGAGGTTTGTCGATACCCACTCGCCAGGGGATTCCTTTCTGGTTAACACCAAGGCACCTCAGTTCTCCGCCAATCTCCACCAGATAATTCCTAATCCCTTTGGATTCAAATAATTCCGATATCACATCCGATGCATAGCCAGGAGCAATCGCATTAACATCAATCATAATCCTTGGATCATCCTTAACCAGCCGGCCATCCCGAATGGTAACCCTTTTATATCCCGTGATCTTCAGCAGGCTGTCGACAAGTTGAGGAGTCATTTTTTCCCGGGCGGTAAAACCAAATCCCCATGCATTTACCAGGGGTGCAACAGTCATGTCAAAAGCCCCGCCTGATTTCTCCGATACTTCGAAACCCACGGTTAAGACCCTCTCAAGATCGGCATCCAGGCTCGCAGCTGAATCATTTCTGTTCAGCCTCGATATGAGCGAGCCCGGGTCGTAGGATGACATCGATGCATCTATTCTTTTAAGTAAGGCCAGGATATCCTTCTCAAGGGACTTGCCATCCGGATATTCATAGTAGATGTGATAGGTAGAACCATAAACCGGCCCCTCCTGAAAATGGTACTTCATCGGGCCGGAACAGGAAACCAGTAAGCCCGTCAGCAGGACAACCAGAATAGAGAAACGTTGCATGGAGACAAAGTTGCCAACTTTTCCCTATCCCCCAAAATCATCGAACGCAATCATCTCATCCGGTACACCCAGGTTGTAGAGAAGTTTGAGGACTGCATCGTTCATTTGCGGGGGGCCGCACAGGTAGTATTCGATTTCCTCCGGCTCCTCATGCTGGCCCAGATACTTGTCATACAAAACCTTATGTATAAATCCGACAAGACCTGTCCAGTTATCCTCAGGCTTAGGCTCTGAGAGGGCGAGATTGAAGGTGAAATTCGGGAAATCCTTTTCAATCTTACGGAACTCGTCTTCGTAGAACACCTCGCGTTTTGAACGTGCACCATACCAGTAACTGACTTTGCGGTCGGTTTTCAGGGTGTTGAACATATGGAAGATATGTGACCGAAGTGGTGCCATACCGGCGCCACCGCCTATATAGACCATTTCACGGTTGGTTTTCTTGATATGGAAATCCCCGTAAGGTCCGGAAACAATGACCTTATCCCCGGGTTTGCGCGAGAAAATATACGAAGAACAGATTCCGGGATTAACCGTGGAAAATCCACACTTAGCCGCATCCCATGGCGGGGTTGCAATCCGGATATTCAGCATGACGATATTCCCTTCAGCCGGATGGTTGGCCATGCTGTAAGCCCTGAATGTGGGCTCGGGATTGACCATTTTGAGTCCCCACATTTTGTACTTGTCCCATTCATCCCTGTACTCAGTTTCGATGTCAAAATCGCTGAAACCGACCGTTATGGCAGGAACATCTATCTGAATATAGCTGCCGGATTCAAAGTCCAGGGTTTCGCCTTCCGGTAACTTCACCACAAACTCTTTGATAAAAGTGGCCACATTACCATTGGAAACCACCTCGCACTCCCATTTCTTAATACCCAGAACAGCTTCAGGAACCTTAATCTTGATATCACTCCTTATCTTGACCTGGCATCCCAGTCTCCAATGATTCTGTTGTTCGCGCCTCGAAAAATATCCTACTTCCGTAGGCAGTATTTCACCGCCGCCCTCCAGAACCTGGCACTTGCACATGGCACAGGTTCCCCCTCCGCCGCAGGCTGAAGGAAGGAAAATTTGATTAGCCGAAAGAGTTGAGAGAACATTGGTTCCGGGCTCAACTTCCAGTACCCGTTCATCATTAATAGTAACCTTTACGAGGCCTTGAGGTGTGAGTTTCTTCTTGGCATATAATAAAAGGGCTACCAACAGGAGAAGAACCAGCAGAAAAACAGCTATGCTGATGGCAATAAGAATGCCGGTACCGGTTGTCGCTTCGAGTAGAATCATGATTATGCTGTTTATCAGGTTAAATTTTAAAACCCATGAAGCCCATGAATGCCATGGCCATCAGGCCCACAAGAATGAAAGTGATGCCCAGGCCACGCAAGGGAGCCGGCACGTTGGAATACTTCATTTTTTCCCGCAAAGCAGCCAGTGCGATGATTGCGATCGCCCAGCCAATGCCCGACCCTAAGGCAAATGTTGCAGATTCCCAAACTGTTGAGAATTCTTTCTGTTGCATAAACAAAGCACCGCCCAATATCGCGCAATTGACGGCAATCAGAGGGAGAAAGATTCCAAGGGAATTATACAGGGAGGGTGAAAAACGCTCAACAATCATTTCAACCAGTTGAACAATCGCCGCAATAACAGCAATAAACATAATGAAGCTTAGGAAACTGAGATCCAGTTCCGCCAACTTCGGGCTGATCCAGGTTAATGCCCCTTCAACCAATAAATACTTTTCAAGCAAATAATTAACCGGGATAGTGATTATCATCACAAAAATAACTGCAGCACCGAGGCCAACCGCAGTTTTAACAGTCTTTGAAACAGCCAGATAAGAGCACATGCCCAGGAAATAGGCAAACACCATGTTGTTAACAAAGACCGAACTGACAAATAGATTAATATGATTTTCCATGATTTGCCTGATTTATTCCTTTTCAATGAGACTTTTAGTCCTGCTTCGTTGTATCCAAATAATTACCCCAACAATGATCAGAGCGGCTGGCGGCATAATCATCAGTCCGTTGTTCACATAACCGATTGAATAGGCACCGATTTTCTCCATAACCGGAAAACCGAAAACCGATCCTGACCCTAAAAACTCCCTGACAAATGAAACCGCGATCAGGATCCATCCGTATCCAATCCCATTTCCAATCCCGTCAATAAAGGATTCCCAGGGCTTGTTGGCCATGGCGAAGGCTTCCAGGCGGCCCATAAGGATGCAGTTTGTTATGATTAACCCGACAAAAACGGATAACTGTTTGCTCACATCATACACAAATGCCTTAAGGACCTGGTCTACAATAATTACCAGTGACGCAACCACAACCAGCTGAACGATGATTCGGATCCTGACCGGAATGGATTTCCGGAGTGTGGAAATGATCAGGTTTGAGAATGCTGTTACAATGATCACCGAAAGAGCCATAACGAAGGCGGGCTTCATTTTTACGGTAACAGCCAATGCTGAGCAAATCCCCAGAACCTGAACCGTTATCGGGTTCTCCAGGTTAAGTGGATTGGTCAGCAGCTTGAGGTTCTTAGAAGAAAACATCTGGCTCATATCCTTATTTTTTATTCTTGGTTAGAAATGGAAGGTACATCTGCATACTGTCGAAGATGGTATTTTGCAGGCCTTTACTGGTGATGGTACCTCCGGATATTGCATCAACTGAGTGCTCTGCTTCCCTGGGTTCACCGGTCTTGGCCACCTTGATGGCGACAAACTGACTGGAAGCGTTAAAAAGTTTTTTTCCAATAAAGGGCTTTTGAAACCAAAGGGTATTGATTTCTGCACCCAATCCGGGGGTTTCACCCTGGTGGTCAAAGAAAACCCCTGCAATCGTATTCATATCTTCTTTTAGTGAGACGTATCCCCAGATGGGACCCCACAATCCCTTCCCCTGAACCGGAAAGATATAATTGACACCCCCGTTGTCTTGGTGACAGACAAACACGGGGAGACTTCGTGCAGAAGAATCCTTCTCCATTTCCTTTACCAGGTCAACCATAAAGGCATCCTGGCCGGAAATGGTATCGCCGCTGGCGTTGACAACCAGGGTTTCAGCTATGTATTTGGCATATTCCCCGTCAACATAAGCATTCTTGGAATCGGCGGAGGAAGCATCCCAGCCTTTATCCACAGAATGCAGAATCTCAAGTTTCTTGGCAATCTCAAGGTTCTTTTCCTGGAATGGCTTGAGCACATTGGATGCCATGGCAAGCAGGGAAGCCACTACAACCACCATTACCGTGGAATAGATGAATATATAGGTATTACTTTTATTCATGGCGATTTCCGTTTTATTGTCAGACTTTAATCGTTGCTCTTTTCAATCGGCGGTTGATATTCGCCTGAACTACAAAATGATCAATCAACGGGGCAAAGACGTTGCCCAGGAGTATAGCCAGCATGACGCCTTCCGGGTATGCGGGATTAACGACACGGATCAGCACGGACATAAACCCGACAAAAAAGCCGTAGATCCATTTTCCCGTCTGTGTTTGGGAGGAGGAAACCGGGTCGGTGGCCATGAAAACGGCTCCGAAAGCAAAGCTTCCTATAACGAGGTGATAATAAAATGGCACCTCCATATAGGCATTAGCCCCGACCAGATTAAGGATGCCGCCCATCAGCAGCCCTCCGGCTATCATGGAAACCATGATTCTCCACGAACCAATCCCTGTTACAATCAGGATCACAGCCCCGATGAGAATGGCGAGTTTGGAAGTCTCCCCGATTGAACCGGGAATGGCGCCCAGGAACAGAGTCATGAAATCCTGCAGCTTATCAGAATGACCCGCAGCCAGCTCGCCAAGCGGTGTTGCTCCGCTGAATCCGTCAACAACCCCCGCCCCTTTCGTCATTCCGGCAATCCAGATCCGGTCGCCGGTCATAAAAGCCGGGTAGGCGAAAAACAGGAATACCCTGGCAAGCAGGGCCGGGTTAAAGATATTCATCCCGGTACCCCCGAAAATTTCCTTGCCAAATACGACGGCAAAAGCCGTGGCCAGTGCAACCATCCAAAGAGGAACATCAACCGGCATGATTAACGGTATCAGCATACCGCTTACCAGGAATCCTTCGTTCACTTCGTGTCCCTTAATCTGGGCAACAATAAACTCAATTCCAAGGCCCGTAACATATGAAACTACTATGATCGGAAAAACCTTAAGGAAGCCGAAGCCGAATGCCTGCCATGAAAAAAAAGTTACCGCCTGGCCGACAGACAGGAAATGCTGGTAGCCAGCATTAAATATCCCAAAAACAAGCGCCGGGAGCAAAGCAATGATAACTATGGTCATCGTTCGCTTTAAATCAATGCTGTCGCGTATATGGCTTCCTCTGAGGGTAACCTTGTCGGGCACAAACAGAAATGATTCAAATGCGTCAAATGAAGAGTGCAATTTCGATAGTTTACCCCCCTTTTCAAACTGGGGTTTTACCCGATCAACTAATTGCCGTAATTTATTCGCTTTCATCTTTTTATGCAATTCTGTATTTGGGATCCATCTAATTCAATTCCTTCCGGATCAGGTCAAGGCCTGAACGAAGAATATCCTGAATGTCAATCTTTGATGTGCAGACAAATTCACACAGCGCCAGGTCTTCTTCGATAACTTCATAAATTCCGAGCTGTTCCATCTTGTCAATATCATTGGCCAGAATTGATTTTAACAGCAGCATGGGATAAATGTCCATAGGCAGCACCTTTTCGTATTGCCCCGTTATCACAAAGGCCCTGTGCCCGCCATTCAGATTGGTGTTCAGATCCCATGATTTTTTTGGAAAAACTGAACTCAGGAAAGCCCGGGACATGCTATACTTATTAATGCCCGGCAGTGCCCATCCGAAAAAATCGAAATATTTTCCTTCGGGTATAACGGTCACCAAAGAATCATAAAATCCAATAAAACCGTCAGGCTCAATTTTAGCGCCGGTTAGTACAGTTCCGCTGATGATACGTGCCGGCAATTCTGCTTCAACCAGGTTTGATGCGATCATCGGGCTTAGCTGCGCACCAATCACCGTTTTATAATATTGAGGGATCTTCACCCTTGAGCCGGCAAGTGCAACGGTCCATGTAAAATCAGGCTTTCCGGTCAGAAAGGTGCGACCAATCAAAGCGACGAATTGCGGCGTAATTGTCCATATCACTTCACCTTTGTTTATTGGTGCCAGGTGATGAATCTGGATTCCCGTATTGCCAGCCGGATGAGGTCCCTTGAACACCGTGTACTCAACACCTTCAATGCCCGTAAAAACCTTGGAATCTATCAATTCAGGCGACAGGCACACATAAATTTTACCTGCAGTCAGCTTTTTAAGGGCGAGAATACCCGTTTTGAATTCCGCCGCTTGCCCTTTCAGGATGAATTCGTAGTCCGGAGCGAGAGGCGAAGAATCAAAGGCTGAGATAAAAATATCGCGGGGAGCATGATCAGGCCGGGCAACAGTTCCGTAAGGCCTCTGAATAATGGCTGGCCAGAGACCAGCGCTGAGGATCTGCTCTCTTACTGAAGTTCCGTCCATATCGGCAGGACTGCCTTTCTTTAAGGTCTCGTAACTCAGCTCCCCCGAAGACTCTATGACCACTTCGAGGAGCTTTCTGCGCTCCCCACGGTTAACCGCGGCCACTTTTCCAGCCACCGGCGAGACTAAAACAATTTCCGGATGGCTCTTATCGGCAAGCACCGGTGTACCTTTTTTTACTTCCTCGCCTGCCTTGCGAAGAACCCTGAATTCCAATCCCTTGAAATCGGTTGGTTTTACCGCAAAGAGTCCGGTCAGGCCAGGTTCGGCCAGTTGCAATTCAGCAGAGCCTTTTAGCCTGATATCCAATCCTCGCTTGATTTTAATTACCTTTGACATGGCAATGGCATTTATTTTGAATAGAACCACAAAAATAGATTTTTTGTGTTTGTTACATAACAATATGAAAATATTTATTTATCTACTTATGTTCCTTCTTTACGGTTTTGAATGCCAAAGCTTTAGCAATGAAGAAGGTAAACTTAAAAAGACCAAGGTTCGGCCGGTAACCTATCCGGACTCTATCGAATTTGCCGACAGATGTTACCTTGAGTCCGTGAAATCCGTTGAACTTTACAGGATGGGTTGGCGGCTTTCGGCTCCCTACCGGAATCTTTCCGATACCACCCGGCTTGTTCTGGAGTTTGATGACCTTACAAGCCGTGCAGAAACCTATACCTATACAGTGATTCACTGCACACCTGACTGGAAACCCACCGATCTTTCTGAAACAGAATATATTTCCGGACTTCCGGATAATGAAATCCGGAATTACAGGTATTCACGGAATACCATGCAACCCTATATACATTACCAGCTTTCCTTCCCGAATGAGGATCTGAAAATCAAACTGTCAGGTAATTATATCCTCTATGTGTACCGGAATTATAACCGTGAAGATCCGGTACTGACCCGACGGTTTTATATTGTAGAGCCCATGGCCAAGGTTCGGACTGCCATCCACCGGACGGACAATCTCAATTATTTCGGCACCCATCAGGAGGTCGATTTCTCCCTGGATTATTCTTCCTTCAGAACGGATAATCCCCAGCGTGATATTCGGGTTTCAGTGGTTAAAAACTACTATTGGGAAAATGCAATCACAGAGCTGGTTCCGAAATTTGTGCATCCCGACTCACTGGTTTATGATTATGAAGAGGAGAATTTGTTTCCCGGGGGCAGTGAATTCAGGCATTTCGATACAAAATCGCTGAAATTCAACTCCGACCGTATTGCAGAGATCCGCTTCGAAAGGCCGCTGATGAGAGTTTTCCTCAAGCCTGATCTTGTGAATGACCGGAAGTATTATGTTTTTCAGGAAGATATCAATGGCAAATATCTGATTAAGTGGGATGACGCTTCTGACTCGGATATTGAAGGACAGTATGTTTGGGTCGACTTTCGGCTCCAAGCACCTGAGCCCTTTGACGGTTCGGATGTTTATGTTTTCGGAGGATTGTCCGACTGGAGACATTTGCCGGAATGCAAGATGATATATCACCAGGAGACGCAATCGTATCAGGTTTCCCTGCTATTAAAGCAAGGGTACTATAATTATCAGTATAGCCTGGTTGGCGAGGACGGTGCTTCGCTTAATCCGAATCCGGTTGAGTGGGACTTTTATGAAACGGTCAATGACTATTATGTTTTTGTATATTACCATGACATACGCGACCGTTATGCACGATTGGCAGGCCTGGATTTAATCTCATCCGCTAATTTAAAGTCCAGATAGCAGCATATTAAATTAGAAATCACTATATTTGTTAAAACTAGGATGCTCAATAAAACTCTGCAACAATTAAGCTTGTCTTTCCTAGTGTTCTTTGCCATCCCGGCAGGTGTTTATTCTCAGGGGGAAATTGACAATCAGCCAAAAGTCTTTTTCCGCAATGAAAGGAGCTGGGCAGGAAGCATGGTGTCAAACGGATGGTCCGTTAATTACCGCTTCGCCAAAAGGATCAATTCATTTAGCAGCATTATCTATGATGTGGATTTTGCCAATCTGCGTCATCCGAAAGAAATCCAGAGCCAGAGCCCTTACCGGGGCGGCTGGGGCCGGACCTATGTTTTCGGTAAACTGAATGAAGCTTTCATCCTTCGGGGTGGAGTGGGTTATCAAAAAGAGATCTTCAGCAAATTGGACCAGGGTGGAATATCAATCCGATACTTTGCTTCCGGCGGACTCTCTCTCGGCCTGCTTAAGCCGGTTTATTACATTAAAATCCTGGGTTATGACCCAAAAACCTACGAAATTCAGGTGGAAGAACGCGCTCCTTTTGATCCCGATTATATGCAAAGCATTTATGACATCTACGACAAAGAGTCCTTCTTTGTAGGATTGAATGAAATCGGCATTAATCCGGGTGCTTTTGCCCGTTGCGGACTCTGTTTTGAATATGGTTCAGAGGATCGGATTCTTAATGCAATTGAAGGAGGATTCCAGATGGATGCATTTTTAAAGAAGATGCCGATTCTTGCGGTTGAAAACAACAGACAGCTGTTCTTCTCCCTTTTTGCAACCTATCGGTTTGGAAAAGTACTGGATGCCCGTCGCCGGATTCAAACCCCCGTTTCCGGTCGTCAGAACTGATCACCGGGTTAAATCGGAATCGCTGAGACGCCCGTATTTATTGGTTTTCAAAAAAAATATGCAAATTTTGGTTTATTCATTTTTTTTGTATTTTTAGACCCTATATTCGTTGGGAAACCTACGCTGTTATTGAAATTTTAAGATTATGAAAAACAAACATTTACTCTTTGCACTTGCTCTTGTTTTATCCGCTGGATTCACGGCTCTGGCTCAATCTGGTAGAGAAGCTAATAACCTTCTTACCAGTGACGGAAATCAAACCGTCAAAGATCTGGACCCCATGAATGCAGCTAATTGGCTTAATGCCCGCCGTGTCAATCAGTATTCGGGAACGATTGACATCGCCGACCTGGTCAAAGCTCAGGATCAGGTAAAGGCCCTGACTAAAAAAGGCGGCAATTCACTTAACATGGCATGGCAGGAACTGGGCCCCAACAATGTCGGCGGCCGTACCCGTGCTTTCCTGATCGACAAGGATAATTCCGATGTTTGTTTCGCAGGCAGCGTAAGCGGTGGCCTGTGGAAGACTACAACCGGTGGTAACTCATGGGAGAAAACCTTGACAGCCAACGGTGAACTGTTTGAAAATCTGGCCGTCTCCTCAATTTGCCAGGCTTCAAACGGTGATATTTACTATGGCACCGGCGAAGGCCCTGCAGTAACTTTAGGAGATGTACAAAACCAGCACCAGGGAATTCTGGGTCAGGGAATCTGGAAATCCGTTGATCATGGCAACACTTTTGCCCGCCTGGAATCAACATGGTCCACTACCGAATCAAAACAAGAATTTGTTCTCGTTTACGCACTTGCTGCCGACCCAACCAATGCCTCCCGAATCTACGCAGCAACCGTTAAAGGTCTCCGCCTTTCAACCGACGGCGGACAATCATGGACTAACCCGATCCCAGAGGTGACCACTGAAGCCGGCCATGTAGCCGTCGGATCCAACGGAGCCGTCCTCGCCAGCGTAGGGAAAATGGCTTATCGCTCAACCAACGGCGATCCCGGAACTTTTACAAAAGTCTCTTCAGCCACAGGATTGACCACTAGCCAAATCGTAGATAAAGATATCAGTCGGATGACATTTGCTTTTGCCCCATCCGATCCAAACTTTGCGTACTGCCTCGTTGCAGGTCTGACCAAGTCCGGAACCACCATAACCGGTTACCCGCTGTCAAATATTTATCAATCAATTGACGGTGGCGTTACCTGGGCAGTTATCGGACCCGGCGGTTCAGGCTATTTCTCACCCCTGGGATCAGAAGGTAATTATGCAAGCGCTCTGGGCGTAGATCCTTCAAATCCTGGATTCATTATGATCGGCGGCAAGGATGTATTCTCCTGGTCGTATAAAACAGGCTGGGAACGCGTAACGCTGGACGAACCGATGGACCTGCCAAACCGTGGTTTTTATGTTCATCGTGATCAGCATACCATCGTATTCAGCAATACTGATCCGAATACCGTTTATATCGGAACCAGCGGAGGTGTTGCCGTTTCTAATAACAAAGGAAGAACCTGGCGTACCCTCAACAAGAATTACAACGTTACACAATTCCTTACCGTAGCTTATTCACCCAAGGGTGAAGTCCTGGGCGGTTCGATGGACAACGGTATCCTGTACATCGACTTCAAAGGCAACGATCCGATGTATGCCAACTGGTGGGGCGGTCAATTATTCGATCCTTTTATTAGCTTCAGGCATGGCGGTGATTGCGAAATCTCAACACTCGACCCGAACTACAAGTTCTATACTACCCCCGGTGGCAGCGTACATCGCAGGTTTGTCGTGGAAAACCAATCGTCGTACCAGGGCTATTATCCGGTGGCCAACGGCGGAACCTGGCTCTCTCCGATGGCATTATGGGAAAGCTATAATGATCCGAAATCATGGGACAGTGTCATGTTTATTGCAGACCGCGACTATAATGCCAGTGAGACGATCATTGCGCAGAGTATGATCCGAAAGTATCCCCTTGCAAAAACTCTCACTGCACCGCTTCTTACCGGTGACACTGTAAAAGTTCAGGACACCTATCAGGCACTTATCGCTTTCGGTAAAATAGGTCAGGCCGGTATTAAGGCAAACCGTCACCCGCTGAGCGGCGTGGAACTCTACAGAAGCCAGTTCTATTCCACTATTGAGCGGACCAGATTATCCTCAACAGGAACCAATATTGACAATGTGATAGAAGTGACTATTTCTGCGGATGGCAATAATATTTTCAGCGCAGTATGGGATGCTTCAGAGAAAAAATATCTGATATACAGAAACGGTAACTTTGAAAATGCCCGTGACCGTAAATCAATGGACACCTTCACCGGTTTCGACCCCATCACAGGAAAGCCGCTGTGGAAACAAACCTTAGCTGCCATCGGATCTTTTTCTCAGGTTGTAACCAGTATTACGGTTGACCCAACCAATCCCGATAATGTGATTGTCACCTGCGGAAACTACGGCAACACGGACTATATTTACCTCAGCACAACGGCAACTACTGCAAAGGATTCAACCAACAGTTTTGTACCGATTCAGGGCAACCTTCCCCAGGCACCGATTTATTCAGCAATCTTCAACTGGAGAAACCATAACGAAGTCATCGTTGGTACTGAATATGGAGTCTATTCAACCTCCAATTTCTTCGATGCAAATCCGGTTTGGGCCAGCGAAAACAATAACGGAATGGAAATCCTTCCTGTTTTCCAGCTGAAACAACAGCGTTTCGAAAACAGCGCTGAACGGGGAATTGAAAATCACGGCGAAATCTATGCCGCAACTTTCGGCAGGGGTCTGTTTAAATCAGAAACCTTTGCAACCAAAGGCGGTGCCTCATCCAGCCACCTTGCAGGAATCAGTACCATCAATGTTCAGGTAACCCCTAACCCGGTTGCTGACCTGGCTATCCTTCGCTACTCACTGGAATCCAATTCCGATATCGAATTCCAGATCTATGATCTGCAGGGTAAAATGGTTAAATCGACAAAACTGACCAATCAACCGGCAGGAAACAACGAATTTCAGATGCCTGCTTCCGACCTGGGAGCCGGAACCTACCTGGTACGGATGATCTCTGGTGGTCACCTGGCTTCTGCAAAATTTGTGGTGAAATAATTTACACCGAATGAAATAAAAAACCCCGGTTTCAAAGGAAACCGGGGTTTTTTATTTCTTGATAATCCGCCCCCGATGTATTACCTTTGTGTGCGAAAATTCGAACCTCTTATACGTTTACTAGTAAAGACATCATTATGGCAAAAATTAAAGTTGGAATCAATGGTTTCGGTCGCATCGGACGAAACGTTTTCAAGCTGATCCTTGAAAGACCAGAAATGGAAGTTGTTGGAATCAACGATCTTACCGACACAAAAACACTGGCTCATCTGCTGAAGTATGACTCCACACAGGGTAAGTTCAATGGTACTGTCGATTTTAATGAGCAGAACATAATCGTTAACGGAATCAGTGTATCTGTTACCGCAGAAAGAAGCCCCATCAATATTAAGTGGGCTCAGGTCCCGGATGTAGTTATAGAATCAACAGGAGTATTCACCAAGAAAGAAAGTGAAAAAGGCGGATATGGTGACCACCTGAAAAATGGAGCTAAAAAGGTCATTCTTACCGTTCCGGCTAAGGACGAAATAGACAATATGATTGTTCTCGGTGTTAATGATGCAGCGCTCAGGCCAACCGATTCGTGTGTTTCTAATGCATCCTGCACCACCAATTGCCTTGCCCCGATTGTAAAAGTCCTCAATGACAACTTTGGTGTGGAAAATGGTTTTATGACAACCATACACTCCTATACCAACGATCAGCAAATCCTTGATGCACCTCATAAGGACCTGCGTCGCGCACGTTCCTGCGCCGTGTCACAGATTCCTACCACAACCGGTGCCGCCAAAGCTGTTGGGAAAATAATTCCTGAGCTGAAGGGCAAACTCGACGGTTGCGCCGTCCGCGTCCCTACCCCAACCGGATCACTGGTTGATTTCGTGGCCAATCTCAAAGTGGAAGCTACCGTTGCCCAGATTAATGCAGCCATGAAAGCTGCTGCTGAAGGCCCAATGAAAGGTATCCTCGAATACACCGAAGACCCGATCGTCTCCGTTGATATCATCCACAACACTCACAGTTCTATCTTCGATGCACTCAGCACCATGGTTAATGGAAAAACCGTTAAAGTTTTTTCATGGTATGACAACGAATGGGGATACAGCTGCAGAGTAGTTGACCTGATCAAGAAGTTATTTTAATTTAAACCCCGGGCTCAAAGCCCGGGGTTTTTTATACTACCCTATTCAAATCTGAGCGACTCAATTGGATCAACACGGGCGGCCTTCACGGCCGGATACAATCCGGAAATGATTCCAACAATAAAACAAAGTAGAAAACCCATCAGTATCCAGCCCCACGGGATCACAAAAGTGCCGCCTGCAATCAGCGGGATCAGGTTTCCGACAATGATTCCCAATCCGACGCCCACAAAACCGCCTAACTGGCCGATCAGGACCGCTTCGAAAAGAAATTGCTGTTTTATGGTCCGGTTATTGGCACCGATTGCCTTGCGTATACCAATCTCCTGAGTCCGCTCGGCTACCGTTACCAGCATGATATTCATCAATCCGATTGCCGCCCCTAAAAGGGTAATGATCCCAATTAAGGTTGCGGCAATTGTTATTGAGCTCATGGAACTGATCAGAAGCTGCGCTATATTGTCACTTCGTACTATATGAAAATCAGATGCGTCCATAGGCCCCAGGGCCCTGACTACCCTGAACAGGCTTTCGGCCTCCCCCATTGCCTCCTCTATCCCAACCCCCTCATCTGGCATTACTGATACGTTAAATGACATATTGGGATAGGAGAAATACTGGCGTACATTGGTAACCGGAATGCAGGCAAGCCTGTCGCCACTTCCGATAAAGGATGCTCCCTTTTCCCTCAGGACTCCGATTATCCTGTATTTGCCATTACTCACCGATATAGTCTTTTCTAAAGGATCCTGCCCCGATTTAAAAAGTACCTTCGCCACTTCGGCACCAACTACCACGACAGACTCACCGCTTCGAATCTCCTGTTCCGAAAAATTCCGTCCTTTCTCTATTTCATACCCTGAGGTTTCAAAATATCGTTCGTCCACTCCCCTCACCGAGAAGTTAGGGTTCGTTTTCAGGTTCTCATATTTTAGGGTTGCATTACCGGAGGCTCCTATCGAGACCGAAACGATCGACTGAAAATGGAACTCGTCCTTGAACCGCTGAGCCTCCTCAAAGGAAATCTTCGAATAGTTCTTGACTCTCTCACGGTGAGCCCCGATCTGTACATTATAGCCCCTGCTTCGTATGGTAAAAGAATTCGCACCCATGGCCGAAAAGGAAGAATTAACGGATCGCTTCAGTGAATCTATCGCAGTCAAAATACCGATCAGAGCCATTATGCCAAAGGCGATAATCATGATAGTCAGGATGGTCCTGAGCAGATTCGATCGGATCGACATAAAAGAGATCCTGAAATTCTCCCTGACCAGGGCTGCTCTACGGAAATAGACGGTGCTTTGTTTCACAAATCGGATTTTCGGTTCTGCCAAATTACTCATTCCACGGCACAACAGGAATTTTATCCTTATTTTTGGCGTTTTACCATACCATGAACCTGGAAACCCGGATTGATGCATTTACCCGTCTCGGAAGACGTATGGAAGAGGCGATCGCCCCTGCACTCGGTCAGGTTTCTGAAACAAACCCATGGTTTAGCCCAACCGAAATCCGGAGGGCAACCGTGAGACTGTCTGCCATGCTTATACCGGACAACCTTTACCGGTGGGTTCAGCCCTACCTGCCTTTGGAACCCGCTCATTCCGCTGATGTCCTGGTTATTTCCGCTGGTAATATCCCGATGGTCGGATTTCATGACTTTCTGAGCGTACTCATCAGCGGAAACACTTATACGGGCAAGCTGTCAACAAAAGACAACCTCCTGATACCCTTGCTTGCGGATGAGTTGATCCGGATCGAGCCCCAATTCAGTGAATATATCAGGTTTACAGATCAGTACCCAACCCCGGATGCGGCTATTGCGACCGGAGGAAACAATACAAGCCTGTATTTTAACAGGAAGTACAGGAACATTCCCTCTATAATCCGGAAAAACAGAACTTCAGTGGCTATTCTTGATGGAACGGAAACCAGGCAGGAACATATTAGGCTTGCTGCCGATATCCTTGAATTCTATGGCCTCGGTTGCCGCAGTATTTCACATGTTTTTCTGCCGGTTAATACTCCGGTTGATCGGCTTGCAGACTCGCTAAGACGCTTTACAGGGATCAGTCCAAACCATATGTACTCGGATAATCTCGTGTATCAAACCGCTTGTTTGAAACTTGCCGGTCACGGCTTCAAGGATACCAGAAACGTCCTGATTATAGAAAATTCTGCCATTTTTTCCCCGATTGGCACTCTTCATTACAGCCACTACAGTCGTCTTGAAAACCTGATCTCGTTTCTGGACAGTCAGGCCGGTAACATCCAATGCATCGTTGGCCATCAGTACACCCCATTCGGGCTCGCGCAGAAACCTGACTTATGGGATTATGCTGATCATATCGACACATTATCATTCCTTAAATCCCTGAAACCCTGATGCCAACCCTGGTTATTATCAGTGGTCCCACGGCGGTTGGCAAAACCGATGTCAGCATCCGCCTTGCTCAGAGGTGGCACACAGAAATTGTTTCCTGCGATTCCAGACAGTTCTATCGTGAAATGAGAATAGGCACAGCCGTTCCTGAGCCAGAAGAGCTCGCGACGATAAGGCACCATTTCATCGGTAACCTGTCCATTCATGATTACTACTCGGTTTACCGCTATGAACAGGAGGCCATCAGCCTGCTCAACGGGCTGTTTGAAAGCCATAACAGGGTGATCATGACCGGGGGATCAGGTTTATATATGGATTCTATACTAAATGGTATTGATATAATCCCGGATCCAGCTCCTGAAATCCGCGAGCAACTCAAAATAAAACTTGATCAGGAAGGGATCGGACCCTTGTTGCTAATGCTACAACAGCTTGATCCGGAATATTTTGATCGGGTTGACAAGAAGAATCCTGCAAGAATTCTCAGGGGCCTTGAGGTATGTATGAGTACCGGAAGAACCTTTTCATCATTCCGAAAACGTGAACCTCCAATAAGGTCATTCAATATCAGGATTCTATCACTTGTCCTTCCGAGGGAAGAATTATATGCCCATATCGATCAGCGGGTCGACAGGATGATGGAGGTTGGTCTGCTGGAAGAGGCTCGTACACTTCTTCCATGGCGTCATTTAAGTGCCTTGAATACTGTTGGTTACCGCGAATTGTTCGCCCATTTTGATGGAGAAACGGATCTCGCTGAGGCCATCCGGCTGATCAAGCGCAACACAAGGCACTATGCAAGAAGACAGATCACCTGGAATAACAGGTACCGGAACCTCAGCTATTTCTCGCCGGGGGAACTTGATAAAATTGCAAATTACTGTGAGCTAGAAATCTGAGTCCCGATAAAATCCTTTGGAAAACACACCGTACTCATCACGGCCTGCCACAGCATGGTTAAACCAGGACATAATAAAACCCAGGCCATAACCAAAAAGTTGTATCAAAGAAGCTCCCACTGATTGTATTCCGATTCCGATATTCCGGTTTTTGATGCTGGCATCAAGAATAATCAAAGCCATCCATGCAAGGATCGGAGTAAGAAACCAGAAATTCACAAGCAGGGAAAGTGCGGCTAAACCAATAGAACCTATTAAAAACAAACTTGGGAAGAGAAAAAAGGGCCGGAATGTTTCAGGATAGACTCTCGAGATAATATATCGTGTCCTGCCAAAACCCTGAACTTGTTTAAAGAAGGTTACAAAAGAGGTTCTTCTTTTATGGTACACATGGGCACAGGGAATAAGTCCTGAACTGAATCCCCTCTTTATCAATTCAATACTGAAGACCATGTCCTCCCCCGGATGCATGCGGGTCACCGGGTATCCCCCGATATTCTCATAAGCCCCGCGGGAGATCCCCATATTGAAGCTGCGTGGATAGAACCGATCTATCTTCTTATGGCCGCCGCGAATACCTCCCGTAGTCAAAAATGAGGTCATGGCATACGAAATCGCTTTCTGGACAGGGTTGAACTCTTCTGAAGCCCTGTCAGGTCCACCGAAAACATCGAGTGGATTCTCGTCAAGAAAATTATCTATCAGTGTAAGATACTGTGCCGGGATCAGACAATCGCTGTCTACAAATAGCAGATATTGCCCCCTGCTGGCTTTCATTCCGGCATTGCGTGCTATTGCCGGACCGCTTCGTGGCAAATCGAGATAAACGACACGGAAACTATCCTTATGCCGGTTAACAACACCTTCCGATCGAAGTGAAGATCCATCCTCAACAATGATGACTTCAAACTCCCGATATTCCAGACTGGAAATGGTTTCCAGGAGTTCCGAAAGCTCATCCGGGCGGTTAAAAACCGGTATGATAAACGAATAGGTACGATTCATCCGGGCTTCGAAGTTATGTAAAGAACCTCTTCCTGGGCCAAACGGTACTTTTCAATTTCATCAGGTGTGAAATTCTCCCGAACCGACCATTCCGAAACCAGAAAGCCGGCACTTCGGAGTCGGTCGGGGTAATCGGTGCCATAAAGACGCACATGATCCTTCTGCCCAAAATGCACCTCGCGGTCTCTTGGGTCCGTGATTGCACTATCCTCATAGGTAGCAGTCAGGCCGGGATCGCGGGGAACCTGAAGAATGGCCAGTCCACCCGGCCTCAGGACCCTTAATATTTCTGAAAGAACCTTCCGGTCATCCGCCACATGTTCCATCACATGGTTACAAAGAATGGCATCGAAATGGTTACATTCAAATGGGATCTTATGAAGGTCGAAATGATAATCCGCAATCGGTGATTCCAGATCGGCAGTCATGTACACGAGGTTTTTCAGCTTTCGGAACCTCCCCAGGAAACATTGTTCAGGAGCCACATGCAATACCCTGCGAGGGGCGGTGAAAAAATCGGTTTCACGCTCCAGGTAAATCCAGATCAGTCGGTGGCGCTCAAGACTGAGGCAAGAGGGGCATAGAACGTTGTTCCGGGAATGAACCCCATAGGGCAGAAATTTCTTAAAAGATGAACCACAAACAGGACAGGTTACCTTATCTCCATTCAGAAATGGTTTTATCACCTGCATAAAAAGGTAGCTGGCTCGTATAAGGAAAGGACGGGGAAGAAACCGTAAGGCCCATCGAATCAAGGTCTTCATATCTCCTCAGAAATCAGGTATTTGTTCCGGTCAGCGGATGAACGGGATACCAGTTCGGCCAGGAATCCGGTTAAAAACAGCTGTACACCAATGATGACCGCAAGCAGTGCAAGATAAAACATGGGCTGATCCGTGATTTGCCTGTAAACCTCATGGGTACGGATTGAATGAATCTTATCGGCTGCAAGCCAAACGGTTACAGCAAATCCGAAAAACATCATCAGCATGCCAAGAGATCCGAAAAAATGCATCGGCTTTTTTGAAAAGCGTGTAATAAAACTTACGGTTAGCAGGTCAAGGGCGCCCGTAAACAGACGTTCCCACCCATATTTTGTTTTGCCGTATTTTCGCTCGCGGTGGTGCACAGTTTTTTCGCCGATGCGTCCGAACCCGGCACGCTTGGCAAGAATCGGGGTATACCGGTGCATATCACCGAACACCTCAATACTTTTAACCACCTCATTTCGGTATGCTTTAAGTCCACAATTGAAATCATGCAGCCGGATGCCACTATTTATTCGGGCAACCCTATTAAAGAATTTTGATGGCAGCCTTTTGCCCAACGGATCCCTTCTCTTTTTTTTCCAGCCCGATACCAGGTCAAACCCATCCTTCGTGATCATCTGTAGCAGTCCCGGTATCTCTTCAGGGCTATCCTGTAGGTCGGCATCCATTGTAACCACAACTTCTCCTTGAGCCATACCGAAACCGCACTGCAGTGCGGCTGCCTTTCCGTAATTTCTTTGAAACCTGACCCCGCGGATGGTTGCAAATTTGGCAGATAATTCTCTTATCACCTGCCACGAGCCGTCGCGACTCCCATCATCAACCAGGATAATTTCGTACTCATACTTTTCCCTTGCTGCAACTGATTCAATCCATTCCACCAGTTCAGGCAGGGATTCCTCTTCATTGAACACGGGCACAACAACTGTCAGGTCCATCCGAATGTGTTTGAAGGGTTATTCTTCGTCAGATTTTTCAATCTCCGACATTGCCTGGCGGAAAGGATCGCCCTCTTTCCGGACGAAAAAAGCGACAATTAAGGAAAGTATCACACCCAAAAGGGTGGTTCCGAAAATGATGCTGAAAAACTGCATTCCCGGACTCTTCATCTTGCCAAACCAGGACATGGCCAGATTAACATCCTCATCTGATAGACCTTGCTTGTAATAGACCTCTTCCATCAAATCCATCATCCGGTCAACAGCCTCCGGATCCAGCCAGGTGAGGTAGATCACATTATAAAAGCCATAGATAATGGATGCAAAGAACATGAAAAGGATGCCGGCGCTCACCGCTTTCCCATACCGGATATATCCCCCCAGGTAATGGTCACGCCAGTTCTTCAGACAGTAATAGAGAACTCCGAAATAGGCCGCCCAGTTAATCCACTGAAACCATTGAGCACTTTCAAGGCCTGAAATCCAAACGATAACCGCAAGGATAATCATTACAACGGCAATGATAACTCCATAAGTCATGGCAGGTTTTAGTATACTCGGTCGCTCATTTTCCATAATGGATGCGGGTTTGCTTTCGGACAAAGATAAACGGAAATTGTCTCAACTGAAAACATTTGCTATCTTTGCGAGGGGTAAGTCTTATACGGCCAGCTCCCGCTGAACTCCCCCAGGACCGGAAGGTAGCAAGGGTATGCGGTTGTAGCGGCGCGATATAAGTAGCTTACCCCTTCTTTTTTTATTACGGAATCATACCTTTACGGCCAAGAATCGTAAAGAAATGAAAAACCTGAATCGGCTTCTGCTCCTTTCCCTTCTGTTTGCTTCCTTTTTTATTTCCGGTTGTTTTAAAACCTGGGACATTAAGTATGAGCGGGGGCTTTTTTCGGATACCGTTAAAAACCTCACAGCGGTCAACAGCTCATATGATGATTTCAATTCTTCAGGGCCACCAACCATCTCATTTACCCTTCCATTGGTTTTCTCCTCCAACCGTTACACCCTCGGGAAAAAATACGATCTGATGAACTACGAACTCTGGGCAGGATTTAATCAGGTCGACGGAACTTTTGTGTTGAATGCCTACGAAGGGCAATCCTATCCCTACTATTACCTGGAAGAACTTTCCAATACTGAAGATAATGAGTTCGGCCCCTACACAGCACAACTAGGGGTGCAGGAGTACTTCTTCCTTTTTTCTAGCGACCGGACAGGAAACATGGAGATTTACACTTCCTACTTTAATAACTTCAGTTTTAGCGGCATTTCACCGATCGACCCGGAACCCTTCCGTATTAAAGGAATCAACTCTCCCCAGTATGACGCCTATCCGGCCTTAAATGCCAACCGCCGAGAATTCCTTTTCTCGTCCAACCGTGATGGGGACATTGATATTTATCGGGTTAAAATTGCGGAAAATGCCGATTTCCTGGAATGGGCCAAAGCCGATACAACCTATCCGGCCGAAAAGGTCACCATCCTCAATTCCGATTCGGTGGATATCTTCCCGTATTCCAATGACGAACTGCTTGTGTTCTCCTCAAAAAGGGCAGGTGGATACGGAGGATATGATCTTTATTATTCCAGGTTTGACGGAACGGAATGGCAGCAACCGGTAAACTTTGGTCCAACCATCAATACCGCTGCCGATGAATGCCGTCCGGTTGTATTCCTTGCCCTCTATTTTACCAATGATCTGATGATTTTTTCTTCAGACAGGGAAGGTGGAAAAGGCGGATTCGACCTGTATTACGTAGGAATACCAAAAATGATAGAATAATTCCCAACATTAAAACACCTTAACTACCTGAATATGAAATTTTTCATCGACACAGCCAACCTTGACCAAATTCGCGAAGCACAAGATCTTGGAATTCTTGATGGTGTTACTACCAACCCTTCCCTGATGGCAAAAGAGGGAATCCAGGGTGAACAAAACATTTTGGGTCACTATGTGACCATTTGCAATATCGTAACCGGGGATGTCTCTGCTGAGGTTATTTCCACCGATTTTGAGGGAATGATACGGGAAGGCGAAAAGCTTGCCGGTCTGCACCCGCGAATCGTTGTAAAAGTTCCGGTTACCCGTGAAGGGATCAAAGCCATTCGCCATTTCTCCGGACTGAATATCAGGACAAACTGCACACTGATATTCTCGGTCGGGCAAGCCTTGCTTGCTGCCAAGGCAGGCGCTACTTATGTGTCACCCTTTATTGGCAGGCTTGATGATATCTCTGTGGATGGGGTTGGCCTGGTTCGGCAAATCGTCGAGATGTATCAATATTATCAATTTGATACACAAGTTATTGGCGCCTCAATCCGGCACAGTATGCATATCCTCCAATGCGCTGAGGCCGGAGCCGACGTAGTAACCTGCCCCCTTCAGTCAATCCTTGGATTGCTCGATCACCCGCTGACCACAGCCGGACTGCAAAAATTTCTCTCCGACTATAAGAAGCTAAACGGCTGATGATCCGAAAAATATATCCGCAGAACCCAAACCCGCAGGAGATTGACCGGGTGGTTGAAATTTTGCGGAATGGCGGGGTTATTATATATCCAACCGATACAGTTTATGGATTGGGATGTGATATTACCAAGGGAAAAGCTATTGACCGTATTGCCCAGATCAAAGGCATAGATCCGGAAAAAACCCGGTTTTCGTTTATTGTTAACGACCTGAGTCATCTCTCGGATTACACCAAGCCGATTAACAATCAGGTCTATAAATTGATGAAACGAAATCTGCCCGGTCCTTTCACTTTCATCCTGGAAGCAAATAATAACGTACCAAAGATTCTGAAGAGCAAAAAGAAAACCGTTGGGATCCGCATACCTGACAATTCAATTATTCAAGAGATTGTAAGGGTCCTCGGGAATCCTATTCTTACGACTTCGGTTCACAGTGGTGATACAATCCTCGACTACACAACAGACCCGGAGCTGATCCATGAAGAGATGGGGCATCGTGTTGATCTTGTTATTGATGGTGGATTCGGAAACAATGTCCCCTCAACCATTGTTGATTGCACCGGCTCCGAGATTGAAATTATCCGGGAAGGGCTCGGAGTACTGGAATATTAAATCCAGCTCATTACTAGTCCTGCCGCCAGCGATAGTCCAATCATCAGGCCTGACAGTACCAGAAACCTACGGAGCAATGAGGGAGAGGGATTGTCAACATACAGCCTCGCCATGAGCAAAACACCATAATAGACCAGCATGTCGGTAAGGCTTACTTTGCCGGGATCGAACATGCTGCCGGGCAACGATCCAAGCCACTCTGCGCCTTTCATGGATGTTTTCACCATGAGGTCAATCACAGCGCATGCCGGGGGTATGGACAGACCGGCAAAATATAACCCCACCAGCCCCAATCCGGCATAAAAGGAGAGAACAAGGAGCGGCAACAGTACCATATTCCCGATAAGAAAATATACCGGCACCCAACCATACCAGAAAATAAGTACCGGAACGAGCAGACTTTGTGCTGACACGGATACTGCGGCAGATTCCAGTATCTTTCTTTTGACCAGGTTACCGCTGATTCGTTTGGTCAATACAGGCATCCAGATAAAGATGCCTGCAACCGCCAGGTAGGAAAGTTGCGCCCCTGCACTGAAAACAAGGAATGGGTTGATCACGCACTGTATCAGTGCCACACCAGCAAGAATATCGAGTCCGCGGTTAGTACGGAAAGTGATCCTCGATGCCGCAAAAAGGCTGATCATCCCTGCGGCGCGACAGGCGGAGTTGCTGAAACCGGAAATACCGGTATAAGCCCAGACCAAGGCAACACTCAGGATTGGCCTGACATAGGCGGGAATTAACGGTAACCTGCTGAGGAGAAAAGTAATGACCAGATAGATGATTCCCACATGAAGTCCTGAAACCGAAAGCACATGAACGATGCCTGCCTTGGAAAAGGATTGGATCACATCGTCTTCTACCTGGCCCCGATCACCAAAAATCATGGCTGCCAGGAGGCCGCGGGAAGACTCTGAAAGTTTCATCTCAGCAATCTTACTTACCAGAAGTCCCTGCCATCGTTCCAATCGTTCTCTAATCCCTGGCCGCCCTAAAGGACGAATAAGATGACTTTGGCCGGCATAAATCCAGGCTTCATATTCCACCCCACGGGACCGCCAGTACCGGCTGGATACAAATCCTCCCTTGCCGGGTTTTGTTGATGTTCTGCTGATCCGAACCGGACCGAACCTCCTGATTTCACCGGACCTGATCGTATCCTTTTCAGGGCGGGACAAAAGCACCATACTCCCGTTGGATCGTGTCCAGGCTGAATCCCGGTTAATATACAACGGACTGATAACGACCTGTATCATTTTATCGCTCACCTGCTTAACCGAACGGACCCTGGCAATTATCTGGACAAAGGTACTATCATCCGTGGCGATGGAAAACCGGCTGGTCGAAACCGAGATGTATCCTATACAAAAAAAACAAATGATAAAAAAGACTTTCCAACTGCCAAACCACCCAGCCTTCTTTAATGATATAAGGAGCCATATAAGGAATAAGACAGGAGAAATAAGGGCCACGCATAACCGCGCTGGTCCGATAGGTTCACCGGCAAAGACTCCGCTGCCTGCAAGAACTCCTGCAATAAGGCCAACAAGGGAAAAAAATATCCGGGGGTTCATAAAAATAGCGCCTATCTGAACAGATAGACGCTATTTCCAGAGCAAAATGGAAATTTTTTACTCCTTATTTTGTGTTTCCCACTCGCGGATTAACTCCTCGATTGGCTTACCCATGTTTTGAATCGACATCCTGGCGTCTTTGGCAAGTACATGATCCGGAAAACGGTTGAGAAAATCCTCATACGCCTTAGTGGCCTGGTCATATTGTTTAAGATCATTCTCAAGGATAAATGCCTGAAGGAAAATACAATACCCTACCTTCGAATAACCCGGCCATGAATCCACAATCCTTTTGTAATATTCTATGGCCATTCCTGACATCTTCATGTTCATAGCTATCTCAGCCCCTTTAAAAAGATATTCGGCAGAGGCGGTATCATCGGGGTATGTATTTGCAAAATCAGTATAAGCCTGGATCATTTCCATGCCAGTATTCAAATCAGGACTAACTGTAATAGTATCACCAAAGATCCTGGCCTCACCGGCTGCAATCTTTTCGATCAGTTTTTTCTTCTCTGCATTACGGCCGCATCCGGTAAGGATGAGGGCAGACATAACAAATACTAAAATCAGGAAATTCTTCATACTTACTTTTTTAGTGGGAATACCATCCTGTATTTTACCGTTATTTTTCCAGTTGAAATATCGCGCAACTTTCCTTTTAATAATCTCTTTTTCAAAGGGCTAAGCAATTCTGGGAAAAGAATCCCATCGAGGTGGTCATACTCATGCTGTATAATCCGGGCAACCATACCTTCATACCACTCGTCATGTTCCGCAAAATCCTCATCCAAATATTGAATCCTGATACGACCCGGTCGGAGAATATCCTCGTGAATATTGGGAATACTCAGGCAACCCTCCTGTATCAGCTCTTCCTCACCGGTTCTTTCAAGAATGTGCGCATTGATAAACACTTTCTTGAAGTCCTTTAGTGCGGGATCCTCCTCCGAATAGACCCGTGCATCCATTACAAAAAGCCTGATTGCCAGTCCGATCTGGGGAGCAGCCAGACCAACACCATCGGCGGCCCACATCGTTTCGAACATATCCGAAATCAATTGGCTTAATCCGGCGTACTCAGCAGTGATAACCTCAGCCACCTTCTTAAGTACGGGAGAACCGTACGCATAAACAGGCAATATCATACGCTATCTTGATTCTTTAAACATTCTTTCCTGGAGCCAGGATTCCAGAATAATCGCGGCACTCACGGCATCCACATTCCCCTTGTTGCGCCGGTCCGACTTGCTTGCACCGGATGCGATCAGGGTTTGCACAGCCATTTTCGAGGTGAACCGTTCATCGGTCCAAAACACCGGTATTCCGGGGAATTTTTTTATCAGACCTTTAACGAAAGCCTGGACATATTGGGCAGATTCCGAGGGCTGATTGTTCATTTCTCTCGGAAATCCTACCACAAATCCTTCAACAGGCTCATTATGAACATACTTCTCGAGGTAGGTGTATAGTTCATTTGATGCCACGGTAGTGAGAACGCCTGCAATTCGCTGTTCCGGATCAGTAACTGCCAGTCCTGTCCGCTTCTGTCCGTAATCTATTCCGATTATTCTTCCCATTGTCCAGTTGGTAAAGATAGAAACAAAATCATCAGGGAGTAGCAAACCATTTACATATGATGATATAACGTATTGATCAATATTTATCTTTGTCAATTACGAATTTCAAAAAGCCTTTTTATGAAAGACCTGAAATCCCTTGTGAATGATGTTCTTAGCGGGCATCCGTTAGTTCTCAATAATGTTGCCCGTTCTGAAATGATCCGTGCTTCCGTTGAACACCGTGAAGCCATGGTTACCGCGTCCGGAGCCCTCGCCACCTGGACTGCACCTGAATCTACCGGTAGGAGCCCAAAAGACACCTATATGGTTAAACGGAGCATCAGCGAAGCCAACATTGACTGGAACTCGCCCAACAACCTGCCTATCGATGAAGATACATTTGACCTGATATTCTCAGACGCTTTGGAGTTCCTGAAAGGTACGGACCGTTTGTATGAAACCGACCGGGTAATCGGTGCCGACAGCAAATATGCATTACCAGTTAAGGTTTTGACATACAGAGCGTTGCACACACTTTTCATTGACAATATGTTCAGGCCTGTTCCGGAGGACATCAGGAAAAGCTGCTATGCGGATGATGGATTCACGCTTCTGGCACTGCCCTACCACAAACTTGACAGTGAGAAGTATGCCGGCAAGCTGCGAAAACTTCCTAACGGGAAAACCAGTGACCTGATTGTCGCTATGGACTTTGACCGCAAGGTAGGGATGGTGATTGGTTCAGCCTACATGGGAAGCATGAAAAAGATGCTTTTTACCGTTATGAACTACCTCCTTCCGCTCAAGGGCATCCTGCCCCTGCATTGTTCGGCCAATGAGGGTCAGAATGGTGATTCTGCGCTTCTCCTGGGCCTTTCGGGAACCGGGAAAACCACCCTGTCGGCCGACCCTACACGGGCACTGCTTGGTGACGATGAGCATGGATGGGGAGAAGATGGGATTGCGAATTTCGAGTTTGGCTGCTATGCCAAAATGATCGATATCAACCCTAAGAAGGAACCGGATATTTATGATGCAGTCATGAGGAAGGTTGATTATCTGAATCATGGTTCTATGGTTGAAAATGCCATGATCTATCCGGATGGAACCTTTGATTTTTATGACAACCGGTTTACCGAAAACTCAAGAGCTTCTTTCCCGCTGAGCTATCTGCGGAATATTAAAGAATCATCGGTTGCAGTCCATCCCTCAACCATCCTCTTCCTCACGGCTGATGCTTATGGCGTTCTGCCTCCTGTTGCCAAATTAACCAAGGAACAAGCCATGCTCTGGTTTATGATGGGATACACCTCCAAGTTAGCCGGCACTGAAACAGGGATTACGGAACCCCAGGTTGCCTTCTCCCGCTTCTTTGGTGCTCCGTTCATGCCCTGCAACCCTGATGTATATGCGGGAATGCTGGGCAAGAAACTGGACCAGTTCAAAACCCGTGTATTTCTGATCAATACCGGCTGGAGCGGTGGCGGATATGGGGTCGGTAAACGTATCGATCTTACGCTGACCCGCCAGATGGTCAATGCCGCCCTGAGTGGACGGCTTGATTCCGTGGATTACATCCAGGATTCACTCTTCCATGTACATATTCCCAAAAGCTGCCCGGGAGTTCCCTCGGAGATGCTTAATCCGGTCAATACATGGACCGATACTGAAGCCTATAAAAAAGCGGCCGAAAAGCTGGCTAAACAGTTCAGTGATCATTTTGACAAGGCATACGGGAATAAAAACCTGCCGGCAGATATCGTTTGGGAGTGCCCGGGAAAATAATCACACGGGTGCTATAAATTGCTAAACCCCGATCTCCTGGTGGAAATCGGGGTTTTCGCAACTTTAACCGGATAACTCAACTTTTAGATAACATTAGAACAAGCAACCTTGGCTACCTGCTGGCCCATGCGTTTCGGGGCATGGATATAGAGAAAAGAAAATCTTATATCAGAACACGTGACATTCAACGCCAAATATAAAACAAAAAAACCCCGAAACCAAATGTTTCGAGGTTTTTTATAATCCGTCCCTACGATTTATTTCGAAAAATCCATGGAAGCCAGACGTTCATAGCTTTTCAGCCTCCATTTGGCGCTCTCCTCAGCTGCATCGAATAATTGGTCGGCAACCTCGGGGAAAGCCTTTTTGAGCGATGAATAGCGTACTTCACCCATCAGGAAGTTCTTGAACATCGTCCAATCGGGCTCTTTGGAATCCAGCTCGAACGGATTCTTTCCGTCATTCTCAAGCTGTGGATTGTAACGATAGAGTGACCAGTAACCGCTTTTAACCGCTGTTTCTTCCTCGAACTGCGTCTGGCCCATGCCAACTTTCAGCCCATGATTGATACAAGGTGCGTAAGCGATGATAATGGATGGGCCCGGATAGGATTCGGCCTCTTTAACAGCCTTGAAAAACTGATTCTGGCTTGCTCCCATCGCAACCTGAGCCACATACACGTATCCATAGGACATGGCCATCATACCAAGATCCTTTTTCCTGATCCGCTTACCGGAAGCCGCAAATTTTGCAATTGCAGCAATCGGGGTTGACTTGGATGACTGACCACCGGTATTTGAATAGACTTCGGTATCAAGCACAAGGACATTGACATCTTCGCCTGAAGCCAGGACATGGTCCAGACCGCCATAGCCGATATCATAGGCCCAGCCGTCTCCGCCAAAGATCCAGATCGATTTTTTAACCAGATACTGTTCTAATGAAAGAATCTCCTTTGCCACGGCATGAGATTCCTTGTCTAGTGCGGCCACAACCTTACCGGAGGCAACCTTCGACTCTTCCGCCTTTTCCTTCGTCGCAATCCATTCGGTGAATGCTTCGCGGGATTCAGGATTGACATCATTCATGGCATCGGTCATGCGCAGGGCAATGCGGTCCCGGAGCTTATTGACGCCCAATGCCATACCATAACCATATTCAGCATTGTCCTCAAACAGGGAGTTTGCCCATGACGGACCATGGCCGTTCTTGTTTACCGTATAAGGTGTCGATGGAGCCGAGCCTCCGTAGATTGAAGAACACCCTGTAGCATTGGCCACCATCATGCGGTCGCCATAAAGCTGGGTAATAAGCTTGATATAGGGTGTTTCGCCGCATCCTGCGCAAGCTCCCGAGAATTCGAACAGTGGCTGCGCGAATTGAGAGTTTTTAACGGTTTTATCCTTCGGAAGGACAGTATCCTTGTAACCAATCTTTTCGTGCATATAGGTCCAACGGTCAACCTCATCAAGCTGCGTTCCCAACGGCTTCATAATCAGTGCCTTTTCCTTGGATGGGCAAACATCGGCACAGTTTCCGCAGCCGGTACAGTCCAAAACGCTGACCTGGATCCTGAACTGGTACTCCTTAGTACCGCCGATACCTTTAATGGCGGAAGTTCCGGCCGGTGTACCGGCAAGCTCGTCAGCAGTCATAAGGAACGGACGAATTGCAGCATGAGGGCAGACGTAGGAACACTGGTTGCACTGAATGCAATTATCCACCTGCCACTCAGGAACATTAACAGCTATACCACGCTTTTCAAAACGGGTGGTCCCTGACGGGAAGGTACCGTCTTCCCGGCCAACAAATGCACTCACCGGGAGATCATCACCCTTTTGGGAATTGATCGGTTCAACCACATTCTTAATAAACTCGGGTATATCGCGGTCATCAGTTTCCTTTTTCAATTGAATGTTTTTCCATTCAGCAGGTATGGCCACCTCGATGAACTCGGTTCCTTTATCAACAGCAGCATAGTTCATTTTAACGATATCCTCACCCTTCAGCCCGAAGGATTTCTTAATCGCCTTTTTCATTTCACCCAACGCCAGCTCATAAGGAATCACGTTGGCAATCTTAAAGAAGGCCGACTGCATAATAGTATTGGTACGGCCACCCAAACCAATCTCCTCAGCTATTTCAGTGGCATTGATCATGTAAAAGCGAATACTGTGCTCAGCCATGTACTTCTTCATATGGTCGGGCAGGCGCTTTTTGGTTTCCTCAACATCCCAGATGGAGTTGAAAAGGAAGGTGCCCCCATTCTTTAAACCTTTCAGCATGTCATATTTATCCAGATAGGAGGGAACATGACAGGCAACAAAATCAGGACTGTGGATCAGATACGGTGAACGTATCGGTTGGTCCCCGAATCTCAGATGCGAAGTGGTGAATCCGCCCGACTTCTTGGAGTCGTAGGCAAAATAGGCCTGACAATATTTATCGGTATTGTCTCCGATAATCTTAATTGAATTCTTGTTGGCACCAACGGTTCCGTCAGCACCCAATCCATAGAATTTAGCCTGATAAGTGCCCTTAAGTGCCAGATCGGGTTCAGCTATCAGCGGTAATGACTTGAAGGTGACGTCATCAACAATTCCAACGGTAAAGTCGTTCTTCGGCTCGGCGAGCTTGAGGTTTTCATAAACCGAAAGAACCATTCCGGGAGTGGTATCTTTTGAGCTGAGCCCGTAACGCCCGCCTACGATCAGCGGGGCATTCTCCCGATTGTAAAACAAATTTCTCACATCAAGGTACAGAGGCTCACCCGTTGCACCCGGTTCTTTGGCCCGGTCGAGTACGGCGATTCGTTTTATTGTTTTCGGCATTACCTTAAAGAAGTATTTTGCCGAGAAAGGACGATACAGGTGACAGGTCACTAAACCCACTTTTTCACCTTTCGCCGTTAAATAATCAATCACTTCCTTGGTGGTATCCGTGATACTTGCCATGGCAATGATGATATTTTCTGCATCAGGCGCACCGTAATACGTAAAGGGGTGATATTCGCGGCCGGTAATTTTACCAACCTGCTGCATGTATTCCTCAACGATATCAGGAACCCTGTCATAGAACACATTGCTGGCTTCTTTTGCCTGGAAGAAAATATCGGGGTTCTGCGCGGTTCCGCGGGTAACCGGATGCTCGGGATTCAGAGCCCTGTCACGGAACTCTTTCAACGCTTCCTGGTCGATCAGGGGGGCTAATTGCTCCTGATCAAGAACTTCAAATTTCTGAACTTCCGCTGAAGAGCGGAACCCGTCGAAAAAGTGGAGGAAAGGAATTCTGGATTTAATGGCAGCCAGATGTGCAACTGCAGCAAGGTCCATGATTTCCTGAACGCTACCCGTAGCCAGCATGGCGAAACCGGTTTGGCGGGCTGCGTATACATCGCCATGATCACCAAATATGGAGAGGGCATGGGCGGCAACGCTCCGGGCGGAAACATGGAAAACTCCTGGGAGAAGTTCACCGGCAATCTTGTACATATTCGGGATCATCAGCAGGAGGCCCTGTGATGCGGTATAGGTCGTTGTAAGTGCACCGGCCTGCAGACTACCATGAACAGCTCCGGCCGCTCCACCTTCTGATTGTAGCTCAGCAACCTTTACGGTTTCCCCGAAGATGTTCTTCCGGCCATGGGCAGCCCACTCGTCAATGTTTTCAGCCATAGTTGAGGAAGGCGTAATCGGGTAGATAGCAGCAACCTCGCTGAACATATAGGCTATGTGCGAGGCAGCCTGGTTACCGTCGCCTGTTATAAATTTCTTTTTTGACATGATGTTGATATTTAGATAAGAATAGTTTTCAAAAGAGGCCGCTAAGTTAGAAAAAAAGGAGGTAAAAACCGACTGATGTTTGCATAAAAACAGAGGGCCCCGCGAATGCGAAGCCCTCTGTTTTACCGATATCGATTGAACGATCGGTCCTACTGACTGTTCATGGAGATCAGGAATTCTTCATTGGTTCTGGTGCCGGCAAGCTTGTCACGCATGAACTCCATGGCTTCCACCGGATTCATATCCGACAGGAAATTCCGAAGAACCCACATTTTGCTCAGAAAGTCTTTCGGATGAAGAAGATCCTCACGTCGCGTGCTGGAGCCCTGGATGTCAACGGCCGGCCAGATACGCTTGTTCGCGAGCTTCCTGTCAAGCTGGAGCTCCATGTTACCGGTGCCCTTGAACTCCTCAAAAATCACCTCATCCATTTTGGATCCGGTATCAATTAGTGCCGTCGCCAGAATCGTCAGACTACCCCCGTTTTCAATGTTTCTTGCAGCACCAAAGAACCTCTTCGGCTTATGGAGAGCATTGGCATCCACGCCACCTGACAATACCTTGCCGGAGGCTGGCTGAACCGTATTGTAGGCACGGGCCAGACGTGTAATCGAGTCGAGCAGGATGACTACATCATGTCCGCATTCCACCAGGCGCTTGGCCTTTTCCATCACAATGGCCGCAATTCTTACATGTTTCTCAGCAGGTTCATCGAATGTACTCGAAATAACCTCGCCATTAACCCCACGGGTCATATCGGTAACCTCCTCCGGACGTTCATCAATAAGCAGCACCATCAGATAAACCTCAGGATGGTTGGCAGCTATTGCATTGGCAATCTCTTTAAGTAGAACCGTTTTACCAGTTTTAGGCTGCGAAACGATCAGACCACGCTGTCCCTTTCCGATCGGGCAGAACATGTCGACAATTCTCGTAGAAACGGTGCATTCGGGATGACTGGTGATATCAAATTTCTGATTTGGGAAAAGTGGTGTCAGATAGTCAAACGGTACCCTGTCCCTCACAAATTCCGGATCGCGGCCATTGATGTGTAATACTTTTATCAGAGGAAAGAATTTTTCACCCTCCTTTGGAGGGCGAACCGAGCCGGTGACCGTATCGCCCGTTTTCAGTCCAAAAAGCTTGATTTGGGATTGAGAAACGTAAACATCATCAGGAGAATTGAGATAATTATAGTCGGCCGAGCGAAGGAACCCATATCCTTCCTGCATGATTTCCAACACCCCCGTGCTGGTTATAAAGCCATCAAAATCATAAATCTCCTGCTTTTTGGCATCTCCATTCTCCTTGGTTTTAGCTTCCTCGGATGGCTGCTCGCTCTTCAATTTGGGCTCAAAGTTACGGGCAGGTTTAACAACCACCGGTGCGGTTTCATCATTTTCCTTCTCTTTCCTCTCTGGACGGCTAAAAGCGGGAGCGGGAACCGGAGGCACTTCCTGCACCTCGGGTGCACTTTCCACTGGTGCGGAAGCCGGTGCCGTGGCAACGGGAGCCGGCGAATTCCGGAATATTGAAGGTTGAGCCGGGGTTACTGCCGGTGCCGGTTTTGGCTCCACCTGATCTGGCTGGGAGCCTTGCCGCTGGTCTGGCCGCGTGGTAAACAACGGACCAGGCTCCTTCTTTTCAATGGTTATGCGCTTTCGTTGGCCCTTGGAGGCATCAGGATGGACTTTGGAGTGCTCCTCAGCTGCTCTCGGTGCCGGAGCTGTTTCCGGGCCTTCTCCTTTACCCTTGCCAACAATCTTCTTAGCCTTTATTTCAGAGGCCTGGATAGCCTGCTGGTCAAGAATCTGATAAATCAGGTCCTGTTTTTTGAAGGATTCAACTTTTTTAATGTTCAATTCCTTGGCAATATCTCTCAACTCCGTCAACAGCTTATTGTTGAGCTCAAGAATATCATACATATTCAATTGTAATTAAATTAACCAAATGTAGACTGGTATGGGGGAATTTTCAGATACTTCAAACGATCTCTCGGAACAACTCCGTTTTTCCTGTCAGTAGCAACGTACCATGTGCAAAAGTATGAATTATTTACAACAACAAAAAAAAAAGCTTCACGCATCCTACCCGATTGCAACTTTTATTACGTAAAAGCGTAAATAGTTAAGAAGCAACCCACCAACACCGCCCGCCATGAGACAGTTAAAAATAACCAGGCAGGTTACAAACAGGGATTTACCCTCCCTCGACAAATATCTGCAGGAGATCGGCCGGGAGATGCTGATCAATCCTAATGAAGAAGTAGACCTGGCCCGCAGGATACGGGAGGGTGACCAGGCTGCGATGAATAAGCTGATTAAGGCCAATCTTAGATTCGTAGTATCTGTTAGCAAACAATATCAAAATCAAGGCCTTACATTACCCGACCTGATAAACGAAGGAAATATCGGATTAATTAAAGCTGCAGGTCGGTTTGACGAAACCAAGGGATTTAAGTTCATTTCCTATGCCGTCTGGTGGATCCGGCAATCCATCCTTCAGGCTCTTGCAGAACAGTCAAGATTGGTAAGGCTTCCCCTAAACAAAATAGGTAGCATGAACAAACTCAACCGGACCATTTCCAGACTTGAGCAAACATTGAGCCGGACACCCACCGAAAACGAGGTTGCCGAAGTAGTGAACATGGATATGGAAGATATTAAGCGGACGCTGAACAACACTACCCGTCATGTCTCAATGGACGCTCCTCTTACCGCCGGGGAAGATACAAACTTGTATGATGTGATCCTGAATGAAGAGGCCTCGAGCCCTGAAGACGGACTGATGAGCGAATCCCTGCGAACTGAAATTGAACGTGCCCTTCACCACCTGGGGGACAGGGAAGCTGAAATAGTAAGGCGTTTTTATGGACTGAATGGGCATCACCCGCATTCTCTGGATGAGATCGGAATCGAATTTGACCTTACCCGTGAACGGGTGCGCCAAATCAAGGAAAAAGCCATCATGAAACTGAAAAGCGCCTCCCGCAACAGGCTGCTAAGAAAGTACCTGGGCTAAAAGAAAACCCTAAATCGCTATCTTTGCCCTTCATCAATCTTCCACCCCCATGCCCCACCTCGTTGCAGCTTCTCTTCTTGCCGCAGACTTTGCCAACCTACAGCGCGATATCGAAATGGTAAATGCCAGTCAGGCCGACTGGTTCCATGTGGATGTAATGGATGGGGATTTTGTACCTAATTTCTCAATCGGAACCCCCGTTATTGAAGCAATCCGCAAGCACGCCCGCAAACCGCTGGATGTTCACCTGATGATCAATAAGCCTGAACGGTACATTCACCATTTTGCTTCCCTGGGAGCCGATATACTGACCGTGCACATAGAAGCTACAAATCACCTGCACCGGGTGGTCAGCCTGATACGCGAGCTGGGAATCAAGGCTGGAGTAAGCCTCAATCCGCATACCCCGGTATCGTCCCTGGAATCCATACTTTCGGAAGTTGACCTGGTTCTGATCATGTCAGTAAATCCGGGTTTCGGTGGACAGAAATTTATTCCCGCCTCGCTGGAAAAGATTGCCAGGCTCAATCAGATGCGAAAAAACTCAGGCTCCGGTTTCCTGATAGAAGTGGATGGTGGGGTTGGAATCAAGAATGCCCCTCAACTGGTTGATGCCGGGGTCGATATTCTTGTCGCCGGTAATTCTGTCTTTGCCTCGCCGGATCCGGCGCAATCCATTACCGATCTGAAAAACTGCCTGAATCGTGCTCAGTAGCCATCAAATTCAGGTTCTTACCAACGGCATTCAGGAAGCATCCGATATTGTGATGGGCTTTTATGGCAAGAACAATCTCGCGATTATTCAAAAACAAGATGGTTCGCCCGTAACCGAAGCAGACTTTGCTTCCAACAGTTTCCTTACTGATTTGCTGAACAGGGAGTTTCCCGGGATCCCGGTCATCAGTGAAGAAAATCCGAAGCCCTCCTGGGAAGAGAGAAAGAACTGGGACAATTTCTGGATCCTTGACCCTCTTGATGGCACGCGGGAGTTCGTTGCCCGGAATGACGAATTCGCTATCAATCTGGCGCTGATACATAAATCCGTACCTGTTTTCGGACTGATATCGGTTCCTGCAAAAGGGTTGATATACTCAGCTGTCCGGGGAGGAGGCAGCTGGCTGCATCGCCCGGGTCATCCATCAAGACGATTGCCCTTTCAAAATATTAATATCCTGGATAATGAAAGGATTGTCCTGATCTCAAGATCACACTCCGGCAGTGCCGAAGAGGCTTATATCGGTTTCCTGAGGGATAAAGGTTTTATTACGCGCATCCAGAGCGCCGGTTCATCCTATAAGCATGTATTACTTGCCGAAGGATCCGCTCACCTATATCCAAAACTAGGCATCTGCTGGGAATGGGACACCGCTCCGGGTCAGATCATACTTGAAGAAGCAGGCGGTAAAGTTACCCGGATTTCAGACATGCAGCCTCTGTCATATAACAAGAAGAGCTTTCAGAATCCCGATTTTATCATGTGGGCTCCAGGAATCAGTCCGGTTGATCAACAAAATCCTGGAGGTACCGGAAACGCTCGGTAAGAGCACCATCCCGGGTTATTGTGGCCCGTTCAACTACCTGGTCCGGATCATCACCCTGCAGACACGGCATGATCCTCTCGATAAGTATTCCTGCAAATTCTTCAGATGCATCCCGCGGAAGCTCGCCCGGGAGATTATCTATGGCCATGACGGTAACGTTGCGTGCATCAGAGAAAGGAGGCTTCTCCGACCATGAAACCGGGTCAAAATCATAAAATGGTTCCGCTATTTTACTGGAGCGGATAGTTGACGGGACTGCTCCGTTGATATCACAGCTGATATCTGAAATAACCCGGATGCGGAACTCTTCCGAAAGCATCTCCTCTGGTTCCCACAAGCGCGGTGATAAAGGATCCCAGAAATGAGCAGCGAGGAAAAGGTCCGTTGAGGGATAGAACCGCCGGAACCTCGACCGGTATGCCTGCGGGTCATTACAGAAATGTGCAAAATCAAATGGAACTCCGTCTATTCTTTCGGTGTAATGCTCAGGATCGATGCGACAGATAACAGGGGTTCTGCGGGGTTCTTCACAATACTCCCTGTGGCTCACAACAGGAACCGTAAGTTTGTCCAGCGTTTCCATCGCTCCGTGTGCCACCCTGCCCCCTCCGGTAACAAGAATCCTGACAGGCCCCAGGTCCAGTCCTTTAAGCTGGTCATCCATCTCCTGCCGGTCATAACAGCTGTTTGCAGCCTTAAGCATAAACCGGCCGGTTTTCAGGCCCCAGGCCCGGATGCCGTTATACGCACCGATAATTCCGGCCCAGCGTCCGAAAGCGATAAGCCGGATGCCATGGGTGTCTGTGAAATATTCATAGTCCGACAGTATGATTCTTTTCTCCAGCAAAGCCTTAAGAAGAGGCTTGTTATAAACCTGTTTCTTGGCAACATGAGCAAAGAAAAGGTACTGTTTGTCCTCAATAAGGGCTGGAATTTTAACCTCCTTAATCCCGATTAGCAGATCACAATCTTTAAGTTCCTCCTGAACCGTTACTCCCTCCTGTAAATATTCTTCATCCGAAAAGCAACGTATGGGGCTGGACTGTACCATAATCTGCAAGCCGGGATACATTCTCATAAGGGCTGCAGCCTGCACGGGCGGCAGTGCGACCCTTCGATCCGGCGGAGTTTTGGTTTCACGGAGTAATCCGATTTTTATGCGCTTCATTAAGGGCCGTTGGTTTGAAGGGCCTGAAAATACTAAAAAATTGCCGTATATTTGCAGTCCTATCGGGGCTGACGTGGTTTTGACAGCGAGGTGAACTGGTAGGTAAGCATGTCGAGCCTTGCAATACAGCTCGTAAATCTTGGTTGCAAACAATCAAAAGGCGAATCAAACTACGCTCTCGCCGCTTAAGGAAGTAACAGTACTTAGGCACTATCCCGGCACGAGGTGCTGGGACGAGACATCACGCCGGAGGTAAGGTCCTGTTCCATCCGGATCCCGTGGTGCTCATCAATACGGGAATAGCCAAGGCAAGGCTCCGGTGCCCTGGTGAAAATAAGGAGATAAGGTTGTAGTCGGCTGCCGTTTACCAGCCGCAACTCGAAAACCCAAAAACGGATAAGCATGTAGAAACCCTATGGGTTCCTTGTTTGGACCGGGGTTCGATTCCCCGCAGCTCCACGAAAAAAGGTTCGGATGTAAGTCCGGACTTTTTTTATTTCCTGCAGTATTTCCGGTAGTTATCTTCCCCCCCGCTATGTCCTTTTTCCATCGCCGCCTTAAAATCCCGGCAAGCGGATTCAACTTGTCCCAGCCTGAGATAACCCTCCCCTCTCAGATTAAGTAAATCATCATTTGACGTTCCCTTTTCGATGGCAATATTTATATCCTCGATACTTGCTGCATAGTCACCGGTAAAAAAGCGGCACCAGGCACGGGCAGGATACAAGTCCGTCAGATCCGGCGCACTGCTCAGGAGATCATTCAATAAGTTAAGCGCTTCCGTGTATTGCTTTGTGTTGAAGGATGCCCTTGCCTGGTCATATAAAGCCTTGTGCGGAGCGATCTTGACAAGCCGTTTCAAATCGATCCTCTTCTTTATCAACACAGTATCTTCAGGAAAATAAATCAATGCCGAGTCTAAAAAGACCAGGGCTGTCTCAAGCTGATCGGCGTTCGTATGCTGATCGGCTGCCAGCAGCCAGGCATCCCTTTCGGTCTTGACCTTAAGAATAAACCTGTCCGCAATTTCCATTGCTTCATCTTGCTGGCCTTCTTCAAACAACAGGGAACTCAACAAAATAACTCCGCGGGGAAACAATGGCTTGATCTGGTGGACCTTCTCCAACATCATCAGGGCACTATCCTTGATTCCTAACCTGATATAATTCATCGCCAGATAGTATTCCTTCCGGGCGTCGAACGGCGATGACGAATCTGCACGTAATATATATATAGCCTCGCGGTTCCGGTCCTCATTCATGAGATACCGGGCTTTATCAATAGCAATGGGCCCGCCGACACAGTTCAGGTTGGGGATGGATGGATATCCGGCAATCAGGAAAGAGGCTTTATGGGTATATTGGTTCTTGACGAGATCCTCCTTGACAAGCCTCTGATAATGAAGAGATTTCGAACCTAAAAACAACACCCAGCAGGAACCCGTGAGAACCATTACCACCAGTACGGTTATTATTTTGCTGATGTGAAGTTTCTTTAGGCCAACCCGCAAAGAGATTCTACCTCTCTCTTTGGCGGTAGTATTCACTGCTGCCGTTGAGAAAGCAGCTCCGGCTGCCACATAAAAGGCAAAGAGTGCCTGTATCTCAGGCCTGTTGGCGGGGAAATTAAAAAAAGCATCAACACTGTAGGCCAGAATTCCAAAAGCCGGCAGGAACAGCAATTTAAGGCGATCCCCCTGGGTTGCGGAACTTAAGGCTACTCTGATGAACCCAAAAAGAATGGTCAGAAAAATAGCCAGATATGCCAATCCTCCCGCCAAGCCCGTTTCAGCCGTTACCTCGATAAAATCATTGTGATTTTTATACATATAGGTAAAATCCTGCAGTTCCTGATTCTCATATTTCAGGACTTGAATCTTCCAGTTACCGGTACCGACACCCAACAACGGGTGTTCGCCGATCAACTTAAACGACCGCCTCCAGGAGTCGAATCTTTCGTCTGCGGAATGATATTCCACAGCACTTGACAACCTCGAAACCACCCCCTTATTCAAACCCGGATCCTTACCCCTGGGGAAAGTATACTGCTGGACCAGGGAATAGAGTGCCAGTGCCACCAGAAATAGTCCGGCTATGTGCAGGAGGACCCGTAAGTTTGATCTTTCCCTGGCTCTCAAAAAACGGATACCTGCAAACAGGGTCACCGCAAGGAGAAGTCCCGGCAATCCAAGATAAAACGACCGGGTGCTCATAATGAATGTGGCAAACATGGCCAGAAAAATAGCCACGTACCCTAACCGCTTCAGCCATCCACTTGTAAAAAACATAAGCCACATCGCAGCCGGTACTTTCACGAACAAAGCAGAGGCCAGTACATTTTTATTGGAATACACCGACGTGATATCGGAAATGGATGTAATATCTCCGGATATATATTGTGTAATCTGATAAAATACGGTCAGGCTGTCGAAAACCAGGATTACAGAAAATACCACCGCCATTGATACAATGTAGTTACGGTCGCTGCTGAAGATAACGAACAACACATAGGCGGATCCGAAAACAGTCAACACCCTGGCAAAATAGGTAACCGATTCAGCCAGGTTGATCGCGTTACAAAAGGATAACAGGGAGAACAAGAGAAACAGTGAATAGGCTATTCCTGGCAGGGTTCTGAAAAATCCGTACCGTAATTCAGGCCGTTTCAGATAATCAGGATCAGCCAAAAAAACTATAAAAGATAAAAGATTAATGATGCCCAGAACCAGAAACTTGGGACCATTTGAATCCAGGGTATGAAAGTTCGGAGTGATCACCGGAATCAAGGCATACCCAAATAGTATGATAAAATAGGTCGTTTTTAGGCGGCCTGTAACCTGCGCGTTCTGGGGTGTGCGTTTATCAGGATGTGAATTTTTCATAACCTGGCTGATCTCTCACGTTTCGCTAGCCAAATGTAGTCAATAGCATGTGATGCAAAACGGAAATAACAAAAAAGCCGCTCTCGGTGAGAGCGGCTTTGTATGGTTTGAAGATGCGATTAGTTCACAATGATCCTTGCAACCATGACATCATTGTCTGCAACCAGTCGAACAATATAGATCCCGGGAGGAAGGTTTCCACGCGAAAGAATGAATTCCGTACCTGTTATATTGGCCTCCTGTTTCCAGGTTTTCCCAGTAATATCCATTACTGACAAAGTATAAGCCTTGTTACCCGCATTATCAAAATTCAGGGTAGCTTCTGTCGTTACCGGGTTCGGATAAACCTTGAGAGTCGGAACAATCGAATTTGTGAATCCATTTTCCATGGAATAAATATTGGATTCCGAAACTTTAAGAGATCCACTCTTCAGCGGTTCACCGCCGCCGGATCCATCTTCGAAAATAGTCTTTATCAAATAATAATTATAAAGAATACCTCCGAGGTCAGTAAACGAGGTGGAACCGTCCGGTTCATTACCCAATCGGTCTCCGGTGCCACTGTCGGTGCCCAAATCCCCGAGAATCGAGGAAGCCCAGACTTCATAGTATTTAACCGTTTTTCCCAGATAATCGGTCCAAATCAGGTTCCTGGTTGTTCCCAGGCCTTCATTAATTGACAGATGAACCGACTGCTGAAAATCACTTAATGAAGACGATACAGCTAAATCATCTGTAACTTTAATTTTATACTTATAGGGACGGGTTTCAGGGAATGAACCGGTGTGGACACCCATATTACCATCGGTTCCAAGTGGTGTACCATCTGTGAAGTCAATCGAAAGTGCAGGGGTGACAACCTGATATTCAAAATCGCCCAGGGTATTGTTAAAAGTTTCAACCCACACGCTTGCACTAACCACAACAGGAGTTGTCACTGCAGGTTGGTCCACTATAATCACATTCTTACCCCCGGCAGTGGTAATATACCAATCCGGTATGTCCGGTCCCCCGGTAACCGTAAGGGTAACAGCCTCGCTCTGTAAAGTCAGAAGCAAAAGTTGAGTATTCTTAATCTTACATGAATATGCACCGGCATCCGTCAGAGCCGCAGCTGGAATTGAGAAGCTGGTAAGGGTGGCTCCCGAAATGGAAGAGGTGGCTTTGTACCACTGGTACGAATTAGTACCCGTTCCGGCTGCCACCGTTACGCTGGTGGAAAATGCTCCTCCCACTCCAACGGACTGTGCTGAAGGGGTTCCGATTTTAGCCTGAGGGGCATAAATGAACGTTGTGGAGGCGATTCCTTTCACCGGAATCAGATCATCAAATTCAAATTTATTATCTTGAACCCTCAGGTCCTTCAGAACGGTCAATGCAGTCAGGGACCCGGCAAAACTACTAAACTGGTTACCCATCATAAACAGGTAATTCAGATTGGTCAGGCCGCTGATATCCGGAAACGCACCGGTAAACTGATTGCTTTGGACATACATTTCCTTCAGAGCAGTCAGGTTGTTTATTCCGGACGGGAGTGCGCCTGTGAATCCAGGGGTGTTTTCGTTAAGGCCAAGGAAAGTCAGATTTACAAGACTCCCGATAGAGGCCGGTACCGCACCGGTCAGCTTATTTTTCTTGAGGTGCAGGAAGGTCAGATCCGCCAGAGAGGCAAAAACATCCGGTAAAGTACCGTCCAGGTTGTTTTGTCCCAAATTAAGCTTGGTTACTTTGCCGCTCACGACAGTAACCCCGTACCAATTGGCCAGAGGTTCAGTACCGCTGCCCCAGTTCGTCTTAATTGTCCAGGAGGGACCACCAGTGGCATTGTAAATTGCCATCAGAGCTATTCCTTCAGGGTCTGTAATCATCTGTCCTTTAACAGCTACAGGGTTAACTGCACTGCTAAGGAACAGAATCACTACAGCCAGAAAGAACGCTCTCTTGAAAACTGTGTCTACGTGTTTCATATACTTATCTATTGTTATTTATTATCCAGTTGGGCAAAATCAATTTCATCAATACAACAATCGTATTCCGATAATGTTATTCATCATCTAAAATCGAATGTTGATGTAAAAATATAGAAAAAAAAAGAATAATCAAAAAATTTTAGTATAAAGGGAATAAAAAACATGACAAAAATCATGTTTTCATAATAACACATTGCATTCATCATATTTCATTGATAATCAGCCAATTAGAAAGATCTATTTTGGAAATCTTTCCATTATTTGGAATTATCAACATCGTCTTGGAAAAAAAACTTTCGGAGTTGTTAATAAATAACCCGCGTAAAACTATTTTTTCCTGACAGGAACGCTCTTTTTTTTAATGAATTAGTTAATAACTGAAAACTTTACCACTTCCTTTCCCTCATTGAATAAGATCCTGCAGAAATAGGTTCCTGCTTTCAGTGTACGGTTCTCATAGAATATCTGATGCTGTCCTTTCGTGAAACTGCGGTCAGCCAGAACATCAACTTCCCTGCCTGTGATGTCTAACAGGGAGATACGTACCTGACCGGTATCATAAATATCGAAATTGAAGGTAGTTGATCGTGAGAAGGGATTCGGGTAAGCACTGATTGAGAAGTTCGGATTTGCGGGATCAATATCGGCTCCAGGCTTGTTGAACTTGAGGTTCCGGATATTCATCTCAAACGGAGTACTGCTAACCTGATTGCCGATAGCATTAAAGACCACTGTTACCAGATCCTCAGCGCTGAAAGCACCACCCATCAGGCTGGTCAATTCCTTGTAACCGATCCGATAGGTGGACGGTGTTGCGGTAAGGCTGATGGTTTTGCGGAATTGATTGCTCCAAACCGGAATACCATCCTTCACAAGCACGATCTCAACTGTACCGGTACCGGAGGCTTCAAATTCCATTTGGTTATAGGCTGACAGATCAACGGGCTCCTTGCGGGTTGTGAGGTTGCGGAACAGGCTTACATAGGTCTTCACTGAACCTGCAATTTCAGCGTCCCTTTCGAGCAGATATTCATCTTCTCCGGCAGCCACTGAATAGGGCTCAACAGCAAATCTTTCGATTATACCACCGTCCTCTTCAGCCATTCTTCCCCAGGCGCCATCAGCAAAATAGAGTTCATCAAGGCCTGTATCGGTATTATTGGCCACCGTGAAGCCCATGTCAAACAGGTGTCCAACCGGCACTGAAACCTCCTGTTCACGCAGTTGCCTGTTCAGCGGCAACCAAATCTCAGACAGCTTCTCTTTGGCCGATTGCTCGGTTTGGGTGTAGGTTCCCTTGATGGTTATTTCACTGGCCCCGGCAGGATTTGCCACAGTCAGGTTTAGGTTGCCATTGGAATACGCACCGTTCTTAATAAATACGGATGGTATTCTCTGTGATCCGTTGTTCAGAATGGTTATATCATGATCCAGATCCATACGGTTCAGAATCTCTTCCACTAACTGGATGGTGGCCTCACGTGAGATGGTCCAGACCTGATAATTGTAAACATTTGCGGTACCGGTTGGCTTATACCATTCTTTCGACCATTGGTTATCAACGGAGAAGCGGTTGCCATTTTCATAAGCCACAAAACTGACCGTATAGTCCATTTCACCGTTTTCCTGAGAAATCAGGCTTAAAATGAACCGATGTCCGCGGATCTCTACGAATCTCACATTCTCAAGCGTACCGCCACTCAGGCGGTCGCAAATCATCTTGGTGTGGTTGTAAACCTCTCCGGCAGGCGTGGTCATAGCCATGATAACTCCCATACGCTTCTGTTCTGCTGTGAAATAGTCAGCCGAGAACACTTCTATGGCATTCGACATCGTCAGAAGATCTGTCGGGGTTGAAATGTGTGCCTTTGAATTGACCGGTCCGGATTCGGGCAGGTAATTCAGGATATTGGAGGCTCCGCCTTTTAGAGTTGAAGAGGGAACAATCACCCCGCCCTTAACCAGATTTTCTCCGAATACCGGCAGGTTTTCGGGTTGATCCAGGAGATATGTTGTATTCTCCTTGATCCGCATAAATTTCCGCAGTGCAATGTAGGATGAGAGATCCCCGTTACTTTCGATACCGCCGCCGCCGCCACCGGAACTGGTTGCGTTCACCGAAGCGATATCCGAGTTATTTCCCGGAACCGGGTCTGCCTGATCAGCATCCGTTATGGTTGCCGTATTGGTGGATACTCCTGTTACCAAAACCTTGGCATTGAGGATGAGGGACACTGAGCCTCCGCCTAAAATTCCCGGGATGGTCCAGATACCTGTAGCTGGAACGTAAACTCCAACCGATTCTAAATGTGACTGATAGGCAAATTCTAACGGATCCAGCAGATCCGTAAGCTCGATTCCTGTGCCCGATAGGCCAGACAGGTTTGCAATGGTTATTGTAAATGTTACGATGTCATTTACCTCAGGTGCCGGGTCACTGACAATTTTGGTCACCTCAAGGTCCACTTCGGTCAAAGTCGCCGTTAAACTCGCCGTTGACGAATTATTGCCGGAAGCAGGATCGGTTTGATCTGCGGCGCTGATCTCCGCTGTGTTTGTTGACACACCTGCAACCAAAACAGTTGCATTAATGGTAATGATTGCCGATCCGCCTGCTACAATCGTACCCACCGTCCATACACCTGTAGCCGGCACATAAGCACCCTGAGAAGGAGTATGGGCCTGATAGGTAAATTTAGCAGGATTTAGCAGATCAG
>Ga0154558_1140_pt1 | contig 56843 bp, 50 predicted proteins | sample RifGroF2_FD_105701 | JGI IMG/M metagenome (GOLD analysis project Ga0154558, IMG submission 105701) | Bacteroidetes bacterium GWF2_49_14 | reverse complement strand
CCGAAATGACCGGTGCCTCCTGGCAAACGCCAAGGCAGGGCACCCATTCCAGACTGAATAATCCATCCTCAGTGGTCTCTCCAGGGCTGATTCCAAGCAGACGGCCGAGCTCCCGGCGAACCTTCTCGCTGCCATCCACCTGACAGCCAATCCCCTGACAAGCCTGTATATGATAACGACCACCCGGATCAAACCTGAATTCATTATAAAAGGTGGCAACACTGTATATTTTGACGGCAGGCATCTCAAGATGTGCAGCCACAGCCGCAATAGCCTCCTCGGGAATATGTCCCAGGCTATCCTGTATCTCCTGAAGGATCGGAATCAGGTTTTCCCGCCTGCCTTCGGGATATTGCCTCAGGATCAGACTAAATTCTGAATGCATATGTTATCTGAAAAACATTGTTATTTTTCTAACATCATTATCTAAGTGCAAATTTTACAACTTTTTCCGATAAAATCCCAATGATCGCTGTGAGATTTGTTATTTTTGAAACAATGATAGCACCTCAGCGATGAATGTGAACAAGACCGAGATCACCATTTGCCTTGGAAGCTCTTGTTTTGCAAGAGGAAATAAGAAAATGGTTCAGGTTATCCAGCAATTCCTCAAACAGAATTTCCTGGAAGACCGGGTTATTTTTCATGGAGCACATTGCTTTGGAGAATGCGGAGAGGGACCCTCCATCAGGATTGGCGACCAAACCCTCCGATCTGGCAGCGAAGAGGAGGTTATCAATTATCTTAAGAACCACTTTGACCTATGATGAGCGTTTCAACCGATACCGGAAAACCGTCAAAAATAATCTGGGTTGAACCCGAAGATTGTATCCTCTGCTATGCCTGCGTCAGGGAGTGCCCGGTAAGAGCCATCGAGGTGAGGCCAAATGTCGACCATGTCAGTATTTTAAACGACCGGTGCATCGCTTGCGGAAGCTGCTATACTATATGCCCTACCCGCGCAATCCGCATCAGCTCAGACCTTGAACAAGTCCGTTTGGATCTTGAATCCGGCAAAACCTGCTATGCAATCATAGATCCCAGCATATCTGCAGAATTTCCGGATATTACAGACTACCGGAACTTTGTAGGCATGATCCGGGCATTAGGGTTTAAGGGAGTGTTTGACATGTCTTTTGCAGTCGACCTGAGCGCTCAGGCGCATGCGGATATCTTTACCGATTTCAGAGGAAAGTACAGGATCTCAGCCAAGTGCCCATCGGTTATTTCCTTTATCCGGAAATATTACCCTGAGCTGACCGACAATCTCGTCCCCATGCCGATTCCGGCAATCATTATGGCGGAAATCATCAGGAAAAAGAATCCCGGCGACAGCATGGTTACCCTGATCAATCCCTGTCTTGCCAGCCGACTTGATATAAGGAGAGCGGACGCAACATCACCGGTTGACACCCAGCTTACTTTTCCGGAACTTCGTGAGCTTTTTACCCTCAAAAAGATATCGGAAAATTCAGTTGAGTTCTCCGAGTTCGATCCACCGAACGGCCGGACAGGTTCCCTCTTTCCGATGTCTGCCGGCCTCATGCAGGCGGCCGGACAGTTCGAAAACCTTTTGGACAGCAATTTCCTGTCGGAAGAAGGACGGCAGAACATGCTGGAGGCTGTGGATGAATTTGCCAAAACTTACGATATCAGAAAACACCTTGATCTGTTCTATTGCGAAGGCTGTATCATGGGACCCGGCATGTCGGCCACCGGACATAAATTCCGCCGCATGACGCTGGTGACCGAGTACGCAAGGAAAAGGACAGGCATAACCGGCAAGGATGAATGGACCCGGGAAATCAACTCCTTCCCTCTTGCTGATTTCACTCGCACCTATACTCCTGATAGTCAGATTCTCCCCGAACCGGATGAATCTGAAATCAATGATATTCTAAGCCTGATCGGCAAAACCGGAAACGACGACATAGACCGGGGATGTCAGGCCTGTGGATACCGGTCATGCAGGGATTTTGCCGTTTCCGTGGCCCAAGGACTGGCAAAAGCCGAAATGTGTCACCTTTACGGCACGAAAAACCGGCAGGAGTACATTCGCTCCCTGAAAACATCGAACGATCAGCTGGCTAAAGCCCAGAAAGCACTTCAGGAATCTGAGAAACTGGCCCGCGAGGAAAAAGAGATGACCCGGGAATATTCTGAAACTCTCTCAGCCCTCCTTCAAAAAATACCTTCCGGCGTAGTGATCGTCAATGAAAACCTGCGCATCATCCAATCGAACAGCACATTCATCGAGATTCTCGGAGAGGAGGCAAAGACCATTGATGAGGTAATTCCGGGACTAAAAGGTGCCGACCTAAAAACCCTGCTCCCACCTCAAATGATCAACCTTTTCAGCCATGCCTTGCAGCACAACCAGGAAGTCCTTCACAAGGATATCCAGATGGAAAACCGGATGCTGAACCTGTCCGTTTTTCCGATAAAGAAAGGAAATACACTGGGTGCAATTCTCCGCGACCTGTCGCTTCCCGAGGTACAAAAGGAGGAAGTGATCAAGAAGGTCACGGAGGTGATAGACAAAAACCTGGAAATGGTTCAGAAAATTGGCTTCCTGCTTGGCGAAGGTGCCTCTGACACAGAAAAAATGCTCAATTCAATCATCAAGTACTATCGGTCTGAAGACTAATTGATGGATCCTCAGCAATTTCATATAGAGATAAACTGCCAGCAAAAATTCCAGGACGGGGAACGGATCTGCGGTGACGTGTTCCTGAGTCAGAAAATCCCGGAGGAAGGTCGCACCATCATGGTTCTGTCGGATGGTATGGGCCACGGCGTAAAGGCCAATATGCTCGCTACCCTGACCGCAACCATGGCCCTTAACTTTACCCGCGAGCATAAGGATGTTGAGAAAATTGCGGAAATCATCATGAACACGCTGCCGGTGTGTTCCGAACGCAAGATTTCCTACGCAACCTTTACCGTTCTGGATATCGAAGATAACGGCCTGACCCGGATTCTGGAGTTCGATAATCCCCATGCACTGATATTCAGGGGAGACCAGATGCTCGAACCGGAATGGAACTGCATCATTATGACATCCCAGAAGAATGCCGGGCGGGAAATATTAACCTGCTCATTCAGGTCACGGAAGGAGGACCGGATAGTACTCTGTACGGATGGGGTGGTACAGTCGGGGATGGGATATACCGCCTACCCGTTCGGCTGGGACCGGGAAAAACTCGCCGACCATGTCCACGACCTGATAGTAAGGGATCCTGAAATATCAGCCCGTAAACTGGGAACACGGATTGTTAACGTTGCCGTACAGAATGACAAATTCAAGCCGCAGGATGACACCTCCTGTGCAACAGTCTATTTCCGGGAGCCCAGAAAACTCCTGATATGCACAGGCCCCCCCTACGAAAAGGATAAAGACGCCGAACTTGCGGGTATGGTCAGGGACTTTCCCGGACGGAAGATTCTCTGCGGTGCAACAACCGCTGACATTATTGCCCGGGAATTGGACAAGAAGATTATTGATTCGCTTGAATTTACGGATCCCGAGCTCCCTCCGGTTTCTCACATGGAAGGCATCGACCTGATTACAGAGGGTATCCTCACTCTTGGGAAGGTATCCGTGCTGCTGGAAAAATACCAGGAAAACCTTCAATTAACCAAAGGTCCGGCTGATGAAATAATTAAAATGATTCTCCAATCCGATGAAGTTCATTTTATCATTGGAACCCGTATAAATATTGCACATCAGGACCCAAGCCTGCCTGTTGAACTGGAAATCAGGCGTACCGTTGTCAAACGTATTGCCCGCATTCTGGAAAAAAAATTTCTCCTTGAGATCCGGCTTACCTTCATTTAGGCATTTTTTGCCTTTTGACTTTCGTCTTTCGCCTTTTATCTTTTGCTTTCCTACGCATATTCCGCCAAAATCTCCTTTACCCCATCCGGCGACACCCGCCCATACGTCTTATCCCCCACCATCACCACCGGAGCCAGGCCGCAGGCACCCACACAGCGAAGGCAGTTCAGTGAGAACTTACCGTCGGGTGTCGTTTCACCCACCGGAACTTTTAGCTTTCGTTTGAACTCATCGAGTACCTTTTCGGCACCTCTTACATAGCATGCCGTTCCCATGCAGATCGAGATCGGATGCTGGCCTTTTGGAACCATCGTGAAAAAGGAATAAAAGGTAACCACCCCATAAACCTTGGCCACCGAGACTTTAAGCTCCCTGGCAACAATTTCCTGCACCTCGGCTGGCAGGTACCCGAAAATACCCTGCGCCTTATGTAAAACATTTATCAATTCGCCTGCCTCATTATTGAATGACCGGCAAACTTCGACCAGTTCTTTAACCTGGTTCTCATGTAACTCTATCTTTATGCTGGACATGGCAATACTGTTTACAGATATTATTCCTGCTCTTTCTTGATGATCACCTTCGTTTTGCTTCTGTCAAAGTAACGTGTGTGTAGCAAATGGTGAGATTTTTCGCTCAGTGGGCTGCCAAGAAACTCATCATATAGCTTCTTGATGTAAGGATTCTCATGTGATTTCCGGATCGGTTTACTCGCATCCTCCTGATAGATGGCCTTCTGGCGCGCAACAATGACCTGTGAATTTCCGTGGTGAAGAGGCTGGCCGCCTCCCCCGATACATCCACCGGGGCAAGCCATGATCTCGATTGCATGAAAACTGCAGGTTCCGGCTTTGATGCTTTCCAGCAACTCCCGTGCATTACCCAATCCATGTGCAATCCCGATATTGATGGGCAAACCGTCAAAATCAAGGGTAGCCTGGCGAATCCCTGCCATTCCGCGCAATTCCTCAAATCCGATCTTTTCAAGCTTCTTACCGGTATATAATTCATAGGCAGTCCTCACAGCTGCTTCTATTACGCCACCGGTAGTTCCGAAAATAACACCCGCTCCTGTCGACTCTCCCATCGGACTATCGAAATCATCATCAGGCAAAGTCAGAAAATCAATATTGGCCTGTTTGATAAGCGCTGCAAGTTCTCTGGTGGATAAAGAGAAATCAACATCGGGATTCCCATCAACTTTAAATTCATCCCTCTGACACTCGTACTTTTTAGCCAGACAAGGCATGATGGACACCACAACCAGGTCCTTCCTGTCCACACCGATCTTATCGGCAAAATAGGTTTTTGCAATGGCGCCAAACATTTGCTGGGGCGAGCGGGCAGTTGATGGAATATCATTCAGCTCCGGAAAATATTCTTCAAAGAAATTAACCCATGCCGGACAGCAGGAGGTGAGAATCGGCAGGGATTCTTCCTTGTCACCATTCAGGTAATTGGTCAGCCGCTTGAGCAGCTCGGTTCCCTCCTCCATAATGGTAAGGTCTGCTGCAAAATCGGTGTCAAAAACATAGTCAAAGCCAAGCTGCTTTAATGCCGAAACCAACTTCCCCGTGACCAGAGTCCCGGGTTCCAGCCCGAATTCTTCGCCCAGGGCAGCCCTGACTGCCGGAGCAGTCTGAACAATGACGGTTTTCTTGGGATTTGCAAGCAGCCTGATGATCTGATTGGTATGATCAACCTCGGTTAGTGCGCCGGTTGGGCATACTGCCACGCACTGACCGCAGTAGGTACAGGGTGACTTAACCAGGTCTTGCTCAAAAGCGGTAGCAACTACGGCCATGAATCCCCTGTTGATACCGGATAAAGCCCCGACTGTCTGAAAATCGTTGCACATCATTTCACACCGTCTGCACAGGATGCATTTATCCATATCCCGGATGATGGACGGTGAACGGTCTTCCTTGTAATGCGACTGTTCGCCCTTGTAATGAATCTCACGGATTCCCAGGTCCTGCGCAAGCTTCTGCAGATCGCACTGACCACTCTTTGCGCAGATCAGACAGTCGAAAGGGTGATCCGAAAGGATAAGTTCCATAACTGTCTTTCGTGCATTTAAAACACGCATAGTATTTGTCCTGACTATCATGCCATCCAGGCACTGAGTGGCGCAAGCCGGAGCCAGGTTTCTGCGTCCTGCAACCTCGACCACACAAATACGGCATCCTCCCGGCTTGTTCTCAATGTTGAGGTCTTCCAGATGCAGGTAGCAAAGAGTGGGAATTTTAATCCCGACCGTATCCGCCGCTTTAAGCAGACTGGTCCCGGGATCCACTTCTATCGGTTTATTATCTATTGTAATCTTTATCTTGTTCATGGTCTCTATTTCTTTTAGGATACCAAAACAGCATTGAATTTACATTTCTCGAGACAGGCACCGCATTTAATGCAAATCGTCTGATCAATGGAGTGAACCTCCTTGCGCTCACCGGCAATAGCCCCAACCGGACAAACACGTGCACATGCCGTACATCCGACGCAGTTCGCCGCATCAATGGTATAAATCATCAGGTCGCGGCACTGGCCGGCCGGACATTTAAAATCGACCACATGGGCCATATATTCGTCATGGAAATGTTCAAGCGTGGATAGTACCGGATTCGGGGAAGATTGCCCGAGTCCGCAAAGTGAAGTATCCTTGATAACCTCACTGAGGTTTCGAAGCCGGTCAAGATCATCAGGTTTACCGTTACCCTTGGTGATCTCATCGAGAATTTCATGCAACCGCTTATTTCCTATCCGGCAGGGAGAACACTTACCACAGGATTCTTCTACTGTAAAATCAAGATAGTATTTGGCCACCGAAACCATGCAATCATCTTCATCCATTACAATCATACCACCCGATCCCATCATCGAGCCCGAAGCAATCAGGTTGTCATAATCGATCGGAATATCGAGGTGCTTTTCGGTGAGACATCCCCCCGAGGGGCCACCCGTCTGCACACTCTTGAATTTCTTGCCATCCTTTATCCCTCCCCCGATCTCGAAGATTACTTCGCGCAGCGTGGTGCCCATCGGGACTTCAACCAGCCCGACATTATTAACCTTGCCGGCCAGTGCAAAAACTTTGGTGCCTTTTGACTTTTCAGTTCCTATCGAGCTGAACCAATCGGCCCCCTTTAAAATGATTGGCGGTATATTGGCATACGTTTCAACATTATTAACGTTGGTCGGTTTACCCAGATATCCCTCTTCGGATGGGAAAGGTGGTTTAAAGGTGGGTTCGCCACGATTACCCTCCATCGAGTGTATCAAGGCGGTTTCCTCACCACAGACAAATGCACCGGCCCCATAACGGAGCTCTATATCGAAATTAAAACCGCTGCCAAGAATATCCTTCCCGAGTAATCCATATTCCCGAGCCTGGTTTATCGCTGTCTTGAGTCGTTCAATGGCAAGGGGATATTCGGCCCTGATGTACACCAGACCCTTGTCAGCCCCGGTGCAGTAGCCGTTTATGGCCATTGCCTCAATAACCGTGTGCGGGTCCCCTTCGAGAATGGATCGGTCCATAAAAGCACCCGGATCGCCCTCATCAGCGTTGCACACTACATATTTCTGATCCGCCTCGACCGTTGACGTGATTTCCCATTTAAGACCCGTGGAGAAACCGCCGCCACCGCGGCCCCGCAAGCCTGATTTTTTTATTATACCGATCACTTCTTCCGGGCTGCTTTCCGTCAGAACCCTGGCCAAAGCTGCGTAACCGTCTCTTGCGATCGCCTCTTCAATCTTTTCCGGGTCGATAAACCCGCAGTTCCGCAAAGCAATGCGTAACTGCTTCTTATTAAAATCTATGGCACCTGAACCATCAACCTTGGTCTGGGTTGCGGGATCCGTATACAGAAGGTTCTGCACTTTCCGACCTTTTATGATATGTTCCGATACAATCGTGACTGCATCCTCCGGCTTAACCTTGATATAGAAAGTATTATCAGGCAAAACATTAACAACCGGCCCCTGCTCACAAAAACCAAAACAACCGGTTACGACAACCTGGACTTCGCCTGAAAGGCCCCTCTCCGCAAGTTCTGTTCGGAGGGCAGCAGCAAGAAGGTCACTTGCCGATGATTTACAACCGGTTCCTCCGCAAACCAGAATATTCATTTTGTACTTGCTCATGCTTAAACCTCCTGCTGTTTTTCGGTTATCGTGTGATAGGTGACCGGGATAATGCCGTCGACCAGCTCTCCGTTCTTGATGTATTTCTCGATAATCTCATCTGCCTTCCGGTTATTCACAAAACCGAAAACCAACGGTGATTTTCCGGGCAGCGTAACCTCAACAGTCGGCTCAGCATAGCAGTAACTCATGCATCCGGTTTGGGTAACCATCGCATCAATCCCTCTTTTCTCAAGCTCTTCCATAAAAAAAGTCATTACTTCCTTTGCACCGGATGCTATTCCGCAGGTTGCCATGGCCACTCTAACCTGAACAATGGATTCTGGATGCCCTCCGGATTCGCGCAGTTTGATTTTTCCCTGCAGATCCTCACGAAGTTTTTTGAGATCATCCGGTGTCTTAACCTTATTCATGTCCTTACTATTTATCAATCAATAATTTACCTATTTATCAATTCTTCTTTGAATATACTAAAATCCTCAGTGAATCACTCAATTTCCCGCCTTCCCCGCAACGAATCGCCCGTCCTGCTCTCAAATGATCTCTTGAAATTTTCTTTTGTTATTTTCATAACATTGTTATTTAATTCACAGGCAAATATAAAAGTGTTTTATTCTTATACAAATGATATATGCTGGTTTTCAAAAAAAAAGGAGACTATTTCCAGAACAGCCTCCTTTTTCACTACTTAAAGGGTATTAGTATCTCTTTCTGGGAATGTAATGCGTGTGGAGCAAAGCATGTGATTTATGGCTATTCGGTGCCCCAAGGAACTCCTCATAGATCATCTTGACTTCCGGATTCTCATGTGATTTCCTCAAGGGCAATCCGGCATCCTCTTCGTAAATGGCAGCCGCCCTTTTATTCCGTATCTCATTGTTGGTTGGGATGGGTTGACCGCCGCCGCCCAGACAGCCGCCCGGACAGGCCATGACTTCTATGAAATGGTAATGGGCCCGACCGTCTTTAACGGCCTGCATCACATCGCGGGCATTCACGAGGCTATGTGCCACAGCGCAGGAAACTTCAATCCCTTCGAGGAAACTCCATTCAGGGAGGCATCCTTCAATCTTAACTTTTGCTTCCTTAACACCCTCCATGCCCCTGACGGGAACAATATTGAGGTTGGTGAACGGAACTTCCCTTCCAGTCACCACTTCATATACGGTCCTTAACGCAGCCTCCATCACACCACCGGTTGCTCCGAAAATTACCGCTGCTCCGGTAGACTCACCCATAATACTGTCATAATGGGAGTCCTCAAGGTTCTGAAAATTAATTCCTGCCTGTTTGATCATCATACCCAGCTCCCGGGTTGTCAGAACGTAATTAACATCCTTATATCCACTTGAGCGCATTTCCGGCCGGTTAGCCTCATACTTTTTAGCCGTGCAGGGCATGATGGATACGACACAAATATCCTGAGCCTTGAGACCTTTCTTCTGTGCATAATAGGTCTTTGCCAGGGCGCCGAACATTTGCTGTGGTGACTTACAGGTTGAAACATTTGGCAAAAACTCCGGAAACGTATGCTCTATGAATTTTATCCAGCCCGGTGAGCAGGAGGTAGTCATCGGAAGGGCCACGGTGGTATCCTTGTCTACCAATGCACGCTTAAGCCGGGTCAGCAATTCCGTCCCTTCTTCAAGAATGGTCAGGTCGGCAGTGAAGTCGGTATCCAGGACTGAATCAAAGCCCAGCCTCTTGAGGGCAGTAACCATCTTGCCGGTTAATCTTTCACCAGCATCATATCCGAGTTCTTCACCGATTGCGACCCGAACGGCCGGGGCAGTCTGAACCACAACATGAACGTTCGGATTATTGATGGCATCCCAAACCTCCTCCACATAGGTCTTCTCAACTAACGCGCCAACCGGACACCGGTTGACACACTGACCGCAATTGGTGCAAACAACCTCCACCAGCGGCCGGTCAAAAAAGGTAGAAATCTTCATGTGGTCTCCCTTGTTTGCCACAGCCAAAGCGGAAACACCCTGTAACTCAGAACAGGTTCTCACGCACCGCTGACACCGAATGCACTTACTGTCATCCTTTATAATCGAAGGTGACAGATTGTCGATTACTCTTTTTCTGGTGCCAACCAGGTCGATAAAAACATGGTCCCCTACCCTGTATTCATGGGCAAGACTTTGAAGTTCGCAATTACCATTCTTATAACACTTCGTACAATCGGAGTTATGCTCCGACAGAAGAAGTTCGATTATGGTCTTACGGGCAGTCCTCACCAATGCACTATTGGTATGGATTTGCATTCCTTCTGAAACTGGCGTGGCACATGCAGCAGTAAGAGCTTTCCCTCCAATCTGCTCAACCACGCAAACACGGCAATTACCCGCAACGCATAAATCCTCATGGTGACACAGTGTTGGAATCCGGAAATCCAGATTCTTTGCTGCATCCAGAATGGTTGTTCCTTCTGGAACAGAAACCGGTATATCGTTGATTGTTAGGTTAACCAAATATTTATTCATGGTGTTACGGGTTTTCTTAATAAATGATTTCTTCCTTAAAATTGGTTACAATGGAAACAAATGGATTGGCAACCGATTGTCCCAAACCGCATTTGGCCGCGACCTTCATTGTTCTGGCCAGTTTTTTCAAATCGTCAAGGTAAGACGGACTTTTTTCTCCGCGTTTCACAGCTTCTATCCCTTTGAGCAGTTGCTGACAACCAACCCTGCAGGGTGTGCACTGTCCGCAGGATTCTTCTGTGAAAAACTCAAGATAATCATGAAGAACGTTATACATCGATCTCTGGCTGTTGAACAGCATCATCGAGCCGCCAGTCGGAATTCCCTCGTACCCAATGATGGTATCCTTAAACAGCTTCCTTGGCACACAACCCCCCGAAGCACCACCAACCTGAACCGCCTTGGTATCACCGTCGCCAAACTCTTCAACTAACTGCTGAACAGTCATGCCAAGTTCAAGTTCATGAATACCCGCCTTCGGAGTATCGCCGGAAATTGAAAATACTTTTGATCCCCTTGAATCCTTGGTCCCGAATTCTTTAAACTTCTCTACCCCTATCCTGCTGATCATGAAAGCATAGACCAGAGTCTCAACATTGTTAATGGCCGTTGGCTTGCCGAGGTAACCGGATACGGTCGGATAAGGCGGCTTGTTTCTTGGCTCTCCGCGTTTTCCTTCCATCGATTCAAAAAGGGCACTTTCTTCGCCGCAAATGTATGCTCCGCTGCCCGACCGCATCTGGATAGTAAAATCGAGCCCGATCTTTTTCATCCCTGCGTTAAAGGCAACCAGTTTTTCATTAAGCTTTGGCAGCAGAAAATTGTATTCTCCCCTTAAATAGATAAACCCTTCACGTGCGCCAATTGTATATCCGCAAATAGCGAGACCGGCAAAAACCTTCTCAGGTACCCTGTCAAGAATTTCCCGATCCTTGAATGTACCCGGCTCTCCCTCATCTGCATTGCAAATCACGTATTTGTCATAACTATCTTCATTACGCGTGAATTTCCATTTGAGCCCGGTCGGAAATCCGGCTCCTCCACGGCCCTTAAGCCCGGAGTCAATCATCTCCAGAATGATGGTATCCGGATCTTTTTTTATTGTTGATTCAACGACCTTTATGGGATCAATGCCTTCCATGGCAAAGATAATATCAACCCTTTTTAGCTTAGTAGTTTCCATTGTTCTGATTGGTTTTACTGCCTGTTCTTATTCGCCCCTGTATTTGGTAATGATCTCAACTGCTTTCTGCGATGTCAGCTCAGGAAAAACTTCATCGTTTATAAGCATAACCGGACCCTTGTGACACCAGCCCAGGCAATTGGCAGTTAACAAGGTAAACTGCTTGTCAACGGTTGTTTCACCGATTTTAATCTTCAGCAATTGCTCAATTGCCTGGATTATTGCATCCTTACCAGCCATATGGCAGGATATGGTTTTACATACCCGGATAACAAATTTTCCTCGCGGTACCGTGTCCAGAAAAGTGTAAAAACTTGCTGTCCCAAATACTTCCGCGGCAGAAAGATCCAACGCTTTGGCAATTGAGATCATATCCTGGTCGTCGAGATAGTTTTTCTCCTTTACTACAGCCTGAAGTATAGGCATGAGGGCCTTTCTCTCTTTACCATAGACCTTTGTAGCATCATTGATAATCTGTTGAACATCAGCCATTTTAAATCTCCTCTTTTATCGGTTTTGGGTTAAAAAAATTTTCGGACAAGGGGTCCGAAAAAGATTGTTAAAAGTATAACAGGCGCCTTAGGGGAACCATGACGAATATTAGAAATGAATATGATAAAAATCAGGAAACCGGTAGCAGGGTATCACCCCGCCCCTATAGCTGACTGCAGATCGTTGGGATCTGCTTTTGGTGAGATTTTGGGAATCAATCGGATTGGATGACTTGAGGCTGCAGGCAGGGTAAAATAGAAGCAGGAACCCAGTCCCGGTTCAGACTCAACCCAGATACGACCCTTCATATTCTCGATAAGGAGTTTTGCAATGGTAAGACCCAGGCCGGTTCCACGGTACAGCTTTTGATCCGATTTCTTCCCCTTAATAAACCAGGTGAAAATCTGTTGTATTTCATCATCGGTCATGCCAATACCTGTGTCCTTTACCCAGAAAAGGAGGGTTTTCTGATCGAATTTCTGGCATCCGATTTCAATCGATCCCTCATGTGTAAACTTTACCGCATTCTCGGCAAGACAGGAGAATAGTTGCTGGAACCGCACCGGATCGGCATTAAACCTGACATCCAAAACATCGTCATCAATCTTTGCCTGGATCTCCAGGGTTTCCTTGCTATACAAAGATTTAAATTTCCTGAATTCTTCGATCTGATTTCCCAGGGCCTCAACAACTCTGAGCTCCTGTATCTCGAAGGGCATCTGCCTGGCCTGAATCTTAGCAAGCTCAACAATATTGGTGAGCGTGTTTAATAGTTTATGACCATTCTCCAGCACCTGGTTTGAATAAAATTTTCGTTCGGAAGCTTCAAGACCCGATTCACCCAGGAGCTCAGTAAAACCGACAATTGCATTCATGGGTGTCCGGACTTCATGGGACAAGTTCGCCAGAAATGAAGACTTCAGGCGATCACTTTCCTCGGCCTGTTCCTTGGCACGAACCAGGCTCTGATGTGTTTCATGACGGTCGATGGTCAATGCAAGGTGTTCGCCGATATATTCAAGCAACTGTAAATCGGCTTTGTCATAAAGACTATTCTGATCGTAACTCTGTACCATAAGTATCCCAACCACCTTCGTCTCAACCATTAGAGGCACGCCCAGCCAACTGTCAGCCGGTACCCCAACGGCCTCCACTTCTCCTCTGGATACCAGTTCATGAATACCTTTTCGGTCAACCAGGAGTGATTTTCGGTTTCTGATAATATAGGAACTCAGGCTCCTTCCAAGACGGTAGGGATCCAGATTTTCATTCAGATTGCTTCTAAAGGTCGGTTCAATCTCCTGCTTATCAACATTATATATTCCGATCATCAGATTGCTGACATCCAGAATCTGACCAAGTTGCTCATGAATATACTGAAAGACTTCCTTCAGTTCATTGTTACGGTTTACAAACCCGGAAATACGGTAAAGTATGGTTTTAACCTTGTCAGAGTAATTTTTTTCGGCAATCTCCTCCTGGAGCTTCTGATTGATTTCCCTCAGGTGTCTGGTCTTTTCAATTACCTGCCGGTCAAGATCACTCTTCGAGGCCTCTAGCTCAAGCATCGTAGTGTTATGCATGGTAACTTCCCGCTTCAGGGAGTTGTTCATCGCAGAGATATTCTCCCAGTTCAGAAAGGAAACAAGCCGCGTATGATAAATGATTCCTGAAAGAATCACGGCTATTACAATAAAAAAGAGATACCCCACCGACTCAGGTAAGGATGGGAATATGGAACTGGCGCCCCCTTCCCTGAACAGGTAATATCCGACGATACCATTAAGAAGAATTGCAATGGTCTCAGGAACGGTACTAACAAAAAGAGAATAAACAACAAATAAACCGAGGACAAAATATCCGGATTTGCCAATGCTCACCGGGTCCATCCTACCCATAACCACACACCACCAGACCAGCATCAGGCAATAGAGAATAACCGGAAGCCGATATAAAAAAAGACTGGCAGACTCCTTTCGAAGAAGAAGCATTGCCGAAATCAAGATAATTATGCTAAATGCCAGGAAAAAGGAAGTAAAAAAAACGGTGAATGCGGGTTGGGTTAAGAACAATGAACCTATCGCCAAAAATGAAACCAATATGGCAAGAACCTGAAGACGAATCAGGTTTTCGCGACCAGTCTCACGAAAAAAAGATTCCCGTCTGTCATCCGGCACCTTTGGGAAGGTCCTCCGGAACCAATCACCTTGCTTTTGCCAATTGTCCATTACTCAACCTAACTCCCCTGTTTCTTATAATTCAGGGGTTACCTTTTTCATAATTTCAGGATTAATAGATGTACTCCTGACTCACATAAAGGACAACGAATATAGGGATTCTACATGTAAATTGCAATAATTAACAAGCAGACAATTTATAGTATTTGACGAAATAACAATTTTAACAAATAAAAAGGACGGTTAATACCGCCCTTTTTATTTATCTGACCAGTTCCATTTCCTTAATCAAGTGTCCTGCCCCGGCGAATTTATCGATGATGAACAGGGCATACCGGATGTCCAGGCTGATATTTCTGCAAAGATCCGGATCATAGAAAATATCACTCATTGTACCCTCCCAATTCCGATCGAAATTTATTCCGATAAGCTGACCTTCGGCATTGATCACGGGACTGCCAGAGTTCCCGCCTGAAGTATGGTTTGAAGCGATAAAGCAGACCGGAACGGTATGATTATATTCATAGGCTCCAAAATCTTTTTTTGCGTAAAGCTGCTTTAACTTCTCCGGGACCCGATAATCATATATTTCCGGATTGTCTTTTTCTATGATCCCGTCAAGCGTAGTCACATGCTTGTATTGAATACCATCAGACGGGTTAAAATCATTGACCTTACCGTAAGTTATCCTGATGGTTGAATTTGCATCAGGGTAAAACAGTTTATCGGGCTGCATCTCCATCTGAGCTTTCATATAAAGGCGCTGCAGTTCCGGAAGTTCAGCCTGAACGGCTGACAAACCGGGAGAAATTACATTCTTCTGAAGTTCAGCAAGACTCTTAAACATCAGCAGTGCAGGGTCGTTAGCCAGCTTTTTAGCCTGACCTTTCCCAAATTTGCCCAATATTTCACTGACTTTCGTTTCGGTTGAGAAGGCAGAATTTTTAAAGATGTACGCAGCATAGGCTTTAAAATCGCCACCATACTTTTTGGACATTTCGACCAGAAGGGCAGGTTGAAATTTAACATCAATGCCAAGGGAATAAGCCTCTAGCAATGCCGCAAGAAGTTTCTCATCAGTGGCACTGTCATAATCCTTGAAATAGGCGGCAACTCCGGATCTCATGCGTTCGACAGCCTTCTGAAGTTCCTCCGGAGACGAGGTTGAGGCCATGGAAATCAGGCTGGAAAACCTGCCTGAGAAATTGATAATTTCAGCAGCTTCTCCCGCCTCCCGGGCATATGTATTGGCTAGTTCAAAGGGCGCCTGTGCGGTCACAATCTTCCGGTACCGGCTAAGAAGATCTCCATATGCGCTTTTTCGCGCAGCATCGTCCATAACCCAGGCCTGAAATCTGTCTTCAAACTCCTTTTTTCGATCTATGGCACTAATCCTGTTTAAGCCCAAAAGGACTCCCTGGTTTTTTTTCCAGGTGTTTGCAATTCCTGACTTCTTGGCTGAATATTGAATTCGAATAAGCGGACTGATTTCCATTGCGCGCTCTATGATTTCGAGTCGCCTGGTTCTCAGGTCAACCGATGCAGGAATTGTGTACTTAACCTGATTCTCAATTACAAATGAAGGTATATATTCCGTAGTCCTTCCGGGATAGCCAAAAACCATAGTAAAATCGCCCTTCTCAACCCCCTTCAGGCTAATGGGTAAAAATTTCTTCGGCTTATACGGAACGTTTGAAGGAGAATAGGCAGCAGGCTTATTGTCCGGTCCCGCATAAATCCTGAAGAGAGAGAAATCCCCGGTATGCCTTGGCCAGATCCAGTTGTCGGTTTCACCGCCGAATTTACCTATTGCACTTGGCGGAGCTCCAACCAGCCTTACATCATTATAAGACTCATAAACAAAAAGAAAAAACTGGTTGCCGCCGAAGAAGGAAGAAACACGTCCGGAATATGAGGTACCCTTCACAGATTCTGCCTGTACCTTCCGGCTGTTTTCCTGAATAATCCGGTCGCGGTCCGCCTGCACCATGCCTTCTTTTACTCCCGTAAGACACGCTTCGGTCACATCTTCGATACGGATCAGAAAAGTCACTGAAAGTCCCGGATTCGGCAACTCCTCCGACCGGTTCATCGCCCAGAAGCCGTCCGTAAGATAATCATGTTCAACCGTACTGTGCCTTTGTATATTCCCATACCCGCAGTGATGATTTGTTATCAACAGGCCTTCGCCGGAAATCAGTTCTCCAGTGCAGCCCCCGCCGAATATCACAATCGCATCTTTGAGACAAGCCTGGTTAACGGAATAAACATCCTCAGCTGTCAGCTTAAAACCGGCCTTCTGCATCTCCTCTATCTTGTACTTCTTTAACAATAGCGGAATCCACATGCCTTCCTCAGGCCTGGCAATATTGCCGGTCAGTATGGCAATGATCAATACGTAAATTATCTTCTTCATACGGCTATGATTAGTTTAAATATGAGAATCCTGTAAAACGCTGTAACTCCCGGTAAAGCGTCTGGATTGGCAACCCCATAACATTGAAATAGGACCCCTCTATCCTTTTGACACCAATATATCCGATCCATTCCTGAATGCCATATGCTCCGGCCTTGTCAAATGGACTGAATTCATCAACGTATTCAATAATCTCAGCGGGAGTAAGTGAATCAAACCAAACTGTAGTTCTGGCAGTAAATGCAAGTTCGCGTGATTTCGAAGACAGGCAGACTCCCGTTATCACTTCGTGGGGGTTACCTGCAAGATCGGTCAGCATGCTGATCGCATCCTCCCGGCCTTCGGGCTTTCCCAGAATTCGGTCTCCCAATACAACCAGGGTGTCAGCCGTAATAAGAATATCTTCAGGTTGAAGTTCATCCTGATATGCCTTCGCTTTCAGTTTCGCCAGATAAATGGCAGCCTGATCCGGTGTTAATCCGTCGGGAACCACCTCAGGAATCTCCTCTTTGAGCCAGAGCTCAAATTCCAGTCCAATATCCTTAATTAAGGCCAACCTGCGGGGCGACCGGGATCCCAGGAAGACCCGGTACTTTTTCATGTAATCGGCAAACTGCTTCATGATCCGGAAAATCTCTTCATCAGGAATTGGGCAACCGGAGCATATAAAAGACCGAGCAGCATGATAATCTTAACTAGTTGACTTATAAAATGATAATCAGCGGTGGTTTTTGCTGCCAGTACCTTAATGACAAGGAAGATAATGGGCAACAACAACAACACCAGGTAAAATATCAGGCTAATCAGATCAGACAGGTGAACAAAAAAGAAAAATCCCAGAAAGCCCGCGGTAATAACTGATAAAATGATGATGATCCATTTTGTGACAGCAAACCCCCAGCAGATCGGAATAGTCTGGCTGCCCGATTCCTTGTCTCCCGTATAATCCTCTGCATCCTTAACAATTTCACGGATCAGGTTGGTGAGAAAGGCAAAAAAACCAAACGCTCCAACCCAGTAAAGGAGTGCGTTAATACCCTGCGGGAAAAAGTCAGGCAATCCCGAAAAGTTGCGTGCAAGTAGTGGATATTCAAATAAAATCACCAGCAATGGCACGGTTGCGGTGAGCACGGAAATAGCCAGGTTTCCTATTAACAACTTATGCTTGAACCGGATTGAATAGAGCCAGAGAAGCAAGGGTGAACCAACAAAAACAACTATCATCCACGGAACCCGGTAAACAATGGAAAACACTACTCCAAGAGTCACGCCGGAAAAGTTCAGGAAAAGGTGCATGAGGAGAGCCATTCGCCGGCTGACATCACGATCGATGACCACCCGGTGCGGCTGGTTGATCCGGTCAGCCTTAACATCATGATAATCATTTATTACATATCCGGCAGCTGCAATGAGAACCGTTGAAATGACCAGGCATAAAAAGGCAAATTCAGAAACCTGCAGATCAATCTGATACAATCCTAATATCGGCTGGATGACCGACCACCTCATCAGGTACATGGTTACAATAACCATGAGCAGGTTTGGCATTCGAAGGATGCGAAAATAACCGGCAATTTTCATATGAACAATATTAAGTGAAATTCCAGTATCCCTGGGAGCGAAGAACCTGTTCGATAACATCCCTTACACAGCCATGCCCTCCCGGGTAGGTTGAAATGTACCTTGAGATCGCGAGAATTTCGGAAACCGCGTCGGATGGACAGGTTGGTAATCCAACTATCTGCATGACCTCCAGGTCAGGAATGTCATCGCCCATATATAATATCTGGGCTTGATCAATCCCCCACTTTTGCGTGAAGGAAAGCAGATCTTTAACTTTATCTGTTGATCCTAAAAAAATATCACCGGTTCCAAGATCGCCGAATCTTTTACGAAGGGATTCTGATTCTGCCCCGGTAATGATAGCTATTTTGAAACCCTCATTGATTGCCTTGCGAATTGCGAACCCGTCTCTGGTATTCACTGTTCGCATCATATCCCCTGCAGGATGCAATGTCAATTCGTTAGTGGAAAGGACGCCGTCAACATCAAAGGCAAAAGCACGGATTCCGCGCAGGTCTTCTCTGAAAAAATTCATGTGCCCGGGATATTTGTTTTAGTTTCTGATTCGCGGATTGAATGGGTGATCATTCGATACAATTCTTGCATGTCCGGTTGATCAGTCAGCATGTCAAGGTGCTTCCTGATCGTAATATCGTCATTTCGTATCGCGGGACCTGTCTGGGCCCGTCCCGGCGTAATTACAAGAGCCTTGTCAAACGTTTCACGTATAAGGGGTTCCAGCCAAACCGGATCTTGTCCGCGCAATTTAAGAATCCGGTAAGCCTCTGTTAGCATGAAGTTGGAGAAATTATTGGCCCAAACAGCTGCCAGATGCATCCAGCGCCTCTCCTCAAAACTCATTTCATAGACTTTGGAAGTAAATCCCTCAGCAATTCCTTGTATCATTCTGGCCACGGCTGGCTCGCTGCCTTCAACAAAAACTGGAACGGTGCTCATGTCAATAGTCCGTCCAATCGTAAAAGTCTGTAGAGGGTAAAGCCCGCCATGCTTGTATTTCTGGCAGGCAAACCGGAGAGGTGAAAACGTTCCGCTGGTGTGAATAACCAAGCCCCTGTAATCGCTTATATCATTTATAATTTCAATAAGGGAATGGTCCGGAACGGTTAAAAAAAGGATTTCGGCATCCTTGATCAGGTCGGTAATATTATTGGAATGCTGGCAACTCAGCCTGTCTCCCAATTTTTGGGCGCTAAGTGCAGATCTGCTGATAACCTGAATAATTTCCTGGCCCGATTTTGCCAGTGCTGGAGCCAGGTGCCAGGCGACCTTCCCGGCTCCGATAAACCCAATCCGGTACCTCATGATGGCTTGATTTGTTGGGATGAAAATAAGCAAAAAGGGGGATTTCTCCCCCTTTCCATTTTATTCTGATACCGCCGAAAGAACTATAGTGTGTAACGGTTCTCCTCAATCAGCGGCATGGCAATCCTGCGGCGAGCTTCCTTAACATTAACAATATCGGACACGGTCCAGTAATTGACTCCTTTTACCAGGGCTTCGCGCTCCTCACCCGCTGCAAAACTGTTTATAGCATCCATGGCTGAGCGTAAAATCTCACCTGTGGCTTCGTAAAGAGTTACATCCAGAATATTCCGGTACACAGCGGAAGCGGATTCCCCTCTCATGGATTCAATTTTCTGTACCCTGAGCAGGGTTGACTCTGATGTATAAATGTTCATGATAATATCAGAGAGGTTATTAAGTATTTCCTGCTCAAAAATCAGGTTCCGCTGAAACTTTTGAGTTGTCGCATGAATCAGACTCAGCGCCAGCTCTTTAAGATGACCGATAAACAAGGTCTTGCGGTCATAGTATGCTTCCGGTAAAACCGGGTGAGCCGCCAGCTGTGTAAGTGATCCATATGCAGCCTCTGCCTTTTCATACAGGTCAATGTCTTTCTTTTGCCCGCGCTTAAGCAGGGTATCGATAACTAAAATCCTGTTTATCTCATTGGTACCTTCAAAAATCCGGTTAATTCGTGAATCCCGGTAGCATCTTTCAACAGGCATCTCGGATGAAAAGCCCATTCCTCCATGAATCTGGACTGCCTCATCAACCACATAACCAAGGGCTTCTGAGCCAAATACCTTAAGGACTGCTGACTCAATAGCCATGTGTGCATAGGCTGTGATCGTCGGGTTCTCAGTGGTACAAACGGTTTTATACTCCTGAGCCAGGAGATCGACATCATAGGATGCACGGTATACGGCTGATTCAGTAGCAAAAGTTTTAATGACCTGTTCAGCCAGCTTGTGCTGAATAGATCCAAAGGATGATATCTTTTCACCAAACTGCTTACGGTCATTAGCATACTGAACGGAATGATTGATAGCTCTTTTTGCAGCGCCTACCACATTGGCACCAAGCTTCAGTCGCCCCATGTGCAGTATGCTCAAGGCAATCCTGAATCCCTGTCCCCGGCCTGCCAGCAAGTTTTCAACCGGCACCCTGACATCATTGAAAAAGATCTGGCGGGTGGACGATCCTTTTATACCCATCTTATTCTCCTCCGGATTAAAAGTAATGCCCGGAAAATTCCGCTCAAGGATAAAGGCACTTAACACCCTGTCGTTGTCAATTTTGGCAAAAACGGTCAACACATCGGCAAAACCGGCATTGGTGATCCACATCTTCTGGCCGTTCAGGATATAATGCTGGCCATCTTCTGACAGCACCGCCTGGGTCTTGCCCGAGTTGGCATCCGAACCTGCACCAGGCTCTGTCAGGCAATAGGCACCTTTCCACTCACCGGTAGCCAGTTTTGTGAGATACTTTGCTTTCTGCTTTTCATTTCCATAATAAGCTATTGGCAGTGTACCTATTCCGGTATGACAGGAAAATGCAACAGCAAACGAGTGCGCTGACCCCAGGACCTCACTTGCGAGCATCCCTGTGATCACAGACTGTCCGAAGCCCATATACTCCTCATCAACTGAGATACCTAAAAGTCCTAATTCTCCGGCCTTGGTAAGAAGACCGGCCATCAATCCTTCTTCCTGATGATCAATGTCATCCAGACGCGGGAAAACCTCTGCATCAAGAAAGTCCTGGCAGGTTTGAGCAATCATCCGCTGTTCCTCGTTGAATTCTTCAGGAATGAACACATCGGCCGGAGAGGTTGCCTGAACCATAAATCGTCCGCCTCGTACAGTTGTCTTGTTTTGCATAAGTAAAATTTAGGTTATCTAGATTCAATCTTAAAGTTCAAGAGACCTGGCAACCATCTCAGCCAAGTCCAGTACCTTTACTTCGTCCTCTTTATTATTGTATTTTATCCCGTCGGTCAGCATAACCATGCAGTATGGACAGGCCGTTGCTATAATAGCCGCACCGGTTTCAAGTGCATCATCGGTGCGCTCCATGAATACTTCCCTGTTTCCTTTCTCTGCTTCTTTGAACATTTGTCCCCCACCTGCCCCGCAACACAGGGCAAAACTCCTGTTCCGGTTCATTTCCTTAACGGATGAGGCCACAGCACCTAACACCTCACGGGGCGCTTTATATTCACCATTCGCCCGGCCAAGATAACAAGGGTCATGGAAGGTAACATCCTTTCCATTGAAAAACGTCTTATCCGGAGTCAACCTGCCGGATTTAATCATCTCACGAAGGAATTGGGTGTGATGGAATATTTCATACTGCCCTCCCAAATCCGGATATTCATTAGAGAAGGTGTTAAAAGCATGGGGGTCGCAAGTAATTATCTTCGTTATGCCGTATCCCTTAAATACCTCGATATTCATCAATGCCTGCATCTGGTAAAGCATTTCATTGCCGGCCCGTCTGGCCACATCACCGGTGCTGGATTCCTCCGTACCAAGGACGGCATAATCAACGCCCAGGAAATTCAGAATTTTAATAAACGCACGGCTAACCTGCTTGTACCGGTCATCAAACGCTCCCGCACTTCCAACCCAGAACAGATATTCCGGCTTTTTTCCTGCAGCTGCAAGATCAGCCATGACCGGAAGGCTTATGGGTTGTCCGGCAGATTCAAGTCCGTCGGCCCATTTCATTCGATCCTGCATATTGAACTGCCACGGCGCTCCGTTATTCTCAATGTTCGAGAAAATGGCGTTCAGCTCACCGGGTGCCCCTGACTCCTCCATGACAATGAACCTTCTGAGGTCAACAATGAGGGAGGGATGGTTTATATTGATCGGACACTCCTGGGCACAGGCATTGCAGGTGGTGCATGCCCATAACTCTTCCGGAGTAATATAATCCCGCAGTAAGGTTTTGCCGTCAGAAAAAGAGCTGCCACTACTCCGGAGACCTGAGCCCTTTTCATTCATTCTTGCCCTGACATCCATTATTATCTTCCTGGGCGACAACTTTTTACCTGTAATATTTGCCGGACAAACCGAAGTACACCTTCCACATTGGGTGCAGGCAAGAGAATCCATGAAATTCTTCCAGCTGACATCCTCAACATCCAGAACACCGAAACGTGGAACCGGTGGTGCATTAGCTGCGGGTGCAGAAAAGGCAACCTGGGGATCCATCATCAGTTTAACCTCGGTTGTCACATGGTCCATGGTTTTTAGTTTTCCAAGGGGGTCCAGGTTACTCAGGAAAACATTCGGAATGGACATGAATACATGGAAATGCTTCGAATAGGGAAGGTAATTTGCAAAGACGAATATCAGCAGGATGTGCGTCCACCAGCTCACTTCATGGCCGATTTGCACCTGGGAGGAACTCAGGGATCCCAATATGGCACTCAGGTGCCTGCTCACCGGGAATAATCCGGGCTCCGCAGTGCCTGCAAGTTCTGTCATCCGGAAATAGAACATATTGATTCCCAGAAGGCTCACCATCAATATCAAAATAAGGCTGAGAGCAACAGTGGCATCAACATGGTTTCTGTGAGTGAGTTCCGGTCCCTGAAAACGGGCTACTTTCAGAAACAACCTCCGACCGAGGAACGCAAGAATAAGAAAAACAATCAGAAAACCAAAAATGTCACCGCTTGCAATAATCAGGTTATAAGCACTTCCGAGAAACCGAAAGGACCTTTCATGACCTGTGAGGCCATCGGTAACCATTTCGAGGCTGCCGATCAGGATTACGCAAAAACCCCAGAAAACCAAGGCATGCATGAGTCCGATACCGGGTTGCCTGAGTATTTTGGTTTGGCCGATAGCCACTTTGAGTGTTAATGCCAGCCGCCTGCCTATGTCCCGAACCGGGAAAGCCTTTTGGGTAAGCTTGAAAAGTGCCGCAAGACGTAAAACGGTATAGGTGAATACACCGACCGTAGCCAGCAAAGTCAGGGCAAAAACGATTTGTTTTATCATTGTTACCGATGATCAGATCAGATGCTTTTTGCTTCCTTGATTGCTTCAATCAATGCAGGCAGAACCTTCTGAGCATCACCGACAATGCCATAATCTGCAACCTCAAATATCGGCGCATCTTTGTCAGTGTTTACGGCAACAATGAATTTTGATGAACTGATTCCTGCAACATGCTGGATGGCTCCTGAGATTCCGAAAGCAAAGTATAAAACAGGTGCAATTACTTTTCCGGTTTGGCCGGTATGCTCTTCATGTGGTCTCCAGCCTTCATCCGACACCGGTCGCGAACAAGCGGTTGCTGCTCCGAGTATTTTTGCCAGTTCCTCTATCGGACCCCAATTCTCAGGTGATTTCATACCCCTGCCACCCGACACAACAATATCGGCATCGGTCAGGATAACCTTGCCAGTCTGTTTAAAAACTTCTTTAACCACAGTTTTAACATCTCCGGCTGATACGGGAACAAACTTCCGGATTTCAACCGGAACAACCTGTTCAACAACCTGATAGGAATTTTGGGCTAGAGTGAGAATTTTTTTCGCTGTATGGATAACGACCTTGGCGAGGGCTTTGCCAGTAAAGGTCTTCTTTATGACAATGAAGGGTTCAAATGATTCTGGCAATCCGGTCGTTCCGGAAACTAATCCAGCCTTCATCCTAACCGAAAGCCTTGGAGCAAGGGCTTTGCCCGAGTTATTATGGGCGAGAACAACCACGGAAGCAGTCAGGTTCTCTGCAACCTCGGCTATTATCCTTGTATAAACCTGATTATCCAGGGTTTTAAAACGGTCGTCTTCCACACTAATCACCTTGCCGATTCCATATCTGCCCAGTTTTTTTAACTCTTCCTCCTCCACGTGTCCTATCGACAATGCAACGACCTGATCAGGTATTTTTTCTGCGAGCCGTGTAGCATACGAGGCCAATTCGAAAGTTGACTTCTTGAATTTGCCGTCCCAGTTTTCTGTATATACTAATACTGCCATAATTTCTGCTTTAAAAATTATCTCTCATTAAAGGACTTTTGCTTCATTTTGAAGGAGATTGACAAGCTCTCTGACATTATCAGGATCAATTTTACGGCAGGAAGGCTTTGGAGCCGGCAATTCAAAACTGATCATTTCCGTATATCCGGCAGAAGGTCCCGGTTCTTTCACGGTCAGTGGTTTTTGCCTGGCCATCATAATTCCACGCATGGCCGGTATCCTGGGCTCTTTGGCTATTCCTTTCTGCACGATAAGTACCGCTGGCAGGTCCAGGGTTACCGTTTCCCTTCCGCCATCTATATCCCGGGTATATTCCAGATGGCCGTTGACCGGATGAATTCCTGAAACAGCTGAAAGCGAGGGGTAATCAAGAATTTCCGCAAGCATGCTTCCTGTTGCGGCTCCATTGTAATCACTGGATTCAATCCCGCAAAGTATCAAATCAAATTGCTCCTGGCGGGCAATTTCTGAGATTTGAAAAGCAACCTGGTAGGAATCGGCCGGATCCGCATCAACACGGTACCCGGAATCGGCCCCAATGGCCAAAGCCTTCCGGATTGTCGGCTCGGCATCGGTACCACCAACGGTTAATACCGAAATGACCTCAACAGGAACCTGACCGCTTTCCTTCAGCTCAATTGCCCGGGTCAAGGCCAGTTCATCCCATGGGTTAATAATCCATTGAACCCCAGTCTTGTCTAATTTTGTGCCTTCACCCGAGAACTTGATTTTGGTTGTTGTATCGGGTACATTTCCCAGACAAACAAGTATTTTCATGAGTCTATTAATTTGATAATTAACCTGATCATTAAAAGAATGGAGGCAAATATATAAAAAAAAACCCCGCTTGTCAGCGGGGTCTGTTTTTTTATGCTTCGGCCGTCGGGCCTCCAAAAGACATAGGCAAAATGGGTCCACCCTGCCTTTCAACGTTCTTTATCGGGCCATGGACAGCTTCAAATTTGGAGATATTATCCTGCAGGGCCAGATAGAGCCGCTTGGCATGCTCCGGAGTCAGAATTACACGGCTTTTTACATTTGCTTTCGGTAATCCTGGCATGATTCTGACAAAATCAACCACAAACTCCGAACTGGAATGTGTGATGATGGCCAGATTGGAATAGACACCCTGAGCAATCTCTTCGCTCAGTTCAATATTGATCTGGTTTCCCTTTTTCGATTGATCAGTCATAACATATTTTTTAGTTATTCGGAGTCACCCAAACGTCCCTGCATAAGTGCCTGGTATTCATCCATTGAGCCAACAACAATCTTCTCAAACAGACGATTTCCGGTACCCGCAGGAATCAGATGGCCAACTATTACGTTCTCTTTAAGTCCTTTCAGCTCATCAACTTTTCCCAGGATGGCTGCCTCGTTCAGTACTTTTGTGGTCTCCTGGAATGAGGCGGCAGACAACCAGCTGTTGGTCTGCAGAGCTGCACGTGTTATACCCTGGAGGATCTGGCTTGATGTTGCAGGAATTGCATCGCGGGCTTCAATCGTACGGAGGTCCTTACGTTTGAGAATTGAGTTCTCATCGCGAAGTTTTCTTGCAGAAACGATCTGTCCCGGACGAAGGCTCTGAGCGTCACCGGCCTCGGTAACCACTCTCTTGCCATAGATCCAGTCATTTTCCTCCATTACATCAAGCTTGTCAACAATCTGCTTCTCAAGGAACTTGGTATCGCCCGGATCCTCTATTACAACCTTGCGCATCATCTGACGAACAATGACCTCAAAATGCTTGTCATTGATTTTCACACCCTGCATCCGGTATACTTCCTGGATCTCATTAACGATATATTCCTGAACTGCAGTCGGTCCCTTAATTGCCAGGATGTCAGACGGAGTGATTGACCCATCTGATAAAGGCGTTCCTGCCCTTACATAATCATTCGGCTGAACAAGTATCTGTTTTGAAAGTGATACCAGATATTTCTTGACTTCTCCGGTTTTTGAAGCGATCACGATTTCACGGTTACCACGTTTCACCTTACCGTAAGAAACCTCTCCGTCAATTTCAGCAACAACTGCCGGATTTGACGGGTTCCTGGCTTCGAACAATTCAGTTACCCTTGGCAAACCACCCGTGATATCGCCTGCTTTACTGGCAGAACGGGGAATCTTTACCAGGATTTCACCTGCTTTAACATTATCACCTTCGCTCACGCTGATATGTGATCCAACGGGAAGGTTATAAATCTTAAGAGGCTCATTGTTCTTGGCCAGAATCTTGATTTCAGGGTTTTTGGTTTTATCCTTGGTTTCAATGATAACCTTTTCCCTGAAACCTGTCTGTTCATCTGATTCCTCACGGAAAGTGATACCTTCAATGACACTGTCAAATGCAACCTTACCGGCAGCTTCTGAAACAATAACAGCATTGAAAGGATCCCATTCGCAAAGCTGGTCCCCTTTAGCTACTTCCTCACCTTCACCTTTGTAAAGCTTGGCACCGTAGGGAATACTGTGGGTGGTCAGGGTTATGCCTGTCTTTTTATCAACGATCCGCATCTCAGCAAGGCGGCCAATTACGACCCTACCCTTATTGACGCCATCGTTAAAGTCAACGGTACGCAGCTCATCAAACTCGAGACGACCGGCATACCGGGCTGTGATATTCGATTCGGTTGCAATATTGGATGCGGTACCCCCAACGTGGAATGTACGCAGTGTAAGCTGTGTACCAGGTTCACCAATAGACTGTGCTGCGATAACACCAACGACATCGCCGTTATGTGCAAGGCGTCCGGTTGCCAGACTTCGGCCATAACAACGCGTGCAGACACCGAACTTTGATTCGCAGGTGAGAACCGAACGTATTTCAACCTGTTCTATGGGGCTCTCTTCAATGACTGCAGCTATCTCCTCGGTAATCTCCTCCCCTGAAGAAACAATCAGTTCGCCCGTTGTGGGATGGTAGATGTCATGCAATGAAACGCGACCGAGTATCCTGTCATATAATGATTCAACTACTTCCTCGTTATTCTTGAGAGCCGTGGCGATCAATCCACGCAAGGTCCCGCAGTCTTCCTCGGATACTACAACATCATGTGAAACGTCGACCAGACGACGCGTCAGATAACCCGCATCAGCTGTCTTCAGTGCCGTATCGGCAAGACCTTTACGGGCACCGTGGGTTGAAATAAAGTATTCGAGAACCGACAATCCCTCCTTAAAGTTGGACAGAATCGGGTTTTCAATAATTTCAGCACTTGATGAGCCCGACTTCTGTGGTTTAGCCATCAGGCCCCTCATGCCGCACAGCTGCCGGATTTGTTCCTTAGAACCACGGGCACCGGAGTCAAGCATCATATAAATCGAGTTGAATCCCTGTCGGTCGCTGCTTAACTTGTTAAGCACCGTTTGTGTAAGACGAGCATTGGTATGTGTCCAGATATCGATGATCTGGTTGTAGCGTTCGTTATTGGTAATAAAACCATTGTTATAGTTCCCTAGAACTTCATCAACCTGGTCATATCCGTCCTTGATCATTGCATCTTTCTCTACAGGAATGATTACGTCATCAAGGTTAAAGGAGAGACCTCCGCGGAAAGCCGCATTGAACCCAAGGTCTTTGATATCATCGAGGAATTTCGCTGTCTTGGCTGTTCCGCACTCTTTTAATACACGGCCGATAATTTCCCGGAGAGATTTCTTTGTCAGCAGCGTGTTTATGAATCCAACCTCGTGGGGTACCACTTCGTTGAAAAGAACCCGTCCAACCGTTGTGGAGATAAGGCGTCTGACAGCCTGGCCATCTACAACGTCATGGGTTTTAACCCTGATATTTGCATGCAGGTCAACAGCGCCCTCATTGGATGCGATGATAACTTCTTCCGGAGAGTAAAAAATCAGACCGTCACCTTTAACATGCTCTGTATTGGTGCTGCTGCGGCCTTTGGTTATGTAATACAAACCAAGAACCATGTCCTGTGAAGGTACTGTTACCGGCGCTCCGTTGGCAGGGTTCAGAATGTTATGGGATGCCAGCATGAGCATCTGGGCCTCCAGAATTGCTGCATTGCCCAGGGGAAGATGCACCGCCATCTGGTCACCGTCAAAGTCAGCGTTGAATGCGGTACAAACCAACGGGTGAAGCTGAATGGCCTTTCCTTCGATCAACTTGGGCTGGAAGGCCTGAATACCGAGCCTGTGAAGAGTAGGAGCACGGTTAAGCAATACCGGATGTCCCTTAAGAACATTTTCAAGGATATCCCATACCACCGGATCTCTCCTGTCAACAATTTTCTTTGCTGATTTTACGGTTTTTACTATTCCCCGTTCAATCAGTTTCCTAATAATGAATGGTTTATAAAGTTCGGCGGCCATATCTTTAGGCAGACCACATTCATGTAGTTTCAATTCGGGTCCGACCACGATAACAGAACGGGCGGAATAGTCAACCCTCTTACCCAGAAGGTTCTGGCGGAAACGCCCCTGCTTACCTTTAAGACTATCGCTCAAAGACTTAAGCGGCCTATTGGCATCAGTTTTAACCGCATTTGACTTACGGGAGTTATCGAACAGAGAATCAACTGCCTCTTGAAGCATTCGCTTTTCGTTCCTTAGAATCACTTCAGGAGCCTTGATCTCGATCAGCCTCTTCAACCGGTTGTTACGGATGATTACGCGGCGGTACAAATCGTTCAGGTCGGAAGTCGCAAAACGGCCTCCATCCAAAGGTACCAGCGGGCGAAGTTCCGGCGGGATTACCGGGACAACCTTAACGATCATCCATTCCGGCCGGTTAACGGCCTTGGAAGCCCTGAAGGATTCAACAACCTGAAGCCGCTTCAGCGCTTCACTTTTTCTTTGCTGGGAGGATTCACTGTCGGCCCGGTGCCTCAGGTCATAGGAGAGCTCATCGAGATCGATCCGCTCAAGCAGCCTGTAAAGCGCTTCAGCGCCCATGCCGGCAATGAACTTTCTTGGATCACTATCATCAAGAAGGTGATTTTCCTTTGGCAGGGACTCAACGATATCGAGATACTCCTCTTCGCTCAGGAAATCATAGAGTTTTAATCCATCTGCCTCTTTTATGCCCGGATTGATAATAACATACCGCTCATAATATATGATAGCATCCAGCTTCTTGCTTGGCATTCCAAGCAGGTAACCGATTTTATTCGGTAGGGAACGGAAATACCAGATATGCGCAACCGGAACCGTAAGGGAGATATGTCCCATGCGCTCACGACGAACCTTTTTTTCTGTTACTTCTACACCGCAGCGGTCGCAAATAATTCCCTTATACCGGATGCGCTTGTATTTCCCGCAATGACATTCATAATCCTTCACGGGGCCAAATATCCGTTCACAGAATAGTCCGTCGCGTTCCGGTTTATAGGTGCGGTAATTTATTGTTTCGGGTTTAAGAACTTCTCCACTCGACCTTTCGAGGATCTCTTCCGGAGAAGCAAGACCCAGCGCAATTTTGGTAAACGTAATTTTTACCTTGGTTTCTTTTCTGAACGCCATAATATATAGAGTTCTGTGTTTAACTATCCAGTACTAAATCAACTTTATGCTAAGGCCCAGGCCGCGGAGTTCATGAAGCAGAACATTGAGAGACTCCGGTATCCCCGGGATCGGTAGGGGTTCACCCTTCACAATGGCTTCATAGGCTTTGGCACGGCCAATAACATCATCCGATTTTACGGTGAGAATCTCTTGCAGAATATGGGCGGCTCCGAAAGCTTCGAGAGCCCAGACTTCCATTTCCCCGAAACGCTGACCCCCGAATTGGGCCTTACCGCCAAGGGGCTGCTGGGTTATAAGCGAATAAGGCCCAATGGAGCGAGCATGCATCTTATCCTCAACCATATGGCCGAGCTTTAGCATATAAATTACTCCGACTGTGGCCGGCTGGTCAAATCGTTCTCCCGAGCCTCCATCATAGAGATAGGTTCGTCCGAACCTCGGAACTCCTGCCTTATCAGTCAGGGCCGTAATTTCATCCAGTGTGGCCCCGTCAAAAATCGGACTGGCAAATTTCAGACCCAGTTCCATACCGGCCCAGCCAAGAACCGTCTCATAAATCTGTCCGAGGTTCATACGGGATGGCACACCCAGCGGATTCAGAACAATGTCGACCGGCGTTCCGTCTTCCAGGAAAGGCATATCTTCCTGACGAACGATCTTGGCAACAATACCTTTGTTACCGTGACGACCGGCCATCTTATCACCAACCGTGAGTTTTCTTTTCTTGGCAATAAATACCTTGGCAAGCTGAACAATCCCTGCAGGCAGTTCATCACCGATGGTTACATTATACTTCTTCCGCCGGTAGTCACCTTCCAGTTCCTTATACTTTACCAGGTAATTCTGAAGGAGTTCCTTAATAGTATCATTCTTATCCTTGTCGGTAGTCCATTTATTTGGATTAACCATCTGATAATCAATACTCTGTAGAATCCTCTGCGAAAACTTGGTTCCTTTGGGTACAATATCTTCGTTGAGATAATTCTTAACTCCCTGCGAGGCTTTACCGTTAATAAGGTTAAAAAGCTTATCAACCAGAATTCCGTTAAGGTCTTCAACCTGACGTCTGAATTCCTGGTCGAATTTGTCAATCAGGGTCTTTTCGGCCGCCCTGATCTTCCGGTCCTTCATGCTCTTTGAGAAGAGTCTCTTATCAATGACAACACCGGTCAGTGAGGGTCCTGCTTTAAGACTTGCGTCTTTAACGTCTCCGGCTTTGTCGCCGAAAATCGCCCTGAGCAGTTTTTCCTCTGGTGAAGGATCTGATTCCCCTTTTGGGGTAATTTTTCCAATGAGTATATCACCTGGTTTAACCTCTGCTCCAACACGGATCAATCCGTTTTCATCCAGGTTTCGGGTAGCTTCCTCACTTACGTTCGGGATGTCGGCGGTAAGTTCTTCCAAACCGCGTTTAGTATCCCTCACTTCGAGGAGATATTCGTCAATGTGTATAGAACTGAACAGGTCCTCGCGAACAACGCGTTCCGAGATCACGATTGCATCCTCAAAATTGTAACCTTTCCACGGCATGAAAGCCACTTTCAAGTTACGTCCGAGTGCCAGTTCTCCTTCGCTGGTGGAATAACCACCGGTTAATATCTGACCTTTGGTTACAACATCGCCCTTCTGCACGACCGGCTTGAGGTTGATAGTTGTGTTCTGGTTGGTCTTATTGAATTTCGGGAGTTTGTAGGTTTTGACTTCGTTGTCGAACCTGACAAACTTCTGATAATCGTCTCTGATGTATTTAACAACAATCCGCTCGGCATCAGCATATTCAACGGTTCCTTCGCCTTCAGCCGCAAAATGAATACGGCTGTCATGTATGACTTCACCCTCGATGCCGGTTCCAACGACCGGAGCTTCCGGATGGACAAGCGGAACAGCCTGGCGCATCATGTTTGATCCCATCAGTGCGCGGTTGGCATCATCATGCTCGAGGAAAGGAATAAGAGAAGCCGCGATGGAAGCGATCTGGTTAGGAGCCACATCCATGAGGTTGAGTTCCTCCGGGGAAGCGATTGGAAAGTCACCTTCGTAGCGCGACTTAATCCGGGTGCTGATAAAATTACCCTGATCATCCAGGACCGCATTGGCCTGAGCGATGATATTACCCTCCTCCTCTTCGGCTGTCAGATACAGAATGCCGGTATCGGAGAGGTCAACAACCCCATTGTTTACTTTCCGGTATGGTGTTTCAATAAACCCAAGTTCATTAACCTTTGCAAAAACGCACAGGGAAGAGATCAGCCCGATATTAGGACCTTCAGGGGTTTCGATAGGACAAAGGCGGCCATAGTGTGTATAATGTACGTCACGCACTTCAAATCCTGCACGTTCTCTGGAGAGACCGCCTGGTCCGAGTGCTGACATACGGCGTTTGTGAGTCATCTCTGCCAGCGGATTCGTCTGGTCCATAAACTGGGACAGCGCATTGGTTCCGAAGAAGGAATTGATAACCGAGGAGAGAGTCTTGGAGTTGATCAGGTCGATCGGGGTAAAAACCTCGTTGTCCCTGACGTTCATTCTTTCGCGGATGGTTCTGGCCATACGGGCAAGACCGACACCGAACTGACCGAACAGCTGCTCTCCGACGGTACGGACGCGGCGGTTGCTCAGGTGGTCGATATCATCCACATCGGCCTTGGAATTGATTAGCTGGATGAGATATTTAATGATACTGATTATGTCCTCTTTTGTGAGGATTTTAGTATCCATCGGAATATCGAGACCCAGTTTCTTGTTGATCCGGTAGCGCCCGACATCACCAAGGTCATAGCGTTTATCGGAGAAGAAAAGCTTGTCGATAACGTCCCTTGCGGTTGCATCGTCCGGCGGGTCAGCATTCCTCAGCTGACGATAGATATGTATTACTGCCTCTTTTTCAGAGTTGCAGGGGTCCTTCTGAAGGGTGTTGTAAATAATCGCGAAATCAGAAAGGTTGGTATCCTCTTTATGGAGGAGTATAGACTTGGCGCCTGAATCGACGATAGCATCCACGTGGTCATTTTCGAGGATGGTCTCACGATCTACAATGATTTCATTACGCTCGATGGAAACAACTTCACCGGTATCCTCATCCACGAAATCCTCGATCCAGGATTTCAGGACGCGGGCTGCCAGTTTTCGGCCGACCACTTTTTTAAGAGCGGCTTTTGAAACTTTGATTTCATCTGCGAGATCGAAAATTTCCAGGATATCCCGGTCACTTTCAAAACCGATAGCACGCAAAAGGGTGGTTACCGGCAACTTCTTTTTCCTGTCGATGTACGCATACATCACGTTGTTGATATCGGTGGCAAATTCGATCCAGGAGCCGCGGAAAGGAATTACGCGGGCTGAATAAAGTTTACTTCCGTTGGCATGGATGCTCTGACCAAAGAACACGCCTGGCGAACGGTGGAGCTGCGAAACGACAACCCGCTCGGCACCGTTGATTACAAAGGTCCCCCGGGTAGTCATATAAGGTACGGTACCCAGATAAACATCCTGGATTACCATATCAAAATCTTCATGTTCGGGGTCTGTGCAATACAATTTAAGTTTGGCCTTCAGGGGTACGCTGAAAGTCAGCCCGCGCTCGATACACTCTTCGATGGTATATCTGGGCGGATCGATATAATAATCCAAAAACTCCAGGACAAAATTGTTCCGTGTGTCAGTAATCGGAAAATTTTCCTGAAAAACCTTAAAAAGGCCTTCGGATTTTCTTTGTTCCGGCGTCGTTTCCATCTGAAAAAACTCCGTAAAGGATTTCAGCTGGATTTCGAGAAAGTCCGGATACTTTAGTTGGCTTTTTGTGGAACCAAAATTGATTCGCTGTCTGATAATCTGTGCCATCGACCAGGAAGTTAATTAAAACAGGAATTGAAAAAAACAGCAAAAAGGCTTAGAACCCCGGAAAGCCGGGATTCTAAACCTTGAGAAATGTTTATGGAAGAGTCGTCTTACTTAATTTCAACTTCGGCTCCTGCTTCAACGAGTTGTGATTTCAAGGCTTCAGCTTCTTCCTTCGATACTTTCTCCTTCACAGCTTTCGGAGCAGCATCCACCAATTCTTTCGCTTCTTTCAGTCCGAGGCCGGTAAGTTCCTTAACCAGTTTTACAATCTGGAGTTTGGCACCACCTGGGGCTTTGAGAATAACATCGAATTCGGTCTGTTCTTCTACAACAGGACCTTCGGCACCACCTGCGGCCGGGCCGGCGTACGCTACTGCTGCAGCAGCAGGTTCAATTCCATAGTCATTTTTAAGGATATCACCCAATTCGTTGACTTCCTTAACGGTAAGGTTAACCAGTTCTTCAGCGAGCTTTTTTAAATCAGCCATTTTCTTATGATTTTACAAATGGATTCAACAATTCAGTTTAACTATCTATCAGACAGGGTCTTTACAACACCCGCCAAAATATGTTTACCGGAGTTCAGTTGTGACAGAACATTTTGCATCGGTGATTTCAGAATCAAGATCACATCAGCAATGAGTTCCTCACGTGATTTCACGGTAATTAATTTGTCTACAAGGTTTTCACCTGTATAAACACATTGTTCAACATAGGCTCCTTTCAGGACCGGCTTTTCATGATTCTTCCGAAAGGTTTGAATCATTCTTGCCGGTTTGTTTCCGGTTTCCGTGATCATGACCGAGGTCGGTCCGTTCAGGATCGGATACAATTCTTCATATTCGCCTTGAGCTCTGTCCAGGGCTTTTTTCAACAGGGTGTTTTTAACAACGAGTAACTTCACGTCCTCCTTGAAACACAATCTGCGAAAAGCCAACGTATCACCAGCATCCAGCCCGCCGATATCAGTAATGTAAAAATGTTTTGCCTGATTAATCTCTTCGGTGAGCTGATCAATGATGGCGTTTTTATCTTCCCGTTTCATGATAAATACAATCTCATTTTAGGGTTTTACGCTTCAATTGACCGGGGGTCAATCGGAATTCCAACGCTCATGGTACTTGACATGAAAACGCTTTTCACATAGGTACCTTTGGCAGCCGACGGTTTCAGTTTGAGAATCGAGGAAAGTAATTCACGGGCATTGTCCGTGATTTTCTCCGGTTCAAATGAAACTTTTCCGATTGCCGCATGGACAATACCGAATTTATCCACCTTGAAGTCGATTTTACCTTTTTTCACATCGGTAACTGCTTTTCCGACTTCCATGGTAACCGTTCCGGTTTTCGGATTCGGCATCAGTCCGCGCGGTCCGAGTATACGTCCCAGCGGTCCGATTTTAGCCATACAGGAAGGCATCGTAATGATAACGTCAACATCGGTCCAGCCTCCTTTAATTTTCTCAACGTAATCGTCGAGACCGATAAAGTCGGCACCTGCTTCTTTGGCTTCGGATTCTTTATCAGGGGTAACTAAAGCTAGCACCCTGACTTCTTTTCCTGTTCCATGAGGCAGTGTAACCACGCCACGAACCATTTGATTGGCTTTCCTGGGATCAACCCCGAGTCGCACATCAATATCCACCGAAGCGTTAAACTTGGTGGTTGTTACCTGTTTTACCAGGGCTGACGCCTCGCTCAGGGTATACAACTTGTTCGCCTCGATCTTGTCGATGACGAGTTTCCTATTCTTGGTCACTTTAGCCATGATTCTCCTTAATTAAAAGGGTACATCACCTTTTATTGATATTCCCATGCTCCGCGCTGTACCTGCAATCATCCGCATAGCTGATTCAAGGGTGAATGAATTAAGATCATCCTTTTTTTCTTCAGCGATTTCGCGGATTTGTTCCCATGTTACCGAACCGACTTTTACACGGTTTGGTTCCGAAGAGCCCTTTTTAACTTTGGACAATTCGATCAGTTGAACTGCTGCAGGAGGGGTTTTTGTGACAAATTCAAAGGATTTGTCGCTATAAACCGTTATCAGCACGGGAATAATTTTTCCGGCTTTGTCCTGTGTACGGGCATTGAATTGCTTGCAGAAGTCCATGATATTGACTCCTTTGGAACCCAATGCCGGTCCAACAGGCGGTGAAGGGTTAGCTGCCCCGCCCCGGATCTGCAATTTGATGATTCCCGTTACTTCTTTTGCCATACGATTTAAATCAAAGTTTATAATGAACACTCATGCAGGTTGCCGTAGTAACAAATTCAGGCGTTGATAAAAACAGGGGGAAGCTTTTGTACCGGTCAGACGCCTGGAAGCGGCCTCTTTCCGGAGATCCCTATTCTTTTTCAACCTGCATAAAACTGAGTTCCAACGGTGTTTTTCGTCCGAAAATCTTGACGATAACTTTTAGTTTTTTCTTCTCATTGTTGACTTCTTCGATCACTCCGGAAAAACTGTTAAAGGGTCCGTCGACCACCTTAACGGCTTCCCCAACGAAGAATGGAACGCTGATTTCTTCATCTGTTTCGGAAAGTTCATCCACTTTCCCTAGTATCCGGTTAACTTCCGACTGGCGCATGGGAACGGGTTCACCGCCGCGCTCTGCACCCAGGAAGCCAATCACATTTGGCACATTTTTCAGGATGTGCGTAATTTCACCCACGAGAGCTGCCTCAATAAGCACATACCCTGGAAGATAGCTTCGTTCTTTCGAAACTTTCTTTCCGTTCTTGATCTGATAGATCTTTTCGGTCGGAATCAGAACTTGTGAAATATAGTCCTGAAGGCTAAGGTGCGAGATCTCACTCTCGATATATTCTTTAACCTTTTTTTCTTTACCGCCGATGGCGCGCAGGACATACCACTTCAATTCGTTCTGGCTCATTATCTCCCTGTATTAAAAAAAGATACCGTAAATTAACTTCATCAGATTTCTGAATGAGGCATCCATGATCAATACCACGAGGGCAATAATTAATGAGGTTACCAACACTACGATTGCTGAACTTTGCAGTTCAATCCATGTTGGCCACGACACTTTATGTACCAGTTCGTCGTACGCTTCTTTGAGATAGGTCTTGACTTTCATTGCTTAAGCACTAAGCACGGATGGAGAGAATCGAACTCCCAACCTGCGGTTTTGGAGACCGCCGCTCTGCCAATTGAGCTACATCCGTAAGAGAAAGATGATCCGGTTGCAATAACCGGATCATCCCACCCATATAATTTAAAAAACTATTTTACAATCTCAACCACCTGACCGGCACCGACAGTACGGCCGCCTTCGCGAATTGCGAATTGAAGACCGCGGTCGATAGCTACCGGAGTAACCAGGTTAACGGTAATGGTCAGGTTGTCACCCGGCATTACCATTTCAGTACCTTCCGGCAACATGATTTCACCCGTTACATCAAGTGTCCTGATGTAGAACTGCGGGCGATACTTGTTGTGGAATGGGGTATGACGTCCGCCTTCTTCCTTCTTGAGGATGTACACTTCAGCTTTGAAGACGGTATGAGGAGTTATCGAGCCTGGTTTTGCAATAACCTGGCCACGACGGATCTCGTCTTTGTCAACACCACGAAGGAGCAGACCAACGTTATCACCGGCTTCACCGCGGTCAAGAATTTTGCGGAACATCTCAACACCGGTTACAACTGATTTCCGACCTTCACCGAGGCCGACAATCTGGACTTCATCTCCGGTATTGACAACACCAGCTTCGATTCTGCCCGTTGCAACGGTTCCGCGACCTGTAATCGAGAATACGTCTTCAACCGGCATCAGGAATGGTTTTTCGATAGCCCGGGGGGGTAATTCAATCCAGGTATCAACTGCATCCATCAGTTCGTATACCTTCGCAACCCATTTTGGCTCTTCGTGCATGGCGCCAAGAGCGGAACCTAGGATAACCGGAGTGTTTTCACCGTCAAATTTATAGAAGGTGAGCAAGTCACGGATTTCCATTTCTACCAGTTCAAGGAGTTCCGGGTCGTCAACTGAATCACACTTGTTGATGAAAACAACAATACGGGGAACGTTCACCTGGCGGGCAAGGAGGATGTGTTCGCGAGTCTGCGGCATCGGTCCGTCGGTTCCGGCAACAACCAGAATGGCACCGTCCATCTGTGCAGCACCTGTAACCATGTTTTTAACATAGTCAGCATGTCCCGGGCAGTCAACGTGTGCATAATGCCTGCTTTCAGTCTGATACTCAACGTGAGCTGTGTTGATCGTTATACCTCTCTCCTTTTCTTCAGGAGCGTTATCGATCGAATCAAAACTTTTCACATCAGCAAGACCCTTTTTATTCAAAGCCATCGTGATGGCAGATGTTAAAGTAGTCTTACCATGGTCAACGTGGCCGATCGTACCGATATTGACGTGAGGTTTGTTCCTGTTAAATTTTTCCTTAGCCATGGCTACTTCTTTTTATTGTCCGATTACTTATTGTTATGATACTCTTTAAATTCTGAGCCAACGACGGGAATTGAACCCGTGACCTCATCCTTACCAAGGATGCGCTCTACCACCTGAGCTACGTCGGCTTTAATGCTAGAGCGGGAAACGAGATTCGAACCCGCGACCCTTAGCTTGGAAGGCTAATGCTCTACCGCTGAGCTATTCCCGCCTATTGTGGGGAGAGGAGGATTCGAACCTCCGAAGTCGTACGACAACAGATTTACAGTCTGCCCCAGTTGGCCACTTTGGTATCTCCCCGCAATTATCTTGACTAAATCCGAGCCAATGGAGGGATTCGAACCCCCGACCAGCTGATTACAAATCAGCTGCTCTGACCTACTGAGCTACATTGGCAAAATTCAGTCTTTATCAGCAATCAAATAAAGAACTCTCCCAATTCAAATTTTGGGTCTGCAAATGTAGTACATAGATATCAGACATCAAAACTTTTACCTGAGATTTTTCCTATCGGTTGACTTTTTTACCCTTAAGTTTGGTTAACTGCCGGCGGAGGGCATCAACAGTCTGATCCGTAGCCTCTTCAAAACTTTTACACTGTTTCTTTGCAAAGAGGTCATTTCCGGAAATTAAGAGCCGGATCTCAGTCAGTTTATTCTCGGTGTTCTGATTATTATCGAGACGAAGGAAAATTTCGGCACCCAGGATCTTCTCGTCTATCTGAACCAGTTTCTTAACTTTTTCATGGATGAAGTCCAGCAGCTTAACGTCTGCATCGAAATGAACGGAATGGATCTGAATGTTCATAATGGGTCCTCCAATATTTAGTATATATATATTATCATGCTCGAGGATGAGCCTTCTCGTAAACCTTCTTAAGTTTTTCAAACCCGGTATGGGTGTATACCTGAGTTGCACTCAGGCTTGCATGGCCGAGCAGTTCCTTGATAGCATTGAGCTCGGCGCCATGATTGAGCAGGTGCGTGGCATAAGTATGGCGCAGTACGTGCGGGCTCTTTCGGCCGGCCACCGATTCGCCCGACAAGGCGGCATTTACAATCCGGTAAATCAGTCTCGGATAGGCATTCTTTCCGGTATCGGTAACAATAAGGAACCCTGAAGGTGTTTCCTGAAACTGCTGGTCCCGCTTCACACGGTACTCCCCGATAAGTGATGAGAGACCTTCATATATCGGTATAATTCTCTCCTTGTTTCTTTTGCCTAAAACCTTTATCTGTTGTTTAACGGTGTCCGCATTGAAATCCTTGAGCCCTGTCAGTTCAGTGACACGAATCCCGGTGCCATAAAGCAACTCCAGAACCAGTAAATTCCTTAGGCTCGTGAAATCCATGTTTTCTGTAACCGTATTGAGTATATTGATCATCTGGCTTTCCTGAACAAAAACAGGCAATGGTTTTGCCGTTTTAAGCGAGGGTATGTTTGTCGCCGGATTATTACGAACAGCCCCTGTATTCTGGCAAAACCGGTAAAACCTTCTCAGGGTGGTAATCTTTCGGTTAACAGATCTCGGACTCATGCCATTATCCAGCATTGAAATGATCCATGACCGCACATGTCGTGATGAACAGTTGGTAAGACTATCAGAAGATTGAGTATCGCTGATGAATTTCTCGAATTGCACCAGATCATTCTGATAAGACCGAACCGTATGAGTGGAATAGCGCTTCTCGGTGATAAGATACCTCAGGAACGAATCAACAACAACCATAATCGACCGAAATCTTTACATAAATATAACGAAAAAATGCAAAGTTTGTTTCGGCCAAAAAAATAGCAGGCCGACTATTCGTTTTCTGCCGTCTGCTGCAACTGCTGTACGTAGGCAGCACGGAGTAATTCCTGACGGCGCTTGATGGAGGGTTTGGTGAAGGCCTGACGGGATCTTAGTTCCTTAACTACGCCGGTTTTTTCAAACTTGCGCTTAAATTTTTTGAGAGCCCTTTCAATGTTCTCGCCTTCTTTTACCGGAATGATGATCATACGCTGTTACTTATTTAAAAATTTCAGTTAGCTGAATTTCGGACTGCAAAGGAAAACAAAAATCTTTATTTTACAAAACCCCTGGCCTCTTTTTGTACGGAGTCCTGACCAGCAAATAAATATTGTCTTAGGCTCTTCCGCAGGGAATCAGGCAGGACTCCGGCTGCCCATAACTCGCCTGGCGCCTCGAGTTTCCCTTTCCGCTCGCGAAAACGGCAGACCGCTTTAACCTGCTCGTAATCCAGATAGGGGTGTGCAAGCAATTGCTTAAAGGTAGCGCGGTTTACATCTAGCTTAATCAGATGACTGGTATCCAGGTATATCTGAGATATAAAACCTTCATACCGGATCGTGTCCATGCCATAAACTTCCAACAACTGACCAACTGCTATGAATCCGCCAAGTGCCTCCCTGTATCTTACAATCCTGCGTGCGAATACAGGCCCGATGCCATTCAGATCAAGCAAACGGGTACTATCAGCAGAATTAATCTCGATTTTATCCGCCTTCTTTTTTGACTGTTCCGAAACCTCTTCCGGTTTCTCAGGTAAAAATTCTTCCGGCGGAATATCTGGATGGCCAGCGGCAGACATCAGCAACCGGACAGCGATAACTCCGGATGCCAGAATAAGGGTACCGCGGAATTCTGATCGGGTGAAAAGAAAACGTAAAATCATAATCCTCCATTTATACTGGTATATATGCTAAAAACCAGGTAAAATGGAGGATTATGACTGAAAAAAGAAAAAATTATATCCTGCCGATACAGTTGAGGTCTTCAAAAGCAGTCTGTAGCCGGGCTATCATGGTTTTCTCACCTTCACGAAGGAAAACGCGGGGGTCATACTTTTTCTTGTTCGGCTTATCCGCACCTTCCGGATTTCCGATCTGGGATTGCAGATATCCCTTGTTCTTCTCATAGTAATCGCGGATACCGATCCAGTAAGCCCACTGAGTATCAGTGTCAATGTTCATTTTGACAACCCCATATGAGATTGCCTCCCGTATCTCTTCACGGGATGAACCCGAACCACCATGAAAGACAAAATCAACCGGCTTTTGCGGGGTGTTGTATGTCTTAACAATATAGTCCTGAGAATTCTTCAGAATCCTGGGTTGCAAGTTTACATTACCCGGTTTGTAAACACCATGTACATTGCCAAAGGATGCTGCAATAGTAAAATTCGGGCTTATTTTGGACAGTTCAGTATACGCATAAGCCACATGTTCTGGCTGTGTATAGAGTAAAGCATTATCAACCCCCGTATTGTCAACGCCATCTTCTTCCCCGCCTGTCACGCCCAGTTCAATTTCCAGGGTCATCCCCATTTTACTCATCCGCTGGAGGTACTTCTTGCATATATCTATGTTTTCTGCCAGTGGTTCTTCTGAAAGGTCCAACATGTGTGAGCTGTAGAGTGGTTTGCCATGTTTTTTAAAATGCTTTTCACTCATATCGAGCAATCCGTCTATCCAGGGCAGGAGTTTTTTCGCGGCATGGTCCGTATGAACAATCACCGGTACCCCATAGGCTTCGGCAACAATATGAATATGGCGGGCGCCTGCTATACCCCCTAAAATCGCAGCCTCATGATGATCATTGGGCAGGCCTTTGCCAGCCCAGAATGCAGCACCACCATTGGAGAATTGAACAATCACCGGGGCCTGGGCTATCTTTGCAGCCTCAAGAACCGAATTTACGGAGTTGGTGCCAACAACGTTGACAGCAGGTATAGCAAACGCATTTTCTTTTGCTATGCTAAAGATTTTTTGGACATCCGAACCGGTTACAACACCCGGCTTAACAACATCGAGAATTTTCATGATCGAGAATTTTAATGAGTGGGCAAATATACGGCAAAGTCGAAAATAAGGAGTAGCAGATCCGGATTAAAAAGGATAACCGATACCAAAATTGAGAACAAAATCCTTCCAGGCATAAGGCCGGTAACCGGGTATCCATTTGGGTCCGTCAGGAGTGCCGGGATCCCGAAGCTTAATGCCCAGATCAAGCCGACCTATAAAATACGAGAGATCAGCGCGAATACCAAAACCGGTACCTACAGCTATTTCACGATAAAAGGAGGATACCTTAAAAACGGCGCCCGGGCGTTCATCCGAGTCCCTGATAGTCCAAATGTTACCTGCATCCAGAAACAACGCCCCCTTCAGAGCCTTAAAAAGATCAAACCGGTATTCAATATTAGCCTCCAACTTGACGTCACCGAGCTGATTTGGGTACAGATGGGACTGGTCCTCTGGCATTACATAGCTTCCCGGGCCGAGCGACCTTACCTGCCATGCGCGGATACCGGAGGAACCACCCGAGAAATACTTTTTCTCAAACGGCAGGGCATCCGTATTGCCATAGGGGTAGCCGGCCCCTGCAAATACACGAAATGCCATGCGGTTCGTAGGATTCATCACCCAATGATAACGAAGATCAACATCTGCTTCAGTGTACTGAGAAAAAGGGGTTCCTAAAAACAAGTATCCATTGTCAGGCTTGTCAGGGATTGCCAATCTGTTGACCGTATAGAATAGGTTTCCTGCAATTTCAGGCCGGATACGGATGAAATAGAAACTGGAATTCTTATTAAGCTCCTGATCTGTAAGCGTCAGCGTATAGTTGAAAGCAGGTACAACGTGTGAGCGAAAACTATTCTCGATATAGGTGCCTTTGATAATCTCATAAAACCGGTCAGACATCTTGGTAACATTCACATAGTTGAATTCGAGAACATTGATCTGATGCCGGGTAAGAAGGGTTTTCCAATTATAACCATAGGCAGCATTGACAATGGTGCGGGTAAAGTCGGGGCGGGCCTGGTAATTGAAACTCAGATTAACCGAGGCATGAGGCTTCCCATATTTAAAACTCTTATTCCGGGTAAACGGAACCCAGGTCCGGGGAACATCCAACCGTCCGTCGATACCAAACTCCACCATCCGGTTAAAGTCTGCCACGGCATTGCTCAAAAATTCAACTGCCCCCTTGAATTTGAGTTCAAAACTCTCGGCGCCTTTTAGCAGATTCCTGTGCTTATAGATGAGGTTACCGGCCACTCCTATGTTACCCGACGAATAGGTTCCTTCAAGGGATACATCGTAGGATTGTTTTATCATTGGAGTTAAAAAAACCTGACAGTCAAGCTGTTGTATGGAATCTGAAAGGAAGGGCCCCGGTAAAAAATTAACCTTTATCTGCTTGAAGTTTCTAAGGGAGGAAAAGTTCTCGGTTGTTTTGTCTGCCAGCATCTGGCCAAAAAGGGATCCTTTTTGAAAAGCCACGGAGGATTGCAAAAGGCTCGGGCGCATGTACAATTTGCCCTTAAAAACCAATTTCGTGCCCATAAAGACAAGCGTATCAGCCGTGGCAAGATAACTCGCTGGGTCCTTTAGATATTCTGCCGAATTAAAATCTGTTATAATACTGATATCCCCAATCCGATAAAGGGGGTGGAACGAGGACAGAGAAGGATCTGTTCCCGCATCTCGGGGATTCATGATGCCCAGAGTAATTCCGGCAGTAAGGTTTCCCCGGAGGGTATCGGTTTGAAAATAGATGTACTCCCGGGAAAACCCGTAATAACCATGGTCGCGCAGGACTTTTGCAATTCTGTTTCTTTCAAGCCTGAATATTTCCTGGTCAAATCGCATTCCCGGCGCCAAAAGCGATGAGGCTGAATCTTTGGCAATCAGGCTTCTGATTCCTGAATCCGTGATAAAATCGGGGTTCGTCAGGCTAATCCGGTCAACAATGTATGGTGGCCCAAAATGAATCCGGTAGGTTACCCCTGCTTTTTTTCCATTAAAAACAACCGTATCGGTAACACTGGCGAAGTGAAATCCGGAATTCTTTAAAAACTGCTGAAGCTGGGCTTTAGATTTCTCCCTTGCTGCAGGATTATATATAACAGGTTCTTCTCCAATGGTTCTGAGCCAGTTGTTTATTCCTTTTTGCTTTGCCGGATTGGATAGATTATAGACACCGAGGTGAAACCGTATGAAACCGAAAATCTTTTTATTTGGCTGTTGTCGAAGATAATCTGATAAATCACGTTTACTGACTCCTTGCCCGGCAACTTCAATTTTATTGTAAACCAAAAGGTATTTTTGGTCGGGAACATAACGAACCGGGCTGCATGACAGCAGGAATATCATGCAAGCAAAACACATAAGGCGGGCAGTTACTCTAATATAGAAGCTTGATATTCCGATCTTTTGCATAATTCTCCTGTCAGGCCCAAAGATTATAAATTTAATTAAATTGCAACTCCACAAAGCCATGGATGGTATCAAAAGCTCAAATACAGTTTATCCGGTCGCTTGACCGAAAAAAGGAGCGAGACGAATCGGGTTGCTTCATTGTGGAAGGGGATAAAATCGTCAGGGAACTTTTACGGTTACCGGTTGAATCGTCATTCAGGATCAGAAACTTGTTCGGCCTTGAGATCTGGTTAAGGGAACAGGAGCATGAAATAATCAATAAACCTGATCAGGTTCAGATGGTTTCGGAAGCGGAACTCGAACGGATGAGCCTGATGAAAACGCCAAATCAAGCTTTGGCAATAGCATCAAAACCGGAACCATCCACCCGAAATTTTAATTTCAACTCCGATTTGCTTATCGGACTTGACCATGTTCAGGATCCGGGGAATGTAGGAACGCTGGTACGCCTTGCTGATTGGTTTGGACTGGCAGGAGTGGTTTCCTCCATGGACTCGGCTGATTTTTTTTCGCCGAAAGTTGTTCAATCCAGCATGGGGTCCATATTCAGGGTACACCTTCTGCAAACCAGCCTCAATTCGTTTCTTTCAGATCTCCCTCAGGGTTTTCCGGTCTATGCCAGTTCATTGGCCGGAACTTCGATATATAAGGCAAATCTAACCAGAAACGGGATAATCCTGATGGGGAACGAGTCCAAGGGACTCACCCCAAGCTTTCAAAATCTGTCGGTTAACGATCTCTTAATTCCTGATTTTTCCGTCGGTGCAGGGAAGCCCGAATCCCTGAATGTGTCGGTTGCGGCGGCAATCATCTGCAGCGAGTTCAGGAGAAGATAAAACGGGCTGCTGCCGAAGCTGCCAGCTCACCATCCATTGCTGAAGAAACAATTCCCCCGGCGTATCCGGCTCCTTCCCCTGCAGGGAATAAACCCGGCAAATCGGGATGGTTTCCGGTTTCGGGATCGCGGATAATCCTGACCGGAGATGAGGTCCGGGATTCCACTCCTGCCATTATCGCACCATCGGTAAGGAAACCTTTCATACGGCGGCCGAAAAACCTGAGCCCTTCCTGAAGCCTTAAACGAATATCATCGGGCAGCCACTGGTGCATCGGCGAGCAAACCAATCCGGGGTGATAGGAATGATCAGGCAGGGATGAAGAGTTCCGGTTGGCGGTAAAATCCGTAAGCCGTTGTGCGGGTGCTGTTTGTCCGGAGCCGCCATATCTGAATGCCGATCGCTCCAGGTCCTGCTGATAGGCAAGTCCGGCAAACGGGCCATGCTCCTGGTACTGACCGAGATCCTCCGGCCGGATTTCAACCACCAGACCGCTGTTGGCAAATGGCGAATTACGGAGGCTGTTCGACATACCATTGACAACAGCCTCATTTTCAAGGGTAGACGAAGGCACAATAATTCCACCCGGGCACATGCAAAACGAGTATACTCCTCTTCCCGCCACATTTTTCACCAGTGTATATTCAGCTGCAGGCAGGTACTTGCCTCTTCCTTCACGGGAATGGTACTGCAATTGGTCAATCAGTAGCTGAGGATGCTCAATTCGCACGCCCATGGCAAATCCCTTCACCTCCATTCTCAGGCCTGCTTCCCTGAGCATCTGGTATATGTCGATGGCTGAGTGTCCGGTGGCCAGAATCACGGCCTTGCCAGTAATTGTTTCGCCCTGAACCGTGGTGACCCCGACAGCTCTCCCCTCACGGATCACCATGCCATTTACACGCCGGTTGAAAAAGAAAACCGCGCCGTGGTCGGTCAGCGTTTGACGGATGTTTGTCACTATTCCCGGAAGCCGGTCGGTTCCAATGTGGGGATGACTGTCATACAGGATAGATTCATCAGATCCATGCAGGTGAAGGATTTCAAGCACCCTTCGTACATCACCTCTCTTTTTTGAGCGGGTATACAGTTTGCCATCTGAAAAAGTTCCTGCCCCGCCTTCTCCAAAACAGTAATTCGAGTCGGGATCCAGTCCCTGGTTCCGGTTCAGGATCGCGATATCACGCTTCCGGTCCGAAATCGGCTTTCCCCGCTCAATAATAAGGGGCTTTATTCCGAGCTCGACGAGGCGTAAAGCAGCAAAAAGCCCTGCGGGGCCTGCTCCGACAACCACCACCTCCGGTGCTCTTGAAACATCCTCCCACTTAAACTGCTGAACTACCGGTTGAACCGGTTCATCCCAGAACAACATCACTTTCAGGCGAACCACTATGGGACGGCGCCTGGCATCAACAGATCTTTTCAGTATGTGGTAGCCTGAGATTACATTGGGTGAAATACCCGCTTCAAGACATGCCTTTTTCTGAATCTGTCGTGGAATGGAGGCATCCTCCGGATTGAGGACTACGTCAACTTCTCGGGTCATAATTTATGGGGCCTGAATACTATTCAACATGAACAGAGAAGATAACCATTCTGGATAAGATCTTCTCAACTCCCTGTGCATATAAAGTGTATTCAGGATCAACACCCGGATCCCTGAAAATGTTCAGCATGCCCACAGAAAACTTTAGTTCAGTTGAAACCTTGACCTGTTGCAGGTAAAAATCCACCCCCACTCCCAACTCCGGATAAAAATCAAAAACCTTAACCAATCTCTGCACTGGACGCCAGTTCTGAATCTCACCCCCTGTGAGGTCGAAGCGAGGACATACACCTGCGATCAGGTAGGGGGCAAAATTATTGACTCGATCGGCACGGTATTTCAATAAAACAGGCAAATCAACATATACACTTTCAATCTTCCATGTTTTTGTGGCACTACCCTTTCCTATGGTAAGATCCCGCTGTGCAAATTGTATTCCTGGTAGAAACCTGATTTCAAAATTTTTCCCTAATCGATACTTTGTAATGAGGTTAATATTGATTCCGGGGTTTTCGATCAGGCTGACATTAAAGCTATCACGGGGAATCAAAGTGAATCCAATCTTGTTTATCCCGACGGAATACCCGAAATGAAACTGCTGGTAATCCAGCAAGACCAGATTCGGAGGTTTCGGAGTTTGGCAAAAAAGAGGGAAAGATATGCCGAGCAAAAAAAATAAAAGACTCCCTTTAATTCGAGACATGCAGATTAGATTGATTTGCTAAAATAACTGATAAACAGATGATCTTAGTATTCTGTTCATTCATTTTTCAGGCCTGTGTACATACCGCAAATGCCGAAAGTCAATGATTGATAGGTTGATGAGCTGAATCCCCCACGGTTTAGCAACTCCACAAATTCATTTCCTTTGGGGAAAGCTTCGACTGATTCGGGAAGGTAGCGGTAAGCGGCCAGGTCGCGCGAAAAAAGCTTACCGATGGATGGAAGGACACGGTGAAAGTACCAGCGATAGAGGGAAAGTATCCATTTCTGCCGTGGAAGCGAAAATTCGAGAACCACCAGTTTTCCACCAGGACGAAGAACCCTGAAAATCTCGCGGAGGCCTTGTTCCGGGTCTTCGAAGTTCCTGACCCCGAAAGCTACCATTGCGGCATCAAAGGATGAATCGGAAAACGGCAGGTTCTCGCAGGGTGCCGTCACGAAAGTGATCGTTGAGGATAAACTGCGTCGGGCGATCTTGTCCATGGCAACCGCAAGCATACCTTCTGAAACATCAACCCCGACAATCTTTTCCGGCTTAAGTGAAAGTGCAGCCAAAGCCAGATCGCCGGTACCGGTTGCAATATCAAGTATCTTTTTGGGTGTAACTGCCTTTAAGGTCTTAATGGCTTTCCTGCGCCAGATCTTGTCGATGTTAAGTGACAGCAAGTGATTCAGGAAATCATAAGAACCTGCTATATCATTGAACATCTGTGCATTTTCTCTGGCAGAAGAATCTTTCAGCATACCTATTGGCGGTTAATAATAGTAGCGCTGGCTTGTGCAGCTGGCATGATGAGGACATCCTGAATATTCACATGCGCGGGACGGCTGACGATATAGTGGATCACGCTCGCCACGTCTTCTGCCTGTAAAGGGGTAAAACCATCGTATACCTTATCAGCCCTCTCCTCGTCACCTTTGAAGCGCACCAATGAAAACTCCGTCTCTACCGCCCCCGGGCAAACTGAGGAAACCTTGATCCCATAAGGAACAAGGTCCTGCCGCATCCCTTTGGTGAGTGCTTCCACGGCATGCTTGGTTGCACAATAGACGGCTCCTTTAGGATAAACCTCCTTGCCGGCAATCGATCCGATATTGATAATATGACCTTTCCGGCGTTCGATCATACCCGGGGCGACCAGTCGGGTCATGTACAACATTCCTTTAATGTTGGTATCGATCATCTGATCCCAATCGTCGGTTGAGCCTTCCTGAACAGGATCCAATCCTGCTGCAAGTCCGGCATTATTGACCAAAACCCCGATTTGATGCCATTCAGCAGGCAGGGTTTCCATAAAAGCTCGGATATCCGTGAGTTTCCTTACATCCAAAGGATAGGTATAACAACTTGTCTTATACTGGTTTTCAAGATAAGAGCCTAGCTTTTTTAAGGTCACGGCACGCCTTGCGGTGAGAATCAGCCGATAACCTTCTTTTGCAAATCGAATGGCAGAGGCACGTCCAATACCTGAGGTTGCACCGGTTATAAGAACGATTGGCTTAGTGATAACGGGTTTAGCTTTCATTTGTGTTAGGGGTGCTAAGTGGTGCGAAAATAGGTCAATTTTCTAAAAGAGTCCTACATATCCGATGTGGATCTTACCCGTGCGCAGGTTAAAGGGGGCATCCGGCTCTTTTCCCAGACCGAAGATTATGCGAAAAATACCTCCGGATGTTTTTAACTGCCCTCCTATCCCTAACCCAAGCGGCCGTTTGTACGGCTGATCTGATAAGGTAACCGGGTGAAGGAGTCCATAATCCGCAAGTAGTAACAAATAAGAAGCCTTATCCAGCAAATAGCGCAGCTCAACCGAACCGAGCAAAAACTTATCTGAATGGAAGATATCCTCATCAAATCCCCTGAGATCCTGCACACCACCTATTCTAAAACTCTCATTCTCCAATAATTGGGATGAGATCAAAGCGCCGCCGCGAAGACGCAGGGAGAAAACCATACTTTGGTTAACAGAAAGATTTGCAGACGCATCTGCTATCATCTCCGATTGGCTGATACCCTTAGAACCTTCAATCTCCTTTTTACCGATTGAAGCTTCCGCAAGGAATTGCCATCCCCTTGTCGGACTGATTGGCCGGTCCAACCGGACCCAATTCCAGGAAATACCCGTCAATCTCGTGATATAGGACTGGTTATTACCACTTTCCGCCATTGAAATCCCTGTGAGCAAATTGCTTTGCTTAACCCGGTAAAACAGGTTTAATTGATTTGTCGGAGAAAAAAAATAGGGCACACCGGCATCCAGATTCAGGTTGAGATAGCTGGTATCCTGGCGGTACATCTGCAGGCTGGTCTGAATTCCAAAAGGCAACCCTGCCAGCCAGGGGATTGTAAAGCCCAGTTTCAGTTGCTGGGACCGGTCCTGGTTTCGTCTCCAGGTAACCGACCAGCTTTCACCCTGACCGATTACATTCTGCAGGCCGAGATCGAGTGCGCCGGCAAAATTCACGGTACTCCCGGAACCAGGGGCCGGTGTTAAACCAATCCATCCGTCGAAACGGTTGGAGGCGGCTTTATCGGGATAAAGAAACAATGAGGCATACGGCCCATGAAATCCAATATCGGGCTGTTTCTTCTGTGTGAGCCAGGTTATACCTGACAATCGGACTGAAGCGGACCTGATGGCCGATTCAGAATAGGGATCTCCCGGCTGAATTCCGGTTACCCGGGAAAGTATTCGTTGTGAGATCCGGTAACCTGTCCGGTTCAGTATCGAGTCTATGGTTACACGCTCACCCGTTTCTATTCTTACGGTTCCCCTGAGGCCGCTGCCGGAAATCCTGATGGTATCCAGGCGGGCCTTAACAAACGGATAGCCAGAATCCTCATACATCCTGAGAATATTCTCCATCAGGGATTCAATTTCCCTGACGTCCACGGCTTTTTCGGATGAAAGTCCCAGCCTCTTAAATTTGGCCGGCAGCTCTTCCGCCGGGTATCCTGGTAAAACAACCGTGAGCCGGATTGAGTTACCTGACTGGCCCGGTACATCCGGGCCCTGAAGGATCAGGAGCAGAAAGTAAACAAACGCGAGCCGGATGCAGGGCATTTTAATCGTTATTGATCATAAAACCCTGCCTTTCCAGAACTTCAAGGAATGCCCTGGAGAAAAAACGGTTATCTTTTCTGGTGTATCGTTTGCCGGTGAAAATCTGCGCGAGGGTCTCCGTTTGATTGATCTTCAGTAATTCCAGCGTATCCGGCAATGATTCCTTTTCCAGGTAAATATGGTTGATACCCGGCTCATCGTAATCCTTGTAAACTTCCCGGTGAACAACACCGTCAACCGGAAGGCGATCAGTCAGAGGCGGGTTCTCTGCAGGGTATCCCACCACAAGGGAAGCAACCGGGACAACCAGCTTAGGAAGGTTCAGAATATCAATCATCCGGGCAGCCATCCAGGTTGCAGTACCGAGGTAGCAGATCCCCAATCCCTCCTCTTCCGCAGCAAGGGCGGCATTCTGCGAGGCGAGAACTGCATCGATTGCAGCGGTGAGAAAAGAGAGGAAGTTATCATAACCCGGATCTGCATTCCGCAATTTGCACCAACTGGAAAAGCGATTAAAATCTGCACAAAAAGTAAGGTGGACAGGGGCTTCAAGAACCATATCCTGTTTGAAGTGAGCCTCCCAGAGCTGCCTCCTGATTTCCTCGTCAGTTGTCACGATAATGCTGTACACCTGCATATTTCCGGTAGTAGAGGCCCGGGTGGCAGCACTGAGAATCCGGTCGAGCATTCCGGGCTGCAGCGGACGTGGTTCAAACTTTCGTATTGATCTGTGATTGAGTATAGTATCTGACATATATCTGGTTTAATTATAACGGCAAGTATAAAGATAATCCATCGGGCCAAAAATAACTTCTGTCATTTTCTCCATTTCCTTCTGATTCCTGCATACCTATTCATTGTAAACCTTTAAATTCTTTAACAATGAAAAAAAGCTACGTCATTTTAGTAACGTTCCTCATGGCAGGATATTGGATCGCATTGACTGCGCAGACCCTGCCGCGAGCCGGAGAACTGATCATCACCGAGATCATGGCAAATCCGGAAGCTGTAAGTGATTCCAATGGTGAGTGGGTTGAAATTTTCAATTCCTCCGACCATGCTGTCTTAATTAATGGATTGATAATCAAGGACGAAGGTTCAAACAAGCACACGATAACCTCTTCCGCTGATCTGATTATTCAACCCGGAGGTTACTGGGTTCTGGTGAAAAACAAGGACACCACGGCGAACGGTGGGGTACAAGGGAATTATCAGTATTCAAACTTTACCCTGGCCAATACAGCCGATCAGGTCATCCTTTGTCTTTCGGACGAAACCATCATCGATGCGGTGGCATATGAAACAGGCTGGCCCTTAAATGCCGGTGCATCCATGGAGCTGCATCCTGATTTTGTTCAGGCAACAGCCAATGACCTTCCTGGCAATTGGTTCCCTGCCAGGATTGCATATGGTGCAGGAGACAAGGGCAGTCCGGGCCAACCGAATCCGGCTGTAATGGGAGGAAGCCAGGTTATCACCACTGCCACAGTTGACATTTTCCCCAATCCCAATAGCGGGCATTTCATCCTGGATGTGAAATTTCCCAGGGCCACTTCGGGTGAGATTCGCTTTGCCAATACGATCGGCCAGAATTTTTCCTACGTGAGTTTCAAGAATATGCTTCAGCTTCACGAGGTTATTGAGGCCGGTTTTATCAGTCCGGGTATCTGGTTTGTTCAGGTGGTTGCGGCAGGACAGATCCTCACAACCCGTTTGGTGATTGAAAAGTAGCCAGATCAGCAGCTATGATCGTCAATACCCCTGATCATTTTGATCGAATGAATGAGGGTTGGCAAAATCTCACTGCAGTATTCAGCAACTGCCTTCCGGCTCCCGGGAATGCAGTAAATAAGCGAATTGCCCGTAACACCGGCGATGGAGCGGGATAAAAGTGCAGCAGGCTTTTCTGACCCATACTTTACCCGGATCATTTCCATGATTCCGGGTATTTCCTTATGTAGCAATGGCTTAACTACATCCGGAGTAAAATCCCTGGGGCCGATTCCTGTTCCACCGGTCGTAAAAATAATCTCAGTTCCATCGCTGCGGTACTTTTGAATCAAGGTTCTCAGTTGTTCGGGATCATCCGGTATGACGATATTCTCAACCTCGATACTGAGACTCTTCCCGACGAAAAACTCACGGATATGGCTGCTGATTGCCGGGCCGCTAAGGTCTTCATACTCACCACGACTGGCACGGTCGCTCAGGGTAATAACCACAAATCGCAAGGGATCAGGGAAGGTCATGCTTTGTTTTATTTAGGAGGAATATACCGGAAATTGTCATAGTCTTGTCGACGGCCTTGCACATGTCGTAAACAGTGAGTAAGGCAATAGTGACAGCTGTTAATGCTTCCATTTCCACTCCAGTGGGACCTGTACACCGGACTTCGGCGGTTACCTCGACCTTTCCCTCCAGGAGATGCGCTCTAACCGTAACCTGATTTAACAATAACGGATGGCACAGGGGAATAAGATCGGAGGTTTTCTTGGCGGCCTGGATTCCGGCAATCTCGGCAACGGTAAGGACATCGCCCTTTTTCATCAGGTTATTGCGGATAAGCTCAACGGTCTCCTTTTGCAGGCTTATGAAACCTTCCGCCTTGGCAAACCTGATCTGGTCAGGCTTGGACCCGACATCCACCATCCGGGCCCGGCCCGCCTCGTCGGTATGCGTCAGTGAGTCCCCGGCCTCAAGGCCGGGGTTACTGATATCTTCGAGCCTGGGGTGGTGTGGTGAGTCCCCGGCCTCAAGGCCGGGGTTACTGATATCTTCGTATCTTCCTCTCTTTGTCATCTTTCTTTTTTCTTTTGCCTTTATTCTTTCGCCTTGTCCCATCATCCTCCCAAGTTATAGAATTCCCCCGTTGTATTAACGGATCCGCATTCCGGCTTATTTGCCAGAGCCAGTTCAATGGCTTTGTGCGGGCCGAGTTCACGTATGCTGAATCCGGAGTTGCTGAACAGGCAGGGTTTGATCAATCCGTTGCTGGTCAGGCGCAATCTGTTGCAGGAGGAACAGTTGCCACCTTCGCCGCCAATGACGGGTTTGAAAAAACCACCATCGAGGTCCATTTCATGAATAAAGCGCACGGCTATTCCCTTTAACCGGCCGAATTCGCTGACGGATCTGGCGTCCGGCTCATCAGGAGTTGAATGGATCACGCAATTCAGCTTTACCGGCCAAAGTCCTGACTCCAGGGCAGCATCAATGCCACGCAGTACCTGGTTAAGATCCCCTCCCCGGGTGATTTCGGCATAACGCACCGGATCAAGGGTATCCAGGCTGATATTAACGCGGTGAAGTCCGGCTGTTTTCAGTTCCTGAGCGAACTTTTCCAAAAGAATTCCATTGGTTGTAAGTGACAGGTCACGTATGCCCGATATTCCCGATATCATTCTGACAAGATCGGGAACCCCCTTGCGAACCAATGGCTCCCCACCGGTTATCCTGACTTTGTCGACACCAAAACCGACAGCTGCAAGAATCACCTCAATGATTTCGTCATAACGGAGTATGTCATCATGGGAGATCAGTTCGATCCCCCCAGCAGGCATGCAATAGGTGCAACGGAGATTGCACCGGTCTGTGACCGATATTCTCAGATAGTTAATCGCTCTGTCAAATCGGTCTAACATCCACCCATTCTCCTTCCTCAATGACCTTTATTCCGATCGGAATGGCAATCATGCCATCCGCATTCTTCAGTGAAAAAATATGCGCAGAGCCATGATACTCCACAGGAAAAATTTGTTTGTCTGTATTTATTCTGATGGGTATCCATCCTAAACGGTCAGCCTTTTTCCTGATGATCGATTGACCGGCCTGAAACCGTTGAAAAGGTGGAACCCAATGGTGACCCATGCACCGATATAGAAATGGCTTCACCAGGAGTTCAAGTGTGAAATAGGATGAAACCGGGTTACCGGGAAGTCCAAAAACATACTTGCCCCTGCCGGTACCAAACAGGGTGGGTTTTCCAGGCTGGATGGCTATTCTGCTGTAGTGTATTTTAATTCCAAGGGATTCCAGAACAGAAGGAACGAAATCGTACTCCCCCATGGATACTCCCCCACTCAGGATCAATATATCATCAGATTTCAGGGCTTCCCTGATCAGTTCCCGGGTTGCGGTTTCATCATCCGGAGCGATCCCGAAATAATCTGCATCAATGCCGATCTTTCCGAGTTGTGCAATCATCTGATAGGCATTGGAATTTCTGATTTGTGAAACCCCGGGCTTGTTTCCGGGCTCAACCAGCTCTGTTCCGGTAGCAAGGACGCCAACCGAAGGGAATCTGAACACTCCGATGGTCACTGCTCCGACGGTCGCCAGGATTGGCACATGACGGGTGCCTAACAGGGTACCCGCCTCAAGAATCATTTCTCCCGCCTTGAGGTCTTCCCCGCGATAACAAATATTTGCAGGTGTTTTGTCGCCGGTGAAACGAATGAGGCGGAGGCGGGTGTGGGTGTGGGTGTGCGGGAGGATCGATGGGTCCTCCCCTACTGTATCTTCGACCTTGATGACGGTATCGGCTCCGGCGGGCAATGCGGCGCCTGTCATGATCTGAGCACATTGGCCTGAACCAATGGATTCTTGCGGTTGAATTCCGGCACGGATGGTTTCAATCACCTCCAGGGGAAAATCCAGATCAGCCCGGCGACAGGCATACCCATCCATTGCACTTTTGTCAAACGGAGGAATATCCATGTCGCACAGAATGTCTGAGGCCAAAATGCGTCCGGGAGCCTCTTCGAACGAGACTTCTTCTGTACCGAATACAATCGCTTGATTTACAGTTATTTCCAGAGCCTCCTCAAATCTTACCATGCCAAATGCTTTAGCCAACAAAGGTAGATTTTTTACCATTTTTTGTTTATTTAAAAAAAGTCTCACTTTTTTTTCCATTTCGGCCGGTAACCTGCATCAATATACCTGTAACAGGTGGATTCCGAAAAACCTTAAACGAGTAGGAAATCTTTAAACTTCACAAAATGAAAAAAGCATTTTTAAAACGTTCGGCAGTGCTGATCCTGGTGTTGGCAATCCTGACCATCAACATGATTGGCATCAATGCATTTGCAACCGGTGACGGAGACCCCGTTCAGGCAACTACATCAAACGATCCTCCACCCGGAGTACTTGTGGGTTATATGCCATCTACCCAGAAAATAAGGACGGGAGAGCATATCGAACATTTCGGATGGGTGGGCGGGGCCTTCACCCGACTGGTTGCGGAATACACATCGGTTCCTTGCTGCGAGCAGACTTTTCGCGCAATGGATGGCTGCTCCGGACTGCCTAAATGCGAAAAATAGCCATGAACAGGAAAATTCTCTTTCTGGGCTTTTTCAGTTTCATTCTTGTTAATGGTGTCTGGATCTGGAAGTACCATCAATCTGTTCAGGAGCTCGCCTCAAGAGTGGGAGATGCGAGGATTCGCCTGGAACGAACATTTGATGAGTATTCATTTCTGAGCAAAACCTGGAAAACCGGCATGGAATCAAATGCAGGTTCCCTGGACGGTAGCCTTACCCTTTGGTCAATGGATGGCCGGTCCTCTCCGCTGAAGCAGTTGCTCAGCGATGATAAAAAGCTCATCCTCCTTTTATCAGATTCGAACTGCAGTTCTTGCGTTGAGAAACTACTTTTCCTGCTGAACCGGGAAAAATTTGCCGACCTCGCAGACCACCTGTTAGTCCTTTATTCTGCAGAGGATGAAACCATAAAGATCTGGAGTCAGAGGCAACAAATCCTATGCAGGGCACAATTCTTCAGGGTTCAGGAAATCGGGGTAAAAATGCATCTGGATTTAAACTATCCTGTTTTTTTCCTGTCGGGTCCCGACCTGGTTGCCGAACATTACTACACGATTTATCCTGCTCTGGACAACCTGACAGAGGATTATCTTACGGTCATAGCTAAGCGATATTTCTAATAAACAGAAGACTAATGAAAACACTCCAAATAGCTTCAATAGCCTTTTGCCTGATGCTCGCCGGAGGATGTCAGGATCCCGTGAACCACGATGGCAAGCCTTTGGATATTCCCTTCAAGCCTGCCG
>Ga0154558_1108_pt3 | contig 58155 bp, 46 predicted proteins | sample RifGroF2_FD_105701 | JGI IMG/M metagenome (GOLD analysis project Ga0154558, IMG submission 105701) | Bacteroidetes bacterium GWF2_49_14 | reverse complement strand
GCTACTACAACCCTCTCAGCCTCGGTTTTGATATTGAAACCGGCGGCCACGTTTTTCAAATTGTCCTGACTAATTCCCAGGGTATGCGCGAGGGTACCTTCATCGGCAACACAACGGGAAGCTGGCTAAAGGGTGGTGTGCATCTGGGATTTAATATCTCCCGGGTCTTCTCTATTAAAAAATAGCTGAAATGAAAAGATTTTCCATGCTTTTTTGTGCCATCCTGGCCGGATTCAGTCTGCATGCCCAGGACCGATATTTTACCAAGACTGGCCATATTGATTTTTTTTCATCCACCCCGATAGAGGATATAAAAGCGGCTAATGATCAGGTAACCAGTTTCCTGGATATTAGAACCGGGGAAATGGTTTTCTCCGTGCTCATGCGCTCCTTCACCTTTGACAAGGCACTGATGCAGGAGCATTTTAATGAAAATTATGTTGAATCTGATAAATTCCCGAAAGCCAGTTTTGAAGGGAAAATCATGGGTCCGGGGAAAATTCAATGGGATAAACCCGGTGCGGTCACCGTTACCGTTAAGGGTAAACTTACCATTCACGGGGTTTCCCGTGAAATAGAGGAAAGCGGCACCTTTACCGTTGAAGCCGGGAAAATCAGCGGAAAATCAGTCTTTAAACTCAAACCCGAGGACTATGGAATCCTGATTCCACAAATCATGAGAAAAAATATTGCCGAGCAGATGACGATTACCGTTCTGATGTATTATCTTCCATATAAAAAGTGAGCCTATGAAAGCCAGATTCCGTATTCTGATTGGAGTTGCCATCCTTGTTCTGGCGGTTGGCACCGGCACCTGGCTCTACGTATTCCGAAAAGATACTACCGATATGGTAAGGGCTAAAACTGATTTCCGGATCGGAGCGGCAGACCTCTACCGTGAATTTGAATCCGGGGAACAGCCAGCCACTGAGAAATATGGCAGTAAAGTATTGGAAATCAACGGACAGGTGATCAGTATTGAGAAAAATGAATGGGGAAATGTTACGGTTACCTTCGTCGATCCGATGTTCGGTGTCACCTGTACCATAGACAGCCTGCAGGCAATCGGCCAGGCGGGCCTTATCGGAGAAATAAATGCCGGTGATTCGGCAACCCTGAAAGGCCGCTGCGACGGAATGCTCACCGATGTAAAAATCGTTAAATGCGTGATTGTGAAATAGGTTTGGGGTATCAGGTTTGGGGTGTAGGGCGCCTTAAACCTTTCTTCAACCTTTAACCTCCTTCCTAAACCCCATACCCCAAACCTCATACCCCAAACCTCATACCCCAAACCTCATACCCCAAACCTCATACCCCAAACCCCATGTCCCTCCGTCATCTGTCATCCGTCATCTGTCTTCTTCTCCTAACCGGCAACGGTAACGTTATGTCCCAACCCGATCCGGGCATCCGCGATGTATTCGTTAATGGGCGCGACGGCTACCCGCAATACCGCATCCCGGCCCTGCTTCAAACGAAACAGGGTACCCTGCTGGCTTTTTGCGAAGGGCGTGCCAGTATCAACGATCACGCTGCGAATGATATCGTCCTGAAAAGTAGTACAGACGGAGGATCAACCTGGGGACCGCTCCAGGTGGTCGCCGAGGACGGCGAGAATTGCCTGAACAATCCGGAGGTCCTTCAGGTGGAACCCACCGGCAGGATAATTATGGTTTACCAGATCTATCCGAAAGGACTCCATGAATCGGAAGTAGGACCCGGAACCGACAATGACCGTACCTGTAAAGCCTGGCTGATTTATTCCGATAATGATGGCCGCACCTGGTCGAAACCTTCAGATATAACAGCCGGTGTAAAACGGCCGACTTTCGCCACCAGCATCGCCAGCGGTCCGGGAAACGGCATCCAGCTGAAATACGGACCCCATAAAGGACGGATACTCATGCCTTTCAATCAGGGACCGGTCAACCGGTGGAAAAACTATGCCGCCTACAGTGACGACCTCGGGAAAACCTGGGCTTACGGTGAGGTTGCCTTTGAACAGGATGCCGGTTATGGTAATGAAGTTCAGATGGTTGAATTATCAGACGGTACGGTTATGCTGAATACGCGGATACAGGGCGGCACGAAAATGAGGAAAATTGGGTTCAGCAAAGATGGCGGACTTAACTGGACCGGACTGGTCAATGAGCCAAATCTCCCCGATCCCGTGTGCATGGCAACGATCATCAGGCTGGGATCTTCCCCGCTCAAGCCGGCGCCCCTGCTGTTTTGCAATCCCGCCTCCGAAAAGGACCGCACAAACGGCGCTCTCCGGATTTCTTATGACGATGGCAAATCCTGGTCCTCTTACCAGCAAGTCTATCCGGGATCTTTCGCTTATTCGCACCTCACTGACATGGGAAATTCAACCGCCGGACTCCTGTTCGAGCGGGATGAGTATTCCAAGATTTGCTTCGTGAAAATCAGGGTAACCCACTAAGAATGTTGCCGGTTGCCGGTTATCCACCTCACCCCCGGCCCCTCTCCCGCGCTCCCGTTGGTCGCGGGAGAGGGGAGTGTGCTTCGAGGGTTGTTAGCAAGAAAATGCCGAAACAAATACGGAAATCAAGAATTTAGCACGTCCCTTGGGCCGGAGCCGACACCCCTCTCCCGCGACCAACGGGAGCGCGGGAGAGGGGCCGGGGGTGAGGTGGATAACCGGCAACCGGTAACTGGTAACCTCCTCTCACCACCTCGTAAATCCGAGATGCTTCGTGTAGCGGCCTAAAGCCAGCGAGTCTATCTCCGTCTGCCCGAGTTGTAATCCGTAAATGCCAGCAGATGAGTATGTTGTGAAAAGTCCGATTCCGTTTTCAATATTGGAGAATCCGGTGCCCCGATAATCATCTGAAATTTCATAAATATCCCGGTAAAACCCCATCTCCCGGTTGGTGGAGAGAATCTCAAAATCAATGTCCTTAACAACCCTGACCTCTACTTCCGGATCCTCTTGAATTGCTGCCCGTACCTGGGAATAGAAATTCTCAGGACGGAAATAGTAGGAGTATACCTTCCGTGTGCCACCCGGAAAGGAGGTCTCGTTCGCATCGATTCCGGTCAACACCCACTCGGCCACCCGGTCCTGTTCATCATCATAATATATATCCTTGTACCGCATCCTCACCAGGATCTCAAACATGCTCTCTTCATCGGTATTCATCCACTGCATCCAGTAGGGTTCCTCACTGTAAAAATAAACCTTGACAAATGTGAACCGGGGCTCCGTGATTTTGGGTATGGCCCGGAGCCTGGTCGAGGCTTTGACAGGTGTTGTAAAACCCGGAATTTCTGCTATGAGGTTCAGCGTCAGGTTATACTCCTGTCCAAGTGAGTCAAAATATTCAGGCCGGATATGAAATTTCGAGGCATCGGTCTGATAAACAATGTTGGGAGCCTGTGCAAAGATTCCGGGCAACCGGTCCCCGATTTCCGTCTCTGTGAGCTCCACTTTTTCAACCAGCTTGCCGGCGGTGGTTCTCGTCTCCAGGTAAACATGTGCGCCCTTGTAATAAATCGAGTCGGCAATCCTGGCAAAAACATAGGCACTGCCGGGTCCGATAAAGGTTTTGGTGAGCCTGACGGAATAAATGCTGTCCTGAGGATGAATAATCCCATAGATCACCGGCGTGGGCGTCGAAATGATATTGGGATTGAATTCCACCTCGCAAGATATGGCCAGGACCAGGATCAGGGATAATGAAAAAAAACGGCTGGAAAATCTCACGGTTCTAAAAAAATTGGGCGGCAATTTAGCGAAAATGCCAACACTGCCTTAGAATAGGGGAGTGCCTGAAGGTTTAAAGCAGTACTTTTGAAAAAATAACTGTTATGAAAGCGATCCGGATCATGATGTTCTTAGCCCTTGTTTCGGGCGGTGCGGTTTCATGCACCTTTTCCCTGCAGAAAAAGGCGGAAGCTGATTTTCAGCGGGTGGATGCTTTTGTTCGTCAACAGGAATTTACCACAGCCATGGAACTCCTGGATTCCATGGCTCGCTGGAATAATTCAGACTATGGTATAGTAGGTGAGACTCTTCGCAGGAAAAACGCGATAGCATCAGAATACCATCAGCAGGCAGTCACTCAAAAAACCAGCCTGCTCAACATCCTGCAAGCCCAGGTACAGCCCCTGGCCCGGGATTTCCGGTTTACCCCCGGCGAAGCGGGAATGCCCGGAATCTATGAACATAAAAGGCAAACCGTGGAATCATCCTGGAACCGGACATACCTGAAAATTACACTGAATGAGACAGGAGAGGTCTGGCTGACTTCGCACTTCTACGGAAAATCATGGATCGATCATGTCGCTCTCAGGGTATACGACTCGGGAAACTATGTGGTTTCCGACACGATCCCGATGGACGATCCGTGGAACCGGAAGGTCGAAGACCTGGGAGATAAGTGGGAAACAATCGAGTTCCGCGAAGGTACCGATGCCGGCATCATGGCTTTTATTGCCGACAATTATTTGAAATCTCTAAAGGTCCGTTTTAATGGTAAGTCCTTCCATTACATTGTGTTAGAATCTTATGACAAGGAGGCGATCCGCAAAGGCTGGGAATTGGCACAGCTTTTGAAAGAGATGGACGGACTCCGGCAGAGTATCGAACAGCACCAGAAAGAGCTGAAGCAGCTGGGAACCGCAGCCGGGGCGTAACAAGTTATTCAAATCAAACCAACAAACATGAAAACATCAAAATCCAGGGTTATATCAGGCTTGATGCTGCTGATTACCCTAACACCGTTCCTTTTCACTTCCTGTTCCGATGAATATGTAGATCTAAGGGACGAACTGACTGGCCAGTATGATTATGTGGTCAAGATCTTTGCGATTGACAATGAGGGAGACCTGGTTTACCTCGGAGACCAGGAAGATCATTATGACCTCGAAGGCACCATGCGGGTGACTAAAAATGCTGATCCCGATGTGATTGATTTCTGGGACGGAAATGTGATGATGTTCAATGGAACAGACCCCCGGGACACAGGTAATGCAATCGTTTTTGACATCCCCGACCAGGAAGGATGGGTAGGGCCCGTCAATGTGCAGGTATCGGGATATAAATACTGGGATGTCGACAATAAATCGTACGACGGGGCATTCCTGTTTGACGATGAAAGCATTGAGATTGCCTTCTCGGCCCGCATCATGGATGTAGATACCGGTCTGGTCATGGTACTGACCGCTTTCAGGAACTAATCCGATCGGATGCAGCGGACCGGGGTGTAGAATACATCCTCGAAATTATCACTGTTAAACCTGTGCCGGTAAATCTGCCCGTAATTGCGGATGATCATCCGGTGAACCGACCACTGCGCATAGAAGGCTTTATCATCCAGAAAGTGATAATTCCCTTCCCAGTCTGCATACCCAGAGAATTGAAGGTTTAACCCTGATGTTCCGCCCTCCGTCATCTGATAAGCCTGGTCGTTCCCAATCCAGCCCCAGGTTTCAGTGGCTTCGCGGCTCATACCCAGGAATTGCTCCAGGGAGACCCAGTCGCCATCAGTCGGAAGCCGCCATCCCGGGGGACAAACAACGGTGTCATTCAGGTAATAGGAATAGAGTTTGCCATGCCGGATGCAGTTCTGCTGATCGTTATCATAACAGAGTGAGTTCCCCGGAACCATGTAATTGAGGTTTCGCGCCATCCACCATGTCCGGTTCAGGTTTATGACGGGATATCGCTGGCCGTCCCTCGGGTCGGTTAGGGTATCCCGTTCGTAGACTCCGGAGTGAACCGAAAAACGCCACACAGGTGAAAATGCAGTAAGTCCGCCGGGGTCCCTTGAAACGACCTTCCAGAAGTAACGCCTGCCCGGCTTCAAGCCCTCCGGAAAATATTGATCCGCCGGGAGATTTGTTTCCACTAAGGGAGGATCGAAACTCTCCCCCAGGTACAGATCATACCGGAGGTGGTCGCTGTCAGGATCAAGTGCAACCCAGGAAAGTCTTCCGCTGAAAATGATATTGTTGGCGCTGTCCCTCGGATTTGGCGCAAACGGGATCAGCGGGGCGGCATTGCCTTCGCCGACGAAAACTTCCCGGGTGGTTGTGGCCAGGCCACCTGCTCCGTCCCTGACTTGCAGCCTTACGGTATAGGAGCCGGCAGCTGAGAACCGGTGGAGGTTGATGCGGGTCTTGACAAAAAGCCAGTCATAGAATCCGTCATTCTCATAATCCCACCGGATCTCAAGCGACGAATCTTCCCCGTCGGGGTCATAGGAACCTGTGGCATCAAGGGAAAAAAATGTTTCGGTATCACCCGAATCAGGCTTGATGATGAATGAAGCCACCGGTGGCTGGTTAACAGGATCTTTTCTGCAGGAAGTAACCAGCAGGAGAGGAACCAGTATGGGCACCAGACTCAGCCACCCGTGTTTCATCCACTAAAGTTAAACCTTTTTAAGCTTCCATTTGCCACGACGAAAAAGGTAAAATGAGATCAGGGTCATGATGGTCTCAGCCACAACAATCGAAATAAAGACTCCGGGGGGACCAGTATTCAGAGGTTTAGCCAGGACCCAGGCCAGGGGAATCTCTATCAGCCAGAAGCAAATGAAAAACACTTTGGTCGGAGTCGCTGTATCACCCGCCCCGTTTAAGGCTTGAATCATAACCATGCCCAAGCCGTAGAAGGCAAACCCGAAACTAATGATACGCAAAGCCTGGACCGCCGGGACGATCACTGCCGGATCCTGAATAAACATCCGGATAAAGAACTCCGGGAATATGGCAAGAACCAGTCCAAGCAGACCCATAAGCACCAGGTTTACTTTTGCCGTCAGCCACACCGACCGCTCAGCGCGTTCAGGTTTGTCGGCCCCAAGGTTTTGTCCTACCAGTGTCGCAGCTGCATTACTGATGCCGGCGGATGGAAGCAAGGCAAAAATGATTACCCGGATTGCAATGGTATAGCCAGCTACAACTGAGCTTCCGAATGTGGCGATTATCCTCACCAGACCGATCCAGCTCGTGGTAGCAATAAGGGATTGTCCAATGCCACCCAGGCTGAGTTTGATGATCTGCCAGATGGTATGCGGTTCAAACCGGATATCCGCCAAGGTTAACTTGATTCTTCTTTTGCCCCTGAAGAGCAAAAACACCTGGTAGGAAACACCCACGGAGCGCCCGATTAGCGTTGCAATGGCAGCACCCTTGATCCCTAGCTCCGGGAATGGGCCGATGCCAAAAATCAGTAAGGGATCAAGAATAATATTAATGAAATTGGCAGTAATCAATACTCGCAATGACATGGCTGCATCCCCTGAACTTCTCAATACCGAATTGATAATGAACAGGATGATGATCACTCCATTGGATCCCAGCATGATTTTCGTGTAACTGGCAAGCTCACCCTGCATTTCTTCCGAGCCGCCCATGAGCCTCAGAAGATCAGAGCTCCAGAGGAAACCGGGAACCGCGATCAGGGTCGATACCAGGACCCCCGTAAGTATTGCCTGAAAAGCTACCCTTGAAGCCTCTTCAGGGCGTTTTTCACCGGTTCTTCGTGCTACAAGAGCGGTGGTAGCCATGGCCAGTCCGCCACCAATGGCATAAACAATGGTTATTAATGACTCCGTGATCCCCACAGTGGCTATCGCCTCGGAGCCTAGTTTGGAAACGAAGAAAATGTCGACAATGGCAAAAATGGATTCCATTACCATTTCAAGCACCATCGGTATGGAAAGTAAAAAAACTGCGCGCCCCATACTGCCGGCGGTGAAATCCATCTCAGTACCGGAGATGGATTCCCAAACGTCCTTACGTAGTTGTTTAAAATTAAGGAAATACTTCATTGAAGCAAAAAATTATAAGTATAACATTGGAAGGGTTGCCGATGTTTCGGCGCCGGGACGGATGCCCGGGTTAGATAATTGTCCGGACATCCACAAGAAACGGGGTACTGAACGTTTTCATCTTAGTGGATTTTTTGCAAAAATATTAGATTTTCTGAAATCTGGTATCGTATTGCCAAAATAAAAATCGTTCCTATCTTTGCCGCCGCTCTAAATGCCAAGATAGTTAAAGGGTATAACAGTGGTTTCGTAAACCACCATTCCGGGTTCGATTCCCGGTCTTGGCTCTCTTTCTTTTTTGTTTACCTTTAAAAGGCCAAACAAACAATCCCATTCGGTTATGAAATCAATTCACCTCTTTTTTCTGCTGGCTGCAGCATTGTTCACGGCCGGCAAGGGATCCGCGCAGGTGATCCTTCCGTCGCCGCTGAGTCCCCGAATTACTCAGTATCAGATAAATGCAGAACTTAATCCTGATAAAAAAACGGTGTCAGGTGAAATGACCGTTCAATGGAAGAATCCTTCCCGTGACACGGTTAGCGAGCTCCAGTTCCACCTGTACCTCAATGCTTTCAAGAACGGACGATCCACTTTCCTCAGCGCAAGACGATCAGGGCTTTCGGAGGAGAAGGATTGGGGCTATACTGATATTATTTCCATGAAGACCGGATCCGGCGAATTGCTCACGGATCAGCTTCGGTTTATACAACCCGATGAAACTATCTCTCCTTTCCCGCTTCGTCTACCTGAGGAGAAACCGTTCCCGCAGGAATTGTACGGGAAGGACCAGTCGGTCGTTTCTGTCAGGCTGACCAATCCGGTTCTACCGGATTCCACCGTGACCGTCACAATACAATTTACTTCGAAACTCCCTAAAATCACGGCAAGAACCGGGTACAGCAAGGATTTTTTCTTTGTCGGGCAATGGTTCCCGAAACTGGGCGTATATGAGCCGGCTGGCATGAGATATGCCCGAAAGGGCGGTTGGAATACCCACCAGTTTTATCCAAATGCTGAATTCTATGCCAACCATAGCCTCTACAAAGTTGATTTAACCGTTCCTGATGAGTATGTGGTGGGAAGCGGCGGACAACTGATGAAGGAAACCGCATCGGGCGGAAAGAAAACTCTTTCCTTTCGGGCAGAGGATATTGTTGATTTTGCCTGGACCGCCTCAAAGGATTTCCAGATTGCAGAAGACCAGTGGAAAAACGTGAAAATCAAGATAATGCTGCAGCCCGAACACTTTTATCAGGCTGAGCGCCACAGTAAAGCAGTAAAATATGCCCTCGAGTACTTCGATGCACATGTCGGACCCTATCCCTGGCCCTATGTGACGGTGGTGGATCCACCAACCTACGGGCAGGGAGCCGGTGGCATGGAATATACCACCCTGATAACAGCCGGCACCTTCTACCTCATACCCGAACAGATTCGTATGGCTGAAATGGTGACGGTTCACGAATTCGGTCATGCCTATTTCATGGGAATCCTCGCCAATAATGAGGCCGAGGAGCCCTGGCTCGACGAGGGCATAAACAGCTATTGGGAAAACCGGATCATGGACTGGGCCTACGGCGAGAAAACAGCCATGCTCGGGTTTCCGTTTGTGCATGTGGGAGATGTGGAATTTGCAAGGATCTCATGGCTGGGCGGACTCACCCCAAACCTAGTACCCACTTTCAATAATTCATGGAGTTTCCCAAGGGGTACCTATGGGGCAACTGTCTACCAGAAGCCTGCCACCATGCTCAATACGCTGGAACGGATGGTAGGGCAGGAGTGCATGGACGAAATCTTCAGGAAATATTACGAACGATGGGCATTCCGGCATCCTTCAACCAAAGACTTTATCAGGGTGGTAAACGAAGTGATCAGGGAGCGGGGCGATTACAAGTACGGGCCGGATCTCGACTGGTTCTTTGATCAATTCCTCTATGGAACTGCGGCTTTGGATTATTCGGTGGAAGGAATAAGGGTCTCCCCGGCGATGGAAAAAGGCGGACTGTATGATGAATCATCAGAAAAAACATTTCTGGAGACAGATAGGATTGAGGATCGTTTCCGGTCGGTTGTCATGCTGAGCCGGAAAGGCGACGGGATAGTGCCTGTCGAAATCCGCGTCAGGTTTGATAATGGCGAGGAGATCCTTGAGAACTGGGACGGAAAGGATAAGGTGTTCGATCTAATCTACGAGAGAAAGGAGAGGGTAGTGGCCGCCATGGTGGACCCCGGGCAGAAGCTGCTGCTGGATTCCAATCTGCTCAACAACTCCTTTGCCGTGAAACCCTCTGCAAAGCCTGCTCTGAAGTGGGCGGCAAGATTCCTGTTTCTGGTTGAAAACATCATGCATTCCCTATCCCTGATCGTCTGATCCTAAAACCGTTTATCCATGAAAACAATATCCGCATATATCCACGGTGCCAAAACCGCCTGGCGATCACTCCGTCTTACCCTGTTCATTTACCTCTCTTACCTGGGAATTGCCCTGCTGATCGCCATCCCGTTTTTTGGCCTCTTCAGGTCAGCAACCGGTAACAGTGAGTTGGCCGACGGCCTGATGAAGGGATTCGATGCAACCATTATCCGGGAAATCCTTGTTTCAAAAGGACAGATGTTCCGGGTTTTTATTCAGGGTCTATTCCCCTGGTTGATCGGCTTCGCGCTGCTGCAGGTATACCTCACCGGCGGAATCTACAGTAAAATTGCCAGCCCGGGTGGCCGGAGTAATGTCTCCGGTTTTCATAAATCCTCCATTCGCTTCTTCTGGCGATTTCTCAAATTAACAGTCTATTTCCTCATCATTCACATTCTACTCGGCCTGATCCTCTACCTTCCCTACCTGATCATAACCGGGGTTCACACCAACCTCACCGACAAGCAGGTCGTTGTCCCCTTCCTCATCCTTCTCACCTCCCACCTCGTAATTCTTAATTTTATCTTCACCTGGTCTGATTTGGTAAAATCCGCCATCTATGAGCAGGATTCGCGAAAAGTGTTTAAGGGCATTTTCCGCTGCCTGAAAATGGCCCTCCGGAATTTCTTCCGGCTCTATCTCCTGGGAATCCTCCTGGCACTGGCTCCGGCCGCTGCCGCAGCGGCATATTACCTTCTGCGCTCCGGAGTAACAGTCGATACCACCGGTCTTATCATGCTCTTCTTACTCATCCAGCAAATGTTCATCATGCTCCGTGTTTTCTTCCGGATCTGGAGGCTGTCAGCGGTCTACCGGTTTTATTTATCAGCAATTAATCCGATATTCGGCCACGGAATGTAACTTTCTGAGAATTTTGATTTCTAAATGAAAAACTTCAATTTAAATCCAATGAAAATAACCCGCTCTCTTCTGACCCTGGCAATCCTGATGGCATTCGCTTTTCAGGCTGAAGCCAAAAAAGTGCAATTGCAGTACCAGCTAAAAGCCGGTGACCAGTTCGCTTATACTCTTACCGTAAGTCAGGAAATCGCCCAGGAAATGATGGGGCAAAGTCAGTCTACAACAGTAGGAAATTCAATGACCTATAGTTTCAAGGTATTGGAACTGCTTGCTAATGATTCCTACCGGCTGGAAGGAAAATTATCGGAGTATACCATGAACACCAGCACCCCGATGGGTGAGATGAAGTTCAACTCCACGACCGACAAGGAGATTCCTGATTATGCCAAGTCAGTGGCGCTGACACTTAATGAAGTTTTTACGTTTACCCTGTCCAGGGATGGCAAGCTATCCGATATGAAAGCCCCCGAAGGACTGGCTGAAAAAATTGACAAAGCAATGGGAGAGAACCAGGATATGTCGAGCCAGATGATGGCAGGCATTTCCGGGAGTGCCGGATCCGCAGAATCCTTCACCAGGTCGGTAAGCGGATTCTTTCTGAATTACCCGGCGGAACCGATCGCCGTGAAAAAAGCATTCTCAAACGAGACCAAAGTCGAGAATATGGTGGTATTCAATACCAAAACCGATTATACACTGACCAGTGCATCGAAAACCGAAAATGAAATAGGAATTGCTTCCATAATAACCATGGCGGACCCCTCCTCCAGCATGGAGGTTCAGGGAATGACCATCACCTATGAGTTGTCCGGTGGAAAGCACGGTACCTTTACAACGGATGCCGTGACAGGCCTGTTTACAAAAGGTGAAAGCGTTACCAGCATTTCCGGAGTGGTTTCTGTTGAATCTGCCCAGCTGCCCGCACCCATGTCCATTCCGATGAGTATTAAATCAACGGAAAAGCTGACTCGCAAGTAATCAGATTAAAAAACCCCGGGGTTATGCCCCGGGGTTTTTTAATCTCATTACTCGTTTTACCCACCGCAGTCAATCTCAAAACGTGCGTTTTTCGTAAGAACGGTAACATCCGATGGTTCGATGAAATATTCAAAACCAGGTGTCGGCACCCATTCTCCGTTATAGAGTGCCTGAACTTCGTAGATCTTATTCTGCTGCAACCCTGCTACGGTAAATGTTCCGCCGGAAGCTGTGCAGGTGCCCCAGGAACTGGATCCTTTTAACCGGTATCTCAATAAAATGCCGTCCGGAATGGTTGCAGCGGCTCCCAGGTCAGTGCAATAAATCTCGATATTGAAAGTGATCGTCAGGGTTTGATCCCCACCGCCGCCTGTTGCATTAGTGTTCGGAGTGAGAGGTACTTCAACCGGAGTGCTTGAGCAGAAATCATAAGTTATGGGTTCCGGAATATTCCACAGGGGTGTGGTGCCCTCCTGTGCGTGGAACGTGAGGGTAATCTGGCGGTTCCTCGGTACGCTCTGCAAAACCTCCGTATTCAGGTTGGTTTTTGTTCCTGTGATTTCAGGATAACCCGAGAAGTAGCCGTCTGTGCGGAACTCATCGCTGCCCGTCAGGGTTGCAGTAAAAAAGAGTCCGTATCCCCAGCCGGTTTCGCCGGATTTCGAAGCATCTGCAGTGGTAAAAAAGATCTCGATAAACTCACATGACGTCTCAAACCAGTCGAGATTCCAGTAGCTCAGGTGCTGAAGCTGGGCTTCAGTTCTCAAGCCGGTTGGGGTTTGATGAATCTCGGTGGTTTTTTCGAAGGTCCATTTACCGTTCCGTTCATCATAACTCCACAAGGGCACCTTATCGCCCGCTTTTACGGATTGTCCGGTCTCGGGATTCTTAACATTTTCATCAATAGCCATATTAAGGTCAAGCTTGCCACCGTCAAACTTGGCAGCCTTTTTCCCGCTCTCGTCCTTGATGTCAATGGCAACAAATCCCGCGGAGAAAAATGCTCCCTTTTCCTTTTCACCGTCCTCCTTATTAACATCAACATTCAATCCTCCCGGAAAACATCTTAAAGCAGAATCACGGACCGGATTAAAATACACAATAGTGGTTTTCAGGTTACCATCCAGAAGGTTTCCCTGAGCATCACGAATCTCGGTTCCGGCTGGAATCTTCATGTTGACATCGCTGTTGTCGGTCGACATGTCCATATCATTGACAAGCCTGCCCCCCACGGCACTTCCGGAATTATCCCTGGTAGTAACCACTACGCCGTCGGGCGGGAAAGCCAGATCAACCATGTTGACGACAAAATCATGACTCCCTTCGCTCCTCAGGAAAATGGGCAGGGAGGTTGAGACGTAGCCATCAATATCCGCCACCAGAATCAGGCTGATGGGATCGTTCGGTGTGGGCTTGGCATTATAGGGATCAAGTCCGAATGTCAGATAACCTGCCGCAGAATACATCTTCTGCATCCGCTTGCCTGAATTATTTACTACCCACTGACTGTCGGGGCCAAATATGGTTATTTCAACTTTTTTGCCGTCATTGAATCCTACCGGTTCTCCGGTTGCGGCATCAATGAACTGAACCATAATGTTGGTTTTGATCACATTCAGATCCAGCTTGATATCGAGGTCATCCGTGTTCAGATTGAATTTCTGACAGGAAGGACCGGCCATAACCAGGACCAGGAAAATGGAGGTAAGGAATCGTATACTTTTCATGATAAATATTCTATATGATTCTGAAGGTTAACTGCATTGAAACCATCGGATACCATTTATATTGTGCAATGGCATCCATAATGACCTGCTGATTGTTTTCGCTGGCCATCGGACTCAGCATGTTGGTGCCGGTGAGACTTAGCTGCGGAGCACCATGGTAAAGGGCTCCCATCTCGAAATTGAAAGAAACCCGGTGCTCGCGGGAAAGCGTATTGCCAAATCCAAATGCCAGATAAGGCGAAATTTTCGTTTCGGGAGTAACCTCGCCGACAACAATTCCAAGGTCAGCCGCGGGAACTACGATATCCCCATAAAGATATTCCGATGTGGGAATGACCGTCAGGGTATGGCGCATGGCATTCTGCATAATTCCGGCAGTCAGGTGGATGACATTTTTTACCGGATAAAAATCGAGATAAAGGTTGGCTCCTCCGAATTTCAGGTTTGCTTCCACCGTCGCACTGAAGCCGTCCATTGGGATCGATTGGCTTATGGGAATATTCATGGTTGAATATCCAAGCCTGATATTGAGCCTCTCTCCAAACCCCTTTACAACTTCAAAACCGAATCCGTCGGTCGAGGCCTTGATGCCGATTCCCCAAAGATCAAGCGGTCCGTATTTTGTTTTTTGGGAGACAGAATCCGGCGACTGGGCGGAAAGAGTGCTGAATGGTAAGGCTAGCAGGCACAAACCCATCAACAATAATTGTGGCTTTTTCATACTGAAGATCGTTATGGTTTGACAGAAGGACAGGCTTTCGTCAATTGGTATCAAAGATATACTAAATGTTTATCAAATGGTTACATTTTAAAAGATAGTCTAATCCAATCGGCAGGGCTGATAATTGTAAAAATGATAACTTTATATTTTAGCAATCAAAAATAACCATGAAGACTATCCGACTGATATCCCTTTTACTGTTTCTTGCGATTTCCGGTAACCTCTCCGCAGCATATCTGGAATACGTCCCGCAGCAGCTCACTCAGCCTGACGGATCAACCCTGAATTGTTTCGCATCAGGGGATGAATATTACCATTGGCTTCATGATTCAAATGGATATACCATCATCCTGAATCCGGGAACCGGGTTTTTTGTTTATGCCGATAAAGCGGGCGCGGAGTTAATTCCGACCGCCTTGCTCCCCGGCAGGGATAATCCATCGGCAGCCGGACTCCGGCCCGGCCTCAATATCAGCCAGGATCGTTACCGGCAACTGTTCAACACAAAATTCAAGGACCCTTCATTCAAGTCTGCACGCTCCTACTCCAATACAGGCGATTATAACAACCTGGTCATTTTCATCCGCTTCACGGGCCAGAATGAATATACCGAGTCCCTGACCGTCTACTCCTCGGCTTTTAACGGCAGCGGTATCGTGTCAATGAATGAATACTTTAAGGAGGTTTCAAAAACCCAGCTAAACATCAGTTCAACTTTTTATCCGGCTCCGTCGGGAACCACCATCGTTTCTTATCAGGACAGTCATACCCGCAGGTATTACCAGCCTTATTCCGCATCCAATACTGAAGGCTACCGGACCGAAACAGATAATATCAACCGGGAAATGACCCTCCTTAAAAATGCCGCCGAATTTGTTCGTGCCCAGGTGGAAGGAAGCGGCATTGATTACGATCATGACAATGATGGTAAGATTGACAATGTCTGTTTTATCATACAGGGAAGAACCGACGGATGGAGCGATCTGCTCTGGCCACATCGCTGGGTCCTTTATCAGTATGATGTCAGAATAGGGGGAGCCAGAGTTTATGATTTTAACTTTCAGCTATCAGAGGGGCTGGGTGTCAGTGTGTTATGCCATGAGATGTTTCACAGCCTGGGTGCCCCTGATCTCTACAGGTATGAAAACGACGATATTACCCCTGTCGGCCCCTGGGACCTGATGGCCCATAACAAGACTCCGCCCCAGCACATGAGTGCGTATATGAAAATGAAATACGGTAAATGGTTTTCCCAGATTCCTGCAATAACTGCAGATGGAAACTATTCCCTGAAACCACTCTCTTCAGATGGATATGCCGCCTATAAGATTCCCTCTCCCAATTCCACAACAGAGTTTTTTGTTGTTGAATACCGCAAGGCGGCCGGTCGGTTTGAGTCGAGCCTCGTGGGTACCGGCCTGATCATATACCGGATCAACCAGTCCCTCGAGGGTAATGCAGATGGGCCACCCGATGAGGTGTACGTATATCGTCCTAACGGGACCAACCGTAGCAATGGTAACATCAATGCCGCACCGTACAGCTCAAACCTGGGCCGAACGGAGTTCAGCGATAATACCAGCCCCTCCTGCTTCCTGAGTACCGGCGCTGCCGGAGGGATAAAAATATCAAACATCGGAGCTGCCGGTGAAACCATCTCGTTTACCGTAGGATCAGGAGGTGCGTTTAACCCACCGCACAGCCTTTCTGCAACCTTGACCGGACGGAACGTGACCCTGAACTGGGAAAAGCCGGAAACCGGAAATGGCTCGCTGGAAGCCTATAAGGTTTACCGGAATCAAGCCCTGATCGGAACAATAACCAACCCGAATACAGTAACCTTTTCGGATAACAACCTCGCAGATGGAACCTACAATTATTTCGTTACGGCACGCTACGTTACTCCTGCAGGCGAATCAGCAGGGTCCAACACCGTAACCGTCTCGGTTGGGGGGGGCGACAAACCCGACCTGGTTATCACAAACCCTGTGATCCTTCCGGCTAATGTTGAACCCGGAGATCCTGTAAGCCTGTCCTGTAAACTTGAAAACAGGGGCCCAACCAGCGCGGGCATCAGTGTGCTTAGGGTTTATTTGTCACTGGATGAGGTTTTTGACTCGGAAGACAGGCAGCTTGCCGAAGGCTCGATGAGCGCCCTCGAGGCAGGCACCTCACTTGACGTTGCCGGCGACGACATAACAATACCCGAAAGTGTCAACAACGGCAAATGGTTTGTTCTTTTTATTGCTGATGCTGACGGAGCTGTGGCAGAATCAATCGAAAATAATAATCAAACCTCAACTACCCTCACAGTCGGAAATCCGGCCCTGAATCCTCCAAGGAACCTGGTGGCTCAGGTTAATCAATTGTCCGTTAAGCTGAACTGGCTCGAGCCGGAACCTGGCGGAGGTACAGTTGCAGGTTATGCGGTTTACCGGAACGGAACTAAAATATCAACCATCAACAACCCCGAACTGCTTGAGTTTACAGACCCCGGACTCTCCCTCGGTTCCTATACCTATCATATTACCGCAAATTATTCCGTTCCGGTCGGTGAATCTGCAAAATCAAATGAAGTTACGGTTACCGTCAACAATGAAGTAAAACCGGACCTTACCATTCAGGATTTTGATATTACCCCTAAGTCAGCCACACCGGGAGGCAGCATAGACATTTCCTGCACCTTGCTTAATATCGGGGGCTCCCAAGCCCCGGAAAACCAGATTGACCTATACCTCTCACAGGATCAGGTTATTGATGCAACCGACATTTATCTGGCTTATGGTACAATGGACCCCCTCGATGCCGGTGACAACGTTTCCGTCACAGGTGAGGATATTTCCCTTCCTGATGATCTGGCATCCGGTACCTGGTATGCCCTGATTATGTGCGATGCATTGGGAGTGATTGGTGAGTCCAATGAGAACAACAACCTGGTCTCCACCACCCTTATAATCCAGGGAGATTCTCCGGACCTTCAGATCATCAGCATCTCATTCTTTCCATTGGTCATTACTCCAAACACCAACGTTCGTGTTAACTCGATCGTCTATAATGGAGGAACGGTTCTTGCCTCAACCGTTAAAATTACCTTGTACCTCTCCTCCGATGAAGTGCTTGATCCATCGGATAAAAAGTTGTTTGATGAATCAACCAGAACCCTCGGGGCTAAAGGAACAATTCCCCTTTCGGGAGGATTCACCCTTCAGGCATCCTATCCGCCAGGACAATATTACCTGATCGGGGTGGTAGACAAGGACAACACGATCAATGAATCCGATGAGACCAATAACCAGATGATCAAACCCGTGATTGTCTCCGGTACTTCAGGGATCGGGGATGAATTCCTGAATCTCTCCATGTCCGTTTTCCCGGTTCCTGCAAACGAACATCTCAATATCAATCTTAGAGATAGTCCTGGCCAGCATGCACATATTCAGATCATTGATATATTGGGGAAGACAATTTTCCAACAAGATTTTATAACCACAATGGCTGATCATGTTGAAATAAATGTTTCAAACTGGGAGGAAGGAATTTATATGGTACGTTATCGGACAACTGAAAAATGCCTTTCCCGAAAGATCCTGATTGAGTAAAAAAAACTACTTTTCGTAACATTAGTTCCTTTTTGTTTTTAACTTTATAAGCACAATATCTGTTGAATAGCATCTTTCAACGCAAATGCCATTAATCATTAAACCAAAAGAATAATCTACATGAAAACGAAAAATTCACTGTTGGGCATGGCCGGGATGGTAATTCTGGCTACAATCATCCTATCCTCCTGTAAGAAGGATGATCCGATTATTGTTGAAAAGCAGACCAAGGTCACCGGTACCGCCAAACTGGTTGCAGGAACTCCGGGTGACCTGGGGAATGCTCAGGTTGCCTTGTATATAAGCATCGACGACTGGAACAACTACCAACCGGTTAAGGTGTCTGAAAACGTAACCGGATCAGGTGCCAAGATCAGCTTTACCTTTAACGATGTGGTACCGGGTAACTATTATCTGGATGTTTGGCTCGACAATGACCGCAGCGGTGATTGGTCGGCCGGCGATTTTGTTGGCTGGTGGGGTTCAGGTGCATTGTCCGCCCCCTCCCTGTCGCCGTTTATGGTTGCCGAAGGGAAAACCGTTAACAAAGACATCATTTGTGATGTTCTATAGCTGAAATACTGAAGATAAAAGAAAAAGCCTCCGGATCCCCGGAGGCTTTTCTTTTTGTAGCGGGGGCAGGACTTGAACCTACGACCTTTGGGTTATGAGCCCAACGAGCTACCAACTGCTCCACCCCGCACTGTTGTGGGTGCAAAGATAATAAAAAAAACAATATCACCTAATAGCGTAAGTAAATCATCACGGGCGTCCTGACGGGCGCACGCCGTGCGCCCCTACAAACCATTTCAACCATTTCAACCATTTCAACCACTTCAACCACTTCAACCACTTCAACCATTTCAACCACTTCAACCATTTCAACTTATTCCCTTATCTTTGCCCCACCAGAAAACGGACAAACATGGCAGAGCCTAAAAAGAAGCTGGTTCATAAATTAAAAAGCAAGTACCGCCTGGTAATCATGCGGGAAACCTCTTTTGAGGAGGTCTGGCAGATGAAACTGTCCAGGATGAATGTGATAACTGCCCTGGCTGTTTCCCTGACAATTTATACCATCGTGGTGGTGGTGCTGATTGTTTATACCCCGGTTAAACAGTTGATTCCTGGGTATCCAAATGCAGAGATGACCCGGAATATCCGGATGAATGCTCTCCGGCTTGACTCGCTTGACTATCAGCTGGCCCTTAAGGATCAGTTTATCAATAATCTGATTACGGTTGTCAACGGTGGCGAAACCAGGATTCATTCAACCGACCAGGGTACTTCGAATGTTTCAATCCGTGAAATAACCGATGACAGATCTGCCGATGATTCCCTGCTGCGGCTTGAAGTTGAAAAAGCCCAGCGTTTCAACCTGGGACCGCAAAGCTCTTCCGGCAGCACAGGAAATCTTAACCAGCTCTATTTTTTCCCGCCAGTGCGCGGCCTGATCATGGCCCGCTTTGATTTTGTCAGAGGTCACTATGGTATTGATATTGCCACGGCAGCCAACCTGGGTGTCAAGGCTGTACTGGACGGGACTGTCATTATGGCTGATTATACAAGTGAAACAGGATATACCATCCAGGTGCAACATGAGAACAACCTGGTATCAGTCTATAAACACTGCAAGGAGTTGTTTAAAACCACCGGTAACCGCATTAAGGCCGGTGAGGTCATTGCCACGGTGGGCAATACCGGCGAGCTGACCACAGGACCGCACCTCCATTTTGAACTGTGGCACCAGGGTAAGGCCCTGAATCCAGAACATTTTATTGCTTTTGAATGATGAAGCGCATCGGCATCCTTGGATCCACCGGGTCCATCGGTAAGCAGGCACTCGAGGTAATTGCGCGGCACCCCGCGCAATTCTCCGCTGAGGTCCTTACCGCGCGCTCAAACTATACGGTGCTGATCGAACAGGCCCTCAGGTTCAGGCCTTCCAGCGTAGTAATTACCGATGAGTCCTGCCGGGAGGCTGTACAAAGCGCACTGGCCGGTACCGGGATTGAGGTCCGCTCCGGTAGCTCCTGCCTGGGTGAGGTCGTCTCAGGGGACAATGTGGATATGGTGCTGACCGCAATGGTAGGGTTTGCGGGACTGATGCCGACGATCTGCGCCATCAAGGCTGGGAAACAAATTGCACTGGCAAACAAGGAGACCCTGGTGGTGGCCGGAGACCTGGTGACACAACTTGCCCGGGAAAACTCCGTTCAGATTCTTCCGGTTGACTCGGAGCACTCTGCAATCTTTCAATGCCTGGCAGGCGAAAGGAACGCCGACGTTGAAAAAATCTGGATTACAGCTTCCGGCGGTCCGTTCCGGGCTTTTAGCGCGGACAAGCTGGCCAAAGCCACCCACACGGATGCCCTTAAACACCCAACCTGGAATATGGGCGCCAAGATTACCATCGATTCCGCAACCCTGATGAATAAGGGGCTTGAGGCCATCGAAGCCAAATGGCTTTTCGGTTTGGAGCCGGATCAGATCGATGTCGTGGTCCATCCCCAGTCAGTGGTCCATTCGCTGGTCCTATTTCTCGACGGGTCGATTAAAGCGCAGCTCGGACTGCCCGACATGCGCCTGCCGATTCAATATGCACTCAGCTATCCCGATCGCCTGCCCGGATCTTTTCCGCGTTTCAGTTTTACAGAGTTTCCGGCCCTGACTTTCGAATCACCCGATCTGCTTCGATTTCCAAACCTCACCATAGCCATGGAGGTAATGCGTAAAGGCGGTAACCTGGCTTGCATAATGAATGCCGCCAATGAGGTTGCCGTGGATGCATTTCTCAATGACCGAACCGGCTTTTCCGGTATGACCCGCATTATCGAAAAAACCCTTGAGAAGGCAACTTTTATAGAGAATGCGGGTTTAATAGACTACATTGAATCGGACTTTGAGGCCCGATCCCTCGCCTTATCATTTGTTTAATCTGCAAGTTATTATGGATATCCTGATTAAAGCCGCTCAACTCCTGCTCAGCCTGTCGATACTGGTTATCATTCACGAATTCGGCCATTTTGTTTTTGCCCGCCTCTTCAAAACGCGGGTCGAGAAATTCTACCTGTTTTTCAATCCCTGGTTCTCACTTTTTAAATTCAAGAAAGGCGATACTGAATATGGGATCGGATGGCTGCCACTTGGAGGCTATGTTAAAATAGCCGGAATGATCGATGAATCCATGGATAAGGAAGCCATGAAACAGGAACCAAAACCCTGGGAATTCCGGTCAAAATCGTCCATCCAACGCCTCCTGATCATGCTTGGCGGTGTTCTGTTCAATGTGATCTTCGCATTTATAATTTACTCGATGATCCTGTTTGCGTGGGGTGATACCTACCTTCCAACCAAGAATGTCAAGTACGGAATAGTTTGCGATACCCTGGCTACCAACATGGGACTCCGGCACGGCGACAAAATCATCACCGTGGATAATCACGAGGTGGAAGATTTTCATGACCTGGTTCCGGAAATCGTCTACAGGGGCGCAAAAACAATCCAGATTGACCGAAACGGGGAAATGCTGGACATTAACGTGCCGGCAGATTTTGTGGAACAGTATCTTGAAAAGAAAAGTTTTATCGATTATGCATTCCCCTTTGTCGTTCGTGACTTCATTCACGGATCGCCGGCCAGGGAAGCCGGCATGAAGGTGGATGACCGGATTGTGGGAATCAACGGAACCGATGTCCCTTTTTTCACCCTCTTCAGCCTTGAAATTAAAAAGCTGGTAGGCGACACGGTGACAATCAACGTAGACCGGAATGGTGAACACCTGGACTTCAGGATGGCCGTGCCGGAAACGGGCAAGATCGGAGTCTATCCGGTTGACCCGAAATCCTTCTTTGAGCTGAAAGAAATCAAATACGGATTCTTTGCTTCCATCCCTGCAGGAATCAAAAAAGGAGTCCAAACCATATCATCCTATCTTAAGGACCTTAAACTGATATTCAACCCGGAAACCAAAGCCTATAAATCCCTCGGCGGATTCATATCAATCGGTAACATTTTCCCTGCCTCCTGGAATTGGCAGATATTCTGGAACATGACAGCCTTCCTATCCATAATGCTGGCGGTTTTAAATGTTCTCCCCATTCCGGCATTGGATGGTGGTCATGTTTTTTTCCTTACCTTTGAAATGATTACCGGACGCCGCCCCAGCGACAAATTCATGGAAGTCGCCCAAATCGTCGGTATGGTGTTGCTGCTTGCCCTTGTCCTCTACGCAAATGGTAACGATATACTAAGGTTGTTCCAAAAATAGTACGTATGAAAACAAGGGTAATCGCTTTGGCTGCCGTGATCGTGGCTATCACGGCCATTTCCGGGTGTAAAAATTCAAATCAGCTGGGGCTGCCGCCCTGCAACGGGAAACCGGGCGAGGTAGTCCTGGTGATATCCGAAGACCTGTACAATGGCGCTGCAGGGGATACCCTGGCGCGCATACTGGCAACTGACGAACCGGCACTGCCCCAAACCGGCATGGACGGTGCTGAGCCGCTATTCGACCTGATCCAGATACCTCCATCAGCCTTCAACAACATGATCCGTCCGGCCAGGAACCTGATCATCTTTGAGGTCGATCCGGCGGTTGCAAAACCTGAAATAAAGGTTTTCAGGGATTATTGGGCTGCTGATCAGTTGCTGATCCGCATCTTTGCCCAAAACCGTGAACAGTTGATCAACCTCCTCGACCAGAGCCGGTCCAGCCTGGTTGAAATCCTGAGGGAAAGCGAAATCGATCGCCAGGTGGGCTTCAACAGAAAATACTCAAATATTGAACTTTCCAGCCAGCTCATCCGGAAACACGAAATTGAAGCCAGCTTCCCCAAAGGCTTCGACATCAGAAAAGATACGGAAGACTTCATCTGGATACACTATGATCCGGCGGATATGACACTTGGTGTCCTGATCTGGACCTATCCCTATACCGATCAAAAGCAGCTCAATTATCCGGAACTTGTTTCTTTTACCGATAAGCACCTGAAACCCCGTGTTCCAGGACCTTCTACCGGTTCCTATATGGCAATCGATCTCACCATACCCGTTCTGACCCGGACTTTTACCCTCAATGGTAATTTTGTGACCGAGTTGCGGGGCCTGTGGGAAACCGTCGGCGATTTTATGGGTGGACCTTTCATTTCCTGGACCTATGTGGATGAGGAGAGAAACCGGCTGGTTACCGCCTTTGGATATGTTTATGCGCCAAAAATCAATAAACGCAACCAGGTTCGCAAGGTGGAGAGCATCCTGAAAACAATTGATTTTCCGGATCAGTCAATCAGCTCAAACAACTGATTGCGCTTGCGGGGAACAAATCCCGCCTCCACGATCGCTGCCTGCATACCGGTGCTGTCCATCGAATTCCTTGCACCAGCCTGCGATACAACGTTTTCTTCAATCATCACCGACCCGAAATCATCGGCCCCGGCATGGAGACAGATCTGGCCTGCCGTAATGCCTGTGGTTAACCAGGAAGCCTGAATGTGGCTCACATTCGGGAGAAGGATTCTTGCCATCGATAATAGCCTGATATATTGGCGTGTATCCACATTGTTGCGAATTCCCATTTCATCGCGGAGAGCCGTCCCTTCATCCATGAAGGGCCAGGGGACGAAATTCAGGAATCCATAGCTTCCGGTGGGCTTTTCCGCCTGGAGATCCCGGATTCTCAGTATATGTTCGATTCGCTCCTCACGGGTCTCTGCATGTCCAAACATCATCGTGGCGGAAGTGGGAAGCCCCGTGCGATGAGCCACCCGCATCACCTCCAGCCATTCCTCAGCTGAACATTTTCCCTTTGAAACGATCCGCCTTACACGGTCAACCAGAATTTCGGCCCCCGCCCCCGGAAGGGAATCCAGGCCGGCATCACGCAGCGACCGCAGAACCGTTTCAAAATCGGTCTTTTCAAGCCGCGAAAGATGCACAATCTCCGGAGGTCCCAGCGCATGAAGCATCAGGGCCGGATACTCCTCCTTGAGATTCCGGAACAATCCGGTATAAAAATCGAGGCCCAGTGTCGGATGCATGCCTCCCTGGAGAAGCAGCTGCCGGCCCCCAAGCTCGAAAAGCCGGTCGATCTTTTCCCTGTATTGTTCGATCGTGGTAATGTAGGCATCCTCATCCTGACCTCTCCTGCAGAAATTGCAAAACTTGCAGAAGGATACGCATACATTGGTGATGTTGACATTCCGGTCAATGATCCAGGTAACGGTGTTCCCGGGATGCAGCCGATTCCGGATCCGGTCCGCAGCCTCCATGAGCTCCCCGTCACCAGCCTGCAGGTACAGGAAATTCGCCTCTTCATGCGAAAGAAACGTTCCGCCGACTGCCTTGTCAAGAATATTTTGTTGCGTCGTCATGCTGTATCAGAGAGTTCCGCAAGGTAGGCTAATTGTCAGGCCTGCCGATCAGTTTACCCCGGATTTTTTTAACTTTACGGGCTTTATCGGGTTATAAATACAGGTAAGGATATGCTGATATTTAGTACGGATATGGTTCTGCCGGCTCAAAACCGGATACTGCTTTTCGGGTCTCCGGAAGAGGTCAGGGCAACTGTCTGGCCCTCAGCTGAAAAGGAATACATCAATACCTGCATCGACAAAAAGCAGAAGCAGATCCTCCTGAACCTTTATGACCACAGTGAGGTTATCCAGATTGCCGAGACTGGCAAGACCGGATCGGCTCTCCTTGAATCCCTCCGCGTTTGTGGCTCGGAAATATACGACCTCGCAGTCAGGCACAAATGGGAGGAGCTGGTTTTGGATAACCGGACCGGCAATTCAACGTACTCCGGGGCGCTTGCCGAAGGCATGGCGCTCTCTTCCTATCAGTTCCTGAAATACTTCTCCAAACCTGACGAGAAAAGGCATTCTCTTCTCCGGCTGGGCTTACTCAATGGCAATCCGGCAATGGTAAAGGAGATGAATACACGGGTCGATGCCGTCACACTCTGCCGGGATCTGGTCAATGAACCGGTTTCCTGGCTCAACGCCCCGCGTCTCGGCCAGGAAATCACCCGATTCGGACTTGAGGTAGGGCTCTCCGTTGAAGTACTTGACAAAACACAGATTGAATCCCTTAAGATGGGTGGGTTGCTTGCGGTTAACCGCGGCAGCATCGACCCTCCAAGGTTTATCATCATAAGCTGGGAACCGGAAAAACCGGTTAACCAGTCTCCCCTGATCCTCGTTGGCAAAGGGGTGATGTTCGATACAGGCGGGCTCAGCTTAAAGCCGACTCCTGCCAGCATGGACGAGATGAAATCCGATATGGCAGGTGCCGCAGCAGTTGCTTCCACACTCTATGCCATCGCAAGGATGGGATTGCCGGTCAGGACTTTCGGCCTGATTCCGGCAACCGATAACCGCCCCGATGGGAATGCCTATGCCCCCGGAGACATTATCCGGATGCATGACGGTACTTCGGTTGAGGTCCTCAACTGCGATGCGGAAGGAAGGCTGATTCTGGCTGATGCCCTGAGCTATGCCCGGAAATACGAACCTGATCTGGTTATCGATCTTGCCACCCTCACCGGATCCGCCCAGGTAGCACTGGGGTCCCAGGCGGCGGCAGTTATGGGAACCGCGCCGGATCAGGCTTTCAACATGCTCGAAGAGGCAGGTTTTGAGGTACATGAAAGGGTGGTGAGATTTCCCCTGTGGGAAGAATACAGTAAACTGCTGGAATCCGATGTTGCCGACGTTAAAAATATCGGAGGCAGATACGCCGGGGCAATCACCGCAGGAAAATTCCTGGAACGGTTCACCTCGTTCCCCTGGATTCATATCGATATTGCAGGCACCGCTTTCCTCACCACCCGCGATACCTACCGCGGAAACGGCGCTACCGGAACCGGCGTCAGGCTCCTGCTCAGTTTTATCAAGAAATATTATCAATTGTAAGGATATCTATGGAAGAGCAAAGAATATTGGTCGGGATTACACATGGGGACATCAACGGCATCGGTTACGAAGTGATTATTAAAGCACTGCTCGATCCCCGTATGCTCGAAATCTGTACCCCCGTGGTGTACGGTTCGCCCAAAGTGCTGGCCTACCACCGGAAAGCACTGAACATCCCGAATTTCAGCCTGAACCAGATAGCTTCGGCCAAAGAGGCAAACCTGCGGAGGGCAAACCTGATCAATTGCCTCGATGACAACGTCAGGGTGGAACTTGGGAAATCCTCGGGATACGCCGGCGAGGCGGCCTTCATCGCTCTTGAAATGGCTATCAGCGACCTCATGGAGCACCAGATCGATGTCCTCGTAACCGCACCGATCAACAAGCATAACATCCAAAGCAAGGATTTCAGCTTTGCAGGCCACACCGAATACCTTCAGGAAAAACTGGAAGTCAGCGAGGTACTGATGCTCATGGTCAGCGATTATCTGAAAGTGGGCGTCGTAACCGGACATATTCCTCTGTCACAGGTCGCCGGAGAAATTACTACGGATCTGATACTGAGAAAACTGCGACTTCTCGACCATACGTTGAGGAACGATTTTAATATCAGGGCACCCCGTATTGCCGTGTTGGGCCTCAATCCTCACTCGGGCGACCAGGGACTGCTGGGCACCGAGGAGGAACAAATAATCATGCCCGCGCTGGAAAGAGCCCGCCACGACAGTATCATGGCCCTCGGGCCTTATGCCGCCGATGGGTATTTCGGTTCAGGTCTCTATCAGAAATTCGACGCCGTTCTGGCTATGTACCACGACCAGGGACTTGCACCCTTTAAAGCCCTTTCATTTGACACTGGGGTTAACTTTACAGTTGGCCTTCCCATCGTCAGAACCTCTCCGGCGCACGGTACCGCTTACGAGATTGCCGGCCTCGACCAGGCCAGCGCCGACTCCATGCGTCAGGCAATTTACATGGCGGTAGATATATATACCACACGGAAAGCCAACCGTGAATTGAAGAAGAATGCCCTCGGGGCACAGTAGTAACCAGCGCTTTTCCGATGGCCATATATGAGTATATAACAGGAAAACTGGCAGACCTTACTCCGGCTGCTGCCATTATTGAGCAGGGCGGAATCGGCTACCAGGTCCAGATCTCCCTTCAGACTTATGCGTCCGCCCGAGGGAAGGACTCCGTTACCCTTCTGATTGAGGAGATCATCAGGGAGGACAATCATACCCTTTTCGGCTTCTTCACGCGGGAGGAACGTGAAATGTTCCGGCTGCTGGTCTCCGTCAGCGGCATAGGTCCCAATACAGCCCGGATGATGCTTTCATCCCTTACCACCCCGGACATCCGGCGGGCAATCCAGACCGACAATGTCAACCTGCTGAAAAGTGTTAAAGGGGTCGGAGTTAAAACCGCCCAGCGGGTTATAATCGATCTGAGGGATAAACTTTCCAAAACGGAAGAAGTATCCGGAATTTTCCCTGTTTCGGGCAATACCTCAAGGGAAGAAGCGTTATCTGCTTTGGTTATGCTTGGTTTCGGCCGGAACGATTCGGTCAAAGCCCTGGACCAGATTCTCAGAGACGCGCCGGAAACCGGCCCTGAAGAACTGGTGAAGCTGGCCTTAAAAAAACTGTAACAGCATCTACCGGAACCTACATGGAGCAGAGACCATCGACCAGAATTCAGATATTCAGTGCACTGACAGTTAGCTTTTTCCTGTTTGCCACACTACACCTGAACGGGCAGCAGCGAAATGTGGCCAATCAGAACCAACAGGCAGCACAGGTTGCCACCCGGGATACCTCATCGACACTCCGTTACCCGATTCCGGCCGACAAAGGTTTTCCATGGTCCCTCTATTCCCGCAACCAGTCACCCCTATACCTTAAAACCCCAAAGAACATCACATCGGGTGTTGAGTTTGATACAAACCTGAACGAATATAAATTCCAGGAAAAGATCGGGGATAAAAACCTGGGTGACCCGTTCTACCTCAGCTCAAAGGATTATCGTCAGTACGATTTCAACAAATCCATCCGCGACTACTGGATTCAGCGGGTTGGCGGAGAGAGCTTCCAATCCCAGCAAGGACTGATCCCTAAACTCTATATCGGGGGTGAAGCCTTCGACCGCATCTTCGGATCCAATACGATCAACATTAATCCTCAGGGATCCGCCGAACTGATTTTTGGCCTTCAGATCAATAAAACCGATAACCCGGCTCTCCCGGAAAAGGTCAGAAAGAATACAACCTTTGATTTCGACAACAAGATCCAGATGAACGTCACCGGCCAAATCGGTGATAAACTGGAACTGGGTATCAGTTTTAACACCGAGGCAACCTTCGATTTCGAGAATAAAACCAGAATTGCCTACACAGGAAAGGATGACGAGATTCTTCGGAAAGTTGAGGCTGGTAATGTCAGCCTTCCCCTGTCGGGTTCCCTGATAACGGGCAGCCAGAGCCTCTTCGGAATCAAAACGGAAATGCAGTTCGGAAGGCTTACCGTTACCAGCATCTTTACCCAGCAGCAGGGTAAATCCGAATCAATTGATATTCAGGGTGGGGCAGTGGCAAATGAGTTTGAAGTTCATGCCGATGAATATGAATCCAACAGGCACTTCTTCCTTTCCCAGTATTTTCGGGATACCTACGATCAGTCACTCCGCAGCACCCCGGTAATCTCCTCCGGTGTCAATATCACCCGGGTGGAAGTCTGGGTTACCAATAAAAACGGAAACTTTACCGACTCCAGGAACATTGTCGCTTTTATGGACCTTGCTGAAGGAATGTTTCCCGGCGACAGTAATATTTTCAATACAAACTTTGTAAAGGTAACAGGATCAGGACGCTATCCCTATAACGACCTTAATGACCTCTATCAGAATTTATTGGCTAATTATTCAGGGATCCGCGATATCGGACAGGTTACCAGTGTCCTTTCCCCGCTGGCTTCCTTCGGTTTCATGGGAGGCCAGGACTATGAAAAGATCGAGAATGCCCGGAAGCTTGCAACCGACGAATATCAGCTCAATGCCAAGCTTGGGTATATTTCTTTAAATCAGGAACTTAACTCCGATGAGATCCTTGCCGTCTCTTATGAATACACGGTTGGCGGACAGGTTTTCCGGGTCGGTGAATTTTCAAGTGAGGTAAACCAGGATCAGAACTCCAATGCTCCCTCCCTGATCCTTAAACTGCTGAAAGGTACCAACCAAACCCCAAGCCTTCCGACATGGGACCTGATGATGAAGAACATTTATGCACTCGGGTCGGGCCGCCTAAACAAGGATGAGTTCCAGCTTGACATTTTGTACCAGAATGATAAAACCGGAAATGCGATCAACTATATTCCTGAGGGAGCGATTAACGGCGATCGGCTGGTCAAGGTTTTAAATCTGGACAACCTTAACGGACAGCTGGACCCGCAGCCCGACGGAGTTTTTGACTATATTGAAGGTATAACGGTCAATTCCACCAAAGGCCGGATCATTTTTCCGGTCCTCGAGCCCTTCGGCTCCTACCTGCGAAAGAAAATAACAGGAGGAAACCCCGCGAACACAGAGATCGCGGACCAATACGTATTTGAGGAACTCTATGGCCAAACCCAGACTGTAGCCCGGCAGACTGCTGAGAAAAATAAATTTCTGCTCCGGGGATCCTACAAGTCATCCTCTTCATCTGAAATAAGGCTGAATGCATCCAATATTCCGCAGGGAAGCGTTGTGGTGACGGCCGGTGGAATGAAGCTGACAGAAGGCGCCGATTATATGGTTGATTATACCATGGGAACGGTCAAAATCATCAATCAGGGGCTTCTCGAATCAGGAACGGCCATTAAAATCTCCCTGGAGGATAATTCAACCTTCAACCAGCAGTCGAAGGCCATGATCGGAACACATATGGAGTACCGGTTCAATAAGGATTTTAACCTCGGGGGTACGATCCTTCACCTTCGTGAAAGGCCTTTGACCAATAAGGTCGGCCTGGATGATATTCCGATTGCCAATACCATGTGGGGCCTGAATACCAACTACAGGAAGGATGCCCCATGGTTGACCCGTGCCATTGACAAGCTTCCCCTCATTCAGACCAAGGAGCGTTCAGTGGTTAATTTCAGCGGTGAGTTTGCCCAGCTTATTCCGGGGCACTCCAAGATCGTGAACTCCGGCGACAGTAAAGGCGGTGAAGCTCTGGTTGATGATTTCGAAGGAAGTGAGACCTCCTTTACCCTGAAACAAAGGCAGAGTTGGGTGCTCTCCAGCACTCCGTACGGGCAGCCCGATCTTTTTCCTGAAGCCTCATTAAGTAATGACTGGACTTACGGTTATAATCGCGCCAGGCTGGCCTGGTATCATATCGATCCACTATTTTTGCGAAACAATTCTGCCACCCCGGGGCATATCGCCAATGACGAAGCCCAGCAGAACAGCCACTTTACCCGTGAGATCCAGGAACAGGAGATATTTCCTTACAAGGAGAGTCCCAACAACGTACCAACCTATCTCCAGGTACTGAACCTTGCCTTTTATCCCGAGGAACGCGGCCCGTATAATTATGAGACCACCGGCTCGCGCTTTTCATCGGGTATGAACAACGACGGGAATCTGAAGTCACCAGCTTCACGCTGGGGAGGCATCATGGCCAAGCTTTCACAAAACGATTTTGAGGCTGCGAACGTGGAATACCTCGAGTTCTGGCTGATGGACCCCTATGTGGAAGATGCGAAGAACGGAGTGACCCGCGATGATATTGATCCCTCACTTTATTTCAACCTTGGGAATATATCTGAAGATATCCTGAAAGACGGGCGTAAATCTTTTGAGAACGGACTGAGCGGAACCAACACGCTAAACTATATCGATACAACGGCATGGGGCAGGGTTCCCGTTATCCAGTCCTTTGTCAATGCGTTCGATAATGACATTGAGGCCAGGCAGAAGCAGGATGTTGGATTGGATGGCCTTGGTAATGAGGATGAAAGGACCTTCTTCGGAAAATATCTGGATTCCCTTCAACGGATTGTAAACCCGGGCTCTGAAAGATATCAGGATATACTAACCGACCCTTCAGGGGATGATTACCACTATTACCGCGGGCAGGATTGGGATGCCATCCAGCTGAGCATACTTGACCGTTACAAAATATTCAACGGACTCGAGGCCAACTCGCCCACGGCAGAACAATCCAATGAGGATTATCCTACCCAGTCGACAACCCTTCCGGATGTGGAGGATATAAATCTCGATAATACGCTTAACGAATCCGAGTCCTATTTTCAGTACAAGATCAGTATGAGAAAACAGGATCTCCAGATCGGGAAAAATTATATCACGGATGCCATTGTCGGGAAAAACAACCAGGGTGAGCCGGTTACGTGGTATCAGTTCAAAGTGCCTGTATATGAGCCCCAAAAAGCCATCGGAAGCATACAGGACTTTAAATCGATACGGTTTATCCGGATGTTCCTTAAAGGATTCGGTGAAACTGTGTATATGCGTTTTGCCACACTCGACCTGGTCAGGGGTGAGTGGCGGAAATACAACCTGAGTCTTCTCGAAGGAGGAGAACACCTCACCAGTCCCGAATACACCCGGGCTAAGTTTGAAGTTTCAGCGGTCAATATCGAGGAAAACGGGAACCGGTATCCGGTCAACTATGTGCTGCCTCCCGGCATCACCCGTATCACGGACCCTACCAATCCGCAGATGATTCAGAAAAATGAGCAGTCCATTGAATTTAAAATTGCAGACCTGGAGGATGGCGACAGCCGGGCAGCCTTCCGTAACCTGCTCATCGACATGCGTCAGTACAAGCGGCTTAAAATGTTTGTCCATGCCGAAGCCGTTGATGAAGCCATGCTCAGGGATGGGGATCTGGCGGCTTTCATCAGGATCGGGTCGGACTATACCCAGAACTATTACGAATATGAGATCCCACTGAATCTTACCCCACACCTGAAACCTCCGGTAAAGTATGACCAGGTGGCCACGGCCGATCGGACCACCGTCTGGCCGGAAGAGAACAGTTTTGATATTGAGCTGCTGGATTTCCAGGCGATCAAACAAGCCCGGAACGATGAAATGCGAAGTGAGGGATCCTCTATCACCCTGGAAACCCTGTATTCCATGGCTGACGGACGAAACCGCATAATCGTTGTGGGCAATCCGAACATGAGCAATGTCCGCACCTTTATGATCGGGGTCAGAAACCGATCGAAGAATACAAATGACCTGGCGGACGACGGGCTCAGCAAGACCGGGATCATCTGGTTTAATGAGCTGAGAATGACCGATTTTGATGAATCCGGCGGATGGGCTGCCAATGCACGCCTTTCGGCCAACCTGGCAGACCTGGGAAACCTTTCCGTTTCAGGAGCAAGCAGTGTTCCGGGATTCGGCAGCATCGACAAGAAAGTGGCAGACCGGAGCAAGGAAGAGATCATGCAATATGACATTTCGTCCAGCCTTCAGCTTGGCAAGCTTTTCCCGAGAAATGCGGGCGTGATGTTACCCATGTATGTCGGGTATTCCGAAATGATGCGGAATCCGCTCTATAATCCGATGGATCCCGATATTCCGCTGGAGGCTGCACTGACCAATGCGGACTCCAAGGCGGAGCGCGATTCCATCCTGTTCATCAGTCAGGACTATAACCGGCGAAAATCAATCAACTTTACCAATGTCCGCATTGATCCGGGATCACCCACCAAAAGGAAGGAACCAAAAATCTACAGTTTGTCCAATTTTTCGGTTTCCTACTCTTTTAGCGAGGCATTCATGCGGAACATAAAGACCACTGCCAACTTCAACAGAAATTACAACGGCGTTTTCAGCTATGTGTATTCAGGGAACAACCTGAAGCCCTGGGAACCCTGGAAGAAATCAAAGAACCTGGATAAGCCTGCCTATAGGATTATCAAGGATTTCAATCTTTACTACCAGCCCGCGATGATCCGGTACCAGACCAACCTGGCGCGCAGGTACAGTGAGATTCAATTGAGAAACGTGGCCAATCCCGATATGAAGATCGATCCGACCTATAACAAGAACTTCAACATCAACAGCAATTTCGATTTCAGATGGGATATCACCCGCAATCTTAAAGTGGATTTCAATAGTTCCAATATAGCCCGCGTGGATGAACCCGAAGGAGCCATGAGGAGGGAAGATGCTGATTATCAGCAGAAAAGGGACTCCATGTGGAACAACATCATGTCGGGCGGAAGGCCTATTCAGTACCATCATTCACTGAATGCTACCTATGTTATTCCGATAAACAAGATACCACTCTTCAACTGGCTGACAGCCAATGCAGCCTACGGACTGGATTATGACTGGTCGGCAGGGCCGCTGACTGCCGATACCATCGTTCTGGGTAATCAGATTCAGAACAACGGCAGTTTCCAGCTCACCAGTACCGCTTCCCTGCAGTCACTCTATAATAAGATAGGCTACCTCAAGAAAGTGGATGACAAATACAAGCGGCGGTCGAATGTCGCTCAGGCTAAACCAACCAAGGAAGTGAAATTTGAGGCCGATAAAATCAACATTAAACCTAATATCGGCAAGATCATTATCCATGACCTGATGACCAAGGATGTGAAGATCAAGATGTTTGACCAGAATAACCGGGTTGTGGAAGTGGAGATGGAAGTGGTGAATGAACGGAGAATCAAGATTACCGCCGATAAGGAGTATCCGGGAGCCCGTATTGAGATTACCGGAACCATTGAGGTTAAGGACAATCCTTTGATTTTCGTGACTGATAATCTCTTACGGCTGATGATGGCTGTGAAGAGTATCAGGGTAGATTATACAACCCAAAACGGAACCTTATTGCCGGGCTTCCTGCCCGAGCCCCAATTGTTCGGTATGCGCGGGATCGATGGGAAGTTGGCTCCGGGTTTCGGTTTTGCCTTTGGGCAGCAGGATCCGGCTTTCGGTGATTATGCAGCACAGAACGGCTGGCTGACAACGGATTCAACCCTGAACCAGGCTTATACTAACAGCTCAGACCAGTCCCTCCGCCTGTCGACCAGCATTGAGCCTCTCACCGACCTGAAGATAACCCTGGATGCCAGCCATTCGTCGAACAGGCAGCTTGAGCAGTTCTATATTTACGGAAATGGAGGATTTTCGGCTGAGAATGTGATATACGGCGGTGTTTTCAGTATGTCGGTCCTGACTATCGGAACCGCCTTCGAGAAATTGACAGCCGAAAATAATTATCAGTCTGATGCTTTTGAGGCGTTCAAGAATAACCGTATTGCCATCTCCCGACGCCTTGCCGGGCAACGGTTGTCAAATCAGGTTTCGGGCAGCCCCTCCTACGACCCTGATGCAGGTTCCATTCCCGGTTATTCCAATGGTTATGGCCCAACCTCACCGGAAGTTCTGATTCCGGCTTTTCTCGCTGCTTATTCCGGTAAAAGTGCCGGGATTGTAAGCCTGAACCCGATGCCGGGAATATTGAGCATGATGCCGAAGTGGGGAGTACAGTACGGAGGCCTGCAACGGATCGAATTCTTCAAGAAATTCCTGAGAAACTTCAACGTCAGACATGGATATCAGAGTACCTACTCGATTGGTGCCTATACCACCAACCTGTACTATAACCCGGATGAAATTGACGGACTGAACTATATTCGGGATCAGCAGGACAACTTCCTCCCGCAGCGTGAAATCGCTTCCATCAGCATTTCGGAGCAGCTCAGTCCGCTGATCAGTTTTGATGCCCAGCTGGAAAATAGTTTCCAGGCCCGGTTGGAAGTTAAGAAAAGCAGGAACCTGACCATGAACCTCACCAACGTCCAGATGATGGAGAATCGATCCAACGAGCTGATCATCGGCAGCGGTTACCGGTTTGAACAGGTACCTATCACCATCAGGACTGCAGGAGGGCAAAGAAAATATCAGTCCGATCTTGACCTGCGGTTTGACTTGTCGATCCGTGAAAACATCATGATCATGAGGAAGCTTGAGGAGGAAGTGAACAAGCCCACCTCTGGACAAACTGCTGTAACCGTCAAGTTTACTATGGATTACAGGTTGAACAGCCGCTTTAACCTGAGATTCTATTATGATCAGGTTGTAAATACACCGATTGTCACAACAGCATATCCGACATCCAATACAAAGGTTGGCTTTAATCTGAGATTTACTTTGACCAAATAGGTGGGAATTTCGTATTTTTGGGTCCATAAACCTATATACACATCTAAAACAAACATTACCATGAACGTACCTCAGAAACTTAAGTACACCCAGGACCATGAGTGGATCCGGATCGAAGGAGAAAACGGATTTATTGGAGTAACCGATTATGCCCAGTCAAATCTGGGGGATATCGTTTTTGTTGAAATAGAGACCGTCGGCGAAGCTCTTGCCAAATCAGAAGCCTTTGGAAATATTGAGGCTGTTAAAGCTGTGGAAGAACTGTATATGCCGGTATCCGGAGAAGTTCTGGAAATCAATCCCGCCCTGGAAGCCAGTCCGGAAGTGGTTAACAAGGATCCCTACGGCGAAGGCTGGATGATCAGGATAAAAATTACCGACCCTTCAGAATTGAATGATCTGCTCGATGCAGCCGCCTACGAAAAACTCATCGGCTAAAACCAGTTGCCGGGGGGGTGGGACAAAACCCCCGGCCTGAAGGCCGGGGTTACTGATGAGTAACCTTCTACCTTGCTGTTAAGAGTTATTGAATAACGCAAGGCACTGATATTTAGCATAGTAAAAATCTTAGGAATTACTAGATAAACATCTTCGACAGACATCAGTAACCCCGGGGCTTCAGCCCGGGGCTTTCCGCCCCACCCCCCTTTCCCTACAACGTCTTCTTAATCTCCCTGCTGGTGTACGGCTCAATCACGTCGCCCACCTTGATGTCATTGTAATTGTCAATATTCAGGCCGCACTCAAGCCCTGTAAATACTTCCTTAACATCGTCCTTGAATCTCTTCAGGGATCCCAGGAGCCCGTCATACACGACAATTCCATCCCGGATTACGCGTACTTTAGCTGACCGGTTGATTTTTCCGTCACGGACAATACAGCCCGCAACCGTGCCCACCTTGGTGATCTTAAAGGCCTCAAGCACCTCAAGGGTCCCAATGATTTCTTCCTTGATTTCAGGACTGAGCATGCCCTCCATAGCGGCCTTGATCTCATTGATTGCGTCATAAATGATGGAGTATAGCCTGATCTCAATTCCTTCCTTGTCGGCAAGCTTTCTGGCGCTGAGCGCAGGCCGCACCTGGAATCCGATCACGATGGCGTTGGATGCAGTGGCCAGAAGAATATCACTTTCGGATATCTGACCTACTGCCTTATGGATGATGTTAACCTGTATCTCTTCAGTGGAGAGCTTAATCAGTGAGTCGGAGAGAGCTTCAATGGAACCGTCGACATCACCTTTAACAATGATATTAAGCTCCTGGAAGTTGCCGATGGCAATACGACGGCCGATCTCATCCAGGGTAATGTGTTTGCGTGTCCGTATCTCCTGCTCGCGCTGCAGTTGCTCCCGTTTGGATGCAATTTCCCGGGCTTCGCGTTCCGTTCCGAGTACATGGAATTTGTCACCGGCCTGAGGAGCACCGTTGAGTCCAAGTACCAGCACAGGTTCCGAGGGTCCGGCTTCGGTAATGACATTTCCACGCTCATTGAACATGGCTTTTACGCGGCCAAAATAACTTCCGGCCAGAAGAATGTCGCTCACATGAAGACTTCCGGCCTGTATCAGGATCGTGGTAACGAATCCGCGGCCCTTATCCAGGGAGGACTCTATAACAGAGCCAATGGCATTTTTGTCATAGTTGGCTTTCAAATCCAGAAGTTCGGCTTCGAGCAATACCTTTTCCAGTAATTCCCCTACACCCACGCCCTTTTTGGCCGAGATTTCCTGCGACTGGTATTTTCCGCCCCAGTCCTCGACCAGGTAGTTCATCCCTGCCAGCTGTTCCTTGATTTTCTCCGGATTGGCTCCATCCTTGTCAATCTTATTGATGGCAAATACCATGGGGACGTTGGCTGCAGCGGCATGGTTGATGGCTTCAATTGTTTGAGGCATAACCGCATCATCGGCGGCAATAACAATGATGGCAAGGTCAGCGCCCTGTGCACCCCTGGCCCTCATGGCGGTAAAAGCCTCGTGTCCCGGGGTATCCAGGAAGGTGATGGTCTTTCCGTTATCGAGCACAACCTTGTAAGCTCCGATATGCTGCGTAATTCCGCCAGCTTCGCCGGCTATGATGTTTGTTTTGCGGATATAGTCGAGGAGCGAGGTCTTACCATGGTCCACATGACCCATCACGGTAACAATAGGCGGCCGCGGTTTAAGATCTTCCTCACGGTCCTCGGCCTGCTCGATAGCTTCCTGAACCTCAACACTGATGAATTCAACTTCAAACCCGAATTCATCTGCGACTACCGAAATGGTTTCCGCATCAAGCCGCTGGTTAATCGAGACAAACAGGCCAAGTGACATGCAGGTTGAGATAATCTCAATAACCGGCACGTTCATCATGCTCGAGAGCTCGTTGGCGGTCACAAATTCCGTGACCTGAATAACATGGCTGTCCAATTCGGCCTGGTCAGCATCTGCCTGGGCCGATTGGCGGCTCATTTCACGTTTTGAACGACGATGTTTGGAGGCTTTGGATTTCCCCTTCGGGGTGATCCGGGAGAGGGTATCCTTAATCTGCCTTTGAACATCTTCTTCAGATATCTCAACTTTTACCAGTTTCTTCTTAACCTTGGTGGGTTTTTTCTTGCCAACCTTTACGGCTTCGCGTTCAACAGCCGGTTCATCAATCGAAACTTTGTCCTTGCGGATCCTTTTCCGCTTCTTTTTCTTAGCTATATCATCTGCCAGGGTAACGGTAACTTTTTCTTTTCGGCGTTCCCCTTCAGCAGGCAAGTCGATTTTACCTACAACAGTAGGACCTGCCAATTTTTTAACGGTGATGCGGTGTGCAGTTGCTTCGGTTCGAACTGGCGCTTTCGGAGATTCAACTTCTCCCTTCGTTTCACCTGATGGAACCGGTTCCTGTTTCTGAGCCGGCGATGCAGGCTCAGGAGCCCGTGAACCTTTATCACGGTTGAATTTTTTTGAAGGCCGGGTCTTCTGGTTAAGTGAATCGATATCGATCCTTCCAACAACTTTAACTTCCCCAATCAGATCCTTGCCCGTAGTAAACCGGGTAATCTCCTCAACCGGCTCAGTTTTAATAACTTGTTCCTCAGCCGCTTCTGTAGTATCAACACTCTTACTCTCAACCTTCTCACCCTTCTCACCCTTCTCAACCTTCTCAACCTTTTCAACCTTTTCAACCTTTTCAACCTTTTCAACCTTTTCAACCTTTTCAACCTTTTCAACCTTTTCAACCCCTTCAACCCCTTCAACCACTTCACCCTTCTTAACCTTTTCAACCTTTTCAACCCCTTCAACCACTTCAACCTTTTCAACCTTTTCAACCCCTTCAACCTTCTCAACCTTCTCCGCCTTCTTCTTCGGTTTCTCCAGGTCCATCTTACCGATAACCTTTGGCCCGGCAGGCTTATCCACCCTGATATTTGCGACAGCCGGCTCCTCCTTGCGTGAACGCTTCTCCTTGAGATCAGTGTCCTGATCGAGCAGGTCATACTTGGTTGAGGTTCGGGTGTCCTGGATCAGGAGGGTGTCTTCCTGTTCAGGTTCTTCCTCAACTTGCTGGACAGGAGCGTCTTCAATAGAGATCGTAGTTCGGTTCTCGAACTTGTGCTCTTCCTTGAATTGCTCAGCTTCCCGTTTGGCGGCAAGGTCGCTCTGATATTCCTTCATGACCAGAATCAAAGCTTCCGGCGGAATTTTAGAGTTGGGATTGTTCTCTATGTCGTACCCCTTCTTGTGAAGGAAGTCGACAATCGTTTGAATCCCGACATTACACTCTTTAGCAACCCTGCTTAATCTTTTTACCTCTGACATAGTTTTTATTCAAATTCTGAACGGAGGACCTTCATCACCTCCTTAACAGTTTCTTCTTCCAAATCGGTGCGTTTCACCAGTTCCTGAACCGATAAATCCAGCACACTCCGAGCGGTGTCGCAACCAATAGATTTCAACTCATCAAGAATCCAGCCTTCAATCTCATCGGCGAATTCCTCAAGATCAATGTCCTCCTCGGCTTCGGCAACATCCCTGAATACGTCAATTTCATATTCCGTCAGCATACTGGCGAGCTTGATATTCAAACCCCCTTTACCGATAGCCAGTGAAACTTCTTCGGGTTTCAGGAAAACCTCTGCTCTTCGGTCCTCCTCATTGAGGCGGATGGAGCTGATTTTTGCCGGACTAAGGGCTCTCTGTATAAAAAGCTGGAGATTAGCGGTATAGTTGATTACATCGATGTTTTCATTCCTCAATTCCCTGACAATACCATGGATCCTCGATCCTTTCATGCCCACGCAGGCCCCAACCGGATCGATACGCTCATCATAGGACTCAACGGCCACCTTGGCACGTTCGCCGGGAATCCTTACAATCTTTTTGATGGTGATCAGTCCGTCGAAAATCTCCGGCACCTCCAGTTCAAACAACCGCTGCAGGAAGACCGGTGTAGTCCTTGATAAAACGATAATCGGGCTATTGTTCCGCATGTCAACCTTGATGACAACCGCGCGGAGGGTGTCTCCCTTGCGGAAGAAGTCGGATGGGATTTGTTCCGATTTCGGAAGGATCAATTCGTTGCCCTCGTCATCCAGGATTAGGATTTCCCGGTTCCAGACCTGGTACACTTCCCCGGTGATGATATCGCCGATTTTGTCTTTATACTTCGAGTATACATGGTCTTTTTCAAGCTCCATGATGCGGGAGGTAAGGTTCTGCCTTAAGGAGAGAATAGCCCTGCGGCCAAAATCATCAAGCTTGACCTCATCGGTTACATCCTCACCCTCCTCATAATCTTCATCGATCTTTTTGGCATCGGTCAGGCTGATTTGCAGATTGGGATCGGTGAGCTGGTCATCCTCGACTACCACACGATTTCTCCAGATTTCAAAATCACCCTTGTCAACGTTGATGATAACGTCAAAGTTCTCGTCGGTCCCAAACCGTTTGATAAGCATGCTCCGAAAAACATCCTCCAGAACACTCATCATGGTCGTTCTGTCGATGCTTTTCAGTTCTCTGAACTCTGAAAACGTATCAATGAGGTTAATGCTTTCCATATCCTGAATGTTTACACCTTGTTAAAATCAATTTCAATTTTTGCTGTTTTAATCTGGCCGATCTCAATGTGAACGGGAACAGCTGGAGCGGGTTTTTTTTTCGTGCCTGCAAGGCGGATAATCAGTTCCGGGTCCGTACCAGGTTCTGATGTTTTAACTGATTCCAGTGTTCCCCTGATGATGGAATCATCCTTCAGGGTAAGATTCACCAACTGACCTACTGCCTTATGGTATTGCCGGATAACCTTCAGAGGCTGCCCCAGTCCCGGTGAAGAGACCTGAAGTTCAAAATCCTCCTCCTCACGGTTCAGCTTTTCCTCTATTTTCCGGCTGAAAGTGGCGCAGTCATCCACAGTGATTCCGATCGTGTGATCAAGGAACACCTGGATCAGGTTCCCTTTGGTCACATGCACCTCCACGAGAAAGAAATCAGATTCCCCGATCACTTCCCCGATAACCTTGTGTATGTGCTCTTTATCAAACATTTCTACTGTATCAAAAAATAGGGGACCGAGTCCCCTATGCCTTAATTCCCACAATCGACCGCAAAAATACATAAATAAATTAATAAATTGTAAAATTGCAGGCACTTAGAACAATTTTTCTGCCAATGACGGATGATTTCAGAACCTCCTCAAACAAAAGGAAGATCATAAATGATCCCTTGTACGGGTTTATTACGATTCCTTCCGATCTGATCTGTGATCTGGTGGATCATCCTTTTTTTCAAAGGCTTAGGAGAATCCGGCAGTTGGGAATGACATTCTATGTGTACCCGGGAGCCAATCACACCAGATTTCAGCATGCACTCGGTGCGGCCCATCTGATGAGTTCAGCCCTCGAGGTGATCGAACGTAAAGGGTGCGCGATAAGCGAGGAGGAGCGGGAAGCGGCAGTTGCGGCAATCCTTTTGCACGACATCGGGCATGGGCCTTTTTCTCATGCGCTGGAGCACAGCATTGTGCAAACAGTTGATCATGAGGTTCTTTCCCAGCTCTTTATGGACCATCTGAACCGGGAGACCGGAGGGGCGCTGGATCTGGCCATCGGAATTTTTACCGGCAGCAATCCCAGGCCTTTTTTGCACCAAATGGTCTCCAGCCAGCTTGATATGGACCGACTGGATTATCTGAACCGCGACAGTTTTTTTACCGGTGTTACCGAAGGCGTAGTGGGCTCCGACAGAATTCTCAAGATGCTGAGGGTTTTCGGGGATCAGCTGGTTGTTGAGCGAAAAGGAATTTATTCGATTGAAAAATACCTCATCTCCAGAAGGCTCATGTATTGGCAGGTTTACCTGCACAAAACCGTGATTGCCGCCGAACAGATGCTCGTTAAGGCCCTGAGCCGGGCACGATTGCTTGCCGCTGATGGTACGCGGCTGTTTACCACTCCCGCACTGCACGATTTCCTCTATCCCGGTCCCCTGAGCGAAAATCCACTCGGTGATTTACCCCGGCTCCTGAGCAGCTTCTCCCAGCTTGATGACTCAGATATTTTTTCCGTTCTTAAAGTCTGGGCAGGGCATCAGGATCCGGTGCTCTCCCTGTTATCAGGCGGGCTCCTTAACCGAAGGCTTTTCTCCGTACGGATCCGGAAAACTGCCTGGGAATCCACTGTTATTGAGGAGCTTCGCCAGAAGGCCATGAAAATCAGGAAGATCTCCTGGGAAGAAAGTAAATTCCTCGTCTTCACCGATATAATTGCCAACAATGCCTATGCGGATGAAGAGGACCAGATACTTTTTCTTGATAACAGCGGGCAGCTGCTGAGATTGTCTGAAACCAGCGATATCGTTAATGTTCCGTTACTAAGCCGGACAGACTCAAAACATATTTTATGCTATCCGAAATGGTTATTTCAGGATAGCGATACTAAAAGACAGTTTTAGCCGTTACAAATAATTACCCTCTTTCCTATGGAATTCACAGCACAGCAAATTGCCGGTTACCTGGGTGGCCGGGTGGAAGGAAACGCAGAAGCCCGTGTGAACGATGTATCGCGTATCGAGGACGGAAGGCCAGGTACCCTGAGCTTTCTGGCAAACATGAAATATCAGGATCATCTGTATAAAACAAAAGCATCAGTAGTCCTTGTCCATAATGATTTTGTTGCCTCCCGGCCATTAACATGCACACTTGTCATGGTTGACGATCCCTATCGTGCCCTCGCAAAGCTTCTGACGATAGTTGAAAAAAGACCCAATCGCACGGGAATTGAACCGATGGCCTTTGTCCATGAAGAGGCCGTACTGGGATCCGATGTGTACGTCGGAGCATTCTCCTACGTGAGTAAGGGAGCCCGTATTGGCAATAACGTCAAGATATTCCCGCAGGTATACATCAGCGAGGATGTGGTGATCGGTGATGATACCTGGCTCTATTCCGGTGCCCGTGTGCATAACGGCTCCGTGATCGGCAGTCATTGTATTATACATAGTGGTGCGGTGATCGGCGGCGATGGATTCGGATTTGCTCCGGTAACCGGCAGCGATTTCACGAAGGTGCCCCAGGTTGGGAATGTAGTCATCGAGGATTATGTCGAGATCGGGACGAATACCACCATCGACCGCGCTACCATAGGTTCAACGATCATCCGGAAGGGGGTCAAGCTCGATAACCTGATCCAGATCGCCCATAACGTAGAGATCGGCGAAAACACCGTGATTGCCGCCCAAACCGGCATATCGGGCTCAACTCGTATCGGGAAAAACTGCATGATCGGAGGGCAGGTTGGAATTATCGGACATATAAACATCGCGGATGGAACCCGTATCGCTGCACAGAGCGGAATCGGACAGTCAGTCAGGGAAACCGGAACAGCTATACAGGGAAGTCCTGCCTTTGACCTCCTGCCCTATCAGCGCTCCTATGTGCTTTTCCGCAAACTTCCGGACCTTGCAGAGCGGCTAAGGCGCCTTGAGAAGAACAGCGATTCTGGATGTAAAGAATAAAATTTTATTTTTGCACAATTATTTAAACCAAGAGGAAGTGAATGGCGCTTAAACAAAAGACCATCTCAAAGAGCGTAACCCTGTCGGGAACCGGCCTCCACACCGGAGCCGAAGTGATCGTTACCTTTCATCCCGCACCCGAAAACCATGGAGTCGTTTTTCAGCGGATCGACCTTCCGGATAAACCCTGTGTAAAGGCTTGCGCCGAATTTGTGATTGATACGGCCAGGAATACGATTATTGAGGATAAAGGAGCCCGTATCGGAATGGTCGAACATTCCCTTTCTGCTATGGCCGGACTGGAGATTGATAACATCCTGGTGACGCTTACCGGTCCTGAGATGCCCATTCTTGACGGAAGCGCCAGAAACTACCTTGATGCGCTCCTCACAGCTGCCCCGGTCACCCAGATGGCAGAACGCGAAATATTCGAAATCAGGGAGCCCATAGTTTATTCCGATGAAGAACGTGGTGTTGAAATCATGGCCCTGCCGGCTGATGATTTCAATGTCAGCGTTATGATCGATTATAATTCCGCCGTTCTTGGCAATCAATTTGCCAGTCTTACCCGGATCAGTGATTATCCGGCTCAGATTGCCGCTGCCCGTACTTTTGTGTTTTTCAGGGAGCTCGAAGTGCTCTGGAGGTCAAATCTGATCAAGGGTGGCAGCCTCGATAATGCAATGGTGATCCTGGAGCGTGAAGTTACTCAAACGGAACTCGACCGCGTTGCCGATCTCATCGGCAAGCCCCGTGTTATGGCCCAGGCCCAGGGAATCCTCAGTACGACAAAACTGGAATTCAGCAATGAGCCGGCACGGCACAAGCTGCTCGATCTGATCGGTGATCTGAAACTGATCGGCGTTCCCCTGAAAGGAAAGGTTATCGCAACCCGGCCCGGCCACTGTGCCAACGTCGAGTTTGCGAAGCTGGTCAAACTCGCCATCAAAAAAGAAAAAACAAGAAACATTGTGCCGTCATACGATCCGAATGCCGCGCCCGTCTATGATATTAACCGGATCATGACCATGCTTCCCCATCGCCCGCCTTTCCTTCTGGTGGATAAAATCATCGATGTTACCGATATCATGGTTCTCGGGGTCAAGAATGTGACCATGAATGAACCCTTCTTTGTAGGGCATTTCCCCGATGAACCGGTCATGCCGGGTGTCCTGATTGTTGAAGCCCTGGCTCAGTGCGGCGGGATTCTGGTTATGCATGCAGTCGACAATCCAAAAGAATACAGTACCTATTTCCTCAAAATAGATAATGTCCGGTTTAAACGAAAAGTAGTGCCAGGCGATACCCTGGTTTTAAAAATGGAACTACTGGAACCGGTGCGGCGCGGAATTGTTCGCATGAGGGCCCAGGCATTTGTTGGAGAGCAGCTTGCCACCGAAGGGGAAATGATGGCGCAGGTGATTCGTAATAAAGAAATAAAATAATGGGAGATTCATGATACACCCTCTGGCGTCAGTTCACCCCGGTGCGAAAATAGCCGAAACCGCAACAGTAGAAGCATTTGTTACCATAACTCAGGATGTGGAAATCGCGGAGGGAGCCTGGATCGGACCCCACGTGGCTATTATGGATGGCGCCAGAATAGGACGGGATTGTCAGATTTTTCCGGGTGCGGTTATTTCAGCCATCCCCCAGGACATGAAATACAACGGCGAAAGATCCTATGTGTTGATCGGCGACCGTACTGTCGTCCGCGAATGCGTTACCATTAACAAGGGCACCGCCTCCTTCGGAAAAACAATAATCGGAACGGATTGCCTTCTGATGGCCTACACGCATATCGCCCATGACTGCCGGATCGGAAACCACGTGATTCTGACAAATTATGTGGGGTTAGCCGGAGAAATTGAGATCGGTGATTACGCAATCCTCGGCGGCCAGACCGGTGTTCACCAGTTTGTTAAAATCGGTGCGCATACAATGATCCAGGGAGGATCAAAGGTTGGGAAAGATGTTCCACCGTTTGTGATGGCAGGCAGGGATCCGCTCCGGTTTGAGGGGCTTAACCTGGTAGGATTGCGAAGACGGGGATTCTCAGAGGAGCTGATCGAGGAGATTCATGAAATTTACCGCTTTATTTATCAGCGCGGACTCAACACAAGCCAGGCCCTGGAGAAAATCGAGAACGAACTCGAAGGGAATGGTGAACGTGATATGATCGTATCGTTTATCCGGCACTCAAAGCGGGGGATCATCAAAGGTCCGTTTGATGATTCAGACGTCCTGTAGAGACGCATTTATGCGTCTCTACAGGACGTTATCAGTTTCCCTGAAGGCATTGTAGCCCTGTGATTCCAGCGGAATTTGCGATTGATCCTGCAAGGTAAGCCAGTTTCCTTCCTTATTTTCAAGCATGTGCCCGATTGCCGTGATCCCTGGAACGCCCTGGATTTTCATGTAATCCTCAGGACTCACGGTAAACAGCAGCTCATAATCCTCGCCGCCACTCAATGCCGCCACAACAGGACTCATGTGCATATCGGATGCAAGATTTTCGGCTTCCTCATGAACCGGAATTCGGTCCGCATATATCCGGCAACCGGTATTCGATTCCTCACACAGATGCAATAAATCCGATGAGAGGCCATCTGATACATCAATCATGGACGTTGGCCGGATGCCCTTTGCCTTGAACAGCCTGACCACGTCGCGCTGAGCCTCCGGCTTCAGCTGCCGTTCCAGCAGATAGGGGAAGGAATCGATGCGCGGCCTGAACAACGGGTCTTCCTTGAAAAGCCTGTTTTCCCGCTGCAACAGGAGCAATCCGAGATAAGCAGCACCCAGGTTGCCCGAAACGCAAATCAGGTCCCCCTTCCGGGCTCCGCTCCGGTAAACCAGATGACCCGCCGGAGCCGTGCCCAGTGCTGTTATGCTGATTGTCAACCCTGTAAGGCTGGCCGTTGTGTCCCCTCCAATAATGTCAATCTCATACTGGTTGCAGGCAAGCTTGATGCCCTGGTACAGGTCCTCGACTGCCTTCAGACTCATCTTTGCCGAAATGCCAAGGCTCACCGTGATCTGGAGTGGCACGGCATTCATGGCGTACACATCGGAAAGATTAACAATAACTGCCTTGTAACCCAGGTGTTTTAACGGAACATACGTCAGGTCAAAATGAATTCCTTCCAGCAGAAGATCGGTAGTGACCACAGTCCTGAAATCGGCGTGGTCCACCACGGCGGCATCGTCACCGATACCCAGCCGGGTGCTTGGATGACGTAAAATTATATCCTGTGTCAGCTTGCGAATCAATCCGAACTCACCTATTTCCGATAACCGGGTCTTCTTCTTTTCCATAAGGCTCTGCCACATCAGTTTGGTTCCAAAATTAGCATATCCCAAAGGATTTATCATGTCTTATTTTTTACCTTTGCTTTCTATTTAGAAATATTCTAAATAACTTGGTACCCTTTATCATTGCTGAATCTCACGAGATTATGAATGCCGATCAGGATCAGATCATTAGTCAGGTTACTCAAACTGAATACAAGTATGGCTTTGTCACAGATGTGGAAAGCGATGCCCTGCCGAAAGGTCTGAACGAGGATATTGTACGCCAGATTTCAGAAATAAAGGGAGAACCCGACTGGATGCTCGAATTCCGGCTGAAGGCTTACCGGTACTGGACAACAATGAAGCTGCCCGAATGGGCGCACCTCAAGCTTCCCGTAATCGACTATCAGGATATAATATACTACTCCGCCCCCCGAAGCAGGCAGCCCCTGGGCAGTTTGGACGAGGTGGATCCGGAGCTTATTGAAACCTTTAATAAGCTCGGAATACCGCTCGATGAGCAGAAACAACTCGCCGGTGTTGCAGTGGATGCGGTCATGGACAGCATCTCCGTGAAGACCACCTTCCGTGATGCCCTCGCCGGGCAAGGAATCATTTTCTGCTCTTTCAGCGAAGCGGTTAGGGAACATCCCGACCTGGTCAAAAAGTATATGGGATCCGTGGTGCCCTACCGTGATAATTTCTTTGCATCGCTTAACTCGGCCGTTTTCAGCGACGGGTCGTTTGTCTTTATTCCAAAGGGCGTCCGCTGCCCCATGGAACTGTCGACTTACTTCAGGATCAATGCCGCCAATACTGGGCAGTTTGAACGGACGTTGATCATTGCAGAAGAGGGTGCCTACGTCAGTTATCTTGAAGGATGTACTGCCCCAAAGCGTGACAAAAACCAGCTCCACGCAGCGATCGTGGAAATTATTGCCCACACCGATGCGGAAGTAAAATACTCAACCGTTCAGAACTGGTATCCCGGCGACCGTGAGGGTAAGGGCGGGATTTATAATTTTGTTACGAAGCGCGGGATCTGCATGGGCGACCGGTCAAAGATTTCCTGGACCCAGGTGGAAACAGGTTCAGCAATTACCTGGAAATACCCATCCTGTATTCTACGGGGGGACCATTCGGTTGGCGAGTTCTACAGTGTCGCGGTTACCAATAACCACCAACAGGCTGACACCGGAACCAAAATGATCCATCTTGGTAAAAACACAAGGAGTATCATTGTTAGCAAGGGAATCTCCGCTGGTCTCAGCAATAATAGTTACCGTGGCTTGGTGCGCGTATCAAAGAATGCCGATCATGCACGGAATTTTTCCCAATGTGACTCCCTTCTTCTCGGGGATCGCTGCGGAGCCCATACCTTCCCCTATATCGAGGTCGATAACCAGTCGGCAGTCGTTGAACATGAAGCTACAACCTCGAAAATAGGGGAAGACCAGATATTCTATTGCAACCAGCGCGGTATCGATACCGAAACTGCCGTCGGCCTTATTGTAAACGGCTATGCCCGCGAAGTGCTCAATAAACTTCCGATGGAATTTGCTGTCGAAGCCCAGAAACTTTTACAAATAACCCTCGAAGGCAGTGTCGGCTAAATCATCAATCCCCCAACCCATGCTTGAAATACGTAACCTTAAAGCATCAATAGACGGAAAAGAGATCCTGAAGGGAATCAATCTTACCGTCAACGCCGGTGAAGTTCATGCAATCATGGGACCGAACGGATCCGGCAAGAGCACCCTCGCTGCCGTTCTCGCCGGACGCGAAGTTTTTGAAGTCACGGGCGGCGAAGTGACCTACTGCGGGCAAGACCTCCTTTCGATGGCCCCCGAGATCCGGGCCCGTGAGGGAATCTTTCTCGGCTTCCAGTATCCGGTTGAGATCCCCGGTGTCTCCATGGTGAACTTCATGCGGACGGCCGTTAATGAAAAAAGAAAATACCTGGGCCAACCCGAGATGGGTGCCGCCGATTTTCTGAAACTGATGCGCGACCGGAAAGCGCTTGTTGACCTGGATACCTCCCTGGCTAACCGTTCAGTTAATGAGGGATTTTCCGGTGGCGAGAAGAAACGAAATGAGATCTTTCAGATGGCCATGCTGGAACCGAAACTGGCTATTCTTGATGAAACGGATTCAGGCCTCGATATTGATGCGCTCAAAACGGTGGCCAATGGCGTTAACCGATTGAAAAACAAGGAAAATGCCGTCATCGTTATTACACATTATCAACGTTTGCTTGATTATATTGTCCCGGATTTTGTCCATGTCCTCTTTGATGGCCGGATCGTGCGTTCAGGAGATAAGAGGCTCGCTTTTGAACTGGAGGAAAAGGGGTATGACTGGATTCGGGAGGCTAATTAATTGAATCATGAACGTATTGTTAGATAAGAAGATACTCGACAGCCAGCTCACCGATTGGTATTTCACCAACCGCGACCAGCTGATGGCTGCATCGAATTCCGTCTTTAACTCATTCCGGCCGGAAGCAATGGAGTGCTTCCGCAAGATGGGAATTCCCGATAAGAGCAATGAGAATTATAAGTATACGGATGTTCGCGAGGTCTTTCTCACCCCGTTTAACCGCTACATTGAGCCCCGGAAAATCCTTTTTTCTGTTGAAGACCTGTTTCGCTGCGACATACCGGAATTGGATACCGAGCTGGTCCTGCTTGTCAACGGCTGGTTTTATGAAAACCGCCCCCGGCTGGAGGTTCTTCCAAACGGAATCATTATCGGCAGCATGGCTGAAGCAGCCCGCCAGTATCCGCATATCCTCGAAGCGCATTATTCACGGTATGCCGATTTCCGGAAGGATGCCCTGGTAGCCCTGAATACGGGATTTGCACAGGATGGCACCTTTATTTACATCCCAAAAGGCGTGGGACAAGACCGGACCATCCAGGTCGTTAACATCCTTCTGTCACCCGAGGATCTTTTCGTTCAGCACCGTAACCTTGTGGTCATTGAGGATAATGCCATGGCCCGTGTGGTGGTATGTGACCACTCCCTATCCGCCCACCACTTTCTGACTAACTCAGTCACCGAAATTTTTGTGGGTCAGAATGCCCGGCTCGATTACACAAAGCTGCAAAACGAACACAACAGTTCAAACCAGCTCTCTTCCTCATTTGTGCATCAGGAGAAAGATAGCCATGCGATTTTCAATACCATAACCCTGCATGGAGGGATGATCCGGAACAATGTTTATACCCGCCTGAATGGCCCTGGTGCTGAGAACCATACGCTGGGACTGTTCCTGGCTGACCGGAACCAGCATGTCGACAGCTATACCTATGTTGACCATGCTGCACCCGGTTGCACCAGCAGGCAAAATTTCAAGGGAATCCTCGACGAGAAGGCAACCGGAGCCTTCACCGGACGGATTCTTGTTCGGCCGGATGCACAAAAAACCCTCGCCTATCAGGCCAACAATAATATCCTTCTTACCAGCGAGGCCCGGATGAATACCAAGCCTCAGCTGGAGATCTACGCGGATGATGTGAAATGCAGCCATGGCGCCACTGTGGGTCAACTGGATGAGAATGCCATGTTCTATCTCCAGACCAGAGGAATTGCCAAACGAGAGGCAAGACTCCTGCTCATGGGGGCTTTCGGTCATGAGATATTGAAACAGGTACCGGTCGAACCTTTAAGGGACAGGCTGAATGACCTGGTTGATAAAAGATTAAAAGGGGAACTGTCGCGCTGCAACAGTTGTCCCCTTCAATGCCAGGAAACTTGTTAGCTATGGAAATATTTCCGGTTGAGCGAATCAGAGAGGATTTCCCGATCCTGAAACAGCATGTTTACGGAAAACCGCTGGTCTATTTCGATAATGGAGCAACCACCCAGAAGCCAGTGAGGGTTATTGAAACCATCAACCGCATCCACAGGGAGCAGAATGCCTCAATCCATCGGTCGGTCAATTGGATGAGCGACCACATGACCCAATTGTATGAAGATGCCCGAAAAACCATCAGGGCTTTTATAGGGGCGGGAAAAATATCCGAGATAATTTTTACGGCAGGAGCAACTGCATCCATTAATGCGGTGGCATTCTCCTTTGGCGAGACGTTCCTCGAACCCGGCGACGAGGTGCTGATTTCAACCATGGAACACCACAGCAATATTGTTCCCTGGCAATTGGCCTGCGAGCGACGCGGCGCCCGCTTGAAAGTGATACCGATCACCGATGCCGGTACCATAGAAATGGATGCCTACCGCAACCTTCTCGGGGATAAAACCCGGATTGTGGCAGTTACGCATGTGTCCAATACCCTGGGAACCATCAATCCTGTAAAGGAAATGATCCGGCTTGCACATGAGCGCGATATACCTGTGCTCGTTGACGGGGCGCAGGCTATCCAGCATACTGCCGTAAATATGGTAGATCTGGATTGCGATTTTTATGTTTTTTCCGGACACAAAGTATACGGACCTACCGGTATCGGGATCCTTTATGGCAAGGAGCAGTGGCTCGAACGCCTTCCCCCCTATCAGGGCGGGGGAGATATGATCGACCGGGTCACATTCGAGAAAACAACCTTTAATGAGCTGCCGTTTAAATTCGAGGCTGGCACTTCCAATTATATCGGTGCGATCGGGATGGCCGAAGCTGTAGCCTATATTTCCGAAATCGGTATGCAAGCTATTCATGAGTATGAAACCGGGTTGAGGGACTATGCCGCAGGACTTCTGTCGGCCTTTCCCGGCTTGTCCCAGTATGGTACCGCTCCCGATAAAACTGCCATCTTTTCATTTGTTCTGAATAATGTCCATCCCTTCGATACAGGCATGATCCTCGACAAATTCGGAATTGCCGTCAGAACCGGCACGCATTGCACCATGCCGCTGATGAATCGTTTCCGGATAGAAGGAACCGTGCGGGCATCACTTTGTTTTTACAATACGCACCAGGAAATCGACCGGCTGATGGAAGGATTGCAGACTGTTACTGATATGTTAGCCTGATATTATAGTATGACCATTGAAGCAATCCAGCAGGAGATCATCGAAGAGTTTGCCGGACTCGGAGAATGGATGGAACGGTACAATTACCTGATTGACCTTGGCAAGGACCTGCCTGCAATCGATCCGGCTTTCCGCAAGGACGAATATCTGATCAGGGGTTGTCAGTCCCGGGTATGGCTGAATGCTGATCTTGAGGGAGACCGGATAGTCTTTACAGCCGATTCCGATGCAATTATTACAAAGGGTCTGGCCGCTCTGATCATCCGGGTCTTTACCAATCATACGCCGGCAGAGATTCTCGCGGCTAACCTGGATTTCATCGACAAAATCGGTCTTAAGGAGCATCTCTCACCAACCCGTTCAAACGGACTGGTGGCAATGATCCGTCAGATCCGCTATTACGCAATGGCCTACAAGGCCAAAATGAAAAACTGAAAATGGATACCGAAATAAAAATTGTCAGGGTTCTCCGGAATATTTACGATCCGGAAATACCGGTTAACATTTATGACCTTGGACTGATTTACGAGGTCAACGTTGAGGAGGATGGCCGGGTTTTGCTGACTATGACCCTTACATCCCCCGGCTGCCCGGTGGTGGACCAGCTGATGCAGGAGATTCATGAAGAGGTGGCCAAAGTTGAAGGGGTGACCAAAGTGGACGTCAAACTGACTTTCAATCCCGCCTGGAACAAGGATATGATGTCTGAAGAGGCAAAACTTGAGCTGGGTTTTCTCTGATCCCATGGCACCGGAATCTGACATTGTGAACCGTATACGCGCAAAAGCGCTGGAGCTGGGTTTCTCTGCCTGCGGGTTTTCGCCGGTCTGCCAAATGGAAGAATTCCGCCCTGTTTTCGATGACTGGCTTAGCAAGGGCTATGCCGGAGAAATGGATTACCTGAGCCAAAACCGTGATCTCAGGACGAACCCCGGGCTTTTGGTTCCGGTGGCTAAAACCATAATCTCACTGGCGGCCGGCTATTATTTTCCTGATGAAGGCTCAACGGTGCCAGTCAGCCGCTATGCGCGCGGTAAAGACTACCACAAGGTGCTTAAAAAGCTTGGAAAAGAGCTTCTTGCCTGGATTAACAGGGAGGTAGCCCCGGCAAACGGAAGAGTTTTCTGCGATACCGCACCAATCTTCGAAAAGGAGTGGGCCCGACGCTCAGGCTTGGGCTGGATCGGTAAAAACGGGTTGCTTCTGATCCCCGGAAAGGGCTCATGGTTCTTCCTTTGTGAAGTTGTCACAAGTCTGGAAATCATCGAACAGACAGAAATGGTGCCCGACCAATGCGGCACCTGCAGCCGGTGCATGGACGCGTGTCCTACGGGAGCAATTACGGAACCCGGCAGGATCGACCCCAGAGCCTGCATTTCCTACCTGACCGTTGAACAGAAAACGGAAATCCCTGATTCCTTTAAGGGAAAATGGAACCAAACGGTACATGGATGTGATATCTGCCAGAGTGTATGTCCCTGGAACAGGGAGCCGATTGCAACAGGGATCCGGGCTTTCAAGCCGGAACAGAAAGTTCTGGATCTTACCATTGACGCGATTCCTGAGTTGTCGCCGGAATCATTCAGCGAACTATTTGACCGGACACCCGTAAAGAGAATCGGATTATCAGGAATTCTCCGGAACTTTGCATTTCTTGCTAAATAGGGATCATTCGGGAATGAAACGCAAATTCACACTCTTTCTGGTATTCCTCTTCTCCTTCGTTACTTTCGGATATTCACAGGAATTTCTGATCCGGCGAACAGCCGATCAGGTAACAGGAGAATCCCAGGCTTTCCGGTCCTATTCGCCGGGTGATACCATCTGGATCGAGCCCGGCCTGCGTTCAAACCTACTGATCAGCGATTTTCATGGCACATCCGGGAAACCGGTCGTTTTTGCCAACCGGAACGGTCAGGTTATCATCGATACGGACTTTTCCTATGGTATCAGTATCCGCTCCTGCTCTCATTTTATTCTGATAGGACTGCCTGGAGAGGGGTACGCTTACGGCATTAAAATATCAAGAGTCGGCCACGCTTCGGGAACGGGCATCTCAGTGGGATACAAATCATCGGATTTCACGGTGACAAGCTGCGAAATCACCAATACAGGATTCGCCGGCATTATTTCTAAAACCGAGCCCACCTGTGACGACCCCGGTACCTACCGCAATGCCTTTACCCAAAATAATACCATCATCAGGGATTGTTATATCCACGACGTCCCCGGCGAAGGATTGTATGTGGGGAGTTCTTTTTTTCTTGGCCAGACTTTGTCTCCCTGCGGCAACCTGGTTCTGCCGCCTGTACTTGACGGAGTGCATATTCATAACAACCGGATCGAAAGGACTGGCCTGGACGGTCTGCAGGTATCCTCCGCTGTTAAAGATTGTTACATTCACCATAATATCCTGCGCGACTGCAGCTATCTGATGACCGAGAGCCAGATGTGCGGGATAATCATTGGCGGGGGTACGCTTGCGAAGTGTTTCAACAACCAGATCTTTGATACCTATGGCAGCGGAATACTCCTTTTCGGTAACGGGGGTACCGAGGTGTTCAACAACCTGATCGTCAGGCCGGGGAAAAGATACCTGCCGGATAATCCGGATAAGAGGGAGCATGGAATTTTCATTTCTGATAAAACCCTGGTGGATAAAACTTGGTACGGAATCTATCAGAATACCATTATACAGCCCAAATCAGACGGCATCAGAATTGACAATACCGTTGATTTTGAATGCAGGATCTATAATAACATCATAATCGATCCGGGGGCTTATGATTCCTATGAAAATGACGGTACCGACCGTATTGGCACGGATGCCTATATTTTTGATGTCTCCCGGGGCCATTCCTACAAAAGTGAGAGTAACTACTTTTCGAGATTGTTCACTGCGGCTGGATTTTCCAGCAGCAGCGCTGACAATTACCGGCTCCGTCCCGGTTCCCCGATGATCGACCTGGGCAAGAGCCTCTATACGATTGGAATACGTTCCGATCTTGACGACCATGAACGTCCCGCCGGAACAGGTTATGACATAGGGGCTTATGAATACCGCCCGGGATTGTCAGCAGACCGGATGCCATCCAGTGACGGGGCAGGTCTTGAAAGCTGGCAGGTGTTGCCGGAAGGTATCCTGCGCCTGGTTCTGAAAAGCCCGGATCCGCAGAAGTTAAGGGTAAGCATCAGCGACATCGCTGGAAGAGTTCTGTATCAGAATCATTTTGAGATCCGGGCCGGAAGCTGCCCGGTTATTGATATGCCGGTTGCAGCAAGGGGATTGTTAATTTTAACCGTACACGGTGAAAGAACCAGATATGCAGGGAAAATCATGTTTTATTGATCCCGATGGATTCCGGACCCTCGTCCATATCAAAAAATCGGAATACCCGCTGAACCACAGGGATGGAGTCATGCTGACCGGTTCCTGCTTTACGGAGCATATCGGAAAAAATCTTGCAGATAATAAGTTTACGGTAAACCTGAATCCGTTTGGGATTGTCTATCATCCCGCAGCGATCGGAATCCAATTGCAGCGGTTGCTGAACGGCGAGGAATACACACGCGGCGAACTGGTTTTCCGCGACGGTCTCTGGCACTCTTTCGATCACCATGGTTCGTTTTCTGATCCGGACCGGCAGGTTTGCCTCAATAACCTGAACCATCATTTAAAGGAAGCAGCGGCATTCATCAGGAATGCAGGTCATCTGATTCTGACCTTTGGCTCAGCCAGGGCTTACCATCTCAGGGCTTCGGACAAACTGGTTTCCAACTGCCATAAATTTCCGGATTCCGATTTCGCTATCCGGTTTTACGAGCCCGATGAAATTCTGGATATACTTCTTCCTGCCCTGTCGGAGCTGCGGCGCATTAACCCGCGTATACGGTTTGTATGGAGCGTTAGTCCGGTACGCTACCTGAAAGAGGGCACCCCGGGCAACCAGCTTTCCAAAGCCAGCCTGATCCGGGCTGTTGCGGGATTAATGAACATGTATCCGGATTCGTACTATTTTCCGGCCTATGAGATTTTCATGGATGACTTGCGCGATTACCGTTTTTACGATACCGACCTGATTCATCCCGGTCCCGCGGGTATTGCCTATGTCTGGAAGCGGTTTTGCGAAGGTTGTATTCTCCAGGAATCGATTGAACTGATGGGAAAAATTGAGCCGATAACCCGGGCGGCCGGACATCGTCCCATGGGTGGCTCCGCAGAGTCGCTCCGGAATTTCAGGGCAGCCCAGCTGGAAAAGATTTCAGCTTTGCAAAAGGAGCATCCCTGGCTCGATCTGAGCAGGGAATCGGAACTTTTCAGCCGGGAAATACGTTAAAAAATATCCCTTCGGTTATAGGCTTCCAGATCAGCCGGGGTATCCACACCAAATCCCTGATATTCTTGTTCAATGCACCGGATTTTGAATCCGTTCTCCAGCCATCGCAATTGCTCCAGGGATTCCGAAATCTCGAGAGCTGACGGTTCAAGGCTGCAGATTTGAGTAAGGACCTCGGTTTTAAAAGCATAAATTCCGATATGTGAAAGCCAGGCCTGGCTTGCGGCTCCGGGATCCCGTCGAAACGGAATGGGTGAACGGGAAAAGTACAAGGCATTGCCATTTGTCCCAATAACTACTTTCACGCGGTTCGGACCGTTAAACCCATCAGGATTGGTTTCCCTTCCGGCGAGGGTGGCGATCGATATCCCCGGTTCAAGGATCTCTGAAGCCAGCATGGAAATCATATCCGGCCGGATGGATGGTTCATCCCCCTGAATGTTGACAACCGCTTTAAAATGTTGCCCGGAATTCTGCATAAATGTGCCCAAGGCTTCCAGGCAGCGGCTGGTTCCGGAGGTATGGCTGGCACCGGTTTTCACCCAGGAAGCACCGAATGTTTTTGCCGCTTCTATAATTTCGTCATCGCTGGTGGCGATGATAACCTCTTTCAGTGCTTTCCGTGCTTGCTCATAAACACGGATGACCATGGGCAGGCCGCGGGCAAGTGCAAGGGGCTTGCCGGGAAAGCGAACGGATGCCATCCTGGCAGGAATTATTCCCAGAACCTGTTGTGGGATGTCGTTTGTTAGGCCTGTCATAGCGCTTAATTGCGCCACCAAGTTATAAAAAACCAGTAATTTTGTACCTTTACCGTTTTACTGAAAAAATGTCTGTTCTCTCAACACTATGGATATTCATAAGATAAAACAACGATTCGAGATTATAGGAAATTCACCGGCTCTCCACCGTGCCATCGAGATTGCAGTTCAGGTTGCGCCAACCGATTTGTCCGTCCTGATCAATGGTGAAAGCGGTACAGGAAAGGAACGTTTCCCACAGATCATACATCAGCACAGTTCGAGAAAACATGGGCCTTTTATCGCAGTCAACTGCGGTGCAATTCCCGAAGGAACCATCGATTCAGAGCTTTTCGGGCATGAAAAGGGCGCCTTTACCGGAGCCCATGAATCACGAAAGGGATATTTTGAAGAGGCCAACGGGGGAACCATTTTCCTGGATGAAATAGGCGAATTGCCGCTTAGCACCCAGGTGCGCCTGTTAAGGGTCCTCGAGTCAGGCGAGTTTATCAGGGTAGGATCCTCGAAAGTGCAAAAAACCGATATCAGGCTCGTGGCTGCAACAAATGTTGACATCCTGAAGGCTGTTCAGGATGGACGTTTCAGGGAAGATCTGTTCTACCGCCTGAATACCGTGCCGATCATCGTTGCACCCCTGAGAAACAGGCGGGAGGACATTTTCTTGCTGTTCCGGAAATTCGCAATGGATTTTGCCGAAAAATATATGATGCCCGTCATCCGGCTGGATGAATCCGCACAAATCCTCCTTGAGAATTATAAATGGCCGGGCAACATCCGGCAGTTGAAAAACATCACTGAGCAAATTTCAATTATTGAACAGGACCGAATGGTTTCTGCCGAGCGGCTTAAGGCTTATCTTCCGGATGATACACGTACGTCACTTCCGGTGTTAATGCCCAAAGATCGTGAGGACCGTACTTTTTCATCCGAAAGGGAGATTCTGTACCAGGTTCTGTTTGACATGAAAAGAGATGTAAATGACCTTAAGAAACTGGTCAATGAAATGCGGGGCAGCAGCGATCTCGTGCCCATGACCGAACCCGAAGCAACCAACCCGATAAACCGGTTTTTTCAGCAGGACCACTCCCGGTTCGATACACCGGTAACTTCAACTCCGGCACATCACGGCAAACACCTTGATGAAGAGGAGATAGAGGACACCGAAGAGATCATAGAGGAATCACTGCTTCTTCAGGATAATGAAATCGACCTGATCAACAAGGCCCTCAAAAAGCATAGCGGGAAGCGGAAGCTCGCTGCCCAGGAATTGGGTATCAGTGAGCGGACATTGTACCGCAAGATCAATGAGTATGGGATAAAAGAATAAGGCACAAGGCACAAGGCAGAGGGCAAAAGGGAAGGATATAAGGAATAAGTAATAAGATGAAGTATTTAAGTATAGCAGGGTTTATAGTGATGGTTCTGGGGCTGAATGCCTGCAGGATAAAATTTTCCTTTACAGGAGCCAGCTTCGATGCCAGGGAGAAAACCATTTCAGTGGCCTATTTCCCTAATCGTGCCCCAATTGTTAATCCAACGCTCAGCCAGGATTTTACGGAGAAACTAAAAGACCGGATT